>WBZO01003579.1_pt1 | contig 17927 bp, 15 predicted proteins | sample 5204261 | NCBI WGS metagenome assembly WBZO01 (sample SAMN12412400, study PRJNA552823) | activated sludge metagenome | isolation source: activated sludge from anammox sidestream of wastewater treatment plant... | place: USA: North Carolina | collected 2017-09
GGTACGAGCGTCGGCGCGATCAACGCCTGCTACCTCGCGGCGCACCTGTCCGATCCCGTGCTCGGCATGCGACGGCTCGTGCATCTCTGGAGCGAGCTGCAGATCACGCGCGTGCTCGGCTTCGGAGCCCGGCAGTTCGCGGGCATCCCGCGGCTGCTCCTCGGCGGCGGAGCGGACGGAACGGGACTGTTCGACGTGCGCCCGATGGCCGAGCTCGTCCAGCGCGAGGTCTCGTGGCGCGCGGTCGCGCGCGCGCTCCGGAAGAAGCAGCTCCGCGCGCTGACCGTCTCGACCACCGAGGTCTCGACCGGCCGCACCGTCGTGTTCATGCAGACGGCGCCGGACGTGGACATCCCCGCGACTGCGCCGCCGCGCACGCTGTTCCGTGCCGACCACATCGGACCGCAACATGCGCTCGCGAGCGCGGCGATCCCGCTCCTGTTCCCGCCGGTGAAGATCGACGACGAGCTCTATCTCGACGGCGGCCTGCGCCAGAACACGCCCATCGCCCCGGCGCTGCGTCTCGGCGCGACGCACATCTTCGCGATCGGCAGCTCGCAGGAGGTCCACGGCGTCCGCGCGCACGAAGGCTTCCATCGCGACGTGCGCGCGCCGGGCGCGGCGTTCCTCCTCGGGAAGGTGCTCAACGCCTTCCTCCTCGACCACGTCGACGTCGACCTCGAGCTCCTCAACCGCTTGAACAACGTCATCCGCGACGGTGGATGCGCGTATGGGGACGGCTTCGTCGAGAAGCTCAGCGCCGAGGCGAAGAAGCGCAACGCCCCTCCGTACCGCTACGTGGAGGCGCTCACCCTGAGGCCGAGCGAGGACATGGGCCGGCTCGCGAGCGAGCACGTCCGGCGCGGCAAGCTCATCGGCAATCCCTTCCTCACGAAGCGCCTGCTCAACGCGCTCGACATCGGCGTCGGCGACGAGGCCGACCTCGCGAGCTACCTCCTCTTCGACGGCCACTACTGCCGCCAGCTCATCGAGATGGGCCGTGCGGACGCGCACGCGCGCCGCGACGAGATCCTCTCCTTCTTCGGTGACGCCGCGGACGACGGGGGCGGGGACGAGGAGACGGACTCGGGCATGTGGGGCACGGAAAAGCCGTCCCTCACGATCCCGCTCGGGACGTGACGCGCACCTGAAGAGCTTCCGGCGCGCTAAGGTACGCCGCGATGCTCCGAGCGCGTGCGCTTCGCCTGGTCGTCTGGCTCTGCTGCCTGCTGGCGATCGGATGCGAGAAGAAGACGGTCACCGGGGGCGATGGCTCGGCACCGCCGGTCGCGAAGGAGTCGCCCGGGCTCCCGGCTCGCGCGGAGCGGCCGAAGGCCCCGGCGGGCTTCGAGGGCGCGACCGCATGGCTCAACGTCACGCGGCCGCTCTCGCCGGCGGACCTCGAGGGTCGCGTCGTCGTCGTCGACTTCTGGACGAGCTGCTGCATCAACTGCCTGCACACGCTCCCGGTGCTCGCGGCGCTCGAGAAGGAGCACGCGGGAGGCGGCCTCCTCGTCATCGGCGTTCACTCGCCGAAGTTCGACGCGGAGACGGAGAACGAGCGCCTCCGCGCGGCGATCGCCGAGAACGAGATCGAGCATCCCGTCGCCGTCGACGGGGCGATGAAGGTCTGGAATGCGTGGAGCGCGCGATCGTGGCCGACGATCGTGGTGCTCGACGCCCACGGCAAGGTCGTCTGGCGCCACGCGGGCGAGCCGGACCGCGAGGAGCTCACGAAGGTCGTGGCTGCGGCGCTCGACGAGGGCGCGCGCGAGGGCGTCCTGAAGAAGGGCGCGATCGCCGGGCTCGCGCCCGCGTCGCCGGACACCGGACCGCTCGCGTTCCCGGGGAAGGTGACCGCTCTCCCCGACGGCGACCTCGCGATCTCGGACACGCTCCACCACCGCGTCGTGATTGCGGACAGGTCGTTCGCGGTGAAGGAGGTGGTCGGGACCGGGCTCGAGGGTGCGACCGACGGCGGCTTCGCGGAAGCGTCGTTCAAGAAGCCGCAGGGGCTCGCCGCGGCCGGCGATCTGCTCTACGTCGCCGACACCGAGAACCATCTCGTACGTGTCATCGATCGAAACAAGAGGACGGTCGCCACCGTCGCCGGCAAGGGCGGCCTCGCCGACACGATCCTCAGGCGCAAGGGCGCCGCGCGCGACATCGCCCTCCGCTCGCCCTGGGACCTGGCGTTCGTCCCGGACAAGGACGGCGGCAAGCTCTACGTCGCACTCGCCGGCTCGCACCAGATCGCGCTCTTCGATCCGAAGGCCGGAACGATCGAGCCGTTCGCCGGCGACGGCGCGGAGAAGCGCGTCGACGGGACGGGCACCGACGCGAGCTTCGCGCAGCCGAGCGGCCTCGCCACGGATGGCAAGACGCTGTGGGTCGCGGACTCCGAGACGTCGAGCATCCGCGCGATCGATCTCGCGACGCGCGCGGTGAAGACGGTCGTGGGCAAGGACCTCTTCGTGTTCGGCGACAAGGACGGCGCGGCCGACGTCGTGCGCCTCCAGCATCCGCTGGGGATCGCGTACGGCGCGCCGAAGGGACAGCGGCCAGCGCTGTGGATCGCCGACACCTACAACTCGAAGGTGAAGCGGATCGACGTCGCCACCGGCAGCACGCGGACGATCGCGGGCGGTCGCGATCACACGGAGCTCTTCGAGCCCTCGGGGATCGCCGTCGCGAACAACGAGCTCGTCGTGGCGGACAGCAAGCACCATCGCCTCGCGCGGATCGCTCTCGCGGCGGACGGGGAGGGCAAGGCCCTGCCGATCGCGCTCACGAAGCTGGTCGCGCCCTCGCGCGGCGTCGCAGTCGCCGGCGCGCCTCCGGCCGACGCCGGGCCGTCGGGTCGAATCGAGAAGGTCGAGGTCCCCGAGGTGCGCATCCGTCCGGACGCGCCCACGGTGGTGAAGGTCGCGTGGAGCGCACCCTCGGGCACCGCGGTGAACGACGACGCGCCGTTCCGCGTGCGCTGGAACCGCAGCGACGGGCTCGCGGAGGCGCCGAGCGACGTCAAGTCGACGGGCAGCGCGGTGAAGGACGGCTTCTCGGTGAAGGTGCAGCCGATGCCCGGCGCGCCCAACGCGACCCTCGCCGGCGAGATCGATCTCGTCATCTGCGACGTCGCCACGCACAGCGTGTGCGTGCCGGTGAAGCGCAGCGTCGAGCTCGGCTTCATGACGGTGAAGGACGCCGCGCCCGAGGCGCGCATCGAGATCCCACTCCCGCAGGCGAAGGCCGAGTAGGGGCTACCGGTAGCCGCCTGCGCTGCACGACGAGCAGAGCGCGCGCGCCAGGAGCTTCTCCCGTCGCGACAGCTCGTCGTCCCGCCCGCTCGGATCGTGGAGCCAGCGCGAGACCTGCGTCTCGCCGCTCGACGAGCCGTAGTACGCCCCGGGCGCATCGAACGGGGCGAGGTGCTGGAAGCGCAGCGTGTCGCCCTGGCGCTCTCCCCCATGACAGCCGTTGCACGTGCGCGTGCTGAACGCCTCGCGCAGATCCGACGGGAGCGTGCTCGACTCCCAGCGGAACCACGACGAGGGCATCTCGGCGGCGCCCGCCTGGAACGGCCCCGGCAGCACGTGCGTGCCGGCGCGGACGCGCGCCTCGCTCTCGCGGATCCAGGAGTCGAGCGAAGGGCTCCTCGCCAGGTCCATGCGCGGCGTCTGGGCGATCGGGACCTCTACCAGCCGGCGCCCCTCGCCGGTGACCTCGAGCGTGAACTCGCGCAGCTCCCAGGGGAGGCCCGCCTCCTCTCCGAGCGCGATCTCGTTCGTGCGCACGCGGATGCCGCGCGGATCGGCGCCCGCCATGACCTCGCTCGTCAGGGCCGCGAGCGCATCTGTGTAGGATGCACCGAACGGCTCGCCGGCGAGCGTGTGCCACTTCTTCGCCCACTCCTGGGGCGAGCGCGCCGCGGGATAGGGCACCTCGACGATGACGTTCATCGCGATCGCGGCGCCCTTCGCGTCGGTCGCGGTGTAGACGAAGCGGAGCTCGCCCGCGCCGCCGGTGCACGCGTCCTCGCGCTCGCGGAGATCGAGCCGATTGACGATCGCGACGAGGCGAAACGGCAGGTGATCGAGATCGGGGTACGAGAGCACGTCGTTCGCTGCGGGCCGTGGCGTCACGGGTGCGGCGTCGGGGCCCACGCTCGTGACGGTCCTCCACTGATCGATCCAGGCGGAGACGAAGGCATCGACGTCCGCGCCTCCCGCGAGCTCCTCCATGCGCGAGCGGAAGCTCCAGGGCGCATGGGGGACGTCGTTCCGTGCGCGCCGATCCATGAGCACGCTGCGATGGATGACGAGCAGCTCCTTCCAGCGATCGACCTTCACGTCGCACGGTGCTCCCTGCTCCTCGGGATCGATGCTCGAGGCCCCGTGCGACGCGTGCTGGTCGGGGTAGGAGCCGCGGCTCGCATCGACGATCTCGAAGTCACAGGCGGTCAGGGCGAAGACAAAAGCGATCGGGAGAAGACGCATGGGTGCGCTCCTTGGAAGAAGGAAAGAGATGGAGACGGAGAGAGCTATTCGATGGTGCGCAAGAGCTCGCGCGCTTCGTCGCGGCGGTAGCCGCCGTAGTCGCCGTCGGCGAACGGCCTGAGGGCCGCCGCCGCCTCGGCGCGCCGGCCCGCGCGGACGAGCGCGATCGCGCGGTTGTAGCGGGCCTCGACGACGAATCGGCCGCCGGGCCCCGCGGCGGCGAGATAGCGATCCCACGCGCCGACCGCCGCGGCGTAGTCGCGCCGGGCGAAGTGCGCGTCGTGCGCCTCGCGGTAGAGCGCATCGACGTCGACGAGGGCGGGCGTCCGCGCGCTGCGGACCGGCGGCGGCGCAGGCGGCGTCGTCGGCAGAGGCGGCTCGATGCTCGGCGCCGGCTCGGCCGGCATCGCGACCGCCGGCGGAGCGACGGGAGCGGGAGGCGGCGCAGGCGGCGGCGCCGCATGCTCGCGCGTGTCGTGCTCGGTCTCGGCCGCCGAGCGGAGCGCGAGCCACCGGGGCATGCGCCCGGTCGCGCCGGCCCATGCTCCGGTGACGACGAAGACCGCCGCGATCGGCAAGAGGACGAAGCGCGTCAGCCGCCGGCGGATGCTCGACGGGCTCGCGCCCGAGCGCATCGTCTTCTGCAGGCGCGCGAGCGTCAGCGCGCCGTCGTCGGCGGAGGGCACCGTCGATTCGCGCAGCGCGTCGGTCGCGCGGGCGAGGAGATCGCGATCGCTCACGGCGCCTCCTTCGCGAACGAGGCGAGGTCCTCTCGGAGCTTCTTCTTCGCGTGCATCACGCGCGCGCGGATGGTGCCGTCCTTCTCGTCGAGCATCGCGGCGACCTCGGCGCTCGTGCGCTCCTCGACCTCGCAGAGGACGAAGGCGACGCGCTGGTCGAGCGGCAGCCGATCGAGCGCGGCGGTGAGCAGCCTCGCGAGCTCGGCGCGCTCGGCGTCGGCGTCGGGGCGGGGCGCGGCCTCGCTCGGCTCGCCGGCCAGGCGGCTCTCGGCAGCGCGGCGTCGCTGCGCCGCGCGCACGTGCTTCTGCGCGTGGCGCACGGCGATCGCCACGATCCAGCTCTTGAGCGAGCAGTCGCCGCGAAAGCGCTTCATCGACGCCGGCAGCGCCACGAACGCCTCGTGCACGAGGTCCTCCGCGATCATCGCGTCGCCGACGAGCCGCTGCGCGAAGGCGCGGACCGCCGCGTGGTGCGTGCGATACGCCTCGACCACCGCATCGTGCTCGCCGCGCGCGAGCCGATCCGCGAGCGAGTCGGTGAGCGAGGGCGCGGACATCGCGACGGCCGACACCATCATAGCTCGACCCCGAGGAAGCCCTCCGGCCCGACGCGTCCGGTGGCCTTCTCTCCGTCGCGCTCGAGTCGGATCTGCGTGAGCACGCCCGCGCCGGCGAACAGGCCGAAGTGGTCGGCGAAGCGCCACCCGAACGAGACGCGTAGGCGCGGTTGCAGGAGGTGCTCGTGGTACGTGTCGGGATCGTTCGCCAGCACCGTGCGCTCGGGTGCGTACAGCCAGGCGAAGCCGAGGTCGGTCTCGATGTAGCGCGCGTCGTCGAGCGGGATGCGGCCGCCGATGGTGAAGCCCGCGCCGTAGAAGTCCTTGCCGTAGACGTGGTGCCAGTGGCCGGACGGCATGGTGAAGGTGTGCTTGGTCGCGAGCTTGATCCCGACGTTCGCGAAGCTCGCGTTGCTCGCCCACGCGGTCGGGTGCACGCCCCCGGTCTTCGTCACGCTCGCCACGCCGACGGGCACGCCGTCGACGTCGTCGGCCACGTTGACGAGGCCGAGCATCACGCCGTCCACCTTCCGCGCGACGTTCACGAGCCCGAGCTGCATCCCCTTCACGTCGCCGCCGACGTTGACGAGCGCGAGCTGCCCGCCCTCGATGTCGCCCGCGCGATTGAAGAGGAACGCGGTCTGCGCGCCGGACATCGGTCCGCCGGAGACGTTCGCGAGGAGGCCGAGCTGGATGCCCTGGACGCGCCCCGTGGCGACGTTGAGACCGTAGGCGAGCTGCAGTCCGGTCATGTCGCCGGTGCCCTTGCCCTGCGCGCGCGCGACGACGTTGACGCCGCCGATCTGCATGCCGTCGATCTGGCCGACCCGTCCGTGGAGGAGGCCGAGATCGAAGCGCGTCCTCAGCCAGGGCCGCGTCGCGTTCAGCGAGAGCGGGTAGATGACGCCGAAGTTGCCGTCGGCGAAGTCCGGATCGCGCGCGGACCTCGGCGCCTCACGCGCCGGGGGCGGTGCGACGGGCGCAGGCGCCGGCTCGGACGTCGGCGGCGGCAGCGGCGCGAGCGACGGATCGGCGGGAGGCGGACCGACGATCTCCTCGGCCTCGTCGCGGGCGAGGTTGCTCGCGAGGAGGGCCGCGTCCGCCGTCACGTCCTCGACGCGTGCGCGTGCGGCGATGACGCGGCTCACGGTCCCGCGCCGCGGGCCGTCCCAGGTGACGGCGAGCTCCTTCGCGTCGCGGCGCCACGTGACGGTGACGACGCCGCCGTCCGCGCGGTCCGCGAGGACGACGGGCCGCCCGATCTCGCTGGCGATCGCGTCGCGGAGCTTCTCGCGCGGGAGATCGTCCCCGTGCACCACGAGCGCGATCGCCGCATCGTCGGCCCGCGCGACGGACGCGAGGAAGAGGAAGAAGAGGAAGGCTGCCGCACGGACCAGCCGTGCGCCCAGCCGCAAGCGAAGCATCACGTCCGTTCGTACCCGGCCGCGCGCCCGGTGTTAAACGCCGAGCCCGTTTTTTTAGGGGTACGATCGCGATGTCATACCCCCCTCAGTGCGAGGCGAGGTAGAGGACGTTCCCGTCCGGATCGACGAAGCGGTTCGACGGGTCGAACGTCACGCCGCGGTTCTCGAGGATGGATCGTGCCTCGGCGAGCGGGATCTTCGGGCGAAGCCCCACCGCCACGGCGCCGCGATGCTCGCCGCCCGGCGTCTGCGCGAGCTCGATGAGGAAGCCCTCGCCGCAGTCGATGACCGCATCGCCCGGACGCTCCTCGACGAGCTTCATGCCGAGCGTCTCGACGTAGAAGCGGACCGCCTGCGAGACGTCGGCGACCGGAAGACGGACGAATCCACCTCGAATCATCGATGACCCCCCGAGCGAATCAGCCCTGCGCGCCGTGGCCGAGCTTCTTCTTCCCTTCCTGGAAGAGGATCTCGACCCTCGTGGGCTCCGCGTCGGTCACCACACCCCTTCCGAACTTCGGGTGGGTGACGAGCTGGCCCTTCGTGTACCGGCTGGTCATGGCGTAGGCGAGGAAGGCCTCGTCGGGCTGGCCCTCCATCGCCTGGTCCCAGGTCTTCTCGGGCTCTGCCGGCTTCGCCCAGAAGTCCGTCTCGGTGTCCTTGTCGCGGCCCCCGCCCGACCCGCGCTGCTTCGTGCGCTTCATCGACATGGCGATATGCGTCCTTCTATCATTGAAAACGGCGCGGATCTGGCGAAAGTGGACTTGTCCCTCATGTCCCCCGCCGAACGGCACGCCCAGCTCGTCCGCGAGATCGAGGCCCACGACTACCGCTACTACGTGCTCGACGACCCGAGCGTGACGGACGCCCAGTACGACGCGCTCATGCGCGAGCTGCGCATGCTCGAGAAGGAGCATCCGGAGCTGGTCACCCCCGAGTCGCCGAGCCAGCGGGTCGGAGGCGAAGCGCGACCGTATGCAACGAAGGTCCGCCGGGAGAACCGCATGTTCTCCCTGGACAACGCCTACTCGGCGGACGACATGGCCGAGTTCCACCGCCGCGTGAACGAGGGGCTCCCGACCGGCGAGAGCGCCACGTTCGCCATCGAGCCGAAGCTCGACGGCGCGAGCATCGAGGTGGTCTACGAGAAGGGCCGGCTCGCGCTCGCGTCGACCCGCGGCGACGGCGTGGAGGGCGAGGAGATCACCGCGAACGTGCGCACCATTCGCGGCGTCCCCACGCGCATCGCGCACCAGGGCAAGCTCACGCTCCGCGGCGAGGTCGTCATCTACCGCAAGGACCTCGACAAGATGAACGCCGAGCGCGCCGCCGCCGGCCTCGAGATCTTCGCCAACCCGCGCAACGCCGCCGCCGGCGCCGTCCGCATGATGGACCCGCGCGAGGTCGCGAAGCGCCCGCTCCGCGTGATCTTCTACCAAGCGGTGGAGGGGCCCGCGATTGCGAAGACGCACAGCGAGACGCTCGAGTGGATGGCCGAGCAGGGCCTGCCGACGCACCGCAAGCACAGCGTCGTCCCCTGGGAGTCGGTCCTCGACGCGATCGCCGCGATCGATCGCGCGCGCGCCGACTATCCGTACGAGACGGACGGCGCGGTGGTGAAGGTCGACGCCTACCGCCAGCAGGACATCCTCGGCTCGACGTCGAAGTTCCCCAAGTGGGCGATCGCCTACAAATTCCCGGCCGAGCGCGCGGTCACCGTCGTCCGCGACATCGTCGTGCAGGTCGGGCGCACCGGCGCGCTCACGCCGGTCGCGCTGATGGACCCGGTGCAGCTCGCGGGCACCACCGTCACCCGCGCGTCGCTCCACAACGGCGACATGATCCGCGAGCTCGACGTGCGCATCGGCGATCGCGTGTACGTGCAGAAGGCCGGCGAGATCATCCCGCAGGTGCTCGGGGTCGAGGCGCACACCCGCGCCGAGGGTACCAAGCCGTTCGAGATGCCGACCGCGTGCCCGGTGTGCGGGACGAAGGTCGCGCTTCGCCTCCGCGAGGAGGGCAAGCCCGAGCTCGGCGCCGAGGCCACGGTGCGCTGCCCGAACCGCGCGTGTCCGGCGCAGGTCGAGGGCAGAATCTTGTATTTTGCAAGCAGAGCGGCGATGGCCATCGATCACCTCGGCGAGTCGCTCGTCGCGCAGCTCGTCGGCAAGGGCCTGGTGAAGGACATCGCCGACCTCTACGACCTCGAGGAGGCGAGCGTCGCCGACCTCGAGCGCATGGGGAAGAAGAGCGCCGAGAACGTGGTGAAGGCGATCCGCGCGTCGAAGGAGCGCACGCTCGACCGGGTCCTCACCGGGCTCGGCATCCCGCAGATCGGCCAGGTCGCGGCGAAGCAGCTCGCGGAGGTGGCGATCACGCTCGAGGCGCTCCTCGGCTGGAGCGAGGACGAGCTGCGCGAGCAGGTCTCTGGCATCCACGGCTTCGGCCCGAAGATGATCGACAGCATCGCCGAGTTCATGAAGGACGACGCGGAGCGCGCGCTCATGCAGAAGCTCGTCGCGCGCGAGGTGGGGCGGCCGCAGCCGCGCGAGGTCGTCGCCACCGACGGACCGCTCGTCGGCAAGTCGTTCTGCGTCACGGGCGTCCTCTCGCGCAAGCGCGAGGCGGTCCACGATCTGCTCCGCGCGGCCGGCGCGACCGTGCACGACTCGGTGAAGAAGGACACCACCTATCTCGTCGCCGGCGACAAGACGGGCAAGACCAAGCTCGATCAGGCGAAGAAGTACGGCGCGAAGGTCGTCACCGAGGAGCAGATGGACAAGCTGCTCGCGGGAGAGGAGCTGCCTGGATGATCGGGCTCGCCGTCCTCTGCCTGATCGTCGGCATCCTCGCGGTCGCGGGCAGCGCCGGCGACTGGCGCCGGCGGCAGCGCATCGTCGGGACGCCCACGACGCCGATCGCCCATGCGCGCGGCGACTCCGTCGTGGAGGTGAAGGGCCGCGTGGTGCCCGGCGAGCAGGGCACGTTCGTCACGCCGTTCAGCGGGCGTCAGGCCGTCTTCTGTTGCGTGCGCGTGCAGGAGTACCGGAAGCGCGGCAGGCGCAAGGCCTGGCACGACGTCGTCGTCGAGATCGAGGCGCGCGACTTCTACATCGACGACGCGTCGGGCCAGCTCGCTCGCATCGTCGCGCGCAGCGCGGACATGCTGCTCGACAAGGCGTCGATCGCCTCGAGCGGCACGTTCAAGGATCCGCCGCCTCACCTCGCCTCGTTCCTCCAGGCACGCGGCGTCTCGACCTCGACGTGGCTCGGGTTCAACCGCGCCCTGCGCTACCTCGAGGAGGTGCTCGCGCCGGGCGACGCGGTCTATGCGCTCGGGCCCTCGCATCGCGAGGCCGGTCCTCCGGTTCAGGACGGCTACCGCATGTCGCCGTCGAGCCGGCTCGTCATGTCGGGGATGGGCAAGGGAGACCTCGAGCTGCTCGTCTCGAACAAGCCGGAAGAGGAGCTCACGCGCAACCTCGGGATGGGGATGCTGATCGGCGTGATCCTGCTCGCCGGCTCGGTGCTCTTCGGCATCGGCGGGGTCGTCACTCGGCTGATCAGGTGACGATCAGCGGCGCCGTCGCGGCGTGATCAGCTTCGTCTCGTCGCCGAAATCGACGTCGATCGAGGACGGCGGCGCGGACGGAGGAGGAGCCTCACGCCTGCGCGGCGGCGGCGGAGCGAGCGGCATGCCCGGATGACGCACGACGGTCTCGCCGTCCCAGTCCGTGTCGAGCGGCTTCCTCTGCGGCACATGCATGCCCGGGCGGAACACCTCGGTCGGCGCCTCGTCCACGTAGGCCGGCCCCTCGTGACGGATGGGGAGCGCGGGCGTGTCCGAGCCGGTGAAGTCGATCGGGATCTCGACGGAGGCGCTGTCCGGGGCGAGCGGGGCCGGCTTCACCCGGATGTCGAGGCGCGTCGAGGCCTCGTACGAGCCGGACGGCGAGTCGTTCATCCGGCTCCGCAGCGTCGCGCCCGGTCCCTTCGGGTGGCTCGGCGGCTCGCGCGCAGAAGGCGCCTTCGAGCGAGGCGGCTCGTTCCCGCCGAGGACGGGCGCGCGCATGCGCTCCTCGCGGGTCGGCGGCGGGGGCAAGCGCGGCCCGGTCTCGTGCTTCACGATCGGCAGCGACTGCACGTCGCGAAGCAGGTGGCCGGCGGACGGATAGCGCTCGTTGCGGTTCTTCGCCATCGCCCGGGCGACGACTGCCTCGAGCGCGCGCGGCGTGGCCGGCCGCACCTCGTGCAACGGCGCAGGCTGCGTGTTGATGATCGCGAGCAGGAGCGCGTTGTAGTTCGGCGCGAGGAACGGTCGCTTGCCGGCGATCGCCTCGTACATCATCACGCCGGTCGCGTAGACGTCGACGCGACCATCGAGGTTGCGCTCGCCGCGCGCCTGCTCGGGCGACATGTAATAGGGCGTGCCCATCACCATGCCGGTGCGCGTGAGGTCGAGCTGCTCTTCGCCGTTGAGGAACTGCGGCATCATCTTCGAGACGCCGAAGTCCAGGATCTTCACGATCGGCGGGCAGCCGACGCGCCGCGCGAGGAAGATGTTCTCGGGCTTGATGTCGCGATGGACGATGCCCTTGTCGTGCGCGGCGATGAGCCCTGAGAGCACCTGGATGATGACGTCGACGAGGTCGTCGAACGGTAGCCCGCCCTCCTTGCTGATCCGATCGGCGAGCGTCTGGCCGACGAGCTTCTCCATCACGAGGTACGGGCTGCCGTCGTCGAGCAGCCCCATGTCGTAGACCTCGCAGATGTTCGGATGGCCGATGGCGCCGGCGGCCCGCGCCTCCTGCTGGAAGCGCTTCACGGCGACGCGCTTCTTGGCCTGCGTGGGGTTCAGGACCTTGATCGCGACCTGCCGGCCGAGGCCGACGTGCTCGGCGTCGTAGACCGTGCCCATGCCGCCTTCGCCGAGGATGCCCCTCACCTGGTAGCGCCCCCCGACGGTCATGCCGATCATGTCGCGAGCGACGTTGCGGGTCGGCTGCAGCGTGCCCGGTGTGCTCACCACGAGCGGGCTCGCCATCGGAGCCGGGCGGTCGCGAGGTCCGAACGGCTCGGGCCGGCGCTCGGGCGGCGGCAGCTCGCTCATCCGCGAGCGCTGCGCGGCGTCGTTGCCGATCCGCAGGCCGGTCGCAGGGCACACCCGCTCGGCCGCGTCGTGCGGCATCCTGCAGTGCGGGCAACGGACGAAGCGGTGGCTCATGGACGCACCCTGGCTACAGAGCCATCACGTGAGACTAGCGACAGGTGCAGAGGGCGAGCAACGGGCCGTTTCGTCGCCGGCCTCACGGGCGACCCTTCCTCACATCTCCCGCGAGCAGGCGGGCGCGACCGGGCGCGCCCCCGTCGCCGGCGCCCTCTGGACGCGCAAGTGCGCGAGAAGACGATCGCGCGTCGCTGGTCCCGGGCTTGCGGAGAGGTCGGGGCCATGAACCGCGCACGCATCGGCTTCGTCCTCGCCACCGCCGCCGGCCTCCTCGCCGTTCAGGCGATCGCCCATGCCTCGCCACGCTCGCGCATCGCCGCACGCGCGATCGCCGTGAAGCCGAACGAGACGATCGTGCTCGACGGCGGGGAGAAGGTCTCCGCCGCGCAGTACTCGGCGGAGCTGAACCAGCTCCAGGAGGCGCTCGAGAGGGAGGGGGTCTCGCTCAAGAAGTCGGACCAACGTCCGCCGCCGCGCGCGATGCCCCTCTACGCGGGCGCCGCCGAGGAGAAGCAGCGCGACAAGGCGGTCCTCGCGCAGAAGATCCAGAAGCTGCAGGCGATCGAGGCCGGCGGGTTCGCCGCGCTCCGTCGCAAGCGCGCCGCGGCGCTCAAGGCCGGGACCGTCGCGCCGGGGCTCAAGGGCGCCACGAAGTCCGCCGGGCCGGCCCCGGGCGGCGGAGGCTCGGACGGCGACGACGCGCTCGACGTCACCTACGACGAGACGCTCGGCTCGAAGAAGCGCGCCGCGATCTACGTCGGCGTTGCGCTGAAGGACACGGGCGAGAAGGACAAGGTCGGCTGCGACGCGACCCTCGATGGCGGTGTCTACGTCTTCGACCAGAAGAAGCAGCTCGTGAAGCTCTCCGCTTCGGGGAAGGTCGCGAACGACGCCGTCTCGGGCGGCGTCGACCTCTTCCTCCTCGGGAAGTCCGTGGACGGCTACCCGAAGCGGGGCTCTGCGCGCAACGTCGCGGCGAACAAGGCCATCGCGCCTCCGCCCGCGAAGATGAAGTACGGGTGGGGGCCGATCTCCGTGAACGTCGAGGGATCGATCGCCGGCGAGCTCCGCCTTAACGCCGCGAACACGCAGGAGGGGCCGAGCTCCGCGCAGCGGGGGCGCTGCACCGTGTCCGCCCAGCCGACCCTCCGAGCGTCGGCGAAGGCGAGCGCCTCGGTGAACGCGATCGCCTACAAGGTCGGGGTCGACGGACAGATCGTCCTCCTCGACGTGAAGACGCCGCTCGCGTCGTCCGTCGTGGTGCGAGGCCAGCCGGCGACGATGACCGAGGACTTCCGGGCGAGCGTCGACGCGGTCTTCCTCGACGGCGACGTCAGCTTCTGGGTGAAGACGCGCGTGCCGCAGAAGGGCGAGCGCCTCTGGGATCTCGACTGGGACCAGGTCTATCGCAAGGAGCTCTTCGACTGGGACGGGCTGCGCGTGAGCTCGAAGCTCGCGAGCTTCAGCGGAAAGCAGACGGCGCTGTGAAGACGATCCTCGCGGCGCTCCCGCTCGCGGCGGCGGTGCTCGTCACGTCGGATGCGATGTCGCGCCCGGACGAGCGGTCTCTTCCGATCGCGACCCACGCCCCCTCGTGGCTCGACGCGCTCCCGGCCGACGAGGCGCTCTCGGACGCGCAGCGCGACGCGATCCAGCACGACACGCGCGCCTACGCGAAGACGGCGACGCTCGACGAGCAGCGCGCGCTCCTCGATCGTCTGACCCGTGGCGCTCCGTGCGGGCGTGCGCACGCGGCGGCGCTCGCCGGTGCGATGTCGGCCGGCCTCGAGCCCACGGTCGTGAGCGCCGCGCTCGAGTCCATGCATACTGCATGTGACGAGGTGCTGGTCGAGGGCGCGGGCTTCGCGCCGAACCCCGACGCGACGCTCGCGGAGACGCTCCGTCGCCTCGCGCTGAACGGCGACGACCCGATGCGGCGCGCGGCATGGCTCTCGTACGGCTCGATCGCGGAGACCGCGCGCCGGCGCGGGGACGCCGCGCTCGCCCGGGCGATCGACGTCACGCTCGCCGCTCGGCTGAATGCGACGAGCGGCGAGGAGCACCTGCTCTTCGTGCGTGCGGCGGGGAACGCGGGCTGCGAGGCGTGCGAGGACGCGCTCGCGGTCGACGCGCACGCGGACGATCCGGTCCTGCGCCGGGCGGCGATCGCCGCCCACCGGTTCATCGAAGCGCCCGATGCCGTCGCGCGCATGTGCGGCGCGCTCGCGAGCGATGCCGACGGCGCTGCGCGCGACCTCGCGGCCTGGTCCCTCGAGTGGCGCACCTCGAGCGGCGCCGAGCGCACGCGCTGCCTCGAGGCCGCAGCCCGCCGCGATCCGTCGAAGGGCGTGCGCCTGCAGGCGGTCCGCGCGCTCGGCGTGCTGGAAGGCGACCTCGTCGAGGCGCACGACGCGCTCGGCCGCCTGGCGCTCTTGCCCGGCGACGTGGGAGCGCTCGCCGAGCGGACCCTCGACGTCGGCGCCGCTGCGGACGACGGCGTGGCGATGGCGCTCCCGTCCGAAGAAGGAGGACGCCGATGATGACGACGACGAGCGGTCCGAAGGCCTTCCAGCCGGGCGAGCGCGTGTTCGTCCTCTTTGCGGACGGGACGCGCAAGCTCGCGATCGTGGAGTGCGCGTGCCCGGGGCGCTACCTCGTGAGCTTCGCGCCCGCGAAGCTCCTCTGGGTCGCCGCAGACTACGTGAGCGCCGCCTGAATGCGGCAGATTGGGTAGATCTGTGGTCATGCTCGAGATCGTCGAAGACCCGCTCGAGGAGGGACGGGTGATCGCGGGCAGGTTCCGGCTCGAGCGGCCGCTCGGCGAAGGGGGCATGGGCGTCGTGTGGGCGGCGCGCGAGATCGCGGGCGGGAAGGTCGTCGCGCTGAAGTTCCTCCGGTCGGAGCGCGACGGCGATCCGAAGAACCGCGCGCGCTTCCTCCGCGAGGCGCGCTCGGCCATGGCGGTCTCGCATCCGCACGTCGCGAAGGTGCACGCCGTGCTCGAGACCGAGACCGGCATGCCGTTCCTGGTGATGGATCTCCTCGAGGGCGACTCTCTGCGGACGGTCCTCCGCCGCCGGCGGCGGCTCACCCCTGCAGAATGCACGCGTGTGTTCGTCCCGGTGAGCGAAGCGGTCGAGGCCGCGCACGCGCTCGGGATCGTGCACCGCGATCTGAAGCCGGAGAACGTGTTCTTGGTCCACGGCGTCGACGTGCGCGTGCTCGACTTCGGGATCGCCAAGCAGCTGCGCACCGAGCCTCAGGGGGACGCGACGGCCTCGGCCTCGCTCACGTCGACCGGCGCGGTCCTGGGGACGCCGCAGTACATGGCGCCGGAGCAGATCTTCGCGGAGGCCGACCTCGACGCGCGCGCTGACGTCTGGGCGCTCGGCGTGATGCTCTACGAGTGCCTCGCGGGCCACAGGCCGTTCGACGCGATCGGCCTCGGTCCGCTCATCAAGCGCATCACCGTCGATCCGATCCGGCCGCTCGCGGACGCGGTCCCGGGCCTGCCGCCCGCGCTGTGCGCGATCGTCGACCGGATGCTCTCGCGCAGCCGCGACGGGCGACCCTCGCTCGCCGAGGTGCGCGCGGCGCTCGGCTACTCGGATGCCGAGACGCGCCGCGAGCCCATCCGCGTCGCGGAGCACGTGATGACGAAGGCGTCGCCTCCGCCGGAGCATGTCATCACGAGGGCGCCGCTGCCGCCTTCGACCACGGTCGGCGTCGCGAGCCGCCGTCCGAGCTTCGAGCAGCCGTCGGCGCAGACGTCTTCGGCCAAGCCGGTCGTACTCGCAGCGGCGGCGCTGGTGCTCGGGCTCGCGGTGGTGGGCGCCGGCGCGACGCTCACCGTCGCTCGCTTGCGGAACGTGGAGACTCCGATCGCGGATGCCGCGCCGCCCGTCACGCCGCCCTCCTCGACGCCCGCGCCCTCCGACAGCGCGCCGGCGCCGGAGCCCGATTCGCCCGACGCGTCGCTCGCGGAGGCGCGGTCCGACGCATCCGCGAAGTCCGCGCCCACGGGCGCCCTCGGTACCGCCGAGCTCGCCGAAAGGGCGCGCGCCGCCTTCGTGAAGCGCGACGGGAAGCGCTGCCTCGAGGCGTACGACCGGTACGATCTCCTGATCGCGGACAGCTCCCAGCGGTCGACGACGCCCGAGTCCGGGCTCTCGGAGACGCGTGCAACCTGCATGATGCTCGCGGGTGACTGCGAGGGCGGAAAGGCGCTCTTCCGGAGGTCCCGCGCCGCGCACGGGACCGCCGAGGGCCAGCTCGATCTCGCGACGGACCGGGCCGCGGCCGAGCACTGCACGGGCGATCGCCTCTCCCCGCGTGACGAGCTGCGCCGCGCCGACGAGCGCCTGCGCAGCGCCGCGCGCGGGGCGACGAAGGCGAGCGCGAGCGAGTGCCTCAGGTGGTACGACTCGGTGAGCCGGCTGTCCTCGACGGTCCCGGCGCGCTCACCGGCGGACGACATCACATCGATGCGCACGGTCCTGATCAAGAACGCTCCGTCGTGCCTCGCTCGCGCGGGCGACTGCCCGTCGTCGTACCGCGTCTTTCGCACCGAGCTCCTTCGGACGCGGCCCGGCACCCCGGAGCAGGACATCCGCGACGAGTACAAGGTCCTCACCGACGAGATCGGCCTCTGCCGGGGGACGCCATGAAGCACCACGCCTCCGCCCTCGTGCTCCTCCTCGCATGCGGCAACCCGCTCGCCGACTGCGTGCAGCAGATCCAGAAGGAGGCCCCGGCGGCGCCGCCCGCGCCCGCGCCCTCGACGAAGCCGACGGCGACGCCGACCGTGACGGCGACGCCGGCGACGAACCCCCCGGCCCCGGTGTCGAAGACGACCACCACCGCGACCGCGAAGCGCGCGACGCCGCCGCCGAGCCCGACTCCGTCGCCGTCTCCTTCTCCATCACCATCGCCGAGCCCGTCGCCATCGCCTTCGCCCGCACCCACGCCGCCGGCCCCGCCGAAGGAGCTCAAGTGGCAGGCGGGCCCCGGCAAGCACGGCGGCCTCTCTCCGAAGGCGAGCCAGTACATCGACGTCGTCAACGCGCGCTCGGCGGGCCTGCGGAAGTGCTTTGCGAACGCGAATGCGCTCTCGGACGTCTGGACGGTGAAGACCCAGGTCGTCGTCCGCAAGACCGGCGCGCCGAGCTTCGTCACCTCGACGACCCACGAAGGCGCGCCCGACACCGGCCCGACGGCGCATGCGCTCGAGGACTGCCACAAGGCGGCGATGGCTCAGTGGCCGTGGCCCTCGCCGGAAGGCATCGAGGGCGTGGGCGGCGGCCCCGGCACGATCGTCGTGATCAGCGGCACCTATCGCTGAGCGAGGTCGATGGCACGGGCCACCCGAAATCTGGCCGGGCCATAGGGTCACTCTCACGATCCATCGAAAAAACAGGCTCGGGCGATCTGGCCTGCGATCTGCACTCCCGGGCGGGCGATGCAGCCGCCGCGAGGGGATCCGA
>WBZO01001738.1_pt2 | contig 17920 bp, 12 predicted proteins | sample 5204261 | NCBI WGS metagenome assembly WBZO01 (sample SAMN12412400, study PRJNA552823) | activated sludge metagenome | isolation source: activated sludge from anammox sidestream of wastewater treatment plant... | place: USA: North Carolina | collected 2017-09
CGTAATCATTATTAAGCCATCTTTAAGTAAAAATAACAGAGAAATTCAAGACTGTAATACTGAAAAAATCAGAATTATTTAATGGCTAGATAGATTTCTGAGAAGTAAATGAGCATAACTAGCTCAAGGTAGGTTGAATTAGGATTATTAATTTCAATATATTTAAGTATTTTGCGTTTGGTATAGTCTAACATAATTTAAACCCTCTTCATTGATTTAGTAACTTCATTAGTATTTTTATTTCAATACAAATGAACGAAAATGATCCTTCTAAAAATTGTTAAGTTAAATTTATACGTCTTTAATAAGGCTAATTTACTCTGAATAGATTCGGTTTTAACTTTCTAAATTAGGCAAAATACAGTTAAAAAAGAGCCTCTTTAGCTATGATTAGCAAGATATCAAAGACAAAACATCTTACATTGTAAGGTAAGTATTATAACAAAGCACTATCCCCCACGTCAAACTACGACCAATAATGCAGCGCAGTATAGATTTAGCTAGGACAAAAATTCAAGCATAGTAAAATATATTGCTAAAACCTATTTTGTAATTTTGCCACGGAGCATAAATATGAGTGAGAAATTTCAACTACCTGAACAATTGACCAAAGACGCACTAGAATATCATCGTTCACCCAAACCTGGAAAAACCCAAGTTGTATCAACGAAACCAGTTGCAACCCAACGTGATTTATCCCTAGCATATTCGCCTGGAGTTGCGGCACCTTGTTTAGAAATAGAAAAAGATCCTGCTACTGCCTATGAATATACTAATAAAGGTAATTTAGTTGCAGTAATCAGTAATGGAACTGCCGTTCTTGGGCTTGGTAATATTGGTGCGCTTGCCGGAAAACCAGTAATGGAAGGTAAAGGGATCTTATTCAAGAAATTTGCAGGTATTGATGTATTTGATATCGAAGTCAATGAAACAGATATTGACAAATTTGTTGAAGTAGTAGCTGCTCTAGAGCCAACTTTTGGTGGAATTAACCTTGAAGATATCAAAGCACCAGAATGTTTCGAAATCGAGCGTAAACTAAAAGAACGACTAGCAATTCCAGTTTTCCATGATGACCAGCATGGTACTGCCATCGTTGTAGCAGCAGGTACAATCAATGGACTTAAAATTGTCAACAAAAAGATTGAAGATGTGAAAATTGTTGTTTCTGGAGCTGGTGCCGCAGCAATTGCATGTCTAAACCTCCTTGTAAGCATTGGTGCATCTAAGAAAAATATTTATGTTTGCGACTCTAAAGGTGTTATCCATAGCGAACGTGAAGGTAAACTTGATGCATCAAAACAGCAATACTGTCAAACAACACACTATCGCACACTGGAAGATGCGATGGAAAATGCAGATATTTTCCTTGGATTATCAGGACCTGGAACCGCAACTCAGGAAATGATCAAGAAAATGGCTCGCGATCCGCTTGTTTTTGCTCTGGCAAATCCAACTCCAGAGATTATGCCAGAACTGGTACGCGAAGTTCGTCCAGATGCAATCATGGCTACAGGTCGTAGTGATTACCCAAATCAAGTAAATAACGCTTTATGTTTCCCATATATTTTCCGGGGCGCATTAGATGTTGGTGCTACAGCAATTAATGAAGCCATGAAAATTGCAACAGTAAACGCAATTGCTGAACTTGCTACATTAGAACCAAATGAGGTTGTTGCAAAAGCCTATGGCGGACAGGAATTACGCTTCGGTCGTGAATACCTGATTCCAAAACCACTAGATCCACGTCTGATTCAGGTTATTGCCCCAGCTGTTGCTAAAGCGGCAATGGAAAGTGGTGTTGCTACTCGTGATATTAATGATTTTGCTGCTTATACTCAGGGATTAAATAAATATATCTACCGCTCAAGCATGTTTATGCGTCCGGTAATGAATGCGGCTAAAATCAAACCACAACGTATAATTCTATGTGAGGGCGAAGAAGAGCGTGCCTTACTAGCTGTATCCGAAATTAATGAACTTAAATTGGCAAAACCAATTCTGATTGGGCGTCCATTTGTGATTGAAAAACGCATCCAGAAACTAGGATTAAAAATCGAGGCTGGAGTTCATTTTGAATTGGTAAATATCGAAAATGATTACCGCTATAAGTCATTATGGCAGCGTTATTATCAAATGATGAAACGCAAAGGTATCACTGAAGATACAGCCCGTGATCATATGTTAACCCGCCACACCCTAATTGGTTCTATGCTAATCCTTAATGGTGATGCTGATGCTATGATCTGTGGGTTGGTTGGTAAGTATCGAAATCATTTTGAAATTATTCGCGATGTGATTGGTTATGATAATCCGGGTAAAATTTCTGCAGCAATGAATGCTTTGATCTTACAAGAAAGTAGCCTATTTATTACCGATACGCACGTAAATGAAAATCCAAATGCTGAAGAATTAGCTGAAATTACCCAAATGGGTGCTAAAATTATCCGTCACTTCGGACTGGAACCGCGTGTTGCACTAGTCTCACATAGTAGCTTTGGTTCACATATGGAGTCGCCAAGTGCAATAAAAATGCGTAAAGTATTAGAAATGGTACAGGCACGCGAACCAGAATTGATGATTGATGGTGAAATGCATGCTGATGCAGCAATGATTCCGGATATCAGAAACCGGACAATTCCAGACTCTCCGCTTGTTGGTCCAGCTAATTTACTAGTTATGCCAAATATTGAGGCTGCAAGTATTTCGTATAATTTAATGCGGGTATCTTCTTCTGATGGTGTAACAGTTGGTCCAATCCTAATGGGAATGAATAAACCAGCACATATTTTAAGCCCTATCTCCACAGTCAGAAGGATTGTAAATATGGTTGCGTTAGCTTGTGTCGAAGCTCAATATAAATAAAAGAGGTGCCCTAGCGCACCTTTTTTATTTACTTATTAATAAGGCAACATCATGAGCATTCTCATTGCTATCTTTGCTCTAGTTTTTCTAATGTTCATTGCCTATCGGGGCTATAGCGTAATTTTATTTGCCCCAATTGCAGCATTATTGGCAGTCCTGATTACTGATCCTAAGCTGGTTGCTCCAGTATTTTCCGGGGTCTTTATGCCCAAAATGGTTGACTTTGTAAAACTATATTTCCCAGTTTTTGTACTGGGTGCTATTTTTGGTAAGGTTATTGAACTATCGGGATTTTCCAAAGCAATTGTCAAAGCAGCAATTAGCCTGATTGGCAAAGAACGTTCAATTCTAGCAATAGTCATAGTCTGTGCCATTCTAACCTACGGTGGGGTTTCATTATTTGTGGTAGTCTTTGCCGTATATCCATTCGCTAGCGAACTATTTAAAGCTGGCGAGATTCCCAAACGCCTGATACCAGCGACCATTGCCCTAGGTGCATTTACCTTTACGATGGACTCATTACCCGGTACACCACAAATACAAAATATAATTCCAACCACTTTTTTTAATACAACTACTTGGGCGGCACCAATTCTTGGAATCATCGGAAGTATTTTCATTTTAACTTCAGGACTTTTATATCTAAATCGTTGCCGTAAAATAGCCATACACAAGCATGAAGGCTATGGAGTTAAGCTACTAAATGAACCAGCAACGCCAAATGAAGAATTAAACATTAATCCACTAATCGCGATCCTGCCATTATTAGTTGTCGGTATTAGTAACCTAATCTTCACTCGGCTAATTCCTTTTTATTATGGCAAAGAATTTACCATTTCACTTGGAGCCAAGCCAATAGTAGTCGAAAGTGGCAAACTAGTTGCTATCTGGGCAGTCGAACTAGCACTAATAGCTGGAATTTTAACGGTATTTGTATTTGCATTTAGAAGAGTATTACGTAATTTTGCGGAAGGAAGTAAAGCCGCAGTTGCTGGAGCATTACTTGCCTCGCTAAACACTGCATCTGAATATGGTTTTGGTGCAGTTATTGCCCTATTACCCGGGTTTACTGCAATCGCTGCTAATCTAGAAAAGATCCCGAACCCATTAGTTAATGAAGCAATTACAGTAACTACGTTAGCAGGTATAACAGGCTCGGCTTCAGGAGGAATGAGTATCGCACTAGCAACAATGTCAAGCCAGTTTATCAGTATGGCAAACCAGCTACATATACCGTTAGAGGTTTTACACCGAATTGCCGCAATGGCATCAGGAGGGATGGATACCTTACCTCATAATGGAGCAGTAATAACGCTTCTGGCTGTGACAGGTTTAACCCATAAAGAAGCCTACAAGGATATTTTTGTAATAACCATTATCAAAACCTTGGCAGTTTTTGTTGCCATTGGAGTTTTTTACATGACAGGCTGGTATTAGTTAGTTTATTGATAAGTATGGTTTCTTCTTAAATAAAGCTTTAATACTCTAGCTGACGAATTGGCTCATTAATATAACCAATCGCGTAACTATCTTTATCGGTATGAATACCAGAAACACTAGAAACCTCAGTAATGAATAAAGGTGTCATATTTGTTTTTCGATTGATGTATTTACCAAAGAATTTTGCTCGCTCATCAGAATCAGAATGGACGACGGCAATCGATTTTAGCTGATTCTTTTCTCTAAGTTCATTTAGCTTCTTACAAATTTTCTTCCAACCACCACGTTTAGAAAAACTTGCACCAATTACTTTTGGCTTACCGGTATTAACATCTATTTGAATAATTGGCTTGAGCCTTAATAGCCCTGCAATCATTCCCATGGACTTAGATAATCGACCAGAGCGAATTAGACCTTTCAGTGAATTTAATACGATCAATATATTCGCATTAGCCTTGGCTTCATTTAGTGATTTGACAATAGTATCATGAGAATTACCATCCTTTATCATCTGTGTAGCCAGCGTAACTAGCAATGACAATGGGGCTGAATTAAGTTTTGAATCAATCACGCTAATTTTTTTGTGTTTAAATTTGGCGGCTTGATTAGCAATTACATCATAAGTTGAGCTAAGACTGCTACCCACCGTGATAATAATAATTGAATCATAAAATTGCTCAAGAAAATGCAATGCTCGTGAAACAATTGCAGCCGAAGGTGCTGCCGTTCCAATTTTATTTTCTTCATTCTTAAGATAATCTAGAATCTGATGATAGTTTATTGAAACCTGATCCAGAAATGAATGATTATTTACTTTTACCTGTAATGGAATTCTATAGATATTATTTGATTGGATAAATTCAAGCGGCAGATCCGCCATAGTATCAATAACCAAAGCAATTTTATTATTCGCCGAATGATGATGTGCGATATTATATTGAAGCATCATATCATCAATCTTCTGATAAAGAATATCACCTGTTTCTGTGAGTAGTGAGGTTACGGTATCTGGCTCGTTGGTATGAATATGGAGCTTAAGCATTTGTGGTCCTTTACCAACAACAATACTATCTCCTAACTCATCAAGCTGCCTTCTTTCTGTATCTGAAAAATCAGTTTTTGCGGTACGGACAACAGTTTCAAAACAGTACCTCAATTCCGGGACTTCGGTAATATCTTCAAACTCATGTGACAATTTAGCAGTATTTTCTGTGTTGGCACCACCAGCAAGAATTTTCTCTCGTTCATCTTTACTGCCAACAAGATAACCAAGCATTCCTTCCAAAAACGTAACAAAGCCCTGAGCACCTGCATCGACAACATTATTATTACGTAACACCTCTAATTGATTCATTGTCTCCCTAAGTGCTACTCTCGATTTTTCAACGCTGCTTTTAAAACTATCTGCAAGATTTACTCCTGCATTTTTAAGAAGATCACGATAGCTTTCCACCCACTTTTCCATAACAGTTAATATGGTTCCAGGCTTTGGATTACTTACCGATGCGTAAGCACTTTGATAACCTTTTGAAATCATTTCAACAAAATCATGAAGTTTAATAAGAGTTTTTTCTGTAAGTCGATGCTGGCTAAGCCCATAAAAAAATTGGGAAAATATTAAACCAGAATTACCCGAGCACCCTACTAAACCGTGTTGGGCAAGCTGGTGTAATAGCTCAGGAGTGTCTTTGGTTATTGATAAATTATCAACTATATACCTCATCATTGAAGCAAGATTAGTACCAGTATCCTTATCCGCAACTGGAAATACATTTAGCTCATTTAGCTTATTTTCATCGTTAATTACCTGCTTGGCACCTGACATAATCATGCCGTAAAAAGTATCAGTTGATAATAAAGTATCCATAATATTCACCTATTTATTTTTGAATATTTTAGCATAGTTTTATTATACTAACAATGCAAGTTTCTTTACTTTATTGATGAAAATAGATTGGAAAACGTTAATATTCAGAATAAATCTAGTTCATTAAGGATAAATAGCCTAAATTCATACACGGGATTATTTATATACTGGCTGGAGTAATGCATAAAACAAAAAAGATGCATGAATGCACCTTTTTGTTTGTAAATAGCCTATTAGACAAGATAAATAGCTTCTGCTCTATAAACTATGGTTTACTTTATTTGTAAATCGCAACCGGATTTAGTTTTAATTGTTTAACCACATTTGGACCATGTGGTGATTCATCAATATGTGATGTTAAATCAGTCCCGGCAACCATTCCTTTATAATGCTTACCACCCTTCCAAGCACTAACATTACTCACGTCATACACATAGCCATTAAGCGCCACGTATGCTTTATGGCCATTCTTGCCATCATAGGTTTTTAATGTCGCCGCATTCATTGTTGGCAACTGAGCTGTCGTTGTGGCGGCATTAGCAACCAATATCCCACCTGAAACCAGAAACGCCAATAATCCTATTTTAATTTTCTGCACTATAACCTCCATTTAAATATGAATACTACTTGAGATTTTAACATGACGCACAATTTTTCAAGAAATATATTTAAACTAAATTATTGAAATACAATAACCCTACCTTATATAAGGAATAGGAAGCTTACGCAAAAGGAGAATAAAATGCGTTTTGACAAACTAACAACTAAATTTCAATCAGCAATGCAAGAAGCGCAAAGCCTAGCACTGGCTAATGACAACCCATATATTGAGCCACAGCATCTGTTACTTGCGATGCTAAATGAAGAAAACTCAACTGTTGCAAGTATTTTAGCCAAAATTGGAGTGAATATTACTCCACTTAAATCAGAGCTGAACAATAATATAAATAAGTTACCCAAAGTATCTGGCGCTGGAGGAGAAATAAATGTTTCTCGCGATCTGGCGAACCTACTAAACATAACCGAAAAAATTGCCATGAAATTGCAGGATAATTTCATCGCTTCGGAACTATTCCTCCTTGCAGCCCTTGAAGATAAGGGTGAAACGGGGCAGATACTGAAAAAATTCAATGTCAAACACGCGGATGTAAATAAAGTTATTATGGATATCCGTGGCGGACAAATGGTAGATAGCCAAGATTCGGAAGGTCAACGTGAGGCATTAAAGAAATATACTGTTGATTTAACTGAGCGTGCCCGGATTGGTAAACTAGATCCGGTAATTGGTCGGGATGACGAGATTCGACGTGCAATTCAGGTACTCCAACGTCGTACCAAAAATAACCCTGTACTAATCGGAGAACCTGGGGTTGGTAAAACAGCAATTGTTGAAGGATTAGCTCAACGGATTATTAATGGTGAAGTTCCTGAAGGACTAAAAAATAAACGTCTATTGGTTTTAGATCTAGCATCTTTATTAGCTGGTGCCAAATATCGCGGCGAATTTGAAGAGCGGCTTAAAGCAGTATTGAATGAACTAGCTCAGGATGAGGGGCAGACCCTAATTTTTATTGATGAGATTCATACTCTAGTGGGTGCAGGTAAGGCTGAGGGTGCGATTGATGCTGGTAATATGCTAAAACCAGCTCTTGCACGCGGTGAATTACACTGTATTGGAGCAACTACGCTTGATGAATATCGCAAATACATCGAAAAAGATCCAGCGCTTGAACGCCGTTTCCAGAAAGTATTAGTTGGTGAACCGACAGTAGAAGATACCATTGCAATTTTGCGTGGCTTACAGGAAAAATACGAAATCCATCATGGTGTTGAAATTACTGACCCGGCAATTGTAGCGGCAGCAGAATTATCGCAGCGTTATATTATTGATCGATTCTTACCGGATAAGGCAATTGACCTAATTGATGAAGCTGCTTCGAAAATCAAGATGGAGATTGATTCTAAGCCTGAGTCAATGGATAAATTGGAGCGCAGAATAATTCAATTAAAAATTGAGCGGGAAGCAGTTAAAAAAGAAACTGATGATGCGAGTAAAAAACGGCTGGAAATTATTGAAAGCGAAATAAATGAGCTAGAAAAAGAATTTGCCGATCTAGAAGAAGTATGGAATAATGAAAAAGCCATGGTTCAAGGTGCACAATCAATCAAGGATGAAATAGATAAGTTAAAATCTGAAATTGAAAGCTTCAAACGCAAAGGCGATTGGCAAAAAGTTGCGGAACTTGAATATGGTAAATTACCTGAATTAACCGCACGCTTGGGGCAGGCCGAGAAGGGTGAGCATAAACAGTTAAAATTACTCCGAACTGAGGTTGGTGCTGAAGAGATTGCCGAGGTTGTATCACGAGCTACTGGCATTCCTGTATCTAAAATGATGCAAGGCGAAAAAGATAAACTACTTAAAATGGAAGACAAACTTCATGAAAAAGTAATCGGACAGTCACAAGCGGTTGAAGCTATTGCGGATGCAATTCGCCGTTCACGCTCTGGCTTGTCTGATCCAAATAAACCTTATGGCTCATTCCTGTTTCTTGGTCCAACTGGAGTTGGTAAAACTGAGCTATGCAAGGCTTTGGCAGGGTTTTTATTTGATAGCGAAGAACATTTGATCAGGATTGACATGTCGGAATATATGGAAAAACATAGTGTTTCACGGCTAGTTGGAGCACCTCCGGGATATGTTGGTTATGAAGAAGGTGGTTATCTGACTGAACAGGTTCGTCGCAAACCATATAGCGTAATTCTTCTTGATGAAGTTGAGAAAGCACATCCAGATGTATTTAATATCCTGCTACAAGTGCTTGACGATGGTCGTTTGACTGACGGACAAGGACGCACGGTTGATTTTAGTAATACTGTGGTGGTAATGACCTCCAATATCGGTTCGCAGCAGATCCAAAGCATGGCGCATGAACCATATGAAGCGATCAAGGCTACCGTGATGGAGGAGCTAAAACATTTCTTCAGACCCGAATTTGTCAATCGAGTTGATGAAGTGGTTGTTTTCCATGGATTAAATCAGGAACAAATCCGTAGTATTGCCAAGATTCAGCTAAAACGCTTGGAAGAAAGGCTAGCCAAAATGCAACTACATCTACAGGTTAGCACGGAAGCATTGGATTTACTGGCAAATGTTGGTTTTGACCCAGTATATGGTGCTCGTCCATTAAAACGGGCAATCCAACAATATATTGAAAATCCGCTAGCAAAATCGATCCTGAATGGCAAATATGCTCCAGAGCAGGCAATTATGGTCGAAACCAGTAATGGTGAGATTATATTTAACTAATGAAAGCAGGTAAATTACCTGCTTTTTTTATTAATTCTCAGATCTAATGACTCAGTTACGGATTAATAAGCACGCCGTATTAGTCAGCTCTATTGCCCCGTGTGCTCTTATATTTGAATCTGGCTGAATCATTTCATTTTGTTCCTCGAGAAAGGTAATTGAGAAAGAATCAGCAAATAACTCTTCTACCTCATTTTTACTAACCGAAAAAGGCGGTCCTATCTCGCTATTACATTGATAGGTTTTGATTTCCAGAAGATAGCTTGAGCCAGATGGAAGTAATTCGGCAATCTTTTTTGCATAATTAATTCTTAATTGCCTAGGCAACGCGACCAAAGCACCCCGATCATAACAGAAATCTATTTGCCCCAAAGCTGCACTAGACACAGCAAAAAAATCACCACAATAAATGGAAATATCATCACCAGTATATTGCACAAACTTATCGGTTTCAGTAAGAGTATATTCAAGATAGTTTTCGCTATAAAATTGTTGACAGGCAAGATTACTAAGCTCACAACCAACAACCTGACAACCTACTTCAATTAGCCATAACATATCAAGACTTTTGCCGCATAACGGGACTAAAACTTTTGGGTTTTCGACTAACTGAAGTTGATTAAAATACTTAGTCAGAAAGTAGTTTGGTTTATCACGATGAAATCCTATTTGATTATTTTCCCAACGGTTAATCCAAAATTTCCCATCAACATGATTCATATATTTTCTTTCAATTATCAAAGTCTATTAGTTAGAATTAAGCGGTTATTATAGGCTTGGTGAAGTAATCTGCATACATTAATAGCGCAATTATATAGGTTTTCGCCACCTTTTGCCAATGCATCAGATAAATCTTCAGCCCCATTAGTTATTGGAAAAATTGCCGTAACACCGTTCTGGTACAAATAATCTAACTTACCGCTACTACGACCACAAAATATCAGTAATGGCTTATTGTATTTTTTACAAAGTTGTGCCACATGATTGATTGTTTTACCATGCAGTGTTTGTTCATCCACTGAGCCTTCTCCACTGATTACATAATCTGCCAAAATAATCTGTTTTTCCAGCTCTGTATATCTAGCTACGACCTCAACCCCAGAAACAATTTTACCATTTAAAAGCAATACCCCAGTAGCTACGCCACCTGCTGCACCTGCACCAGGATAATTACCATAATCCACTGCTGTTAGCTCAAACAGTTTTTGTGAATAATTAGTTAATGCATTTTCAAGTTGGTAAATAGCTTTGGTATCAGCACCTTTTTGTCGCCCATAAACATGGGTTGCACCATTTATCCCAAGTAATGGATTTGTAACATCACATGCAATTTCAATACTAAGTTCAAAAATACGTCTATCAATCCCGGATAAATCAATCTGTTCAATTTGTGCCAAAGCTTTGCCTCCAAAGCCAACTTCCTGATTATTTATATCAGTAAATTTCGCCCCCAAAGCCTGCAACATTCCAACACCACCATCGTTGGTAGCACTACCCCCTAGCCCGATAATAATTTTTCTAAGTGGGTAATGGTTAATTGCATGTAAAATTAATTCCCCCATTCCATAAGTTGTCGTAAATAATGGATTTCGCTGTTCACTAGCAAGCAATTCAAGCCCAGCTACAGTAGCTAATTCAAAAATAGCGGTTTGATTATTGTCTATCAACAGATATCTTGCCTCTACCTGACTATTAACTAACGCACCAGTCACTTTGCTTGTTACTGAGGTAGCTGGTACTGCCATAGCAATAGCCTCCAGAAACCCTTGTCCACCATCGGATAAAGGAATGCCTACAGCTACTGCCTGTGGTATTATTGCTTTAAGCGCACTTACTATCTGCGAACAGGCTACAGTGGAACGCATTGAATCTTTAAACGAATCCGGACACACCAGAAATTTCATAGATGTAAACCCCAATAATATCTATTCTGATATAAATGGATTCTAAACCCTTCTGGAAGTGAATCTGTATTAATGATCAAACCACCCTAATTTTACGAGTATGCATGGACCACCAGCAATTACATTTATTCCATACTGATGGCATTTTTCAATAGCTATCTTGCTTTCAGCACCAGGTTGCATCCAGATATTTTTTATACCCTGTTTATATGCTTCCTCAACCAGTTTTTCAGTAACTATTGCTGGAGTTATTATCGATAAGCTCTCTACATTAGCAGGCAACTCCGAAATTGACTGCAAGCAGGAAACACCTTCAACTTCTTTTAAAACAGGATGAATCGGATATACTTGGGTATAATGACTCAAGAGGCAGCGAAAGACTTTATTGCCATATTTTTCTGGATTAGCAGAGACACCAGCTACTGCGTATGCAGCAGAACTAAAAAATGTTTTTATCAAATCAGTCATGATTACACCATCTTAAATTATTAGGCAGTTTTTATTATACAATAAATTTTTGGCATATGTTAAAATCTTGAATTGCTACTGGGGTCATAGCTCAGCTGGGAGAGCGCTACAATGGCATTGTAGAGGTCAGGAGTTCGATCCTCCTTGGCTCCACCATCACCCACATTTCAATATGTAAATAAAGGTTAACTATTTTTTCACAATTTTCCACAGCTTATCAACTATGCTATTTTTTAATTACCAACTTGTTAAAGATTGTAGCATTTCTTAACTTTAATTTACTAACGTCCACCACGAACTGGGGCTATACTAAATCTGAATGTATCGCTTTTGTCTTCATATGCAGCTGTTCCATCGTTCATAAGTAGTACCCAAGCAGCATTAGAATTCTCAGCAACAATAGTTGATGTCCATGCACCACCAGCAATGCCTTCGCTAAAGCATGCCCCATCACACTGAGGGTCACCACCATCACCACTACCATAGCTTAGCCAGTTTTCCTGACTGCTATATGCATAATTAACCAAACTTAATATCTCATTTATATTTGGGATCCGCCAATCATTATAACCACACCAGCTACTAACAGATGTTAGATGCAAGGCGGAGCTCCAGTTAACTGTGCCATTAACGCGATCGGAAAAAGTTTTTAACCACATTAACCCCGTCAATTTATCAATAATACAATCACCGCTGGCATCAAGAATAAAGCGCGGATGTGGCCAGGCTTTACCTTTCATTAATGCACCATCTGAACCTGCTGGTGCAGGATCTTTTGGTAGAGTATCTGTCTGACCTGTTTTTGGTAATAAAGCCAGATTAGCAGCGTTCGCCATTGCTAACATACCGCTTAATAGTATGACTAATTTAATTATCTTATATTTCATATTTATCTTTAACCTCTTATTAAAATCTATGATGCATCTTACGCTAATCACGAACTGGAAACAGGCGATAAGTAGAATTATTATCAATCCTAAGATCAGATCCCTGTGTCCCATTACCCATATTAATAAGCCACGCTTTAGTAGTATCTCCAGCATAAATAGTTGATGTCCAATATTCTACCGATTGAACATTGCTAAAACCACCACCGCCACTAGCAATCGCCGTATTTAACCAGGCAGCTGTATTAGATTTTGCATAATTTATCAGACTCCGTAGCTCATTAATATTTGGCATACGCCAGTCATCATAACCACACCAATCACCATTATCAACAAGAGTTAAGGCAGCATTCCAGCTTAAATCACCACCACCATTTACGTTATTTAGATTCCTCACCCACACCAATCCAGTTAGGTTATCCTGAATACATTCATCATTAGTCCCTACAATTTCAAAACGTGGAGATGGGCTAGTATCACCATTCGTTGGGTATGCCCATGGAATACCAGCATGAATACTTCCATCAGCGCCGGGAATACTAGTCACATTAGTTGGGGAACTTGGTGTTTGTCCGGTTTGCGGCAAATATATATACGGTGTAGTTATAGTATAACTAATTGTATTATTGCTTACTCCCTCTCCAGTAATTGCGCCATAGGTAGCTGTCAATAAAATCTCAGTATCAGCTGGGATATAAGGATTATGGTCAAATACTCCCACAGTACTATTATCAAATCCAGTGTACCAAGGTAAAATACTAAACGTACAACTGGTAAGTCCAACATTATCTAATAGACAAGGTGATGGATCTGAAACTATCGTGGCAGTTACTGAATTAGCCATGGTGGCAGTTAAAGTCGATGCACCAGTACCACTAATTGTTGCAGTAAAGGTAATATAACTAGTTCCCATCATACTTTCTGCATTACCATTTAGATTAGTAATTGTAATCAGTGTTGTAGGTGGCGTTGGACTGGGGGTGGGCGTAGGTGCAGGAGTCGGAACTGGTGTTGGCGTTGGCACTGGTGCAGGAGTCGGAACTGGTGTTGGCGTTGGCACTGGTGTTGGCGTTGGTGCCGGGCTAGGCCATGGACTATCTGAACTACTCGCGCTGGTACTGGTTGTTATCTCTGTTTTACCGTTGCTATAACTTTGGTTTATATTAAATGACACATTCTGTGGTGATGTTGGATTTGTAAGCGATACCGTATAGCTAGTTGCACTTCCTGTTGGAACATCTACCTTTAATTCCTTGTTAGTACTTTTTCCGGTGAATAAAGATAACGCTGGTTCTGTTACCGTTGCTACTGATGGATTACTACTGCTTACCGTAAAAGCAGTTGCTGCAACACTTCCTATATTCGCTACTGCTACTGTCTGATTTGCATTTGCCGAGTTCAAACCTATAGCTGATGGATAATTATATAATATTGCTTGATTGCTGACTGTACTTAATGTATTTAATGTCGTTGATGTTACTGTATTAGTTACACTTCCATTTGCTGCTGTTTCATTTATCTGTAGCTTGAATGATAATGGCTTATTCTCTTGTGGTACAGGAATACTTATACTAAAACTATATCCCTGTTTAAGATTCGCTGCTCCGGCTCCAAGGTTACCACTAATTACTTTTTGTAATGCTAATGGCTGATTATTTTCATCCAACAATACTGCGTTATTAAATACTCCGGTATTACTTGACAATACCGTTCCTACAATTACCACCAATGCTGCATTACTACTATCTACCAGAGGGTAGTAGCTTAATTGGATCCCATTTATACCTGTTGTTGTCGTTGTCCCAACCGTATTTATCCCGATAGGTGCTTTTGCTAGGACTTGAGGAGTTGTTGACAAACTTTGTTTTATCCGGCTTACTAAACTACTATTATTACTTGCTCCCAACACAAAGCTGCCACCATATGCTCCTGATTCCAAATCAAGCTTCAATACGCAGCTACCAAATGATTCTATTATGGCACAATTTTCTGCACTACTCCTATCTATGCTTACTTTTGAAGCTCCACCGACCACCGAATTAAGACTATAACTTATATTCCGTACACTTCTACTTTCATCACTATTACTTACTACTATATAACCATTACCTGGTGTATTCTGAAAGCTTGAAAGTTCATATGGCTCAGTAAATACTAGTGATGTTACACTTCCTGATGATGTAGCATCACTCCCGCCGCCGCCACTTCCACTGCTACAAGCTGATATAGTACTAGCTAGTAATAACAGGTACAAGTTATTTATCTTTTTTGTTCTCATGATCTATCCAACATTATCAATAATATTTAGCCGATAAATTTTAGCATTTCATACATGCTATCTTTTAATCATTTTGGATAATTTTGACAAATTTCCGGATACTACAAGCAAAAAAGTTAATATTTACTCAATTTTGCGTGAAAATAAACCACAATCTATGATAGGAAGCTAATAAATATAAGTAAGGCAACTATTGGTATGGAGTTACTAAATCTGAATTATCGACTTTATTACAAACATTAGTAATAAGTAACAATTTTGGACGGTACTGAATTATTCTATGATTAATTATAATCTTGTTATCAAGATAATAATTTTAGGAATACTCATAATGAAGAAATTATTCGTTATCACTATCATAACCCTCAGCTTTAACGTATTTGCGAATAACCCTACATCACAGTTTGGTGATTTTAATACATCTCATACCTCAATCAGCCACGCTCACGGCAGATAAAATAAGAAAATAAACTAAGGATCCACTTTAAGAGCATATATAATTTTGGTATGCTCTTCTTTTTATACTTTGATAAACCATTACCATCTATTATTAATAACAAGCTAGGTTTAGTCTAATATGAACTGAATTTCTTATACACTCTATGCGTAAAGCAAATTATAGTCCGAATATGATGGTATTTTTGAAGTTAACTGTATATTTTGAAAAGTATTTGATCAATCATGTGCCTGCGCCCCCAAATAGTAATAATATTTGAGGGGCAGATTTAATTTAAGAAGTCTGGGTGATAAGTTTGTCTGTACTATTTATAAGCAAATTTATTTTGTCTGATTTGTATAGTTAAGCGAATAAATACCTGCAATTAGCTTACTAAAATTAGCATATGCATCCCAAGCTCTGATCAGTGTTTCTCTTATTGCTGATTCTGTATTAGATACCATTGTCTCACCATCTGGAATACAATTAAGGATTGCCGGATAGATTTTAGCTTCTGTGTTTTGAGTGTTTTTCATTATGATCCCCTGAATGTTATTTTAATACCATTATGATACTATTTTGACATGATAGGATCAATAGATACTTTATCTATTAGCATTACAAATTAGGTAATTACTTAATTTTATTTTTACGGCTAAGTATTTTTGACATATTAAAATAAGCCAAACACTCCACTTCTGCACACCTTGAAATGAACTGAAAATATGACTTAAAAATATAAGCTATTTTCTTTAGCATTGTATCACTCCCAAACTAATTGCTTCACCAACGATTGTATATATAGTTGAGAGATTTGTGTACCGTCCAAAAATGATGGGCATAAAAGGAAAAGGCAACCATCTATGGTTACCTTTTTCTCAGAATAAGAAAATGTACGCTGACATTTTAGGATAGAAGAGTTTAGCATTTACAGTTAGTTTAAACTCGTCTAGTTTGGATAACTAATATCAAATATCAGAATAAGTATCTGTCATGCTAAACCTGAAACAATAACTATCCAAAACTAATTAACCACTATAATTTGGCAAATCGTTCAAATAGTATTTCACTAGCCTCTTTATCTTTGGGAACTAAATCACTAAGTGTATATTGCCGAAGTGTCTTTATAAATTGATTACTAGCTTTATCCAAAATATTCTTAAATTCACATAAGCCAGTCATCCTACAATCAGAAGTGTTACATTCAACAACAGTAAAAGTAGGTTCAAATTCACTGATTATCCGTGCAATATCATGTTCATATGCACGAGGATGAATCTTCATTCCACCACGAGTACCACGAAAGGTATATATGTAACGGAGCTTAGAGAGCTTACTCACGATTTTGGTAAGGTGGTTGCGAGCAATATTTAATTTCCGGCTAAGCTCATCAACAGTTACTAGATGATTACCCTCCATCATCGCCAGATAAATCAATATTCTTAACGCATAATCGGTTTGTTTGTTGAGTTGCATGTTAATTAAATTCCATATGATTCTACAAAAGCCAAAGTCAAATGATATTTTAATCTTATCACAAATGATTTATTTAAATTAAACAAAACCTGAATTTTTAAGTCATTGTTGTTAAAATCATGTTAATTTAATTAGAAATAAAGGTTGCTTTAATGAGTAAAAATTTGGCACTAACCAAGCAGGAAAAGAAAATCGTAGGGCTCGCAGCACTAGGTGGTATGCTTGAATTTTATGATTTTATAATTTATGGTATATTCTCAGTATATTTTGCCCATCAATTTTTCCCGGGCGATAATCAGCTACTTTCAGTTATCGAAAGCTATGTAGTATTTGTGCTTGGTTACATTGCTAGACCAATTGGTGGAATGATATTTAGCCACGTTGGAGATGAACATGGAAGAAAAAAAGTTTTAATCATTACTATTATCTTAATGGGGCTCTCTTCACTTGGGATTGGTATTCTACCCACCTATTCACAAATTGGTGTAGCAGCCCCGATTTTACTGCTAGTGCTACGCCTAACTCAAGGACTAGCCCTCGGCGGTGAGTTACCAAGTACTTACGTGTATATTAGTGAGACTATGCCACATAAAAAAGGCTCAGGCTTTGGTATTACCATGACGGGAGTTAATTCTGGTCTATTATTGGGAATGCTGATTAACCAGTTAATGAATACGATCCTAACATCGGCAGAGCTGGCTGATTATGGTTGGCGATTACCATTCATTTTTGGTGGAGCATTATGCTTGATTAGCTATAAAATTCGTAAAACACTACAAGAGACGAATGCCTTTCAACGCATTCACGACAAACCGGATTTTCCACTAGTATATCTATTCAAAAATAATCCAAAACAGCTATTAGCAGGTATAACTGTAACGGCAATCATGTCTGGTCTGGTAGTTGCTGCCATAGTATTCATGCCAACCTACCTGCATGAAATTATAAAAATTGATAGCAAAACAATTAGCCATATCATGCCAGTGGCA
>WBZO01003580.1_pt1 | contig 17919 bp, 15 predicted proteins | sample 5204261 | NCBI WGS metagenome assembly WBZO01 (sample SAMN12412400, study PRJNA552823) | activated sludge metagenome | isolation source: activated sludge from anammox sidestream of wastewater treatment plant... | place: USA: North Carolina | collected 2017-09
AAATTCTCCTCGTGGCGGGCGCTTTCTTTGTGCCGTTCCTGCTCCTCCTGCCGCGCCTGGGGAAGAGGACCCCGACCTTTCTGTGCGCGATGTCCATCTGGCTGCTCCTCATGCACGCTGTGGATATGTATCAAGTGGTCCTGCCCGCGCTGCATAAGGACGGCATCCAGCCAAGCCTGCTCGACCTGTTCTCCCTGCTGGCCATCGGATGCACCCTCGCCGCAGTCTATCTAAAACGCCTCGGCGATGCATCCCTCTTCCCGACCAAGGATCCGCGCCTTGCCCAATCCATAGCCCTGCAAAATTGATGTCCAACGCTTCAGTACAATCCCGGGAGAAACCCCGCTCGCTCTGGGCCTTTTTTGTCCTGGGTCTCATCCTGATCGCCCTGTTTCTGATCGGCTCGAAGGCGCTCATTACCATTCCGGCATCACCCGCGGAGGAGGATGCCGCGCGGGCCGCGGAGCGCAGCAAGGCCCGCGAGACCCTGGATGCGGAGACCCGGCACAAATTGGATTCCTATGGCTGGGCGGATCGCGCCAAGGGTCAGGTCCAAGTCCCGATCACCGAGGCCATGAGAATCGTCACGGCCCGTCTGGCCGCGGAAGAGCCCCGCCCCGCCGGGCCGGTGAATCCTGTCACCACAGCCGAGCCACCGGCGTCGGACGCAGCCGCCACGCCCACTGCCGCCCCAGCGGCGCCCACGCCATGATTGTCGCCGCAATTCTCATTCTGGGTGGCCTTATTTTCTTGAGCGGCAGCGCGCTCCTTGCCTTTTATTGGGCGGCCAAGGACGGCCAATTTAGCAATCTCGAACAGGCCTCGGAAGTCATTTTTGACGAGGATGAGCCGGTCGGGCAGCCCACGGACCGATTCCCAGCGAAAAATCAAGCATGACCACGCTCGCAGCATCCTTTGATCCTCACTCCCAAGAGGCGGCTTATGACCGGGTCGCGCGCGCCGAAATTGACGCCTCGGCCCGCAGCCCCGTCATTCTTCTCTTCGGGAGCGCCATTTTCTGGCTTCTTGTGGGCTCGGTCTTCGGTCTCCTTGCCGCCCTCAAAATGAATGTCCCGGGGTTTCTGGACGGCGAGGCCTGGCTGACCTTTGGGCGGATTCGTCCGGCCCACCTGAACGCCGTGATTTACGGCTGGGCCTCCCCGGCGGGGATTGGTGTTGGCCTGTGGCTGATGGCCCGCCTGTGCCGCATCCCGGTCATGCATGGCCGGATTCTCATCGCGGCCGGGATTTTTTGGAATATTGGCATTCTCATTGGCATGATGGGAATTTTTGCGGGTCATAGTCGCGGGGTTGAGTGGCTCGAATTCCCCGGCTATTCCACACCGATCCTTTTTGTTTCCTACGCGCTGGTGGCCGTCTGGGGCATCATCATGTTCCGGTACCGCAAGCCGGGGCACGTGTATGTCTCGCAGTGGTACCTGCTGGCGGCGTTCCTGTGGTTCCCATGGCTGTATGCCACGGTCCAGATGCTGCTCATTTGGCAGCCCATCCAGGGCTCCGCCCAAGGGGCGGTCAATTGGTGGTTCGGCCACAATGTCCTCGGTCTCTGGTTCACGCCCATCGGCTTGGCGAGCGCCTATTACATGATCCCCAAGGTCATTGGAAAGCCCATCCACTCGTATTACCTGAGCCTCCTCGGGTTCTGGGCTCTCGCGCTTTTCTACTCCTGGAATGGAATGCACCACCTCATCGGAGGACCCTTCCCCGCGTGGATGATTAGCGCCAGCGTGGTGGCCAGCGTCATGATGTTCATTCCGGTCCTGACCGTGGCCATCAACATGCACACGACCATGATCGGAAATTTTGGGGCCCTCAAGTGGAGTCCGACGCTTCGGTTCACGGTTTTCGGAGCGATGTGCTACACGGCGGTGAGTTTCCAGGGCAGCCTCATGGCCATCCCCTCACTGAATGTTTTCACCCACTTCACGCATTACACGGTGGGCCATTCGCACTTGGGACTCTATGCGTTTTTTACCATGACGATGTTTGGAGCCATTTACTATATCATGCCCCGCTTGGTTGGCTGGGAATGGCCCTCCGCGAGCCTCATTCGTTGGCATTTCTGGCTGACGGCCATTGGCATCATTGTCATGGTCGTCGCGCTCACCGTGGGTGGCATCCTTCAGGGGCTGGCGCAGCATGACCCGAATGTGAATTTCATGGAATCTGTCCGCATCGCCGACCCCTACTTGTGGGTGCGCGGCGCTTCGGGTGTCCTGATCACCCTCGGCCATGTCCTCTTCGCCGTGAATTTCACGCGGATGGTCCTGCGAGCGGGACGGGAAAAGGTCGGCCCAACGCTCTTCGCAGCCCGACCTGCAGCGGAAAGGATCGCGACACCATGAATCGTATGCCCCTTATTTTTCTCGGAATTTTCCTGACCTTCGCCTTTGCCTGGGCCGGGTTGGTGGCTTACCCGTACCTCAAACTCGGTCGCCTCGAGCCGATCACGAACGCGGATGGGGATGTCCTCCCGCCACCGCTCTCCGGTTTGGCGCAGGCCGGACAAAAGGTCTATGCCTCGGCGGGATGCTTCTATTGCCACAGCCAGCAGGTCCGTCCGGCCTATCTGACGACCGACATTGCCAAGGGGCTCGGTCCGCGCCGCACTGTTGCCCGCGACTATATGCGGGACCAGCCCGCCTTCCTCGGGACCATGCGCACCGGCCCCGATCTTTCGAATATCGGCATTCGCTATCAGGCCGACTGGCAGCACCGCCACCTGTACGAGCCTGTACAGGTGACCCGCGGCTCGATCATGCCTTCGTTCCGCTATCTTTACACAATGCGAAAAATCCAAGGCGCTCCGAGCGAGAATGCCCTCAAGGGGCTCAGCGGCCCGCATGCCCCGCCGCCTGGCTATGAAGTCGTCCCCACCCCGGATGCCGAGGCTCTGGTCGCCTACCTGCTCTCACTCCGGCGCGACTACAAATTGCCCGAGGCTCCGGAGGAAAAAATGCCCTGACGCTCCCTGAATGTGATGTCCGACAAATCCACACCTGAAAAATCCAAGGAATTTCGCGAGTCTGAACTCGCGAGCGAGATGGATGTCGCCAAGGTTCATGGGGCCATCCTGCGGGAATGCGCGGAGCCCTGCGACAATCAGAATCCCGTGCCGCTCTGGCTGATGACTCTTGCCATGGCCTTGGCGGTCTGGTCGGGCTTTTACCTTGCGAAGAATAGCGGCGGCTTTCGGGCGGATGTTTTTAATGCGAATCAGGTGGCATGGGGTGGTGGCGCCGAAGGCGCCGCCGCTGAGGAAGGGCCTCCGGATCCCATGGTCGTCGGGAAGCGCGTCTTCACGCAGTTCTGCGCCGTCTGTCACCAGGCCACAGGACAGGGGGTCCCCGGACAATTTCCGCCGCTCGTGGGAAGCGAGTGGGTGCTTGGTGAGGCATGGCATGGAGAAAATCATCTCGTGCGGGTTGTCTTGAATGGCCTCCAAGGACCCGTGACGGTCAAGGGCGAGCAATTCAACAGCGCCATGGCGCCGTGGGGAGGCATGCTCAAGGATGACCAGGTTGCGGCCGTCCTGACCTATATCCGCAATGAATGGGGCAATTCCGCCCCACCGATTTCTGCGGAATTCGTGGCCAAGATTCGCGAGGAAAGCGCCAGTCGCACTGATCCGTGGACAGCCCAGGACCTCGAGGCCATCCCAGCTGTGAAGGTCGAGGCTCCAGCGGAAACCCCGGACTCCGGGGAGACCACTCCCTCCGCACCAGACGCCACGCCAACAGCCCCCGCGCCGCAGGGTTGAAGAAGGGGTCCTCTCGCGCGCGTTCCACATTGCAGGGAGCGGCGGCCTTCCTGAAGAAGGCGGACCCGGTCATGGCCGAAGTGATCCAGCGCATTGGCCCTCTGCCCCTCCGCCCGCGCCGTGAGTCGCCCTTTCAATCGCTTGCCCACGCCATCATTCACCAGCAATTGAGCGGCACCGCCGCGGGGACGATCCTGCGGCGCTTTGTGGGCCTCTCGCGGGGAGGGGACTTTCCAACCCCGGAGGACATTCTGGCGGCATCGGCAGAGACCCTGCGTTCCGTGGGCCTCTCCCGCCCCAAGGTCGCCTACATGCAGGGCCTCGCCCGCGCCGCCCTCGCGGGGGAAATTCCCACACTCCGCGCGTGTGGACGAATGACCGACCACGAACTCAAGGAGCGCCTGACCACCCTCAAGGGGATCGGCCCGTGGACGGTGGAAATGTTCCTGATTTTTAATCTTGGCCGTCCGGATGTCCTCCCCGTCCTGGACCTCGGCGTTCGGCGCGGATTCCAAGTCGCCTACGGCAAAAGAAAAATGCCCGACCCCGATCAACTGGATCGGTACGGTCGCCGCTGGATGCCCTATCGCACCCTGGCCGCCCTCTACCTCTGGAAAGTTTCCGACCTTCGGCAACCCGACAACGACCAATCCCAGTGGGATTGAATTGCCTCGGATTCACTACGATTTGAAGTGGCGAGCCGAGGGGGAGCGGCTTATCGTCATCGGGTGATGAGCCATTTGCCAAAAACCGACGATGAAGCATCCGCGGGGATTCCCCTGCGGAAGGAAATCCCTGCTGAGGACACATGGGATCTCACTCCGCTTTACGCGGACGCAGCCGCCTGGGAGAAGGATTTTGCGCGCCTGCAGGAAATTTATCCGAGGATCGCGAACTGTCGCGGGAAGCTCGGCGATGGAATGGCCCCCGTACTCGAGGCCTTGGGGATCGAAAAAAGCACAGGGATGCTGGCCGAGAAGCTCACCCAATACGCGAGTCTCAAGGTCAGCGAGGATGGCGCTGATGACGAGGCCCTGACGCGCGAAGCCCGCCTCGAGGGGGTTCTGCTTCGAGTGGGGGAGGCCTTTTCGTTTTTGTCTCCGGAATTGCAGGCTCTGGATGAGGCAGCTTTCGGAAAATTGCTCGAGGCTCCGGAACTCGAGGATTGGAGGATTTCCCTGCTGCGCCTGCGGCGGATGAAGCCACACACGCTCACCGCGCCCGAGGAGCGCCTGATGGCCCTCGGGTCCGCCGCAATGGCCAGTCAGGGCGAAATATTCTCCCAGCTCACGAATGTGGACATGCGCTTTGGGACGGTCATGGACGAGGACGGGACACGGAAGGAAATCACGCAGAGTTCGCTGTCCTCGTTTCTCATGCGTCGCTCTGCGCAGGTGCGCAAGGAGGCATTCCATTCGTTCTACGAGGAAATTGAGTCCCATCGCTACACGCTCGCGGCCTCGCTGGCGGGCTCGGTGAAGGCGGATGTCTTTCGCGCGCGCGCACGGAATTTTTCTTCCGCGCGGGAGGCGTCGCTTTTTGGAGATGATGTTCCTGTGGGGGTCTATGACGGCCTGGCGCGGAGCGTTCGGGCCCGGCTCCCGCAATTGCATGCTTACTATGAATTGCGCCGAAAGGCTCTCGGCCTGGAAGAAATCCACCACTACGACACCTACGTGCCCATGATTGCCGAGGCGCAAACGCGCATTCCCTGGGACGAGGCCGTCCAGATCGTCCTTGAGGCGCTCAAGCCGCTGGGCCCGGAATACACCCACACACTCGAAGCCGGCCTGCGCAAGGAGCGCTGGTGCGATCGCTACGAAAACAAGGGCAAACGAAGCGGCGCTTTTTCCTACGGGACGTTCAGTGGACCGCCCTACATCCTCATGAATTACAAGCCGGATGTCTTTTCGGATGTGTTCACGCTCGCGCACGAGGCAGGGCATTCGATGCACACATGGTACTCGCGGCGGGCTCAGCGCTTTCAGAATTACCACTACCCAATCTTCCTTGCCGAAGTCGCCTCCACCTTCAATGAAATCCTCCTGACCGAACACCTCCTGGCCAAGACGGAGGATCCCCTGCAAAGGGCGATGATTCTGAACCGGCAAATTGACGATTTCCGCGGGACGCTCTTCCGTCAGACGATGTTTGCGGAATTTGAGAGCGACATCCACGCCGCTGAGGAGGCCGGGGAGGGGCTCACTCTGGATTTCTTCCGGAAAGCGTACCGGTCATTGCTCGACGCGTATTTCGGGCCGCGCTTCTCGGTGGATGATGTCCTCGAACTCGAGTGCCTGCGCATCCCGCATTTCTATAGCGCCTTTTACGTGTACAAATACGCGACGGGCCTCTCCGCCGCCGCGGCTCTGGCGGATCATGTGCTCAGAACCGGAGAAACGGACCGCTACCTGACCTTTCTTTCGAGCGGAGGCTCGAAGTTCCCAATCGAGACCCTCGCCGATGCCGGAGTGGACATGCTCGGCCCGGGGCCGGTGGACGCAGCGCTGGATATTTTTGGCAGGCGCGTCGCGGAACTCGAAGGACTCCTCAGCGCATGAGGCGCGCCTTTATTGACAAGCTCATCGGGCGGATCGGATTGGTCAGTCCGAAGGATGTCCAGATCTACCTGGCAGAGCTGGCTCGGGAGAAGGGATTCCTCGAGACGGTCTTCAATGCGATCCTCGAAGGAATCATTGTCACCGATCCGCGTGGCCGCATTCTTTACATGAACCGCACGGCCGGGCTCTTCTTCGGCGTCGAGCCCTCCTCGGCCCTTGGGCGTGGGATTGGGGATGTCATTCGTGGCCTCGATTGGGAGACGCTCTCCGGGGAGGTCGTCCGGCGCGACCTTGAGGTCTTCTACCCGGAAAACCGTCTCCTCAATTTTTACATTGTCCCCCTGCGGGACGAGGACCAATCCCCCGTTGGGGCGGTCATGATCCTGCGCGACACAACCGAGAGCCGGAAGGCCACCGAGGAGACCATCGAGAGCGAGCGCTTTTCCGCGCTGACCCTCCTCGCGGCGGGCGTGGCGCATGAGATCGGAAATCCCCTGAATTCCCTCGACATCCACCTTCAACTCCTGCAGCGGCGCATCCGGAAACTCCCGGCAAAATCCCGCGCCGGCCTCGAGGAGCCTATCCAGGTCACGCGCCGCGAGGTCGCCCGGCTGGATCACATCATCACCCAATTCCTGCGCGCGATCCGCCCGCAAAATCTCACCCTCCGGCCAGCCAACCTGAATGCCATCGTCGAGGAATCCCTCGCCTTCCTCGAATCGGAGACCCGCGACCGCGACATCCTCGTCGAAACGGAATGCGATCCAGGGTTGCCCGTCCTCAACCTGGATGAGGATCAAATCAAGCAGGCCTTTTACAATATCATCCGCAATGCATTCCAGGCCATGAAGACCGGCGGGATCCTTCGCGTTCGGACCTGGACCGAGGAAAATCATGTCTGCATTTCCTTTGTGGACACCGGCGGTGGAATCCCCCCCGAAAATATTGGCCGGATTTTTGAGTCCTACTTCACGACAAAGGAAGCCGGATCCGGCCTGGGCCTCCTAATCGTCCGTCGGATTGTGCGCTCTCACGGAGGGGAACTCATCATCGAGAGTACGCCGGGCAGCGGACTGGCCCTCACCATCCGGCTTCCCCGAATGGACCGCCGGGTGCGCCTGCTCGAGCCCCCGAAATCCCCCGCGACGTAGCGCAGAAAGGCGCTTCAGAGCCAGCCTCCCCAAACAGCCAATTTTTCCAGGGCGCGCGCCCGGTGGCTGATCCGATTTTTTATCGCAGGGAGCATCTGCGCAAAGGTGAGCGTGTAGCCTTCCGGAATGAAGACTGGATCGTAGCCGAATCCCTCCGAGCCGGAGGGTACCAAAGCAATCCGTCCCTTGACCGTCCCCTCGAAAGTCGCCTCCTTGCGGCCCGAGCGGGCGATGACCATGACGCATCGAAAACGCGCAGTGCGATCCGGCGCGGCAATCCCTTCGAGAGCCTGCAAGAGCTTCTGGACGTTCCGGGAATCCGTGGCGTCCGGACCGGCATAGCGCGCCGAATGCACTCCCGGCTGACCCCCCAGCGCATCCACTTCGAGGCCGGAGTCATCCGCCACCACCCAGCCATCAAAAGCCAACGAGCCCGCCACCGCCTTCAACGCAGCATTCTCCTCGAAGGAAGTCCCCGTCTCCTCGACGGCGATCTTCTCCGGCAGGGCCGCCAAATCCACCACCTCGAAGGGCGCTCCGAGAATCTGGCGGATTTCCCGCGCCTTGCCCTGATTCCCTGAACACACAAGCAGGCGGATCATTCCCGGCATGTATCACGGAATCCCGACGCAATGGAAGCCCTCTCTTTGTTTGCGGTCTCCCCGCTGCGAGGGGATCGGGGGATGCCGAACGTGAGAGATGATGAGAATCAGGAGATGTTTGTCCGCACGTTGGGGGGAGGTGGCCGCGAAGCCGGGTTTTGGAAGCGTGTTGCGAAAATCAAGGTAAGGGGGGAGGGGTGGAACGTTGACCGCCTTTGGGGAACCCGGTAGATTGTCCGCCTCATGGAAGACAATGGTTCCATCTCGTTGGGGAGCAGGGTGGCTTCTTTTACAACAGGTGGTTTCTTCCGTCCCCTGAGCCGACCCTCGGCGGCGGTGTATATTGATTGCGCCGAGCGCCTGGTCGAGGCGGCGGATGAAGGTGGACAGGTGGCGCATGCTGAAGGTCGGGCGCTTATCCGTGAAGTGCTCATGGAGCATCCGGACATTTCTCTGGAGGAGGATGAGGGTGGGCAGTTCCGCGATCTCACGCAACGCGCCGGGCAATTTTTCAACAAATTGCTGGAGGCGCATTGGATTCGGACCCGTCGGGTCAGTTTGGACGAGCACCAGATTCTCATTGCCCCGGCGTTGCGGCGATTGCTGCGGATGTTGCGCGAATTGGCGGAGGACCGTCCGGCGGAATTGAAGGATTTTGCGGTCACGCTGCGTTCCCTCTGCAATGACCTCCTGCGCGAGGGGGCCTTGGACCCCAACCGACTTGGGCCCGAGGAGATGCGCCAGGCGGTCAAGGATTTGCTCGACCGTGCGGGCCGCGCTGAAGAGCAAATGCACGCGGTGGAGAAGCTGATCACGGATCAGGAGGATGCGCAGCGGGCAAGCGATTCTGCGCAGGAGACCCTGCGGCGTTTTCTCGTCGAGTTCCATGCGGGGGAGCACATGGTCTGTTACGATGCCCTTCAGGAGGGCGGGCTGCTTCCGAGGCTCACGCAGGCCGCCACGGTCGCGCAGGAAGCTCTGTACGACCCCTTCGCCAAACAACGCCTCGCCGAGGGACTCGCGAGGCATCTGCGTCTCGATCCCACGGATGCCTACGGCGAGGCGGAGCGTTGGTTCGCGCGCTTGGAGCGCCAAATCTCGGCGATTCCAGTGAAGCAACGACTCATTGATGGCCGCATGGCGGACTTTGCCCGTCTCTCGGACGCCCGGCACAGGTATCAAACGGAAATGCGAGGCCGTCGCCCCGAGCAGGTCAAGACCTACCTGGACGCGGCGGCCCGGCGCCACGAGGGCAAATCCTTTTCCCTGCTCGCTGCGGAGCCCGGAATGGCATTCCTCGCGCCGCAGGTTTTGTTTTATTTCGGTACCGACTCGCTCGCGTCCACGCGGCGGATGAGAGCGCCCGTCAATCTCGACCTTGGCGCGCCGGTGGCGGAGGGCGACTCCGAGGCCGCGAACGAGGAAATTCGCCGCCGCAATCTCGACGTGCTGACTCCCCAGCGGGCGGTGAGATTCATTGAGGCGCATCTGGCAAAGAAGGGGGATCGGATTTCGAGCGGGGAGATGCGCGTTGTTGGGGAGGATGATTTTTTGGATTTGATGGCGGTCCTGGCCTTTGACCGTGGTCCGGGGAAGGATTCACGGAAGCCGGTGCGGTGGCGTGTGCATCCGGCGCGGGCGGATTTTGGCACCGAGCCCGAGCGCATCCCCCTCGACGTCACGGGGGATCGGCTTGTGGAAAGATTCACCCTCGAACGCCTCTCCTAATGTCACTCCCCTGGCCTGCATTTGAAACTTGGAGCCGCATTCGCGAGGATGATCGCGGAGCGATTTCCAATGTTCTCATGGAGCTGTTGGCGCATGGCGCGATCCTGGGAGATGCGGGGCGCGACCGCGAACTCTACTTGCTGGCGCGCGAGTATCAGCCGGAACTCAGTGAATACCTTGCGCCCCTGCACCTGACGCTGATCGCCGATCCCGACCGCCCAATTTTTCAAATTCGTCCCGTGCCCGGCGATTGTGGGCTCCTTGCCCGGTTCAACAAAGCCGAGACCCTCCTCATTCTCACGCTCTGGCGCATGGATCATGACGCCCGCATGGAAATGGTCTCCGACGCCGTGGTGGTCACGGCCAATGACATCTGGCAACGCCTCAAATTATATTTTTCCCACATCGAGCCACCCACCAGCGCCCAGCTCCGCGACATGCTTGGGCGGTTGCGTCAGCGTCGCCTGGTGCGCCTGCAATGGCATGACGAAACCTTTGGAGATTCTCAAATCGAAATCCTGCCGACGCTTCGCACGGTGATTCCCTTTGAAAATGCGGAAGCCTGGCAGGAACAATCGGCGCTGTATCAGCAGTCTGATTCCGCGCCGGAGGCCACGCGGGACGCGTCTGCCGGAGCGCGGCCCGGCCCGGAGGAAGCGCCATGAGCCGCAGGATTTCCCTCACCCGCATCATTGCGATCAATTGGTATGGGTTTCGGCAGATTTTCGATGTCGAAGACAACGTCCTCATCTCGGGCGCGTTTGGAACCGGGAAATCCGCGCTATTGGATTTGATTCAATACGTATTGCTCGGTGAGCACTGGCGCGCCAACCGCGCGGCAGCGGGCAATGCGCGCGGACGGGACCTCGTCGGCTATTGCCTTGGAGACACAAACCAGACACGCGAAGGACGCCGGCATTTCCTGCGCCAGAGCGGGGTGACGCTGGTCGGGTTGGAATTCACGCGCGCGCCGGATGACTCCAAGGCGGAACCCGTGCGTGAGACGTGGGGGATTCGATTGCAGTATCACAATGCGGACGCAGCGCCCAGCCACACGTATTTCTGCGTCCCCGAGAGGCTCGAGTATGCCGCGATCGCGCCGGACGGGAAGCTCATGCCAGAAGAGACCTTCCGCGCATGGTTGCGGCGGGAATATGGCAACGAATCCCTCTTTGGACGTCAGCGCGATTACCTTGAGGAAATGGCCGTCCCGCGGCATCTGAATTTCGATTCGCAGGCATTCTGTCGCACATTCCCGAAGGCCATCGCCTTTGAGGTCGAGGACAATGTGGAGAAATTTCTCCGGGAGTTTGTCTTGGAAGCCAGCCCGCTCGATGTCGGAGAAGTCCGCGCCGCGCTGCGGGCCTACGACGACACCCGTCGGCGGCTTGAAAGGCAGGAGGATGAAGCCGCCTTTCTGCGCCGCATCGAGGAGCACCACCAGCGGCATGAAGACGCGCGAAAGGAAGAGGGCATTCTAAAACACGTGGGTGTCATGCTGAAACTCCAGCAAGCCACCGAATCCCACGACCGCCACGCCGCCGAAGTGGCACGGCTGGAGGCGGAGCACGCGGAGGATTTGAAGAGCCTCGAGGCCGCCCGGACCGAGGCCGCGAAAATTGAGAGCCTGCTGGGCGCCGTGCGTTTTGAAATCACCCAGGACCCCGAGGGAGGAAAGTTGGCTCAACTTGATTCCGAAAAGCGCCGCCTGCAGGCCGAAATTGCCGAGTTGAAAGAAGCGCAAAAATCCACGCGCGAACAGTTGGACGAGCGCCATCGCCGCTGGATGGACTGGCTCCAGCATGGAAACGCGCTCGCGTTCGAGGGGTTAAAACCGCTCCTCGTGATTGAGGATGGCGTGTTGGCCCGGCTGCGCACGGGAAGTGACACCGAACGCATGGAAGCCATGCGCCAGATGGCGGAGCAATTCACCGCGATCTGGGACGCCGTGCGTGAGCTATTGCGTCCGCTCGAGGAGGCCATCAGATCGGACGCCGGGCGTCTTGTCCAGATCCAGGTGGATCTGGAAAAGCTCAAAAACCGCCGGATGCCTGGCGCCTTTCCGCTTTTTGAGGCCGCGCAGCAGAAGCTCGGAGACCGGGTGGAGCAATTGGGACGCCTGATCGAGGTCAAGCCCGAGGCCGAGAGGTGGTGGCCCGCCTTGGAACTTTTCCTCGCGTCGCAACGCTGGGCTTTGATTGTGGATGGCGGTGCCGATTACCGCTCGGCTTTGGAGATCCTTCGCCAGACCAATCCCGGACGCGAAAAAGAGTCTCTCGTAAATCCTTCCGAAGTCGCCGAGAGCAGGGTCATGGCGGGAACGCTCTTTGACAAGGTGGAAGTGACCCACGCGGGCGCGCGGGCTTATGTCCGCCAGCTTCTTGGAGAAGTCGTCTGTGTCGAGTCAGCGGAGGAGATCGAATCCGTCAACGCCCGCGCAGCGATCACTCCCGATGGACACCTCAAGACCGGCGCTCTCCGGCGACGCCTCCCCGCCTCTGGCGCTGTGGCGCTCACACTCGGACGCGAGGGCCTCGAGCGCATGCGCGCGGCGCGTCAAAAGGAATGGAACGACCTGCAGGTGGGTCTGGAAGCCAGGAAGAGGCAGTTGGAAGATGTGAGAGGCTGGTTGGACTCCGGCAAAAATGGAGGTCTGTCCGACACCCGGCTCCCTGATGCCGCCCCTGCCTTGGGGCAGTTGCCCAAACTCGAATCCGACCTCGACAGGATCCAGGCGACGCTCGACCTGCTTTCCACTCCGGAACGCGCGGCCCGCCAGGCGCGACTGAGAGAAGCCGAGGAATCCCAAAAGCGCATTCTGTCACAAGTGGCGGTTCTCCAGGAGCGGAGAAATAATTTTGAGCTGAAAGTTCGGCCGCACCGCGAAGGTCTTGCCCGCGCCAGGGAGGAAAGGGAATCCGGACGCATCACGGTCGAATTGAGCCGAACTCAGCTCGAAGGCCAGTTCGGAAAAATTCCAAATATCGAGACGCGGGGGCGCGAATTTCGCCAACAATTTCCCAAATGGAACGATTGTTTCGAGGCGGTCCAGAAGGCTGAGAGCGCTGCGGGCGCGGCGTCCGTTGAAGCCCAAGGATGTCGCAATAGGGAACGCCTCCTCCTGGCGACCTCGCGGGATGCCCAGGGCGCGCTGCGCCATCCGGAATACCAGGGAGAATTTTCCACGGAGGATCCCTCGAATGCGGCTTGGTCGGCCCGGCTCCGGGCGCTCGAGAGTGTCGAACTGGAAAAATCCCGGCAGCTCGCCGCCGACCGCAAGAGCGAATGGGAGCGGCGCCTCGAGGACAACATCCTCAATGAACTGAACCGCCGGATCACCCAGGCCACCAATACGATTCGTCAACTGGATCGCTTCCTCAGCAAGCCTGTTGGGAAATTTCGTTACCGGATCAGCCAGCGCAAAGACACCGCCGGTTTTGGCGCGATCTGGTCGTTGCTGAACTCGGGGCTGGAACCCACCGATCCGCTGGCCACCGCTTTGGCCGACAGCGACGGCCAACGCGCCAAGGACGAACTCATGCGGGCGATTGACGCTCCCGACGATGATCGCGCCAAGCGGCTCCTCGACTACCGCAACTACCACCACTACGACCTGGAAATGGTCCCCGCCGACAAGCCGGACGCCCCGCCGATTTCCCTCGGGCGCAGCGGGCGCAATCTGAGCGGAGGCGAAAGCCAGGCGCCATTTTTTATTTCGATGCTGGCGGCATTTCGCCGGGTGTACGACCGTGGCGACCGGACCTCGACGCGTTCGCAACAAATCGGGCTTGTGATCATGGACGAGGCCTTTTCCAAACTCTCGGGCGATGGCATCGAGGATTGTCTGGCTCTCGCGCGCAACTTCCAGCTCCAGCTTGTCATGGCCTTTCCTCCCGAGCGTCTGGGAGTGATGGTCCCCCATGCCCAGACCGTCATCATGTGTCAGAAAAATGTGGAGCGCGACCGGGATGGGTACGTGACCGGCATCACCAATATTCCGCTCATTACCACCATGGCCGACGCCATGGAAGCCTTGGCGTGAACCCGACGCAGTCCCCGCTGGCCACGGAGCTGTTTCGTCAGTGGCAGCGCGCCCGCGGGTCTCGGGAGGGATCCCCCTCGCGCGCCTTTTCCCGGGGATGGGAAGACCTGCTCGAAGCGGCGGGCCTCGTCACGGCCACTGACCGGGCCGACGCGGAACGCGATGCCCGAGCCTTGGAATCTCGCGCATGGCTCACCCTCAAGTCCGAGCGCTACCACACGCGCGCCATCGCCCGAGTTGCCATCCCGCTGCATGCTGAGGATTCTTGGATGACGGCCTTTGGGTTTGTTCGACCTGACGCCGCGGATCTTCTTCAGATTCGTGAGTTTCCGTGGGTGCCGGCCATGGAATTTGTGCGCGAGATGCGCGGCAACATGGCCTTTGAGGACTTGCGCCGCCTGAACGACTTTCTCAAGACGACGCCCTGCGACATTGTCCCCATCAAAGAGCGCTCACTGGAAATTTTTGGCGATGAGAAGCGATTCGACGCCATCGTTGGCACGGCGTTGTTCCGGGATGGTCGTCTCGATCTGCGGCGCGACTTTTTTTGTGAGCAAATTGGCGCTCCACTCGCGTGGAAGCGTGGACCTCTCACGGCCGCAAATCGCCCGATTCTCATCATTGAAAACGCGGCGACATGGCATTCGTTTTTCCGGTGGAATCAAAAATCCTCCGAATTTAGCGCGATCGTCTATGGCGAGGGGAACCGCGTGATTGAGGGTGCCCGCTATCTTGGCGACCTTTTCGAGGAACTTGGCGGCGAGCGGACGATTGTTTATTTTGGGGACATTGACCCGCAAGGTCTCGTGATTCCTCAGGAGGCTTCGAAACGATGCGAGCAGCGGGGATGGTCGGCGATTCAGCCTTTCGCATGGGCCTACCAGACGCTTCTGGAAATCGGGATTCCGCAACCCTCCGATGTTCCCATCCCCCAAGGCACTCTCTGCGACTGGCTCGGCGAACATGCGGAGGCCGCCCGGCGCTTGCTCGCCTCGGGCCAGCGCATCGCTCAGGAATACATGGGCTGGGAATTTTTAAGCAAAGAATGCCGATCAACTGTGATGTCGGAAATGCGTTTGTGTACGGTCCAGCATTCCACGGATTGTCGGAGTCAATCTCCGGTGGCCTGATCGGCGGTCCCCTTGCGCCCGGGGAAGGTCAATTCCGCGATGCCGGATTTGTCGAGACCTCCGAGGCCGAGAGCCACCATGCGCTCGTATTGGGCTAGGGTGGCTTTTGCGAGGGGAAGGTCCAGGTCGGCTGTGGCGGCGAGGGCGAGGGCGATTCGGCTGTCCTTTGCGGCGTGGGCCGCCGAGAAGAAGCAATCGTGGTCCCGGTGTTGCATGTCTCCGCCGTCGGTCGTGAGGACGCGCGAAGCGGCGCCGGTCTGGGAAAAGACTTCCCGAAGCATGTCCAAATCAAGGCCCAGAGCCGCTCCGAGGCCGAGGCCCTCCGCGAGGGCCGCTGTGTTGACGTTCATGACCATGTTGACGAGGGCCTTGACTTTCGCTGCGGTTCCTGCGGTCCCAAGATGGCGGCTGGATGAGGAGAGGTCGTCCAGGACCGGACGGGCGCGCTCGAGGGCAACCTCTGATCCGGCGGTCATGAGGTAGAGGGTACCTTCTCGGGCCTGGGGAATCGAGGAGGCCATGCAGGCTTCGAGGGTGAGCGCCCCAGCGCGCACGGCCAGTGACTCGATTTCACGGTGGAGTTCCGGAGAAATGGTCGCGCAATTGATAAAGAGGCGCCCCTGCGCCTGATGCAGGAGGCCAGCGGGCTCCGCCGCAAAAATGACTCGCATGGCCGCGTCGTCGGGCACGACGGTCAGGATAATATCCGCTCGAGCCGTCACCCCCGCGGGGTCTGTCACGGCGGTTGCGCCCAATTCCCTTGCAACAGCCTCTGCTGTGGCCGGGTTGGCGTCATGGATGGCCGTGATGATCCATCCGCGATCCTTGAGTCTGCGGGCCATATTGGCGCCCATGCGCCCCGCCCCCACAATGCCGATGCGCTCAGTCTTCATGAATGCGCGCCTCCAGCCGCGTTTTCCCGAAACCATTGATAGGCCGAGGCGATGCCCTCACGCAGGCCGATGCGAGGTTTCCAGCCGAGCCCCTCGAGTCGCGAGACATCCAGAAGTTTGCGCGGTGTTCCGTCGGGCTTTGAGCTGTCGAAGACGAGCTGGCCCTGGAAACCCACGGCCTCGCGCACCAGTTCCGCCAATTCCCGGATGGTGACATCCTCCCCGCAGCCGACATTCACGATCTCGGGGGATTCGTAATGTTCGAGAAGAAAGACGCAGGCGTCGGCGAGGTCGTCCGCGTGGAGGAATTCCCGGCGGGGTCTCCCCGAGCCCCAGACGACCATTTCCGGAGCGCCCGCCTCGCGGGCCTCGTGGGCCTTGCGGATGAGCGCGGGAAGTACGTGCGAAGTCCGCAGGTCGAAATTGTCGCCCGGACCATACAAATTCGTGGGCATGGCCGAGAGGAATGTCTTTCCGTATTGACGCGCATAGTATTGGCACAGGCGGATGCCGCCGATTTTGGCGAGCGCGTAGGCCTCGTTGGTGGGCTCGAGCGCGCCCGTGAGGAGGGCATCCTCGGGGATGGGCTGGGGGGCCAATTTGGGGTAAATGCACGAACTCCCCAGGAACAGAAATTTCTCCGTCCCAAAATCCGCCGCCGCCTCGATGAGGTTATTTTGGATGGTCACGTTCTGGAGGTAGAATTCGACCGGATGGGCGTCATTTGCGGCGATTCCTCCGACGCGCGCAGCCGCGTCCACGACAATCGCGGGCCGCTCGGTCTCGAAAAATCCGCGCACCGCCCCACGGTCCATCAGGTCCAATGCCCCGCGCGCTCGGGTCAGAATCCGGCATTGGGCGCCGTGGTTTTCCAGGCGTCGTACGATGGCGCTGCCCACCATGCCGCGATGGCCAGCCACGAAAATGGATTTTTGATCGAGGCGCATAATAAATTTCCCTGCGCAAGTCCTTGCGCCGGTGGCGCAAAAAAGCAAGAGAGATTGACGATTGGGCGTCGGGAAGTCACTTTCCGGGATTGGCCAACCATGAGCCTTCTTTTCTTTCAACGCATGCTGGCCCACCCTTTCCAGGTGGGGTATCTCGTGCCGAGTTCTCCTTTTCTGACGAGGCAGACCGCGCGATCCCTCGATTTCTCGAAGCCGCGGATTGTCGTCGAGCTGGGTCCGGGCGAGGGGTGCCACTCCCGCCAGATCGTCCGTCGCATGGGGCACGGCTCCCGGCTGGTCCTCGTCGAACTCGATCCCCACTTCGCCCATCATCTCCGAAAACAATTCGCGGAGGACCCCCGGGTGACGGTCATTCAGGCCGACGCGCGCCATCTCAAGGCCGAGCTGGCTGCGGTGGACGTCACCCGGTGCGACTATATTGTGAGCGGGCTTCCCTTCTTTCTGATCAAGTCTCCGATGAAAGAGGAATTGCTCGAGGCCATTGCCGCGTGCATGGACGGGGAGACCCGCTTTGTGACCTATCAGGTGAGCTTGCAATTGGTCGGCGAGGGCCATTTGTTCCGCCTCTCGAAGCGCCAGTACTGCGCGCTGAATATCCCGCCCATCAATATCCTGGAATTCCAGAAGGTCGTATGAACGGTTGGAAAGGTGACTGACGGCAAAAAATTGAATGTCCGCGCGAGTGGGGTGGTGGCCATTGCGGTGGCCTGCTCGCGCGTGTTGGGTCTCATCCGCGAGATGCTCTTTGCGGGGCTCTTTGGGAGCGGGCTCATGGGGATATTCACGATTGCCTTCCGCGCGCCAAATTTGCTCCGCGATCTCTTCGCTGAGGGCGCACTCTCGACTTCGTTCATTACCGTCTTCTCGCAAAAAATCGAGCGTGAGGGGACTGCCGCAGCCTGGCGGCTCGCCGCCAAGGTGATGACCCTCACGGCCGTCTTCATGAGCGGGATCAGCCTCCTCGGGGTCATTTTTGCCGAGCCGCTTGTGAATCTCCTTGCGATGGGTTTTCAGCCGGAGGATGCGCGCCAGGTCGTTGTCCTCACGCGCATCATGTACCCCT
>WBZO01003581.1_pt1 | contig 17913 bp, 21 predicted proteins | sample 5204261 | NCBI WGS metagenome assembly WBZO01 (sample SAMN12412400, study PRJNA552823) | activated sludge metagenome | isolation source: activated sludge from anammox sidestream of wastewater treatment plant... | place: USA: North Carolina | collected 2017-09
TAATTATCACAGAGAATCAATAAAATATCAAAGTAAAAAGCTATATTTACCCAAATTACCAATAAACTGTAAGCCACTACCCTTCTGATAGATTTTGCTATCAATTTTTGTCTGCTGCAAAGACATCCAGCCATAACCACAAATTGAGTATCGCATTTTTACATAGCGTCTACTATAATCAACCTTGTCCACTTCAAGGCACGTACAATCGCCCATTGGTAATGGAAACCTTCATTCAAACATGATAGGAAAATGGAATGGCAATCATTGCAGAACGTATTTATAGCAAGAAACAGAATGAAGGTTACCGTGTTCTGGTCGACAGGCTGTGGCCGCGCGGCATAAGCAAAGAAACCGCTAATCTGGATGAATGGTGCAAAGAACTAGCGCCAAGCACAGGGCTTCGCACATGGTTTGGCCACAAGCCGGAAAAATTTGCAGAGTTTAAAAAATTATACCTGAAAGAACTGGCAGAAAAGGAAGACGAAGCCCACAGCCTAATTTTGCGTGCCGGAAAAAGGAAGCTGTTACTCCTCTACGGCGCGAAAGACACACGCTGCAACCACGCGGTAATCCTACAGAAATTTTTATCTAAAAATAATTAGGCTGGTATCACTAAAAATAGAGGATTGTATAAGTGGTGTACCAAAGAAGAATACTTCAAAACAGATCTAGAGTTTATTCTGGTTGTAAAGGATCGGGGGAACTCTTTTGCTTTTTGAATCCTAAATGGTGATCCCACATGTCAGGATCTTCAAAATCATCCAAGATTATTCTATATTCATCTTGTATTTTTATCATCCTTAACAAAGGCAAGGATCGTGCCTTTGTTGTATCAATAATTTCTATATTAAAATCCTTGTGTTTACTCCATGTTCCTTCGCCTGATGCTAACTTAACTCTATTTACATATCTTTCCCCAAAACTAAAATACACTGTTTTGTCGTCTTTGAATTGTATAATAGAATTATCATCTTTCCAGCTACCAATTACATCCGATTCATCAAAAAAAGGATTTAAATCCAATCTATTTTCAAACATAACGTTTGCGGTTATTACCGTGCTTACAAAAAATATTGCAAAAACGCTAGCGACAAACCTGAATTGCAAAAATTTCTTATGATAAAGTGAAGAAATAATATTTTTGATACCTAAACCTATTATAACAACACAAAAAATAAAAAACATCACATAGCCAAACGGTATAGCCGTTGAAAATTGTAAGTATTCTAAGTATTTTTCCATCTTTTCCTAATTTGGCTAGAACCATTTATCTCATTGTAGCGGCTATATTTTTGTTCTCAAGACTTAAATTTGCTGTCAAATGCTCACTAAAACTTAGAACCAGAGTCAAATCTTTGTCGCAAATAGACTTCAAACATTTCGGTTCTATTTGTTCCGAAGTGGTGCTCGCGGCCGGACTCGAACCGGCACAACCTTGCGATCGAGGGATTTTAAGTCCCTTGCGTCTACCTATTCCGCCACGCGAGCGAGCAGGATACGGCTATAGACGTTAATCTCTCGTTTATCCAGCATTTTTTACAAAAATTTTACCTACCAATAAAAATACATAGTTTGTAAAAACTATTATTGTTTTATTAATTATTAAATTATAAAGTGCATTTATATTTATTTTATCAATTTTAATGAGGTATCAGGATGTCCAATAACTCCAGCAACACCGCAATAAAACATAGCTATAATTTCTCCAATGTCCATATACTCGCCGCAGAAGACAGCCTGATAAACCAGCTCATTATAACCCAGATGCTTGGTGTGCTGGGCTGTAGCGTTGAAATCGTCGAAAACGGAAAGGAAGCCATAAGCAAGCTGAAAAACAACCATTATGATTTGATTTTGATGGATTGTATAATGCCGGAAATGGACGGATATAAGGCCACAGAAATAATCCGCCAGATGGCTGAAAATAAAAAACGGAATATCCCTATAATCGCCCTGAGCGCAACAATAGAAAAAGACGCAAATAAAAAATTCCTTGCTGCCGGTATGAATGATTACTTAAGCAAGCCTCTAAAGAGGGATGAATTGCAGGCTACGCTTGAAAAATGGCTGAATGAAAGCAAGGTTATTGACAATATCAATAATAAAGAAAGCATTAAGCAGGAATTTTTCCAAACCACCGCCACAGAAATATTAAACCAAAAAAATATTCAGGATTTTCATGACCTGATGGGTGACAGGACTAGTGAGATACTGGATAAATACTGTGATATTGCCCAGAATTACATCCATGCCATCAGCCAGTCGGTAGATAAGAAAAATTTTAACACCGCTTCGGATTTTGCCCACCAGCTTAAATCTTCCAGCGCCCAGATAGGTGCATCAGAAGTAAGTAAACTTGCTGAAAGCATTGAAAAAATTTCCAGAAAGGAAAAACCCAACTTATTTATTTTGGAAGACCTGATAAAAAACCTGAAAGAGCAGCAACAAATAGTGGCTGATTATATACATAATAATTTCCCTGTAATACAATCAACATGACAATAAAAAGTGAAATTCTTAACTGCAAACTCCTGATAGTTGAAGATGATTATTTAGGACGGGTGATTCTTAAAGAGATATTCAGGAAGCAAGGTTTTACCAGCATAGAAGAAGCTGAAAACGGCAAGGAAGGGCTGGAAAAAACCTTAAACCACGTGCCTGACCTTATAATACTTGATGTCATAATGCCGGAAATGGATGGTATTGAGTGCTGCAAACAGATAAGAGCCAGTGATAATCCGGATATTGCCGATATACCGATAATCTTCCAAACAGCGCTGGACAGGCTTTCAGATAAAGCACGGCTTTTTAACAGCGGCGCAACAGATTATATAACCAAACCGGTAGATCCGCATGAAATAACTTCCCGCGTGGTGGTGCATCTGGAACGGGCGATAATGACCAAGCGCCTGCGCGAATTTAACACACGTGTGGCACGTGAACTGGAAGTAGCACGTATGGCGCAGCAGATGCTGATTCCCAACCAGCAAATCACCCGGGAAACGGAAAAACAATACGGTTTACAAATTTGCGGGCATTATCAAACCAGCTCCGAACTGGGCGGTGATTTCTGGGGATTTAAGCATATATCACCTGAAGAACTAGCAGTTTATATTGTTGATTTTGCCGGGCATGGGGTAAATGCCGCGCTGAATGTTTTTCGCCTCCATGCCCTAATGCAGTCCGCCACAGAAAACACCAGCGCACCCAGCGAGTATCTAGGCTATCTTAACATTATACTCTCTAAAATCCTGCCTAAAGGCCAGTTTGCCACCATGTTTTACGGCATCATAAACCGTAAGGACAGAACTATAACCTATGCCTCAGCCGCTTCGCAAACGGCTATTTTATTTAACAGGAAAAACAATTCTTCCCTATGCCTTGAAAGCACCGGAACTCTGCTTGGAGCTTTCAAAGAAGCATCTTACAAAACCCAGAAAACAACATTCAATTCCGGAGATTGCCTGCTGCTTTACAGCGATGCCTTGCTCGAAACTGCAAATAGAAGCGGCAAAATGCAAACCATTGAAGAATTAATAGAAAAATTTCAATATGGTTTACGAATAGAACAAAAAAGCTGCAAAAACTCCTTCGCTAAATTAATAACTGATTTCAATAGTGAATATGGCAAAAACCTGAACGATGACCTGACCCTTACAGCTTATTATTGTGATTAATTATTTTTCTGTTTCAGAAGTTATCTTGCACCGCTGTTTTTTTATGTTATATGTGTGGCATAACCAAATAAACACGGAGAATATATAATGAAAAAATCATTGTTAAGCTTGCTGTTCATTGTTTCTCTTGCCGCCTGCTCTGATATAAAAACAGAAGCTCCAAGCACTGTGAGCGCCGAAGAAATGCGTAAGGAATCACGCGGCAAGCTAACCGGCGAAGAAGGCATCTCGCTGGGCGGCCGTTCTGAAGACAAGGCATCAACCGCCTCGCCGCTTGGTGTAAACAGCTATCTGTGGCGGGCAACTCTTGACACCATCTCTTTTATGCCTCTTGCCTCTGCTGATCCTTTTGGCGGTGTGATCATAACTGACTGGTATGAAGACACAAAAGCCAAAGAGCGTTATAAAATAAATGCAATTATCCTCGATAAAACCCTGCGCGCTGATGGCATTAAAATAACCTTGTTTAAGCAAACTTTGGTTGGCAATGCGTGGCGTGACAAAAAATCAAATCCGGAAGATGCCCGTAAAATTGAGGATACCATCCTGACTAGGGCAAGAGAACTTAAGATAAACCAAGGAAAGTGAGTATAAGTTACTAGTTACCGGTTACTAGTAACTTACTCTGGTAACTGCTAACTAGTAACCAGTAACTAAAATTATGACTGAACAAAAACCAACAGAAACCACCCGCTATAATTTCCGTGAAACTGAAGCCAAATGGCAGAAACACTGGGTAGATAACAATACATTCAAAACTGATTCTGATACAGGCAAACCTAAATATTATGTGCTGGAAATGTTCCCCTACCCTTCCGGTAATATCCATATGGGGCATGTGCGAAACTATACGCTGGGTGATGTAGTCGCCAGAAGCAAACGCGCACAGGGCTACAATGTTTTGCACCCTATGGGGTGGGATGCTTTTGGTCTTCCCGCTGAAAACGCTGCCATCCAGAACAACACCCACCCGCATAAATGGACAATGGCTAATATAGCCAACATGCGCGAACAATTAAAGCTTATCGGGCTTTCTTACGACTGGTCACGTGAACTTGCCACCTGCCTTCCCGAATATTACAAACATGAACAGCTATTCTTCCTGAAATTCCTGGAAAATGGCCTTGCATACCGCAAGGAAGCGGAAGTGAACTGGGATCCGGTTGATAATACTGTTCTTGCCAATGAACAGGTTATTGACGGGCGCGGCTGGCGCAGCGGTGCGCTTGTCGAACGCCGCAAATTATCGCAATGGTTTTTGCGTATATCTGATTTTGCCGATGACTTGCTGGCTGGCCTTGACACACTAAAAGAATGGCCGGAAAAAGTGCGCCTGATGCAGGAAAAATGGATAGGAAAATCCAGCGGTGCTTCACTTAAATTGCAAATAAACAATGGTGGGTTTTTGGAAATTTATACCACCCGCCCTGATACTATATTCGGCATGAGTTTCTGTGCCATTTCTCCGCAGCATCCGATTGTTGAAAAACTTCTCTCTTTACCATCCACTAATCACCAATCACTATCCACATTCTTAGCCGAATGCAACCAGCTCGGCACCAGCGAAGAAGCAATAGAAAAAGCCGAGAAAAAAGGCTTTGATACCGGGCTTAAAATAAAGCATCCGTTTGAAGAGCGCGAAGTTCCGCTTTATGTGGCTAATTTTGTACTTATGGATTACGGCACAGGTGCTATCTTTGGCTGTCCGGCTCACGACCAGCGCGACTTTGAATTCGCTACAAAATATAAACTGCCTATAACAACAGTTGTTGATGAAAATGACGTACTTATAAACTCACATTTCTTAAACGGGCTACCTGTAGCTGAGGCCAAAAAGCGTGCCATAGCCGAACTGGAAAAAATTGGTGTGGGCAAAGAAAAAATCAATTACCGCCTGCGTGACTGGGGCATTTCCCGCCAGCGTTACTGGGGTTGCCCGATACCTGTTATCCATTGCGAAGATTGCGGTGCTGTTCCTGTCCCTGAACAGGAATTACCTGTGGAACTGCCAGCGGATGTAACTTTTGATAAAGCCGGGAACCCGCTGGAACACCACCCGACATGGAAACATGTAAACTGCCCGAAATGTAAAAAGCAAGCACGGCGCGAAACTGATACTTTTGATACTTTTTTTGAATCATCATGGTATTTCCTGCGCTATGCAACCTTACCTTCAGACGCACCGCTGGAAAAAGATGCTATAAAAAAATGGCTGCCGGTCGATTGTTACATTGGCGGAATAGAACATGCGGTATTACACCTTCTCTATTCCCGCTTCTTCACCCGCGCCCTTGCCAGATGCAAAATGGTTGATCTGCAAGAACCGTTCAAACGCCTTGAAACCCAAGGCATGATTTCGCACGAAACCTATAAAAACAGCGAAGGCAAATGGCTTTCACCTGACGATATTGCAAAAAATGACGAGGGAAAATTCATCGAGATCACCACCGGAAAAGATGTTGTAGTCGGCCGCATCGAGAAGATGAGCAAATCCAAGAAAAATACTATCGACCCGCGCCATATAATAGAAACATATGGGGTGGATGCCGCCCGCCTGTTCATGCTTTCTGATAGCCCTCCTGAGCGCGATCTGGAATGGACAGACGCAGGGATAGAAGGCGCATGGCGTTACATCAACCGGCTATGGAAATTGACAATAGAGCATAAGGCAGCAAATTACTCGACTGAAGACAACAATTCAAAGCCGGAAATCTTACAAAAACTTACTCATAAAACCATCGCTGCGGTTACTGATGATCTGGAAAAATTCCATTTCAATAAAGCCATAGCCCGCATCCGCGAACTTACCAACCTTATTGAAAGCACTCAGGCAAGCGCAGAAAATGCCTCAGTGCGCAACGAAGCCATAGTTGCAGCCATCCACCTGCTTAATCCGTTCATGCCGCACCTCACCGAGGAATTATGGCAGCAGCTTGGCAATAAAGATAATCTATCCAGCCGCCCTTGGCCAAAAGCTGATGAAAAATGGCTCATTGACAATAGCGTTACGATAGCCATACAAATAAACGGAAAGCTCAGGGGAACGATAGAAGCCCCTAAAGACGCTGATAAAAAACTTTTAGAAGAACAGGCCTTAAAACAGCAGGCTATTAGTGAATTCTTGAAAGACAAGGATATAGTAAAAATAGTTGTAGTACCAAACAGGATTGTAAATGTCGTGGTTAAATAGCAAAAACTCAAGATTTGGCAACAGTTTAAAGGTTAAACCTTATAGCTTGCTGCTTCCTGTTTTCTGTCTGCTTCTGGCGTCCTGCGGTTTCCAGCCTGTTTACAGCAAAAATAACGGCTCTGGCACTAAATCGTTGATAAATGCCGGAATCAAAATTTCTGCCTCCGCTGGCGGAGTGCCTTCCTTATCTGCTAATGATTCCATAGACGGCAGCGCCTATTCCGCCATGTCCCGGCAATTTACCTATAATCTTGAAGATTTAATCGGTATTTCTGCCGCACCGGAATATAAGCTGGATGTTTCAATTACCCAATCAAGCGTTGGCATCGGTGTAGCAAGGGACGGCACAGCATCACGCTATAACCTTATTCTTAACTCAGGATATAAGATAACCCGCATTGCTGATAACAAGGAAATGGATAGCGGCGGCTTGAGCAGCTTCACCAGTTATAACAACCCTAACAACCAGTATTTTTCAACCTATGTTTCCGAACAGGATGCCCGCAAGCGCGGTATATCCGAACTGGCCGAACTATACCGCCAGCGTCTTATCGCCTTTATCGAAAAAACTACGCCATCCGCCCCTCCACTTTCCACCCCGCCGCCTTTTGATGAAAATTGCCCCAAAGTTAATTGATAATTTTCTTGCAAATCCCCAGCGCGAGCATAAAGCGCTGCTGATATACGGGATTGATGACGGGTTGGTGCGCGAGCGCGCTAAAATCGCCATAAAAGCAATTTTACAGGAAGCCGAAAGCGATGTTTTTGCCAAGGTCGAGCTAGAAGAATCGGATATAATCTCCGATCCTACCCGCCTTGCTGACGAACTTTCTGCAGTAAGCATGATGTGCAGCAAAAGAGTTATAATAATTCGTGACGCTGGCGACAAATTAAGTAAAATAATCGATCAGGCTGCAACTTATTTTCACAAGGATAATTTCCTGCTGGTTCTTGCCGGTGAGCTTTCCAGCAAATCCTCCCTTCGCGCTTTTTTTGAAAAAAATAATGATGCCGCTGCCATCGCCTGCTACAGGGATGAAATGCGCGATGTACAAAGCGTAATTCGTAAGAAATTTGATGAAGCAGGCATTCTGTATGAACGCAGCATACTTGATTATCTGGCAGGGCAATTAGGAAATGACCGCTACGTTACTTATCAGGAACTAGAAAAACTAATCACCTATGCCGGTGATGAAAAAAAACTCAGCTTAAATGACGCACAAATGCTGGTTGATTATAATCAGGACACCCAGCTTGACGCGCTGATAAACGCCGTTGCTGACCGCAACATTCTAAACCTGGAAAAAAACCTGAGCCAGCATCTACGCGAGGGCACACAGCCAATTATGTACCTGCGTTCACTCCAGCGCTATTTTAACCGCTTATATTCTATCCGCTCACAAATGGAAGAATCAGGGCAAAGTGCAGAAATGATTGTTTCTGGCCTGCGCCCGCCCGTGCATTTCAAGCAGAAAGACCACCTCATCCGCCATATCAACAACTGGAATATAGAAAATATTGTAAAAGCCCTGAAAATACTTATATCAGCCGAGCTTGATTCCAAAACTTCAGACATACCGACAATCCCCGCCAGCAGCCGGAAATTATTCAAGGTGACTCAGGTTAGGTGATCAGGCTCCAAGCCCAGCCTTTCTAGCTCTTTCATCAGGAAATTCTACCCTTAGTTTTTCTCTATTTACATTGCTGCCAGGCTGTTGAGTATTTGTTTTTTGTGCATTTTCCATTTCTGCAAGCAAAGCAGGAGGGACATCGCCAGCCCCCTGAATACCTCTATATGATGTTTCTTTACTCATTGGAACATTATCTGGTTTTACATCATTTTCGCTCATAGTCACTCCCAGTAAAAATTAATTATACATTATAACAAACAATAAATAAAATTAGCTAATATACTATATCTGATTCCCGCTTCTGTCAATCTGCTGGTTACCCCATGAATCCATTTGTGTCCTGCCCCAAACGTCAACTGCCGAGCTACCCCATACGTTCGATTTGGCATTGCCCCACACATCAGTTTGCGTTCTGCTCCACACATCCAAAGTAGCTGTAAGTGAAGCAGCGTTCTTCTGCATTTCAATTACTTTCCGCTGATTTATCAGAAACGGGCTGTTTTTATTTATCGCTTCAGTGATAGCAGTATTCACCAGATGCGATTTTGGCTTATACATACCGATATATTGCCCGTATATAGTAGTCATTGAACCGTTTTTCATATTAACCTGGGCAACAATATTGCCCATCTGGTCATATATCCTGCCTTTGGTGTCTATTTTTCCGTTAGTAAAACGCCTATCCTCTATTATTATTTCCTGACGCGCTTTTTTGAGGGCTTTTTCTACTTCCATCTGTGCCAGTAATTCCAAGGTTTTTTCTGCACCCTTAGTAATCTCGCGTTTTTTTTGCACCACTTTCCCGAACATCGAGAAACTGGATCTATCTTTATTCTTTACCTCAGCCTTGGCATCATTCAATTTCTGTTGCAGTAATCTTTTGTAGGTTTCAGGCGTTACTTTGCCCCTTTTCCTTATTTCTTCACGGATAAACTTGGAAGTAGTCGATTTACCACTTCCCGCATTATTTCTTGCCCCACTAAAAAACCTTGCCATATTAGCCCCTGTCCAAGTAATATCCACTTTACTGAATTGTATCTTATTTTTAGGAAAATATCCAGTAAGCCAGGCTTAAATTCATCAAAATGTCATAAATGGGTAACAATATGAAAAAAATACATATAATTGCTATATTAATAACCATTGCCATAATTGCAGCTGCATATGTTGGGCTTAATCTAAGCGAACCATCGAAAGATGAAGTAGTAGCTTTCGACCGTGAAAAAATCACAGTCCGCACCACAAATGGTGAAAGAACTTATGACACCGAAATAGCGAAGACCACAAAACAAATGGCACGCGGCCTCATGTTCCGCGAATCCATTAATGAAAATGAGGCAATGATATTCCTTTTTGACCATCCACATAAAATAAATATGTGGATGAAGAACACCCTAATCCCGCTTGATATGCTATTTATTGATAATAGCGGCAAAGTTGTTTATATTGCCCACAATGCCACGCCGAAATCCTTAAGCATGATAAACGCCGGAGAAATTCCGGTTATTTCTGTTATGGAGCTTAAAGGCGGTATCGCACAAAAACATAATATCAATATCGGTGATAAAGTTATCTATGGGGCTTTCACTCAATGAAAAAGATAATTGCTACTGTTTTAATACTCGCCTTACCAGCCATATTATTTAACGGCAGTTCTTTTGCCGAAAGCAAAAAAACATTCAGCAAAAACCAAAAAACCAATAGCAGCCGTGCGCGTGATATAGGCAGTGTATTTACCAGGGAAAATAATTCGACACCTTTTTATTATGCCCGCACCAACATAGTCATAAACCGGAAATCACTGCCGCCATTGCAACCACTTCCATGGCAGGATAAACCAACCCCGCAAGATCCGACACTGGCGTTCGATATAGAGATACGTGACGGCATGAGCCTCTATAACCAGAATGGCTGGTTTAACTTAAGCAGCTACTCAGAACAAAACGGCGTGATGCTGGCTTTTTCTGAGCCGACAATCCAGCCTATAGTTCGCTCTGCTCAATACGCACCGGTTGATATTCTATTCATTGATAAAAACGGCAAAATAACCCAGATAATACCTAATATTTTGCTATCAGAACTTGATCAGGAAATTTATCCCAGTTCAGAAATACTGGCATTTTTATTTTTAAAAGGCGGTTCTTGCAAAAACCTTTCCATTAACGCCGGAGATGAGGTGCAGTATTCCCTATTCAAAAAACCGCCGCTTATATTAAATGCACCACAGGAACCAACAATGAATATGGAACAAAAGAAATGAGCCTGCATAAAGATATATTACTTTCCGTAGTAGCACCTTGCTACAATGAGGAAGAGGTTATAGGGGAATTCATAACCCGCACTGTTGCCGTATTGGAAGAACACTCCCCTAATTATGAATTACTGCTGGTGGATGACGGATCAAAGGATGCAACCGTAGAAAAAATAGCCGAGCATCAGCGCAAAAATTCCAATATCCGCCTAATACGTTTTTCCCGGAATTTTGGTAAAGAAGCAGCCGTCACCGCAGGTCTTGAACATTCTTTAGGCCAGATTGTGGTTATGCTGGATTCTGACCTGCAGGATCCTCCTTCCTTGATTCCGCACCTTCTGGAAAAACTTGATACCGGATATGACATTGTTTCCGCGCAGCATACCGTACGCAAAAAAGAAACATGGTTAAAAAAAGCAACATCAAGGCTGTTTTACCGTCTGGCAACAAAAATGACCGGACTTACCATACCGGACACAGTTGGTGATTTCCGCGCAATGCGCCGCAAGGTGGTTGATGCGGTTATCAGCGTTAAAGACAATGTCCGCTACATGAAAATGATCTACGCTTATGTAGGCTTCAGGAATGCTACCGTTTTATATGAGCGCGAACCAAGGTTCGCCGGTATTACCAAATATAATTACCCGCGCCTTATTGATGCTGCGCTGGATGCAATTATTTCTTTCTCTGACAAACCACTGCGCTATATATCCATGATGTGCATAGGTATCTCCGCTTTTGCCTTCCTGCTTACAATCTATGTTATATTGCATAAATTATTAGCTGGTGATTCTGCATTTATTGCCAATGGCTGGACTTCGCTTGTTGTGCTTATAAACACCATGTTCTGCTTACTTTTTGCCTTCCTTGCCGTAATTTCTGAATATATCAGCCGGATACTCCGTGAAAGCAAACACCGCCCGCTTTATTTCGCGGATGAAATCCGTGGCGGGAGGGTTGATTATCCAGCCATTATCAAACAAAAATAAGGATATTTTTTGGAGAAGCCATATGAATAAATTTATATTTCCTGCACTGGCAATTATTATATCGTTCTTTGTCAGCGCCTGCTCAACACCTGCCGCACCAGCTCCCCAAACTTTAAGCTTTACTGGCTATCCGCCTATAAATCTTGATGTAGGAAATATTGAAGTAGCAGAGGATTATAAATCTCCGCAAAGAGCGCCTAATGTTGAACATTTAATGCCATATTCACCGGCTGACGCCATGCAGATCTGGGTGAAAGACCGCCTGCGTGCCAAAGGTTCTGCTAAATTAGCCCAGGTTTCTATCATTGATGCTTCAGTAGTGGCAACCGACCTACCAAAAACCCAGGGAATAAAGGGACTATTTACTAACGATCAGGATAAAAGATATGACGCCCGCCTGGAAGTTGAAATCCGTATCTATGGTGATTCTGCCCTTTCTGAGGCCAGCACCAGCGTGGAAGTTACCCGAAGCATTACCATTCCAGAAAATGCCAGCGTCAATTCCCGTAAAGCCACTTATAACCAGTTAGTTGCCGACCTTATGAAGATGCTGAATGAAAAACTGGAAAAAAACATACACCAATACCTTAATAATTATATTAAATGAACATTTACCTGCCTATAGCTGAGCTTTCGGTTAATATTTTTGTGATTCTTGCCCTTGGCGGAATTACAGGAATACTTTCCGGTTTGTTCGGAGTAGGCGGCGGTTTTTTGCTCACACCATTGCTTATTTTCATAGGTGTGCCACCCAGCGTTTCCGTTTCGACGGTGGCTAACCAGATTATCGCCTCTTCCCTGTCAGGGTTCTTAGCACACTTGCGACGCGATAATGTTGATTTTAAAATGGGCTGGTATCTGCTGCTCGGCGGCATAATCGGTTCTACCCTTGGTGTTATAATGTTCCGCTGGCTTAAGCATCTTGGGCATATTGATTTGATAATTTCAATTTCTTACGTAACCTTCCTTGGCATTGTCGGTTCAATGATGGCTTCGGAAAGCCTGCGCTCTATCCTGAAGATCCCTAAGAAATACGATATCAATGAAAAGCCCCCCATAGCCGAACGCCTGCCTTTTAAAGTAGAATTCCCGCGCTCAAAACGCAGCATAAGCATTATAATGCCTATTGCTATCGGGCTGTTTTCCGGAATAATGGTATCACTTATGGGAATTGGCGGCGGATTTTTTCTTATACCTGCCATGATATACCTGCTGGGAATGCCAACCAATGTTGTTATCGGCACTTCTTTGTTGCAGATAATATTCATTACCGCCAACGTAACTTTCCTGCAAGCCATAACCACCCAGACCGTTGACCTGCTGCTTGCTTTATTGCTGATTGCCGGTTCAGTTTTCGGCGCTCAATTCGGTATCCGCATCGGTGATAAATTACCGGCTAATTACCTGCGGGCAATGCTTGCCGCCATTGTCCTTGGCGTCGCCATAAAACTGGCATTTACATTATTTACCCCCCCTACTGATATTTACAGCGTGAGTATAATGGATGAGTAGGATTTTTATTTTACTTCTCCTGCTTATCACATTTCCAGCCAGTGCTGCGCCTGTTGTTGCTGACTTATCCAATTACCGCATAGCGATGGACGCCAGCTTTAACGGCACCCGCCTGTTTTTATTTGGAAGCCGTAATGATAACGGCGATATAGTGGTGGTAATACGCGGTGAACAGAAAAATTACATATTACGTAAAAAAGAAAAAGTCGCCGGAATCTGGGTAAACCGTGACCGTATAAAATTTTACAACATTCCGAATTTTTACGCTGTTGCCAGCAGCAAACCCCTGCCTGAAATAAACCAGGAATTTTCTTTTGCCAAACTTGGTATTGGCGAAGAAAACCTGATAGATACCTCATCAACCAGCAAACAGCCGGAACAAACACTTGAATTTAAAGAAGCATTCTTAAGTCACCAGCACAACAACCATCTATACTATACCAATACAGAGAATATCAGCTTCATGGGCGAAACCCTGTTCAAAACAGTTGTTGAATTTTCTGATAATATTCCACCCGGTATCTATACCGCAGAAATATATCTGGTAAACGATAGTGGTATTATCGGCATGCAATCAATACCCATAAGCGTTGTAAAAAGCGGCCTTGACGCTTTTATTTATGATTACGCGCATAATTCACCGGCATTATACGGCTTATCAGCAATCATACTGGCGCTTGCTGCCGGATGGATAGCAGGTAAATTATTTGAGGCCAGAGCATAGGAGAAAATTTATGTCAGAAAACAGACGTTACCTGGTTTGTGTGGATGGCAGGCCGGAATGCCGGATCGCCCTCCGCCTTGCCTGCATGAAAGCCAAAGCACGCACTGGTTATATAACCCTGCTGCATGTAGTACCGCCTGTTGATTTCCAGACTTTGGGCTCAATTTCTGATAGGATGCGTATAGAACGTATGCGCGAAGGGGAAAACCTGCTTGCGGAACTAAGCAAACAGGCACAGGAAGATTTTGGAATAACACCAACATTGCTGCTTACAGAAGGTCAGGCAGGCGAAAAAATTATAGAAACGGCAATGAGCGATCCCAATATCGTTATTCTGGTTGTCGGCATCACCCAGCAGCAACATCCCAGCAGGGGAAAATTATCGGCTTGGCTCGCCGGACAGCTTGGTGGTTCATTACTTGTGCCGATGCTTATGGTTCCCGGCAACCTGACCGATGAGCAGCTTTCAAATCTGGTTTAAAAAACAGAAAAACGCACGGTAAAAACCGTGCGTTTTCCAAATGCTCTAAATAAAAATTCTCTAATCGTGGGAACTTTTGCGAGCCAGCTTCCTCGCCCTTCTTTTAGCTTCCGCAGACTCACGAACGCGGGCTTCAGAAGGTTTTTCGTAATGACGGCGCATTTTCATCTCACGGAAAAGCCCTTCACGCTGCATTTTTTTCTTAAGTGCGCGCAAAGCCTGTTCAATATTGTTATCACGTACTACAACTTCTACCAAATTAACATACCCCCCTTCGGGAAATATCAAGATTTCAGGATGAATTTTCACAGTAGCAAACATTAATTGCTTTGTCAAATTATGATAAATAATATAAATTCACACCCATAATAATCATAAAATTACAGGCATATAGCAAATGGATAATAAAAGCACACAGTACATGGATTTTGCTAACAAACTAGCGGATGCCAGTGGTGATATATTACGCAGGTGGTTTACTACAAACATCAGTACTTCCCAGAAAGCTGACCTAAGCCCGGTAACCGAGGCCGACAGGGAAGTTGAGCAAAAAATACGCTCCATGATTGAATACACATCCCCGGAACACGGAATAATCGGCGAGGAGTTCGGAAATATCCGCCCAGACTCACCATATCAATGGATAATCGACCCTATTGACGGCACAAAATCATTCATAGCCGGATACCCTATTTTTACAACACTTATTTCTTTGTTTTATAACAATAAACCATTGCTGGGAATTATAGACCAGCCGATATTGCGCGAACGCTGGGCAGCAATAACAGGCGAAAAAACTTTATTTAACGGCTCGCCCCTGCCTGCCCTTGCCACGCAAAAAACTTTAGAAGAAGCCAATATCGCCACCACTTCCCTAACCTATTTTACTACAGAAGAATTATTAAAATTCAACAAATTAAAAGAAAAATCTGCAACCGTTATCCACGGCGGTGATGCCTATGCCTACGCCATGCTGGCAAACGGCAAAATTGATATAGTGATTGATGCTGGCTTAAAACCTTATGATTTCTGCGCTCTAATCTCAATTATTGAAGGCGTAGGAGGAATCATCAGCGATTGGGCGGGTAATCCACTAACCCCAGCATCAGATGGAAGGGTAATCGCTTGCAAAAACAAGTTGTTACACAAAGAAGCCACAAGAATAATTAGCCAAATTTAACAACTTCACCAAAACGTAACATTTTCAGGCTAATATCTAAGCTATAATTGCTACATACAACCAATAGATATTATTTATTATGGCTGAACAAAGCGAAGAAACCAACAATATAGAAAAAAGCCTGCAAAACAAATGGCGGGCTCTGGCAACGGAACGCCTGCAGTTGGAAGTTGATACATTTAAAGAATATAAAGGACTAACAGAAAAAGCAAAAAATAACAACTTATTAGCTCCTGATATTGAAGAAATAGATGCACGTTACAACCAAAGAATTTCAGAAATACATAAAAAAGATCAACAAATCATAGAAGAAGCCGCGAATACTCTTCCGGAAATAGGAAAAAAATTTAAGGAGCTAGAAGCCGCCATACAAAAGCTTGATCCAAGTTGGAAAGATGACCCGGCAAAAACATTTTCTCAACGGATGGAATCCGCAAATAATATCACACGCAAGATAGAAAACAAACTTTCCAGTAAAGATGGCAAAGGAGATGGCTTCGATTCGATAAAAGAAAGCCTTATGCTTATTGAAATAGAACTAATCAAAATGGATATTATACAAAAAGTTAAAGAAAATCAGGAGGTATTTTATTCAGAGCCAACCAAACAATTAGTAGAAGCCTTTGGTGATTATATAAAAAAGAAAGAAATACAACAAAAAGACTACAAAAATCCTGTCAACCACTGGGAGCAAGCTTTTAGAAATATTTATGTATCAGGCACACCTGATAAGAATCTATCACTTCCTGAAAAATCAACTACCACAGATGAATTATTGTCCACCTTACTCAAAAACAACCCCGGTATAGCAGTTAGCGATCTACACAGTAAAGCAACTGGTAAAAAATTCTTAATTGAAAATATGGAGCGATTTAAAAAATCTGGAGTTGATACTATTTACATAGAAGAAGGTAGTAATACATTTTTACCAACCCAAAAACTTTCTATTGAAGAGTTAAAACAAAAAATAAATGATATAACGCCTGAAATAAGCGAAAAACACGCTAAGGAAAACGCAAAAATATACGGGAAAGAAAAAGGTTATGATTCGTATTCATATAAACTTAAATTGTTATTAACCGCAAAAGAACATGGCATAGAAATTGTCAATATTGATAAAGATGGCGATGTCAGAGACCATGAAAGCCGCAGGATAGAAAGCACTAATTTCACCTGGACAGAAAATATAATAAAAGACCGCAACACCAATAAAAAATCTGGGAAATACATTGTTTTTGGTGGAGGACATCATTTTAAAGAAAGCACTACTACAAATGGTTTAGTCGACGAAGCTCTAGAACTTCCATTAATAGACTTTGATAACAGGGACATAGATACAAAAACACCAATTTTGCGCAGCAAAAACTCTAGCGGAGCTGATTTTTATTTACCTGGCGGAGAGTGCCACCCCGATGAAAAAATATCTGCAGAAATCATCGACAATTATCATCTCAAAAACATTCCAGAACCAATTAAAAATATATTACCAGAATCAGCCATTCTATTTATAAAATATTCAGCATTAAACGACATGGAGTCTCATATGGCGAATGAACCATGCATAGATGTTTCGGAAGCAACCAATAAAAAACCATTATCCACCCCACCAGCACCGCCTGCCCAGCAAAAACAATCACCAGGCCAAGCTCACTAAAAACCCCAAAATTCACGAATAGCGCAGAACCAGGCAATATTTACCCAGCTGCCGTGAAAATTTTTATTATTTACTTGATTACAATCAAATAACTTGCTTATAGTTGCCAGGTAGGAAAATTTTTCCTTACATTAACGAATTGTAAACTTTTTTCAGATAAATTATTCTATAATTGCAATAAAATATACAAAAAAACAATCTGTTAGCGGAGAGAATGATGGATGCGATACTAGAAAACATGAAGGGTCTTGGAAATGCCCGTTTAGGTATACTGGTTGTGGTTGGTGTCGCTTTGCTTGGTTTTTTTATGATGATGGCCTTTCGTGTTTCCAGTGCCGGAATGTCACCTATTTATACCGGACTTTCCCTTGATGATAGCGCGAAAATAGTAGCTGAACTGGAAAAAGAGGGTGTGCCGTACGAATTATCGGCTGGCGGTTCACAAATTTCTGTTCCTTCTGATAAAGTATTGCGTATGCGCCTGAGCATGGCAGAACAAGGAATACCTTCAGGCGGCTCAATAGTTGGCTATGAAATATTTGACCGTTCGGAAAGTTTCGGCAGTTCTAGTTTTGTAATGAATGTAAATATGCTGCGCGCCCTTGAAGGCGAACTAGCCCG
>WBZO01003582.1_pt1 | contig 17907 bp, 20 predicted proteins | sample 5204261 | NCBI WGS metagenome assembly WBZO01 (sample SAMN12412400, study PRJNA552823) | activated sludge metagenome | isolation source: activated sludge from anammox sidestream of wastewater treatment plant... | place: USA: North Carolina | collected 2017-09
AACGCCATAACAGTCTTTGAGCATTTCTGAAATCGTTAAACCGACAGTGAATGGTATTTGCGGGAATGGCTTAATAATTTTTTCAAGAATGACTTCGCCGGAAATAATTTTCTTACCCGCGTATTCTTCAAGTTCAGTCAGATTATTCCATCCGTCGCCATCCTGGTGGCTGTAAAAAATACGCCTGCCGTTCAGGGTTGTGACATCAGGCTTTGGCATCTCATCATCTTGCAAGACATCATGGAGGAACTTAAATGGATTGACATACCATTGCTTGTACACAATCTCTTCTTTTGCATTCACCTGCTCGTAATGCAGATAACCAGGCGCGACATATGCCCCCTCAGGATGAGTAATCACCAGATCCGAAGTCACCCCATTATATTGTGAAGATCGCATTTTCAGGTGCGAAACGGACTTATTTCCATAGGTACTGGTGCTCATATAAGGCATAAAGCTGCCCCCATACTGACGCTCAAAATCTACCAGCGCCGTATCTCGGTAAAGAATAGACGCGTCATAGGTAACGCTGATCCAGTGGTTATTATCTTGCACCCCTATACGGTTTAGCACTTCATTGACCTGGCGCATTCCGTCTTTGCTTTCACGAAATGGATCAGAAACGCATAATTCGCCGAGAATGATCAGTTTTTTCTTTTTATCGAGCACATGGCCAAGCCATTTCAGCCATTTAGGTGCATCCTTAATTTTACTATCAGGATGCAGCCATACCACTACGGCATGAACATCATCAGTAATCTCAGGCCATTCTTCTTTACTGGAGTCACGATAATCCACCTTGAAACCGAGATGGTTTAAAGGCATTTCCAGGATCTTATGAATTTGGGTAAAGCGGGGGTCGCCCTCTTTCACATTATCATAAATCCCCAGAATAGTGCGCGGCAGCTTTGTCTCTGCCAGTGCCTGCACAGGCACTACGAGCCATACCATTGCAAATACTAAACGCCAGAACTGCTTATTCATCAGTTACCACCGGCTTCTGCAAATCAGGTGTTGCTACATATGGAATGAAATGGTTATCCCTATGCCGCTTGTATATTTCATCAATACCCTTCCGATCGGCAGGTTGCCAATAATCAAGGGTGTAAATCTTAAGCGCAGGATTAACCTTCCTTGCATCATTCAGCACGGCAACATTCCTATTGTATGTGGCATCGTCAAAACGCTTCAAATGCTTAGAATCCGTGGAATCTACCAGCGTATTTTCCGCCAGCACCATATCGATGGATTTTGCCGCCTCCGGATAAATTGCAAAGCCACTATTCAGCATAATTTTTGTGCTGGGATAATGCATGCGTATCGCACTCAGCAGCGTAAGCGTAGCATCTTTCATACCCGCTTGAATCAATGTGCCGACGCTATCCAGCATTATCCCATCAAATCTCTGAAACAAAATGGCAGGAATTTTTTCCTCAATGATATATTTTATCCATTGGGGATTTCGGACATCGATTATGTAATGCCCTGGCTGATTTTTATTTTCGCCCAAGAGCACTCCAAGAGATTTTATTGTCTCGAAGTCCGGCTGAGATTTCGCCACTTCGTCAAGGCTGAGATACCCCAGAAGTGTTTTCTTCTGGTTACGCAACGGACGCAACGCGGGGTGTTTCTCGCTATTGAATACAATCAAATCATACGCTGCAAAATTGTCAGCAGTTAAAGCGTCACCATAATAAACCACCCATTTTTCTTGCCCCTTGTCAGCGGCATGTGCAGGGGTAAAAAAGCAAGTTATTAATATGGCTAAAACTATTCTTGCAGTCACGCCAGGGCTTCCCACGTCGCTGCAAGGCCCTCTTCAATAGAAATATAGTCTTTAATTCCAAGCATTTCTCTGGCCTTTTGATTGCTTCCGCAGGAAAACCGAATGTCGCCAGAACGTGCCGACATGTGATTAAGCGGAACCTTGATTCCACCAATTTCCATTATAATGCTTGCAAGTTTATTAATATTTGTTCGCTTTTCTGTGGCCACATTAAAGATTTCATATGAGGTCTGGCCATCATGCAACAGATGCATCGAAGCTAAGAGAGTTGCGACCACGTCCTTCACATATATAAAGTCACGATCTTGGAGACCGTCACCGAATACAGTGAGTGGCTGCCCCTGCCTTATCTTGTCCATGAAGATTGAAATTACGCCCGAATAAGGGGATTTTGGATCTTGCCTCGGCCCGTACACATTAAAGAACCGCAAGCCTGCACTGTGGAGCCCCTTGCAAAGCGCCCCCATATGAGCCTGCATCTCACATCCAAGCTTATCAAGCCCATAGGGAGAAAGTGGTCTGGCAGGTCCCGTCTCTTTTAACGGTAATATGTCACAATCTCCGTAAACTGCGGCGGAAGAAGCGAATACGACGGGACAGTCTAGGTCTGCGGCAGCAGCAAATATATTTACTGATCCCCCTTGATTCACATGATGCGTCTGTGCCCAGTTTTCAATGGATTTTGCCACAGAGGGAATCGCTGCAAGATGAAAACACCCCTCTACTTTATTTAGTAATTTAGATACCAGGTCGGCATTAACAATGCTGCCTTCAATAAATTCTGCATCGGGAAACAGATTCTCTTTCTTTCCGGTCGAGAGGTCATCCAGCACCGTCACGCTGCACCCCAGCTTCAATAAAGCCTCTACCAGATGGGACCCAATAAATCCTGCGCCTCCGGTGACTAAATAATGTTTTTTCATAGAAGTCCGTGGCTCTTGAAACTGTAATGACCGAATTTTCCAATAACCAGGTGATCGTGAATGGCAATGCCTAAAGCGTTTCCTGCTTCTACGATTTGCTTTGTTATCTCTATATCGGCAGCAGAGGGGGTAGGATCACCGCTGGGATGGTTATGCGCCAAAATAATTGAAGAGGCGCTGAGTTCAAGCGCCCGCTTAATCACTTCGCGAGGGTAAACGGGGGTGTGGTTAACAGTTCCCCGCTGCTGCACTTCATCGGCAATCATCGCATTCTTGTGGTTTAAAAATAGAATGCGGAATTCCTCAATCTGCTTTTGCGCCATTGTTAGCCTGCAATAATCCAGCAATGCAGTCCAACTACCAATAACAGGCCCTTTGCTTGCCTCTTCCCGCAATAAACGCTGCGCCGAGGCTTCAGTGACCTTTAAGGCACTGATGGCGGCATCCCCCATTCCATCTACCTGCGCCAACTCGCCAGACGGAGCATGAATGGTTTTTGCAAAACTGCCAAACCGATGCAGAAGCTTTTTTGCCAAGGGTTTGACATCGCCACGCGGATGCGCTGCGAAAAGCAACATTTCAAGCAGCTCATAATCCGCAAGCGCTTCTGGCCCAGCCTTTAAAAAGCGCTCACGCAGCCGCTGTCGATGCCCTTTTTGAAAATCAGGCTCTACGTTTTTTAGCGCGGCTTCCTTCATGGCAATCAGAGCTGGTATGGCGGGCAATGTAATCCACGCGGGGAAAGCGTAAAGATTTCCACCCCTTTATCCGTGACCCCAACAGTATGCTCAAATTGCGCAGAAAGAGAGCGATCACGTGTAGTAACCGTCCACCCATCCTGGGAATTAAGACGAGTATCAGACTTTCCAATATTAACCATGGGCTCAACAGTAAAGAACATCCCTTCCCGCAACTTTGCCCCCTCACCTCTTTCGCCAAAATGCATGATATTGGGTGCATCGTGGAAAACCTTCCCAATGCCATGACCGCAATAATCCTGCACAATCGAATAATGATGCGGTTCAACAAACCGCTGAATCGCATGGCCTATATCGCCAACGCTCGCACCAGGCTTCACTTGTTCAATGCCAAGCATCATCGCCTTATAAGTCACTTCTGTAAGGCGCTTTGCTTTAATGGGCGGCTCCCCCACCCAATACATTCGGCTGGTATCCCCGTGCCACCCTTCCACAATCACGGTCACATCTATATTAACAATATCACCGTCTTTAAGTGGCCGATCATTAGGAATACCGTGGCACACCACATGGTTCACCGAGGTACAGATAGATTTGGGGAATCCTTTATAATTGAGCGGCGCGGGAATGGCTCCATGATCAACGATCATCTGGTGACATAAATCATTCAGGCGCTCAGTAGTAACGCCTGGCTTCACTTCGTCCACCATATAGTCCAACACCTCAGCGGCAAGCCTGCCGGCCTTACGCATCCCCTCAAAGCCCTCTTTGCCATGAATAATAATTGGTCGTGTATCGAGCAATATTCTGCCTTTCAGTTTAATAGGAATACTATAGTAATTAGGGCAGTATTGGAGACGACGCAATGCCAACCTCGCCAACAACATCCCCTACTGCCAGCATCATTGTTATAGGCAACGAGATCCTGTCCGGCCGGACCCAGGATAAAAACCTTCACTGGCTGGCGGGTGAATTAAGCAAAATTGGAATTAAAACAGTCGAAGCCAGCGTAATTCCTGATATTGAAAGCGTGATAGTTGATACCGTAAATACTCATCGCCCCAAATATGACTATATTTTTACCTCAGGCGGAATTGGCCCGACCCATGACGATATTACTTCAGCTGCCATCGCCAAAGCTTTTAACACTACGCTTGAGCGCAATGCCAAAGCCGCAGATATCCTGCTAAAATATTATGGAAAAGAGCATCTGACAGAGCCGCGGCTGAAGATGGCCGACATCCCTAAGGGTGCAGTGCTTATTCCAAATCCCGTAAGCGGCGCGCCTGGTTTTACCATGGAGAATGTATATGTGATGGCGGGTGTACCTGCAATTTTCCAGGCCATGTTTAGTGGCATTAAGCATCATCTTGCTGGCGGCCCGCCTATCCTGTCGAGCTCAACTACTGCATTTATAGCTGAAAGCATGATTGCAATAGCTCTGGGTAATCTCCAGACAGATTATTCAACGCTCGAAATTGGCAGCTATCCCTTTACACGCGACGGCACAATCGGCACCAGACTGGTGATTACAGGTACCGATTCTGAAGCCCTGAATCAGGCGACAGAAAAATTACACCTGCTGCTGGATAATAAAAAGGTGGACTATCAATGCGACAGCCCACCTCATTAATAAATATTCTTGCCGTTAGAACAGGAAGCGAACGCCTGCTTCCAGGTTGTGTGAAGCAACATCAGCGGAAAACTGATTGCCGCCAAGATAGCTGAATTCGGGATCCATCGTATCAAAGTAACGATAACCCAACGACCATTCCGTGAACGGAAGCACCTGCGGCATATAGCTGATACCTGCCATGAATTGGTATGCCAGCACCTGATCGCTGTCGTTAGTGTTACCCAGTGTGGTATCTGCATCTTCAAGCTTCACGTTAGCCCAGCCGAGACCGGCGCCAACATAGGGCATGAAAGGTTTCGCGCGACGGTATTGATCGGTCATCACGAAATCGTAGAAAACATTCCCCATGACTGCGCTGGTAATTGTATTACCGTGACCGGCGAAGGTGCCAAAGGTGGTATCAACAGTATCCATACCTGTCTGTACATAATTCCACTCCAGCTCCATGCGCATATTGCGCAGGATGGCGTTATTAATGCCTGGGCGGTATCCAATAGACGCACCGGCACTGTAGCCAAGATCATTATCATAAGAGCTTACAACCGGATTATCATCCAGCTCGGTTGTACCCACGAATGCAAGAGAACCATGCAGCCCAACATACCAGTTCGGCCAGCGCCCTTCAGCAAATGCTGTAGTAGAAGCCAGCGCAACTGCGGCGAATGCAAGCGCCAGGCTGGATATTTTTTTCATAACTTTCCCCTTATCAATGCGTTCTTATACCTGACTTATAAAAGCGTAAAAGTTAATAAACAACTAAAAGCACAATTCACTAACCAAAAGCCCTTGTGACCACGCAGGAACTATGTAAATTGGCAACAATTCAGCGCGGCCCACGTGGCGGAATTGGTAGACGCAACAGACTTAAAATCTGTCGTTGAGTAATCGACGTGCCGGTTCGACTCCGGCCGTGGGCACCACTTGAAACCATTAGCTTAGCTAAATCAATCCCAAACAGAGCAGCACTCCTAATATATACATCATCACGCCAATCAGTCGCTGAATAAAAGCCATTGTCACTTTTTTCAGAAATTCACTCGCAATTATAACCCCTAAGAAAGAAGCAAGAATAGCTGCCCATATCAGCGGGGCGTGGGTTTCTACAGAGGCTAAATCAAATGTCAGCCCGTAAATGAAGATTCGTATAAAATCCACCATTGCGGCAATAGCCGCATTAGTCGCAATAAAGCCACGCTCCGAGAAACTGCCCTGCACAAGAAATGCACTTCTAAACGCGCCTTGATGCCCTGTAAGACCGCCAAAGAATCCACTTAATATACCGCCCAGCGGCAAACCCCATTTAAGAATGAGCCGATTCTTTAAAAATGGCCATTGTTCGGCCGTTGCAAAGATAATCAGCAATATACCCGCCACCAGTTTAACAGGAGAAATATAATAAGTGCCGCCAGATAACTGGTATTCTGTCAACGCAGGCAATCGCGATAGACCACCTAATAAAAACGCGCCGGGTATAGCCGCTACAAAAGCCGGGATACCAAAACCTATTAATACGTGCCTATCCACATCCCGCCACAATAGAATTAATTTGAACACCTTATTGAGCAGATGCACAATCGCAGTAATGGCTATCGCTATAGGGACAGGCAGGAATATCGCCACTATCGGCATCAATATAGTGCCCAACCCAAACCCTGAAAACAACGTTAAGGCGGAAGCCAGAAATGTCGTGATGCAAATCCAGAAAATATACATGCTAATCAAGCTATTTTGTGATTACATCTCTACAGTAAAACTATTTATTTAGAAGCATAATCAATTCACAAATCCGGTTCGAACTTTTCCGCACTGCTTCGCTTCGGGGAGTGGCATAACTGCCTTGTTAGCTTGCAATAATAGGATTGCTCATCAAATATCGCTGCATCAACTTCAATCTATTCCTTTGAAATTGCCATGCTATAGTGCCCACCGATAAGGGGGAACCATGGCATCATCCGCACGTAAAACAAAGGCGCTTACAGCGCCTCAGCCCTGCAATTCTTTCTGGGTGAATCACTTTTCAATGCTGGCAATCTATGCATTGCTTATCTATTCCTCCATCATTGATCCGGGATTAATTACGGAAAATATCCTCCTTGTTCCCATTCTTTACGCCCTACCCATTACCCTCTACGAAATTTTGATTCTGCGCGTGCACCGGCGTAAAAGCGTTGGTCTTGCCACGGTGCAAGGCGCCATTAATATCAAGCGCGTCTTAGTAAAATTTTACGGATTCTGCATGATCCTGGCGACAATTGCCGGCCTCTACTGGCTATTGCCGGAATATCGAGGCGACGGCTATCAGATATTCTTCCGCCTCGCCTATAGTGCACTGCCGCATATTCTCGGCTTTGGCATTATTTACTTCACCTGGATGGATTCACGCCTTGAAGAACCCAAAGATGATTACTGGCATATGGGCATGTTTTTTCTTGGGCGCTGGAAGTTAGTTAACTTTAAGTCAGTCCAGAATCTGGCTCGCGGCTGGGCCGTAAAGGGATTCTTCCTGCCGCTTATGGCGCAATTCCTGTATAACGAGCTGGGCGGCTTTATGAATACCAGCATCATCGACTGGTCAGAACCGCGCCGGCACATTAGTGAGAATGACTGGGGACTGGCAATTGAGAATGCATATAATCAGTTGGCCAACGGCCCCTTCTACATGGTCTATGACCAGCTGATTCGACTTATATTTATTGCGGATCTGATACCAGCCTGTATTGGCTATGCCCTGACAGTGCGATTAATGGATAACCATATTCGCTCTGCAGATGATAGCATGAAAGGCTGGTTTTTCTGCCTTATCTGCTATCCTCCTTTCTGGGCGGGCCTGTTTTTCCCTCATTATTTCCCTTACATGGACAGTTACAACTGGGCAAGCTGGCTGGGCGGCAGTTCCGTACGCTGGCTTTGGGCAGGCATTATTGTGGTATCACTGGTGATATATTCTTCTGCCTCTGTCTGCTTCGGCACACGCTGGTCTAACCTCACATTCCGCGGATTAATGTGCAACGGCCCTTACCGTATCTGCAAACACCCGGCTTATTTCTTTAAAAATCTTTCCTGGTGGATGATTGGCATACCTTTCGTCATGGAAGGAACGTTTGCCGATATGATCAAGCAGTGCCTGTTTGCAGCGGGTGTCAGCTTTGTATATTACCAACGCGCCGTAACAGAAGAGCGCCACCTTTCCCGCTATCCGGAGTACCGGGCATATGGGCTATGGATGAACGATCATTCTACACTCTGGTTTCTGAACCGGCTCCTGCCCTTCCTTAAATACGATCCAGCGCGCTATGGTTATGCAGATGATCCAGCGCCAGCAATTACCCCCAAACCATCAGCATCGCAAAAAAGGCGCAAAAAGCCTAAGGAATAGTGAGGGTGCTACGTGGCAACGGCGGTAATTGAGCCTGTTGCACTGCTCCAACTGGCGCAACCACAGCATTCATGGGTTGCACCGCCATTGGTGCAGCGTTTGCGTAATTAGGCTGCTTAATGACAGGCCTTTTCGGCTCCTGATATCCCACCATGCGATCTTCCCAGCCTTGGCGTGGCCTATCATAGCAAAGAATATCCGTTTGTACTTTATAGCAGAAACTCGACTCTGACTTATAATGCTTACCTGGCGTCACCTCTGGAAAATTATAATAGGCAGAACCTTCTACCATCATGGGCTCTTTTGGCTGTGGTTTCAGCACTCCCATTTTTTCCCCCAGCTGCACGCGCATTTCCTTGGCTTTTTCACAGCCAGACAATGCCAGTACACATCCAATCACCAATATTAATTTTTTCATTTTAAATCTCATTTTCCAGCCGCTGCAATGATTGCATGGACGCTACACTCTATTATGCAAAACTCATGCCGTTTCTATAGGCTTTGACTCCTAATCCATCTATGCTATCTTTTTTGCATGTTGCAATATTTGCGTTATTTCTTTTTAGTTTTAGTAACTTTGTGCATTAGTCCACAGGCATCCCGTGCCGATGCACTGGGTGAAGCGCTTGTCTATCACGCTTATTTCAGTGGGGCGGAAGAAGTACAAAGACTTCTTAACAAAGGCGCAGATCCTAACGCAAAGGACAGTCATGGCTGGACAGCGCTTGCAATAGCCTCAGACCGTAACGATGCAAATGCCACACCAGTCGCAGCAGCCTTAATTAGTAAGGGAGCGAATATTAATTTAGGCAAAGACAATAACTACCCCCTGATCAATGCCATAAAGAATAATAATACTGCCCTGGTTGCACTTTTGCTCGAGCATAATGTTAATATACGCATCAGGGACCCCAAAGGCAGATCTCCGTTGGCGCTGGCTAAAGAGATGGGCAACGTATCTGTGGCCTATTTTATAGAAAAAAAGATTTTTGAAGAAAATCAGCTTCAAGCCTATCTGCGTAGTGGCGTGCACCAGCGCCAGGTGCTGGGAAAATTTGCGATGGAGAACTGCCAGTTCCAGTATTGGAGTTTTTACCTAAAATCCAAACAAGACAGCAATATTGATGAAGCCGCCCTGATGAAGCGAATCACGGAGCATGCACGGAATATTTCAGCCCTTAGCATGACAGGAGCACAATACTTTCCCGCCTTTCAGGAAGGAAAACACAATCTTATCGCCGCTCAAATCAGGAAGCAGATATTCGACGAGCTTAATAATATGATCTCAAATCGCAATCGCCGTGAGCTCGGAGTGGGTCAAGAATCCGATATGCAGAAAAGATGTGGTATTATTTTGAAAAATATTCTTCATTTAAGCTAATAATAATTAATTATATCAGGGGTTATTCACAATTATGTCGCAGCTGCAAATTACTTCACCGTTGAAGTGGCCAGGTCACGCAACCACAACAGACCGCCTCTTGCGCCAAATTAATCCGCAATTTCAACTAAATATGAAAGAGAGTGAAGCGTTAAGCTTCATAGAAGACGAAATCGCACGCACACCCGAGATCATCTCCGCTGTTCTTTCCTGTGATGCCGTAAACCTCAACAGCACCATGCCAACGCAATATCTTTCTAAAAATCCTGGTGCAGCGCTTCGAATTAACCTTGAAAATTCCCGCCACCATTTATGCTGTGATCGCTGGCAGAGCCTGGCCCACAACATCTATGCGCTTCATCTTGGCATCCGATATTTCCGGCAACTGGCTGATTGGGGACTCGGCTCGCTCTCAGTCTTGATGGGCGGGTTGTGCGAGAAAGAAAATATAATCAATGGCTCCGCCTCTGATTTCTCAAGCCTTACGGAATGGCAAATTGTTCTGGGGCTCGGCCCCAGCGCCACATTAGATGATGCTAATGCCCTTTATCGCATACGCGCCAAATCCATTGGAGAGAGCGATCCTGCAAAACTTCAGCAACTCAATCTTGCTATTCAACAAGCACGCGAAGTGCTTGCCGGATAATCTTATTCACTTTCCCAGGTAATACAGAATCGATAAGGTGAGAGTTCATCCCCGGCAATAATTGTATTATCTCCAGGCACAAGCGTCTGCTGTAGTATGGGGCTGGAGGTGCCTATCTTCACATCGTTCACGATAGTGCCCAGTCGGCTTCCGCGATCGACCACATAAAGCCCTTCCTGATTCTGCTGAATAGCAAAGTGGTTACGCGAAAGCTGCCCACCGGTGCCGCAAGGGATTTGAAGGTTATTCCAGTCCAGCGTGTTTGCTTCCGTTCCCGGCTCACATGAACCAACACGATAGGGCATTGTAATAACCAACCCCTTGCCCATGAGTTGCTTAAGCTGTGCACTAAGCGGCGAGACGGTTATGCGTTTCACTTTAGGGGGCTCGCTTGTAGCCAGTTGGAATTGTGCCTGCTTGTCTACCAGCTTAGAAACCTTGAGGTTCATTTCACGTAGCCGCTCCATCAACGCCCGCAGGCTAAGCAGCACTTCCTGCGGCTGATTGGAAAACAGCGAATCAAACCGCTCACGGGATATTTTTTTTACCACCACCTCTCCGCTGGCAGTAGCTGAAGCTGAACGAGGCAATTGGGATATCAACCCCATTTCACCGATAATCTCTCCCTTGCCAAGAACTGCTAGCAGGACCGTTCCCTGCTTAAGGCGCTTAAAAACCTCTACAGTGCCCTGTTCAATAATATAGCAGCAATCGCTTTCCTCATTCTCACGAAATATTATTTCGCCATGCTTATATGTTTCAGTTTCCATGCGGTGTCTCCCCGGTTTCATCAGAACCCAAAGAGATAAAACTTTCGTTAAAAACAAGTCTGATAAAAGAATGGGGCGAGTGACCGGTTTCGAACCGGCGACCTCGAGTGCCACAAACTCGCGCTCTAACCAACTGAGCTACACCCGCCATCCGTAAAAGAGGGAGCCAGTAATAGGAAATTAAGCGCAAAGGTCAAGCATTCTTGCGCCATATGTTTTTATACATTTTTTTATTGAGCTCACGCCTTAATAGCTATTGACGTCTTCAAAAATTAGAGCGAGTTTGTTTTCCCGTAAGTTTTGTTCCTTTTTGCGTTGCACAATCATTAGCACTTGCGGGTTATGAAAAAAATAGAAGCAATTATTAAGCCTTTTAAGCTGGATGAAGTGACCGAAGCGCTGCAGGAAATTGGCGTGGCGGGCATGACTGTCATCGAAGCAAAAGGATTCGGCCGGCAAAAAGGTCACACCGAATTTTACCAGGGCGCAGAATACCTCGTTGATTTTCTACCCAAAATTAAGATTGAGATGGTGGTTGAAGACCGCATGGTTGATAAAATTATCGATACTATCTTAACCGTCGCAAAAACAGGGCGTATCGGAGACGGCAAAATTTTTGTCTCATCCATTGAGCAAGCTATTCGTATCCGCACAAATGACAGGGGGAACGAAGCCCTATGATCGCCATTTTCACAAATAATTTAACCCATGGAGCACTCAATGCCTGATAATGTACTTAAGCTAATTAAAGAAAACGACGTTCAATTCGTCGAATTTCGCTTCACCGATCCTAAAGGAAAATGGCATCACACCGCCTATCATGTGGATCAGGTTAACGCAGGTACGTTCGAAGATGGCGTAATGTTTGACGGTTCTTCCATTTCAGGCTGGAAGAGCATTAACGAATCAGACATGATTCTGATGCCCGATGCTGACAGCGCTTTCCTTGATCCTTTTTCCGCTCAACCCACCATGGTGTTGTTCTGCGATATTATTGAGCCCAGCAGTGGCCAGTCTTATGGGCGCGATCCCCGCTCCACTGCCAAACGTGCAGAAGCGTATCTGCAATATACTGGATTAGGTGATACCGCCTATTTCGGGCCCGAGCTTGAGTTCTTTATTTTTGATGATGCGCGATTCCAGATGGGGTCTGCCGCATGTTTTTATGAACTGGATTCAGTAGAACTTCCAAGCAATTCCGGGCGTAATTATGAGGGCGGCAACTATGGACACCGCCCGCTCACTAAAGGTGGTTATTTCCCCGTCCCGCCAATTGATTCCTGTATGGATCTGCGTGCAGAGATGCTCAGCGTACTCAAGCAAGTCGGCATCGTTCCGCAAATTCACCACCATGAAGTTGCACCGGCACAGCATGAACTGGGCTTTGAGTTCAGCACCCTGATGAAAACCGCTGATAATGTGCAGAAATACAAATATGTGGTACAGAACGTAGCCCACTCCTATGGCAAGACAGTAACTTTCATGCCAAAGCCTATTTCTGGCGATAACGGCTCTGGCATGCACGTGCACCAATCTATCTGGAAAAAAGGCAAGCCGCTTTTTTCAGGTAATGGCTATGCTGACCTCTCCGAAACCTGCCTGTATTATATCGGCGGTATCATTAAGCATGCCAAAGCACTCAACGCTTTCACCAATGCATCCACCAACAGCTATAAACGCCTGATCCCGGGATTTGAAGCACCGGTATTGCTGGCATATTCGTCACGCAACCGCTCCGCATCTATCCGTATTCCTTACGTTTCGAGCCCGAAAGCGAAACGCATCGAGACGCGATTCCCTGATGCAACAGCAAACCCGTATTATGCATTTGCCGCACTGCTGATGGCTGGCCTGGATGGCATTGAAAACAAAATCCATCCCGGTGATGCAATGGACAAGAACCTCTACGACCTCCCGCCGGAAGAACTGAAAAACGTTCCAACGGTTTGCGGCAGCCTGCGCGAAGCACTGGCAGCACTTGACCAGGACCGTGCCTTCCTGACCCGTGGCGATGTATTCAACAACGACCAGATTGACGCCTATATCAATCTGAAGATGGAAGACGTTTACGCATGGGAGCACTCACCCCACCCGCTTGAGTTCAAGCTTTATTACAGTGTTTAATAACAAAGGGATAAACCAGAAACCGGCCTTACAGGCCGGTTTCTTTTTGCCTGTTTCAAGACAAAAAAAAGCCAGCTTGATAGCAAGCTGGCGTAAGGTGGGGAAACTTCCGTGGAAACGTCAATGTTGCTGGGACATCTGATGCAACTGGAAAGCGATGTCCGTATGCCGACGTTTCAATTCCTCAATTTCATTCTTGTGCATTACCCGATCTAATGAAATCTGAATAAAGTCAAGAAAGATTATAATAATTTGCTCCATTTCCTCTTTAATTTTAGCCACTATCGAGTCCGCGATATTCCCTATTTTACCGGACACCCGATACACCCCGCCCTGGAGTGTCTTGGCGTATTCATCAAGTGAGTTATACACTTTTCTCATTGCCGTTTCAATACGGCTTCTTGTGGTTCGTTTGATTTTTCCTTCAGCGATGTTAATAAACTCCTCAGTCAGGTCATCTGCGGAGCTTCCAACCTGCTCGATAAGGGGCTCCACAAGCTTCAGCTGCTGCTCTGGATTTTCAACGAACTTACTGTCTACAGTCGCTGCAAGCTCATCAGCGAGATCATACAGCTTCATAAGCTCTTCGTATTTTTCTTCCAGAGAGAGGTGTTTTGCGCTCATATTAACCCCAATATACCTATGTTAGATTAACAAAGAATTACTCTTATCTCGTTTGAATTTACGAAAGAAACATGACGGCCTGATGACGGTATGATGACGTTTTCTTTACAATCCACAGAATAAGACAAGTACTATTGCGGAATGCTGCTACGTTCGACATCCATCACAAACGGCCGCTCCATCAGCTCCTGAATAGCACGCTCAATCTTGATTTTCTTTTGCAAGATGGCATTAACCATGACGCATAAGGGCATGGAAATATTAAGTTTTGTTGCTAATGCAGTGACAGAATCAGCCGTCGGGACACCCTCTGCCAGCGCGGTTTTGGCATCAGTCCAATTACCTTCTTCATTACAAGCAATTGTATAACCTAAAGAAAAATTGCGCGATTGCGCACTGTTACAGGTCAAAAATAAATCACCAATGCCGGCCAGCCCCATCAAACTGTCACGGCGCCCACCTTTAGCCTCAGTCAATCTCATGATTTCTGCCAATCCCCTGGTTATAAGCGCCGCCCTGGCATTTTCGCCGAAGCCCTTGCCTAATGCCATGCCGCAGGCAATAGCGATTACATTTTTGACGGCCCCCGCCACTTCTGTAGCGGTCACATCATCCGTATAATAAGGGCGAAAGAATTTGCCCCCGATTGTATAAGAAAACTGACTGGCAATGGCTTCATGCTTGCTCGCTATCGTCGTTGCAGCGGGCAGGCCTTTGGCAACTTCTATGGCAAAATTAGGCCCGGAGAGCACCAGCACAGGATTGTGCGGCAAAATATCCTGCACTACTTCGTGCATCAGGTGCAGGCTGCCTCGCTCTATGCCCTTGCTGGCGATAATCAGGGGGGTGCTGACCCCTATTATATCCGAGAGCATGATGAGAGCGGTGCGCATCTGTTGTGCTGGAACGGACAAAATCAGGTAATTGGCCTCGCGAAGCTCGTTAATATTGTCTGTGATAGCAATATCAGGATCAATAAACACACCGGGTAAATGAGGCTGGTTTATACGATCATTCTTAATTGAGCTTACTACATTGGGATTACGGGACCAAAGAGTTACACTGCTGCCAGTGCGATTTGCTGTGATTGCGAGGGCCGTGCCCCAGGCACCCGCTCCAACCACTCCAATAGATGTAACTTCCGGCATGCTTATCTCCCCGGACTGGGAATATAGCCTCAACCGAACTCACTCAAATGATTTTTAAAAAAGCTTACCACCAGCTCGTAGTGCTGGAATCGGCCGTACCATAAAAATTGCCAATCCCAATGGCCGGCGCTGCCTTTTTCTGAGCCGCCCCCATGGAATCGAGCTTACGCTGCAGCTTCGTTAACGTAAAGCTATCATCTTTATATTTGCCGATGGTCATCATACCAATACGGATTTTCATGGTTTCCTTATCGATCTGGCCAACGAGCTTGTTGCTGGCATCGTAAATTTTACCATCTTTGGTGATCCGCCCATTACCAAACCAGCAGGCGCGAATAGAAACCACCTCTTTCTGGCGTTTCTTTATCTGCTTCTGAATCATTTTCTCAATCATGTCTTTGGCGGATTTCGAAAGTTCTTTCTCTGCAGATGCAGCGCCAGGAAGCTGGAAACTACCACCAGGCTTGCGAGTAGCAAGCTCTGCTTTCTTGGAGTCCATTTTCAGATTCATCAGCAATTCATTACGCTTGCCGGGATCCATTTTCATAAAATCAGGATTCTTTTTTGCAAAGTCGCCGATGGAGCCTTTTTTAGCTCCTCCTTTGGTTCCGCCCATATTGGGCATAAATGCACGTGCCATAATCTCTCCTGGTTAAGATTATTCTAGCACCTCAGAATCAAATATTGAGTGAACCTTTTATTACAATGGAATTACTGGCGCGGTTGCTGAAAACGGGCCAGCATGTTGTACATTGAAGAAAGAATAACCTGTTGCAGCATCAGCGTATGGTTAGGTATGGGCGCTAGGTACACCCTGCCAGTTCCCTGGAATACATTCACAAGCACTTCACCTGAAGTCATGGTGCCAAGCAGCGAACGGGTTGATTGCTGCACAGTAAAATCCAGCCCTGCACTGCGGGCTACAGCAAAGCTTCCGTCCACCACTAACCTGTCATCTCTCAGATCAATTATTTCAATAGGCCCTGGAGTCTGAATAATCACTGATCCCCTCCCCTTAACTGCCGTCTGGACGATTCCCTCTCCAGAAAGCAGGCTGGTGGATATTTTATTCACCTTAATATCAACCTCAATCGAAGCATCACAGGCCCAGAAAGCACCACGATCAAGAATCAGTGACTCGTCCCGCAGATCTAACTGATAAAATTCCTGGAAAGAGGGCTCAAGCACCAGTTTTCCACTGCCTGTGAATACAGGCCGGAAAACTTTTTCACCACTTAATCGTGATTTGATAAAGCCACCAACGCTTGGCATCTGAGACTTCATCTCAATTGGCCCCTGAAAATAGCGCAGTGCGCCAGCCTCAGTTCTCACGGATTCATTATGAAGAATTACCTCTACATAATTTAGTAGATCCTGCTGTTTTATGCGCCATTCAGCCATACTTCACCCCAATGTAAGATAGTAACTATAATAAGCCAGGCGCCCCAGCAGCGCCAAAGGTAGAAAATACAAAAGCGAAACCCGCAAAAAGCCTGTCACCAATGCTAAAACAGGTAGAAACGGAACCCATGGGACAAGAAAAAGCCAAACCAGATAACGGCGAACCAGCCTGGTCGCCCTCTGGTATTGCGCTTCTGAAACGGGCATATTTTTTCGGTCAATGGCGATAATCCAGCCAATACCATAACTCGCAAGTAAACCTAAAATGCTGCCTGCAAGCGCTACAAGCGTAGCTACCAGCATATTATCAGGATAAAAAGCCAGCCACGAAAACCAGTTTATTTCAGGTTCGAGTGGAAATACGAACGATGCCAGAAAGCTGTTCAGAATAAGATCTAGCAATCCTGCCGGGGTCATTCTGCTATTCTAGCAGATTGACAGTAGAAGGTGGAGCAAAAGCTTGCTGCCAGAAAGCTGCAGATTTAGCATAAGAGGCCCTTGCTACGGCAAAATCCTGTGCGGAAGCGTCACCCGGTGCCGTTGCAGCAAGTGCTGCAGTGGCTGCTTCGCGTGCTGCTTTTGATGGGCCTGCAAGTGAAGAGGGATGAACCCTCACCTCGCCACTGATGGCATAAAGTATACCTTCAGGGCCTTCCTGCGTGTTGTAGCGGGGAGTGTTGGTTACAAGCCCTCCTGCAGCACGGTAATGCTGCTGCTCCTGACTGCGCACCCCTCGATCAACGGTCTGGAATTTTCCCCGCACAAGATCATCGTTAAACTCTTCGCCAAAGGCCTGCGCAAATTCAAGCGGCGACGGCGCGATAAGGTTTGACAATATATCGGCTAAAGTTGCGGGGCGCGTGCGGACCCTGCCCGATCTTACCGCCAGTTCGTCATTATCCTGAGAAGGCTTGAGATTTTCAAGCTGACCTGCAATCGCTGAAAGCCCTGACTGCTGTGGCTTATCGCCAGTTCGCTTTATCGTAGTCAGTGAGCCGCCCGTGAGATAACGGATACCATCCGGCCCGATGGTATATTCAGGCAGCGCAATAACGGAAGTGTCCTTACCAACCTTAGACCTTGCAGCGAGAAATTCAGAGCGCGCGGCAGCATCTGCCTGCCGCATGGCCATAGTTTGATATACGGCGGAAGACGCCGATGCGAATAACTGGTTAGTTATCATTTCTACTTGAAACCTGTAACGGCATTCTTTGCCTCATTCCATTTTAGCAAAATTCAGGCCGATACAAAGCGCTTTGTTATTTGTCTCAACAAGGGAATTGAATGTAGAATTTTAGTACGTTTTTCTGGGGATAAATATACTAACCATATGAAAAATAATATGGCATGACTTGTGCAATGCATATGTAAAGAGATAGAAAGGTGTGAATGTA
>WBZO01003583.1_pt1 | contig 17904 bp, 30 predicted proteins | sample 5204261 | NCBI WGS metagenome assembly WBZO01 (sample SAMN12412400, study PRJNA552823) | activated sludge metagenome | isolation source: activated sludge from anammox sidestream of wastewater treatment plant... | place: USA: North Carolina | collected 2017-09
TTACTACGTTCCCATCTGACCATCTTACCTCTGTCGCCATTACGTTATCACCGGCTCCGGCCAGACATATAACTCGCCCGTCAAATACTGTGTCAAATCAATGCTAAACGTCGCCCATCCCTCTTGGGTTGAGGTGAATGTCACCGCCAGCGTCTCGGTCCAGTCCGTAGCCCCTGACCTGACGCTGATCTCCTGACTGTTTGTCGTGTCGGTCAGCACCCCGTCAACTCCAATGTAAGTGCCTGTCAAAACCAGATTGCCGTTGGTGATGGCCCCGCTCAGATTGCTCTGCACCTTGAATGTCACCGTGTGGGCGGCTGCTGTGAGCCATATCCTCATGCCGTCGATTATGCGTAGACGGTCTTTGAAACTGACCGTGGTCGACCCGCAGAGGCTCTGGATGTTGCTGGCCTCGATGCAATATCCATTACCGCCGTCAGGATCGGCAGACGGCCTGTCACTCACCCCGTCGCACTGAACTCTCAAGACATCCCCAAATGCGTCATAGATGATTTCTACACCCGCTGCTCGTCCCTCACTCTCGCAGGACAGCCTGCCACTTGCTCCTGTGGTGTTGCGATACTGCCATGTCAGAGCCTGCGTTGCTGAACTATTGTGACGGAATGTGTTGGCGCAGTTACGTAAAACAGATACGTAGGAACACCCACTGACCGTTCCTGAAATAGAGTTGTTGTAGGAGTTGTACAGACCAATGTAACACCCACTGACCGTTCCTGAAATAGAGTTGTTGTAGGAGTTGTACAGACCAATGGAACACCCACTGACCGTTCCTGAAATAGAGTTGTTGTAGGAGGCGTTCAGACCATTGGAACACCCACAGATTGTGCCTGAAATAGAGTTGTTGTAGGAGTTGTACAGACCATAGGTACACCCACTAACTGTTCCTGAAATAGAGTTGTATGAACATCCGTCAAAAGCATAACAGTAAAAAGTCGTCTGTGTACCGGGGGCGTATGTATTGCACACCTCGCATCCAAATGTCCCGCCGACTACAGCATCAATTATCTTCTGTGTTCCACTTGTGCTATTTGAGCGGATGGATACATTGCGGGACGACAGACATATTATTGCCAACGGGTATTGCACAGAGTCCACATTGTTTGTGGTAATCGTAATGCCAAACGGGGCAGAGGTGTCTATGGATGCTATCTGGTCGCGCTGTTGGTCGTAGTTTTCTGGTGCGTGGGCATCCACCAGCACGACTCGGTTATGGTCTGTGGTATTCACCCAACAACCGTCTGAAGTCAAATCCTGCACAATGTTCATGACTTTGGTCGATGTAGAGGAATGGCCTGAGTACATTGTCAACGTGCCACTACCTGTTGCGGATGGGATGACAATCTGTGCGTCTGCGTTTTGTAATGCCAATTTACAGGTGTTTCCGCTAATTGTGCGGGTGTAGTAAACATCCGTGGCCGTCAATCCCGTAGGAAGCGTCCCAGATGATTTAATCATGACGGCAGTTCCAGCCGCAGGAGGAGCGGAGGTGAATGTGATTACCCCTGTCGTTGTGTTGACATCCGTGCTCTGGTCGGTGCAGGTGTATGCGGTCCCGTAGACTTCTACATATTTGTTGATGGGGTTCATGCAGTTGAGCGAGATGTCGAGATATGCCCCCTGCAATCGGCTTCCGTTTGTTGTCGCGTCTCCAGCAAACAGGATTACCGCCTTGTTGGCGAAGGCGAGGCAGGTGTTGACCCCGAACGTACCCGTTCCATCGGTCGTCAGGTCTATCGCCGCTCCGCCGGAGGTCGCCGCCACCTTGAACGTGTTGGTCGCAGTGTCCCTGACGTAATAGGTCACACCCTCCTGCAATGGTGCGGGGAGGACATCCGAAGGGGTGGCACAGGCGAAACTTATAGGAGTGGTATTAGGAAGCCCATGAGAGTTGGCGGTGAGCGTGTCTCCAGAGGCAGACCCTGTGACGGTAAGTCCTTTGTTGCCCCTCCAAGTCCCATCACTATTGGCGAGCAAACGCCCCTTGTTTGCTACGTTTGTCCCCAACAGGCCATTGCCAGCACCTGTCCTAAATTTAAGGTAACCGTCCGTGCCGTTCTTGAAGTACAGCATGCCCGGCGTTCCAGAAGCAGATCCTGTAATTGTCAGAGTGGTGAGTCCAGTCCATGCACTCAGGTCCGCATTCATCAGTACAGAATGACCTTCGGCAATTACTACCGCGTCTCCATCCGCAGGGATTCCGCCAGCGCCACTGCCACCGTCCCAGATGTCGTCGCCCCAGTTTCCGCTATTGTTTGAAGTTGCCGTCGCCATTAGTCAATCCCCACAAACCTATGCTTGATGACATAGGTCTTGAACTCCGCCCATGTCAGACCACCAACCTTCCTTCTCATGAAAGTCACCAGCCTGTCCCATGTGAATAAGCTATCTGCCCACTCATTATTCCACTGAGTTTCCGCTTGCGTCAGTGTAGCATTCGGGTACTGCCTAATCTTACGGACCATCCAATGAAGTGCCTCCCGCAACTCTTCGCCACTATTATCAAAGTCGCGGCAGACCAAAGCCTCTTTTGCTGCCTCGTCCGCCTCTGCCTGTTGCATCTCCCTCCACTTGGCAAGGTATGCGGAGATTGCCGTCACCAGTTCGTTGTCCGTGGCAGACATGGAGGAGATGGGCACAACCTCGTTGATGTCTGGCCCGTCACTTCTGCCGACTGTAAATCGCAGGGTCGGCCCCCACGGACGCTGCACAAGCTTATGCGTGATGTAAGTGTAATCAGGAATTGTAAGTGCCATTCTTCCTCATTTCCTTCCTGTGCCGCACCGCGTCAGTGTACCTTCGGAAATACTGTTGCAGGTGCCAGAAGTGCCCCATATGCCCCGGTGTGAAGTCGTGGCATCTGACCAGCGTGCCGCCATCATTATAGATGCAGCCGTTCGGCGTGTAGATCATATCAATCTCGCCCTCGTTCATCGCACCTTTATAGCGAGTGGGTTTCCCGGTACGCATGCACCTGCATCCTCCCTGAAAGTCAATCCCGTTGGACAACACACGCCTCCACCCTGCTTGCAGCAGTTCGGGTTGTCAGTTGACAAATCCATGCCATCTGGACAGCAAGTGTGCGGGGCTACCTGATGATAACCCGTTGCACAGGTGCAGGGGTCGGCTTCATTAACCACGCAGCACATGCCGTCGCTCTTCAAGATAGTCCCGTTGGCGCAGCACTGTTTCTGGTCGGGCGTGAGCCATGACCCTATCGGACAGGCATCCGTATCCGTGGGCCTTGTGAGATCGTACCCATCCACGACGCACACCTTGCAGTTGACAATGGTCTCATGGTATCCGACAGGGCAAGGCTGTTCGCCGGGGCAGATGACCTGCGCTTGCGCCACCGAGGCGAGAAGCATCAAAGCCGCTGCCATGTAGTAGAATCGCTGCATGTCACTTTGCCAGTAGTCGAAGTCCTGCAGGTGCGCTTGGGGGCTGTTTCGTAAAAACGAAAGGGGCCGTGCTACTGCATCCCCACATGTTGCAAGCCGCCACGGTCAAAGTGTACGTGCCGCTGTTGACCGAGGAGAGGTCGTACTTGAGCGATCCGTCCGGCTGGGCCACGAAGGACACCGGCTCGCCCAACCCGGTAATCTCGTAGCCCACAACGCCAGACTGCGGATCACAGACGAGAAACGGGGCGGCATTGGACTTGGCCACGATCAGCAGCGTGAAGGCCGCAAGGATCAGGGCCGTCAATATTACTTTCCTGAACATCGTCATTCTCCTTTCTTTGACAGACAGGCCATGCACATCACGAACACGCCGAACACGATCCCGCATCCGAAAGCGGCGATGTATGGGATCACGTCCGTCATGTGATCGTCAGCAGGGAGGCCGTCACGTCGATCGTGAACGTCTCGCCGTCCTCCAACGTGATCGAGCTGCCGTAATCCCAATATCCGATCAGCAGGTCCGTCGCCGAAGTGTCGTTATACAGGATGACGTACTGGAACGGCCCGATGCCGCCCGCCGTCGCCGTGATCACCACATCCGTCGTGCAGGCCAGCGTGTACGTCCCGCCGGATTCCGAGGACGACGCGATCGTTGCCGCGTGTCCGCCTGTCGTGTAGCCATTGGCCGCCGCCGGAGGAGGATGCAGTGTGCCGGGCGCAAAGACCGTATCCGACGCCGCCGTTGGTGCAGTGTTCGTCAGCGCGAACTTGAGCGTGTCTGACCCCAGATTGTGTCCTCCCTCGGCCAGCGCCTCCAGGAATTTGTTGAATTTTGTAAACGTCGCCATTACCTATTTCCTCCTTGTTTCGTCATCCGGGCACCACCCGGCAATACACCGGATACCGGTCGGACCCGTCCGCGTTCTTCTGTACCTTTAGCCAAGAGTTTACCTCCTCCGGAGTCGGCCGGCAGGTTTTCAGCCACTCCAGCGCATCCGGATCGACCAGCGCCAGTTTGCAGATATGCTCCGAGCAATACTGGTATTTGTCGCTTTGCAACCAATCCAAGCCGAGAAACTGTCCAATCACGCCAAGAACATCATAGCGTGTGTCCCACCAACTTTGACCAAGGCATTTGTTTATCACCTGTATCAGCGTTGCCCTCTGATCTGTTGTCCATGTCGGGCACCAGAACACCTTGAGGCTGTTCTTCTTGAATGAGGTCACCTCAGCCTCATGGAACCACCACGACTGCGTAGCCACCATCCCCGGCCTATGCATCCACATGAAGTGCGAGTAAAAGGACTTCGTGACCAGCTTGATCAGCAGGCCGAACAGCCCTTGTAGATTGTCGGAGATGACCATCATCGGCAGCTTGTCAGCCGGAACAGCCGCCAGATCGTCAAGCGTCAGGTATGTTACCGGATCGACTTTGTTCATTCCTTGTCCTTCACGTCGCTGTCCTTCGCGGCCAGGCCGAGGAGTAGCGATCCGACGCCGGTGACTAAAAGCTGATAGTTGATCGGCTCACCCGATAATGCCTGGACGATCTGCGGCAGTCCGACGATCCCTCCAGCTACACTGGTCAGCCAGCTTTTTGCCCATGACTTCAAGGTTTCCATGATTTCCTCCTATTTCACGATCACCGGCTCCGGCTGGGTGACGATGATCGGCGCGGGCTGTTCCACGACAGTCGGTGTCGATGTCGCATCCATCGCGCCCACCGTCCCGGTCGTCGAATTCGTCAGGTTGGCCGTCGTCCCGCCCTGCGTCTTGACCGAACTGCCCTGGCCGTACATGTTATAGTTTGTGCCGCTGTTGATGCCTTTCAGCTCGTGGGCCATCCAGCCCATTCCGCCGACGCCGATCAGGCCCGCAGCGATGCCCGTCACGGCCGGTATCCACTTTTCGGAATAGTCGACCTGGCGGAATTGCGGGATGAAAACCTGCTCACCCTGCTGCGGAGGCGCGTAGACGACAATCGAGGCGACGTTGGAAAAGACCATGTCCTTCTTCGGATCCATCGCCTTGATCTCGAGGAGCGGCTTGTTGGGGACGGATCGCGCTTTCATTATCTCGGCATTGTACCGGTAATAATCCCGCTCCGCGTCAAGCATGGCGGCCGTGGGCTGGCAGGCCTGAAAAAACGGCAGCAGGGTAAGGACCATCAAGATGCAAATCAGTCTTTTCATGTCTCCACCACCTTCGGCCTTCTGTACTGGAAATGCGGAAAATCCTTGTTCCGTGTCCAGGCACCGCCCCAATCCAGGCCGAGCTTCCGGCCGATCTCGCCGGCCTTCTTCCAGTCGCCGTTCGATACGTCCCAACACAACTTTCCGTTCTTCAGGATGCAGATGTCGAAGGCCTCGCCGTCGATGTGCCTGCTCTTGCGGGTCCACGTCACGATCTGGCCGGGCTTGCTTCGCCCCCTGGCGTAAAGCTCGTCCTGATCGGCCTGTGTCCGCCTCGTGCATGTCGTAATCCATGAGATGCCCGCCTTGTCCATCTCCGCGCAGAACTGCTTGTATAGTTCCCGCATCTCCGGGATAAGGGCCAATGGGCTTCTGCTCGCCATCACGTCCACACCTTGATCTTACTTTCTATCTTCTCGATCTTCTTATCCACTTCCCCGTGCGTGCGCTCGCATATATGGTTGTCTACTTTCGAGGACAGGTCTGTTCTCAAGGCGCTAACCCTCCTATCCAGCCCATCGATCTTGGCGCACATATTATCAGACCTTTGCTTTGCACCCTCCTGCCACATCCGCATGTTCTCCTGCGCTAGGTCATCGCGTTTCTTGATCAGGTTCGACAGCCACCAGCCAAGAGCGGGTATGCCGATCGCCGTCGCGAAGAGGTTCCAAGTCAAAAATGGCTCGCCAGCTGTCATTTCCACATCCTCCGGGAAGGACTGTTCGGGGCGTCAACCGCCCGCCCCGATGCCTTTCAATGCCCGTTAAACGGCGAGCTCTTCCCAGACGAAGTAGAAGATCAGGCTTGCCGTGGTCGCCTTGGTCGTGTAGGTGCCGATCGTGTACCCCGGAGGGATGACGATCGAGCCGCCCGCCTTGTACGCGAAAAGCGATCCCGTGCCGTAACCCGTGACCGCCAGGGTACCGATTGCGCCGAACACCCGCTGAAGGACTCCGCCGACGATCGTCGCGCCATCATCCGCAATCATGGACGAGCTTGCGCCGCCGAGCTTCTGGTTGTAGATCGTCACGTTGGAAGCGGGTGCGGCAATGGTGCAGGTCATGATCCCGACCGCGCCATCCGCCGATGCGGCGACGGTCTGCGAGAAGCCGAACTCGTGCAGGATCATGTTCTTTCCGGATGCCGAGGGGTTTGAAACGCAAAGCCCCGTCCAGGTTCCGGTTAGGGCCGCCGTGGTCGCCACGGCCGCCTGGTTGCAGACCCCGAAAAGACGCCCCTCAAGGGCCGCGTCTTCGAGGCCGGGCCGCACAAGCAGGATTCCTTCAGCATCGCAGAGCGACGGAAGTCCGATTCCAGCTCTTGTTTTACCGTACATGTTCATTTCCTCCTGTTGGTCTAAACGTGTTGGACAACATAGATGTCGCGCAGATCCTCGACCCAGCCGCCGTCGTGGAAGACGTACTTCCTCCCCGTGTCGACGGCATGGAAGGTCGAGCCTTCACGGGCGTCGGTGATCGTGACCTGATCGCCGTCCTGCCCGTTCCACCGCTGAATGATCGTTTCGAGACAGACTGTCATGATGCACCCCCGTTACAGCAGCGCCTCCGCGTAGGCCCCGTCCGAAAGCCCGATATAGAACAGGTGCGCGGTCGCCGTGATGGTCCCGGCCTGGCTTGCCGTGGATGCCAGCATGCCGATGGTCCCCACGGTGTTCGTCCCGTCCGCCGTCTCTCCGCCGAGGATGTGCAGCTTCCCTGCCGCCTCGACATCATTGATCCCGGCGGATGCCGTCAATACTGCCGCCGTGGCCACCGCGCCGCCCACCCACACGATCTTCCGGTGCGCCGCAAGGTTCGCGATGCTTCCGGAGTTGCCGCACATGTCCGCGACCGCAATGACCGGGGTCGTGAATGTCGCCCGGTACTTGACGACGGTGGCGTTGGCATCCGCGGCCGAAGTCAGTTCGATATAGAGCATCTTGACCGCGATGCAGCCGACGATCGTGAACAGCTCCGTCTGCGTCGTCGCGGTGAAGTGCGTTTTCGTGAGAACCGAATCCGTTGTCTTGACGTGCATCCCGATGGTCAGGTCCCGGATGACGTCCCTGGTTGACTGATTGTAGTGTCTGGGCATGTTTTCCTCCTTTGGAGATGGCCCGGACGCCGTTCAGCGTCCGGGCCAGTCAGGGTTTAGGCAACCACCGTCGGGGGAGTCGCCTGCTTGTAGCGAATCTGGTCCGTGATGGAGATCGCGCTGATGAAGTTGGACGCATGGCCCGCATCGAACCCCAGGGACACCCAATCGCGTCCGCTGGTCAGGATCGCCGCGGGAATGTAGATCGCGATCAGGTAGGTCCCGCCGGCGTCGCTGTCCAGCAGATAGCTCGCCGCATCCGTCTGGCGCGTTAGCTTGTCATTGGTCGCCGTCGCCGAGTTGACCCAGATCGGGAAGGTCGCGGAGATCGCATAGGTCCCGGCGAGCGCCTCCGCCTCCGTCGCACCCTCGTGGACGGTGAAGGTCATGTCGTTGTCGTTGGTCCCGGCGTGCTGGATGATGAAAAGCACCCCGTTGGCATTGCCGAGATAAACGGGCTGAACGGACGCCTCCGTCACGCTCGCGGCGGCCGGGGCAAGGCACTGAACGATGTTGAATGTTTCGGGTGAGAAATTCATTTCTGTCCTCCTTTTGAGGTGCCGGGGCCGAAACCCCGGCCTTGATGGTTAAGGTTATCGGGCCGCCAGGGTGACGAAGTGCGAAAGCGTCGCTCCGCTCCCGCCCTTGTACGGGGTCAGGGCCGAGGCCCGGACCGGCTGTCCGTCCACTCGCAGGACGAAGCGGAACACCGATTCGTCGTAGTCGAACTTCACATGGATCGACATCGCGCTCTCGATCCCGCCCTTCTCGGCCAGGATGTAGCCGCCGAAGTCCGCGAAGATGATGTCGCCGACATCGCCCAGCGCCGAACACTGCTCGCAGGCGATGACCGGGCGGCCGAAGAGCGTCGCATAGGGCGACTGCGAGGCCCCGCCCGCGGGCATGTAGACCGGGACGCCGCCCGTGCCGACGGCCATGGCCATCTTCATGAGCTGCGGCTCCACCTGCTGGTTGACCAGCCAGACCGCGTTGGGCCGTGACTGCGCGAACAGCCGGGCGTACATGTCCACGACGTTTTCCCAGACCACGGTGTCCGCGGTCTGCCCGGTCTGCTTCGACACGGTTACCAGGCAGCCGCTGTTCAAGATGCCGAGCGGCTGGCCCGATCCGGTCCCCCGGATGATCGCGTCATCCAGGAGGAAGCCGAACTCGGCGGCGAAGGCCTCGCGGATGAACGCTTCGAGGGCGACCGCGTCCGCCAGCAGCTCGTCCGTCGCGTAGCAGAGGCCGATCAGCTTGTGCAGGTTCAACTCGATCTGGCGGAACGCAGGCTTGCTGGAGGTCTTCTGCGCGGCCTCGTTCTTCCAGTATCCCAGGATGCCGCCGGACCGGGTCGAGGCGCGGGATGTCTCGTCCACGCCGTTGATCTTGATCCCGTTGGCATTCCCGCTGATCGTGATCCTCCGGCAGCGCGGCGCCAGGATTCCGGTCTGGAAGACCTGCTGGAGCAGCTCGTTGGAGAAGTCCGTCTGGACCAGGAAGCCGCCCTCGGACGGCACGGATTCGTTCAGGCCGCTGGCGCGGACCTCCAGGAGACGGGGATCGACCGGACTGCCCGGCTGCGCTGCCCGCATCGCGGCGACCAACTGCTCGCCCAGGGACTTGAAGCGCTCCTTCCTCGACTCCGGCGGCTGTCCTTCCGGCCGCGGCTGCGTCAGGGGAGCGTTGGCCGGCATGCGGAGATCGCGCTCCAGCCGCTCATGCCGCTCCTCGGTCGCGACAATGTCCTGAAGTTCGGAAACCTTGTCCATCAGCTCCTTCTTCAGGCTGCGCTCCTCCTCGGTCATCTCACGGTTCTCGGCCGCGCAGCGCGCGTTCATGTCGGCCAGCTTCTTCATGTAGAGGCCGATCTTCTCTCGATATTGAGTAATTGTAAGCATCTTGAATTTCCTCCTTAATTTGCAAAGATTCCTTTCTGTATTTCCCATGCCGTCCATACATCGACCGTCCTGGTGTCGTCCGCGGAATGCTTTGCAGGCGGTTCCGGCGGCGTCCCCGTGTGCTTTGCAGGCGGCACGGGGAGGCTGGGGATGCGTTCGGCGATCTGCCTCAATTCTTCTTCTGTCAGCTCCTCGCCGGCCTTCAGCCTGGCGATGATGGCGTCAAAGGCGGCCCAGGGGTCCGGCGCCTTGTTTGGCTCCGGCGGAAGGGAGTGCCGCTGGAACAGGGACCGCACCTGGGCCGTCGTCTGCGGATAGGCCGGGTATGTGACGATCGAAACGTCGTAGAGCGTCACGTCGACCAGGACCCGCTCGTCCTTCTCGTAATCGACCTCCTGCTTGTTGACGGAGAAGCCGAAGGACATCTGGTTCACGTCGCCGCGGCGCATGGAGACCAGCAGGTCGTTCGCCCACTGCGCCGGGACCGGGTCGATCTCGACCGCCAGGCCCGCGCTGTCCTCGCGGAGCTTCAGGCTCCCGGCCTTGTTGCGGCCCAGGACGTAGTTGGCGTCGTGGTTCCAGAGCGCGCGGATGTCGTTTTCCTTGACCGTCTTGGCGAAGGCGCCCGGTCGGATGGACTCGCGGAACCAGCCGCCGATGTCCGTCCAGGTGTTGAACAGGGCCGCGTATCCGGTGATCTTCGGCTCTTTCTCGTCCACGCGGAACTCGGCCGCCTTCAGGCACCTCCTCTCCAGTTTTTCGTCGTCGTAGTACATCGTCAGCTCCTTTTCTCGTAGTCCGGCTGGATGGCCTTCTCCTTCAGGCTTTTCCCGTTCTGCAGGATCTGCTCGGCCTTGACCAGCATGGCGATGGCCTGCGGGATGGATATCTTGTTATCCAGCAGGTACCGCAGCAGCATCTTTGTCCGCTCCGTTGCCTCCCTTGGCTTTGCCATCTCCCTCGTCTCCTTCCGCGTCCTGCACCTTGACGACCTGCGGCGCGGGCTTCTCCCTGCCGGCCTGTACCAGCGTCTGCATGTTCATCGGGACGAAATGCTCATCGCCGCCGGCGACCGGGTCGAGGTCCTCCTTCTCGCGGATCTCGTTGACGCTCATCGCGCCGATGTTCCACATGGTCTGGTAGAAGGACGCCCGGCTGGCGTTGTCGCCGCGCAGCAGGCCCTCGACGCTGTGCTTGTAGTAAAGGCGGCCCCGTCCGTAGTCCCCGCGGTCCCCGGCCGTCAAAAGCTGCGTGTTGTAGGCCGCCTCGAGGCGGACCAGCCACGGCAGGATGCTGTCCGTGACGAAGCTGATCTGCTCGCTTTCGATGTTGCTGAAGGACGACCGCGTGAGGTCTTTGAGCTTGTGCGGCGGGAGGTTGAACCAGCGCGCCACCTCCGGGATCTGGAACTGCCGGCTTTCGAGGAACTGCGAGTCGTTCGGCGGGATGCCGTATTTCTGGACGGACATGCCCTCTTCGAGAAGGAGCAGCTTGTGCGTGTTGCCGAGCCCGGAATATGCGTTGACCAGGGAGGTTTGTAAATTGTCATGGGCCTGCTGCGAGAGCTTGCCTGGATGGCTGACGATCGCGCCCAGGTGCGTCCCGTTGCCGAAGTACCGCGCCCCGAACGTCTCCATGGCCATGCCGAGCCCCAGGGACTTCCGGGCGATCGAAACCGGCGAGTAGCCGACGAAGCCGTCATAACCGAGGCCGTGGACATGGAGCATTTTGTCCGCCGGGAGGATCACTTCCGGATGTTGGTCCAGTCGGACCCGGTAGACCAGGCCGCCGGCGCGCATCTCCGGCTTAACCCGGTGCGGCGGGACCGGCCAAAGCTCCATGACCTCGCCCATGCCGTTCCGGACGATCTCCGCGTAGCCGTTGCCCCAGGTCAGGACGTGCGCCATCAGGCACTCGCGCAGCGTGAGCGCCGTCATGTACGGGTTGGCCTGGTCGTGCATGACCTCGTAGGCCAGACGGTCGTCCGCCAGGCGCTTGCGGTCGCCCTTCCGCTGCATCAGGTGCAGGGGCAGGGACGCGATCGTGCCGCTGATCAGGTTGACCGCGCACCAGACCGCGCTGTATGTCAGGGCCGTTGATTCGGTGACTTTCTCGCCGGAGAGGGATTGCGAGCCGATGAGGTTCCAGAGGGACTGGTCCCAGGCCTTCGGATCGGTCAGGGACATGCCGCGCTTGAAGTATTGCTTGATCCTGTCGAAAAAGGTCAAAGAAAAGCCGCCTTCGCAGATTTCGCTCTGGCGGGTATTATGAAACAGCGATATGAATGATTGCTACGTCAGGATTTCCGCATTTTTCCGCAAATTTCCAACTTTTTTACTCCCGCCGACCCAAAAGACGGAATTTCAGGATGGACTCGCGGGGAATGAAGAGCGTCCCGGTCGTCTTCTCCGCATCCAGTTTTCCATGCTCGATCCACAGCCGGATGGTCCGCTCATGAACGCCGAAATAGGCCGCCGCCTCGCTGGTCCGGAGCAGCTTCTTTTCGGGCAGGTCTTTCGCGATCTTTTCAGGCATCTCCACCCCCCTTCGTCAGCTCCTTCCGGCAGTTCACGCACAGCAGGACGGCCCGCTGCGCGTCCAGCTCCTTCCCCGTCGGCGACATCAGGGCCGACACGGTATAGACCACGACGGCCGGCATGAAGTGCCTGCAGCCGCACTCGCAGGCCAGCGGCGTCGCGTTCGTCACGTCCACCTGGAACGTCTCGCCCGGCCGGATGCTCTTCATCTGGACCCCAAGGTCACGCAGTCTCTTCGCCTCGCCCATCGCTGTCCTCCTTAAAGTCCCCTTGGAGCAAAAACGTATAATTTCATCTACCTGTCTTCATCACCATATTTTCCATTGCTCGGAGAAAACGATCTCCGATTTCGCCCTTAACTTGATAGTCATCATCTCCGTTGATATAGCAGTTGATATATAATTCATGGGCGACGATTATCATTTTTGCGATGGCATCGGCCTGATATGTCCCGCCGAGATCAACAGCTACGTTTCCTGTTGACTTTGCGGCAATGATGCCGGTAAAAATATCTCCGTCTTGGTATCCATCCTCATCAATGTCAGGCTCATATTCCATAACCCAATCTTGCATGATGATGCCTTGCATTTCTCCTAATGTCATCATTCCCCTCCCTCTCCTTTACCCCTTCGATGCCTCAGGGTGCTCGACCTCCATTTCTGCGTCTATGGCTGCCCTTAAATCCTTATGGTACTCAGTCTGCTTTGAGCCGATGTATTTCCATGCCTTGCCTCAAACACAAGTCACGCCATTTCGTAATCTCCCTGTTCTTCTCCTCGCATATTAATACCCACTCCCGGTTATTCTCTGAACTCTCCGCATACATCTCCTCTATGGCGGCAATGTGGTCGTCGTACTCCACATATCCCCCGTCCGGTTCCGTGACCATCGACTGATTAGGTGACATCTTCCATCTTTCCACCATCCCCATCCTCCTCTCTGTCGCCAACCCTCTGAAGCCGTACATCCTTCCCACTTTTTTCGCAATAGCTCTTTAGCCACCTCTTTGTGGCGTCTCTTCCATACAGGTCCATGACGATCTTGACGGCATGGATGGAAAGATCGACCACCCTGCCATTTTCGACGATCCTCTTGCAGTGTGGATAACGGTATTTAGTCATCGCTGTCCTCCTTATCCTCTGGCCTCAAATGACCGTATTTGCGTGGATCGGCGTGGAATTGCTGGCCCCGCTCCCTGCGCACGTGTTCGCCCTCGGGGTGGCCGGGAAAGTAATCGTCAATCCACCGGAGCGAAAAGTGACAACGCCCATGCGTGTCGGTCGGCCCGTGATACTCAATTTGTGTATCCATCACTGTCCTCCTTCGGCACTTTAATCCATACGTCAATGGTTGTCTCTTTCAGCCGTTCAATCTCCTTGTCCTTCTCCTCAAGGGCGGCAAGGTGGTCAGTGTAGAGAACGTAATCGCCATCAAACGCCGCCTCCTTCATTGCAATATGACAAGGTCTTGCATCCCGACCGTACCACGTTTCGCGTTGCTGTACTGCCGTGTTCCATGCGGCAAGGCACCCGATAAGGTATTGCGCAAGAATAAAATCAGGGGTGTTGCTTGCCTGTTCCTGTGAATATCTATTGATAACCGCCCCTAATTCATCTTCAAATGATCCCATTCTCTACCTTCCTTTCTTTAGGGCTTCACTCGCCTTCTGCATCCACTCAACTTTCCATTTACATTGCGCCGGGATGTGCAGTTAGCTATCTCGACAATCTCCTTTGCACCGTCAACAAGCTCCCTAAGCTTTGCGTTCTCGGCCTCCAGCTCGGCGATCTTCTTATCCTCCTGGCTGATCCTCGCAGGTCTTCAATTCCAAGTGAATCTAAGGCTTGCGCCAGTCCGCCTGTTCCAAGGGCGGTTCCAAATCCAGCCAAACCAGATGCAGCACGGCCAATCGGGCTACTTCTTCCGCCCATTATTCGACCACCGCCTGAGGCTCCACTTCTCCCGCCAGATCCCATAGCGGAGGCTCCGCCGCTTGTGCTTCCTGCTGATGACCGCAGAGATAATCCGCCAGCTGCATTCAGTGTAGAACTGATTATCTGCTGGGGAGTAATATTGCCGCCCGAAAGGTATTCACTGATCTCACTCTTTACGCCTGTCCACTTTCCACCTGTGGGCGTTGGCATACTTTGAGATGTTCCCATCGCCCCCTCACTTTCTTCTTGATCGGTCTCGTTTGCTGGTTAGTACACCGAGTGCTCCAGCCGCCTTGCTGAAGCGCTCTTTGAGATCGGGGGATATAGTTATCCCCCGTGTCTCCGCATTGGCCAGCAAATTGTTTCCGGCAATGCCAACGGCATCATTGCTCCCTGGATCGCATTGTTCCATTGCCTTGACAACATCGTCATAAAAGCGCGGATGTTTCATGCATATTGTGTCAAATCCCGTTAAAATGTGCGTGCGCGCTCGGTTGTCCTTAGAGCTTCCCAAGGCGTTCGCCAGATGACGAATTACTGATTCGACCGTGCCCCCCTCCTCGGCGGCTGCGCGCAGCGAGGCAGACTTCGACATGACCCTGTCCATGCCGGCAATAGATTTGGCAAGTGCCAGCGCCTTTTCGTCAGGAGGAAGCAATGGCGCTTGCTTTCCTCGACTAATGGAAGTATCGATCAGTTTCCTGGTTTCGGCAATATGGTCGGTGTAGAGAACGTACTCGCCGTCAAACGTTTCGACCATATGCCGTGCTTCCTCGCCCAACCAATGTCTGTACCGTTTAATCATCGCTGTCCTCCTCAAAACGCCACCACGCCGCGGCTTTCATAGACCGACGGACCTTCGGCCTCCATCATGTCGCGCCGCTTGATCCCCAGCGCCATCGCCAGGGCAATCGCGCCGTCAATCCGGAACCGCGTCCGCGACTTGTCCAGCTTCCGGTTTCCGGCCGGGTCCGAGATCGCCATGGCGTTGCTGATGTTCCAGGTCAGCACCGGATGCCCGTCATGCACCAGGCGACGTTCGAGGACTGCCGTTTCCAAAGCTGTCACCGCCCCGGACATGGACGCGTATCCCTGCCCCCAGTCGACCAGCCGCAGCGCACCGGCCCGCGCTTCCTTCTCGTCCGCGTAGCAGTCCAGGCCGATGTCGCCCATGGACTTCAACAAATACTTCATCGCCCAACGGTCGAAGGCCAGCGCCACGACGTTGTACTCTTTGCCGATCTCCGCGATCCGTTGCGCCACCCAGTCGTAGTCGATGGCCGCGCCCGGCGTCGTCTCCAGGTGACCCTGCTTGCGCCAGACCGCATACGGCACCCGGTCGCGCTTCTCATGCTCGGCCAAAGTCTGCCCCGGCTTCCAGAACCACGCCTTCACGCGGTCCGTGGCTCCCGCTGAAACGGCCACCAGGGCCGTCAGGTCCGTCGTGCCGGAGAGATCGAGGCCGAGGTAGATGTCAGACCCGCCCTCGATCGCCGCGTCGCCCTGGCAGGCCTCCCAATCGGCCCGCGGGATCAGCGGCGACTCCGAGTCGACGCGCTGGTTCAGGTAGAGATTGCGGAACGACGTCTCGAAGGACGGCATCCGCTTCGCCCGCTGCGCCGCCGTCTTCATCTCGGACAGGCTCCGGAAGTCGCCGAGCGCCGGGTTCGCCTTCCTCCAGACCTTCGGATCGTCGAAGATGTTCTCCGCGTCGTCCGGGACGGCGTAGAGGTGGCAGACCGTCGTCCTGTCCTCCGACCGCAGCGCATCGTCAATCAGGATGGACAACGGATGCAGCGGGTCGTTCGACTGTGTGCTGATCACGATGAACAGCGGCTCAAGCCTGGCGGCCATGGACGTGTCCAGCGCGTCGTATAACTCCCGGTTCCTGGACTGCGCCAGCTCATCGTATATGACCACCGTGGGATTCAAGCCATACTTTGTGCCAGCCTCCGCGCTCACCGCCCGGTAGACGGACCCGTTCCCGAAGCAGACCATCGTCTTCGTCGAGTCCACGATCTTGATGTACGACATCAATTCCGGATCGGCCCTGACAATCTGCGCCGCATACTTGAACACGATCGAGGCCTGGTCCCGGTCGTTGGCCGCCGAGTAAATCTCCCCGTTTGTCGTCGCCTCCGGGCCCACCAGATGCACCAGGGCCAGCGTCGCAATCATGGCTGTCTTCCCGTTCTTCCTCCCCAGGCTCAAGATGGCCCGCCGCACGACGCGGTTGCCGTCCGCGTCCACCGGCCCGTACACGTCCCGGATGAAAGCCCGCTGAAACTTCCGCATCCTGAACGGCTGCCCCTCGCCCTTGCCGGACGGGACGGTCAACTGCTCGATAAACCTGATTATGTCCTTTACGCGCTTATTGCTTCTTGCCGCCTGTGACACTGATCAGCCCCTCAAACTTTCCCTGCCTGCCCTTCCCCGGATCAATCGCCAGCCGCGCCCTGGCCGATGGCGTCATCCCAAACTCGCTCGCATACCGCACCATGTCTCCGGCCGCCTTGTTGCTGATCCCGATCAACGGCTGCTGAATCCAGTTGCCGGAGACGGTCTTCAGGACAAGTGCGTTAATCTCGCCCTTCTCCCGCAGCTTGGCGATCTCGTCCTCGGCGTGACGCCACCTCGAATATGCCATGCAGTAGGCCGCCAGTGCCGCCTGGTCGATCCCCGCGACGATCCCCATGACCGTCAGGCCGGTCGCCACGCGGTCCCACTCCTCCAGCGCGTAGGCGTCCATGTGCGGCGGAGGCATCGGCAGGTCGTCCGGCGGCTTCGGTTCCTTCTTGATCCGCCGCTTGCCCGGATTGCCCTCAAGCACCTTCAGATTCGTCGGTTTAGCCTTCTGGCCCATTACACGCGCCTCCATTCGATCCCGAACACAGCATCCGCGACCTTCGTCAGCTCAACCATAAGCACAGGGTTAGCCATGATGCGCCTTCAAATATCGCGCCCGGTCCGACCGATGCGCCGAGGTGTCAAGGGGACGGCTACTCATGTGGTGCCTCATTCTGGAGCGTGACGGTCGGTGTAATATCGCCAAACTCAACAACCCCTATATCAGCCGTGGCTTTTTTGGCATCGCCCTTAATGAACACCAGCACGTTTTGATGTGTCTTGCCTAACTTGCGCCCAGATTCAAATTGACGGCCAACACGAATTGGCAGGGAGCCGACAGCGGTTACAAGAATCGCCTCGTTGTAAAACTTCAGGCCGCAATCCGTAAAAGCCTTAATTGTATCCGGCACAAAGCCGTAATAGTTGCCTTTCTTGTCCCTTACCTCGCCCACAACAAAGCAGGCGAAGCGGTTATCTTTCAGCATGGCGCAACTTTTCTTGATTATTTCCCGGTATGCCTCAATAAAATCAGGATATGGCATAGTGGACAGGTCTTGCGGGTCATCACTGTAAACTTCAAGGTCTGCATAGGGAGGGCATGAAAAAACAAAGTCTGCCTGAACGCCGGGACATAATGCGTCAATGTTGCGGCTGTCGCCTACATTCCAAAGTGGCTGATTATCTCCGCATATCGCTTCCGCCTGCTTCCTGTTGGCCTCAATCTGCCTTACGGATAAGTCCACGCCCACATACCAACGGCCCAATTTAGCCGCCACAATGCCCCGAACACTTCCGCCAGCGAATGGGTCAAGGATTAAGCCGTCCGGAGGACAGAACCAGCGATAAGCGAGTTCACAGAGAACAGGGTCGAAGATTGATGTGCCTGATTGCCCCGCGTCACTATTTTCAAAACCACCTGCGTATTGCATGGCTTTGTCTGATGATGATGTATTGCTTTTTATTTTCTGTTTCATAAT
>WBZO01002058.1_pt1 | contig 17899 bp, 23 predicted proteins | sample 5204261 | NCBI WGS metagenome assembly WBZO01 (sample SAMN12412400, study PRJNA552823) | activated sludge metagenome | isolation source: activated sludge from anammox sidestream of wastewater treatment plant... | place: USA: North Carolina | collected 2017-09
GGCGTCGGAGGAAGCGGCGTCCGGGTGGGGCTGGGGACCGGCGTGGCGGTGGGCGGGACGAGCAACATACCGACCGGCGTCGGCGAAATGACCACCGTCGCCAGCAGCTTCGGCGCCTCCATCTGCTCCGGCAGCAAAATCGGCTGCGGGGCGCAGGCAGCAAACAGCGCCGCGGCCAGCGCGAAGACCAGGATCAGGCGGGGACTCCGGCGGGCGGCGGCTGAGGGCCGGGGGCTATTCATCCAGATCGAACTCATCCAGAAGCTGCTCGGCCTCAGGATTATCGGTTGCCAGCTCGTACAGGTATTCGCGGACGCCGTCGCGGATGCGCTCATCCGGGTCGCGCAGGCCGCGCTTCAGCCCTTCCAGCAGCTCGCGGTCGCCGTACTCACCCAGCCGCTCGGCGATGATGTCCAGCAGCAAGTCGGACCCTTCTTCTTCGATCAGGTAGGTCGCCAGCACGGGGATGGCGCTTTCCTCCAGCTCCCGGACCACCTGAACATACAGCGCCTCGATGTCGGTCTCCTCATCTTCGTCATCTTCCTGCCCCAGCACATCGAGGAGCGGCAGAAGAGGCGTCCCCAGACTCTGCAAAATCTCGAATGAGGCCACCACCATTTCGTGGTCGCCCTCGCTCAGGGCGCGCCGGAGCGCCGCGAATTCCGCCTGTTGTTGTGAGGTGAGTCCAGCCATGAAACCCCCCAGATGAACCGAGTTGTCTGCCCGGAGCGGGCTACCCCATTCGAGGTAGCTCCTGACAGGGCGCACGTGATCTTTCGACCCCGATTGTACAACGGTTATTCGCCGGGCGTCCAGAGCCTCATTTGCTCCCGCCAGCGCAGATATATCTGGAATCGGAGAAAAATTTGAACCGCAAGGATGTCGAGAATACAGAGAAAGGACAGGAGTCTTTTCTCCGCGTCCCCGGCGTCTCTGCGGTTCCCCGTTTTTCTATCGCCGACCTCTGCCCCGGCGGAACACATACAGCGTGGCCAGGAGCAGCACCAGGAAGGGCACGCAATAACTGGTAGAAACTGGCTGCGTACTCTGAGCGGACGATGGCAAAGCCGCTGCTGTATTCCTAGCTACGCTTGACGAAGCGTTTAAGGTTGACGATCATGGTCAGGGTGACCGTCCCGCTGGCCATCACCGGTTTGTCGCCGGTCAGGGCAGGCATAGGCTGTGCTCTACTTTCATATAGTACGAATCGCAGAGACCTTACTTGGCCATGTGATCGCCAAGAGTTATCACTGGAATCGGCTTATACTAATTATATGCATAGCCCAAGGGGGATAAGCTAGTGAATGAACTGCAATTACGGAAAACGCAGACCGCTGTCAAACACATAATCCTTGAACAATACTTACAGCACTGGGGCTCAATTATCACAATGGGCCTCCGCTCAACTTATAAAAAGGCAACAGCACAGGGTTGGCCATTTTCGATAACTCTAGCCTACATTGACCCATTTGCGTATCAGGGCCTCTACCGAGATTCTGAAAACACTAACATCGTCACATATGGTTCGCCGATTATCGGAATTCGTACGCTGGACAATATCAGAGACACGGCGCATAGCAAAGCCGGATTTACCCCAGACGTTGTTTCGATCCTAATAGAGATAGACAAGAATAACTTTGAGATCCTATTGGGCACGCTCAAGAGGCTCGGATACCAAAACAGGCTGCGAATTAATCCCAACCTAACTTCCCTAGAGAACGGCGATATCGCAGTAATCCATGGTGATTTGCATAAACATGCCGCCTCATTACTCAGCTTCACTGCTAGGAAATACCTGAAGGCCTTGTTCTTCCTAGATCCTTTCGGTCCTTCAGGCATACCTTTAAGCATCGTAAGAGACATCATTTCACGACAAGGAAATGATACCATCATCAACTATCCATACCTGACAGTACAGCGGGGCCTACAACCAGAACATATCACCAACATGTATGGTAGCGAAATCTGGAAGAAAGCAAATCAGAAGCAAGGATGCAGTCGAGAAAACTGCCTAGTGGAGGATTACATCAGGATTCTGCAAGGATGCGACCAGGAATTAGCTATCAAGTACATTCCTCTGATGTTTCCAGACAAGGATCGGACAATATTCGACTTAATACTTACGACATACGATCCTACAGGAGCATTGGCTATGAATGAGATACTAGACAATGCCAAATTACGAGAATACGAGCTTCGTATCCGATGGCAGTCTGAGAAGTACACTAAGAGGACAGGCCAACTCTCACTGTTTTCTGAGGATGCCTTTCAATCCACAACTTCACTGTCGCGGCCTCAGATTGACGAAATCGCCGGGGAGATATACTCGCAATTTGAGCATAGGACCGCACTATATCGTGATGTGCTACGAAGTCTAGTTAACAGCCCCTACTACCATAAAGAAATCAGGAAGGCTATGACACAACTGAAAAAGGCCAAGCAGGTTGAATATCCTGGCAGCTTAACACATGACACTATGGTGAAGTTCAATTAGCCAAACTGGAGCTAGAGCTGGGAATTCTTCCCGCCATGTATCCCACTTCAGATTGCCCTTGAAAAAGACCGGGATTTGAAAACGGTCCATCACATCAAGCATCTTCTCTACCCACGCTGGTTCCGGCTGATACACTGAACGGCCATTTGTGGCCGCCCCCACGATCACCCACTCAAACGGCAAGCTACCGTGAATATCTGCCCACTCAGCGAGTACGTGTCCGGCATCAAACCACAGCGGCTCGATACTCATAAATCGTATACTGGCTTGAATCGCAGCCATATGTTTGAGGTAAATCGTCAGGGCGCGAGCAGCCCCGTGAGGAGACATCAAGTGCCCGGCGGGCAAACTCACCCCCACCCACACGTTAGGCGGAAAGGGATTGAACTCAGGAATACGGTTCGGGTGCTTGCTCAGGGTCTGAAACGTATGCCAATGTGCCGCCGTCATAACGTCTAGCACGCGCCGGATTTGCTCTTCAGGGACCCAGTGCCCAAATAGATCAGCCATACTGCCGACAAAAATCTTCGAAGGCGGCTTGAGCTTTAATGGCTCCTGCAAAACATGTTCGCGCCAGTAATGATGCTCAAATCCGTCGCGGTAGGCATTCCAGGCAAGCCCTTCGGCGACCGTTTTGGCATAACATTGCGTAATGCTGCCATCCGGCATCTTCCAGGTGCAGCCGTGAAAACAGCCTCCCGTCGGATTCCAGGTCCAATCTGTCCACTCAATTCCACGACTGCGGGAGTCCTTACGCTGTTTATTCACAATGAATCTCCCAGAGTATTCTATAACGTTTGATATATGATAGAACATTTGAGCATTTTTACAATATCTCTACAAGAGATATCTACATAGCCAGCAGATCTTTGTAACGTGATCGAGCACATGAGCCGATCCATCTACAACCCGAATAATCCGGACGCCATGACCGGCGCCGGCTGCGCTACTCTTTATCAATCAGGCTGTGCTGACCTTTTACGAAAGGCGCGTCCGGAGAACTATCAGCGGCAGATGACCGCGTGTCAGCGACAGGCGACCGCGTCAATCACCCAGCGCCCCTCCTCGCGGACCAGGGTGATGTCGGCCAGGGCGCGTGTCTCCCGCACGCTGGATTCGGTGAGGAATGCGCCGCGCACCAGCACATGAGCCGCTTCGTCGTCCATGCTGATCAGGGAAGCGCTGATGCGGGTCGGGGTGATTGCAGAGCTGCACAGGAATGGCTCAAACGCCACGCTGACAGCGCAGTGTTCCTGAATCCGGGCATCCAGGGCCGCAATCAGGGCGCTGCTGAGGTAAGGGCTGGTCCGGTAGACGCCGTCCAGCAGGGGATGGCACAGCACTTCATCAGCCAGCATCTCCAGGTACCAGGTGTAGTAAGCCCCGGTTACATCAACTGGCGTCATGCTCCGCAGCGCCGCCTGCGAGGGGCCAGTCGTCGCCAGCGCGCTGGTCCCGGCCCACAGCGCCACCGCCATCAGGACTGCCGCCAGTATTAATATCAGCATGCGCTTACTCATCGCGAGTCCTCCTGTCGCTCGAAGCTCATCCTGCGGCATTTTCGCCGCCGGACTCATATACATTGTCCTACAGTAATGACATCTATATTATATATTTTATACAAACGGAACACAACTCCGCTCTGATCACGCGTTTCAGATCAGGGGCGAAAAACGGGGACTGCAAAAGCGCAGAAGACGCAAAGAAAAGATTCCTGTTCTTTCTCTGTATCTTCTGCATCCTCTGCGGTTCAAAGTCTTTTCTTCCCAGAGATTCCCCCGATCTGGAATACACCCTGATCATCGGGAGGGGAGAAACGGGCGGCGATCGGGCGTGGGGAGCAGGGACAGGCGGGAGCCGGGAGCAGGCAGGGGGCGTTACCCCCCGGCCCCCGGCTCCTGCACTACTTTATTCCAGTTCCTTCTCCGGCTTCCACACTTCCCAGACCTTGCCGGCCAGGGCCGGGCTGGGCGTGAGAGTGGTCTTGCCGGGCTGCCAGGCGGCCGGGGTAACTTCGCCCGTCGCGCGGACATGCTGGAAGGCCTTGACCTGCCGGATCAGCTCGTTGACGTTGCGACCCACGCTGGGGGTCATGATCTCGGCGGCCTGGATGACGAAATCGGGATCAATCAGGAAGCGCCCGCGGATATCCACGCCGGCTTCGGCATCGTAGACGCCGTAAACTTCCCCGATACGGCCCGCAGCGTCGGCCAGCATCGGCCACGGCACGCCGCCCGGAACCATCTTGGAAAGCTCCTCTTCCTGCCAGATTTTGTGGACAAACCGGCTGTCCGTGCTGACTGAAAGGACCTGCACACCGAGCGCCTGAAGTTCAGGATATTTGACGGCAACTGCCGACAGCTCGGTCGGTCAGACAAAGGTGAAGTCACCGGGGTAAAAGCACAGGACAATCCATTTGCCCTTGAAGTCGGACAGCTTGAGGGTAGTGAAGCCGCCGCTGAGGTACGCGGTCGCTTCGAAATCAGGGGCGGGTTTCCCCACCTTGGCGAGAACAGTCATCGGTGTTTCCTCCTGGGCAACAACTGGCGCTGAGCCTGTGGCGGGCACAGACTCCACGATGGGGCCCCGGGCCGTCTGGACACAGGATGTCCCCGGCTTCGGGAGTGAAGCGGAATCGGGCATAATGATGCTCCTTTCGGTGAAGGCGGCAGGCAGCTCCGGGGCGAGCTTACGATTCTTCCGGCGGCGGGGTTCGCAGCGATTTGACAGCGCGCTCAAACTCGCGACGGGGCAGCATCACCCGGCGACCACAGCCCAGACAGCGGATGCCAATATCGGCGCCGATCCGGTAAACCTGCCATTCGCGGCTGCCGCAAGGGTGCCCCTTGCGCATGGTAGCGATATCGCCCTTGTGAATCTCCAGTGGCACGGTCGGGTTCCTCGCAGGCCCTCCACCCCCAGAACAGTTCCACCTGACTACGATCATACGCCCTCATTTTCTTAATGCAAGCAATCGGCCTTTTTCTCCGCAATCTCCGCCGCCCGGGCAGCGCGCTTCCCGCGCCAGTCTGAATCGGGAATCAGAGCGGGCATGGTATAATCGGCGGGGTGCCGCACAATTATTGTGAGGATGCCAGCGGGAGGATATTCAACTTGTTTTTTGCAAACCTGACTCTGGCCATTCTGATCAGCCGCCTGATCGCGCTCCTGATCGGGACGGTGTTCCATGAATATATGCATAACTACATCGGCTGGCTGATGGGCGACAGCACGCCCGCCTACGCGGGGAAGCTGAGCCTTAATCCGCTCAAGCACATCTACTGGCCGGGATTCCTGATGTTCGTAGTCCTCGGCTTCGGCATCCTGGGCACGGCGCCGATCAACCCCGGCGCCATGGACTACCCCCGCGCGAAATGGGCGCAGCGGCTGGACCGCCGCCAGCGCTTCGGGATTGCGGTGCTGGCCGGCCCGGTCGGCAACCTGCTCGTGGCCGCGGCGGCCGCCCTCATCGTCCGGGCGCTTCTGCTGGCCGCGCCGGGCCTCATGGGGCCGATCGAGAATGCGAATATCGCGAAGATCGTCCCCAGCCCGGGGCAGATCATGTTCGATATCGTGTTCTGGAATGTCCTGCTCTTCCTGTTCAACCTGATCCCGCTGGGGGCGCTGGATGGGCGCTACATCCTGGGCATGTTCATCCCGCCGCGCAATGTCTACCAGTATGAGAGCTTCCAGAACCAGTACGGCATGTTCATCCTGCTGGGGCTGATTATGGTCTCCTTCGTCGCGCCGCAGCTCAACCTGCTGGGCCGCCTGATCATGGTCCCGGCGCAGGCGATTACGTACGCCCTGCTCGGAGTGTGACCGGTGCCGGCAGTGGCACGGCTGCGGCAGGGGTTGCGCGCCCTGACGGCCTGGGCGCGCCCGGTGGATACGGCGCTGGCTGAAGCCACCCTCACCCCGGCGGAGATGGCGCTTTTCCGCCGGCTGCGGCGGGGCGAGCAGTTGCACAGCCTGAATGTGCTGCGGACCCTGCGAGCCGCCGGCGAGACCGACCCCGACCTCCTGACGGCGGCCCTGCTGCATGATGTCGGCAAGACCGTGGCGCCGTTCACCCTGCCGGAGCGGGTGCTGGTCGTGCTGGCCCGCGCCGTCGCGCCGGGGCGGTGCGAAGCCTGGGGGCGGGCGGAGCCGCGCGGCTGGAAGCGCCCTTTCGCCATCAGCCGGCGACATCCGGAATGGTCGGCGGAGATGATGGCAGCGGCCGGGTGCAGTCCGCGCGCCGTGACCCTGGCCCGCCGCCATCAGGAATACCTGACCGGCCACCCCCGCGACGATCTGGAACGGCTGCTGCTGGCGCTCCAGGAGGCCGATGCAAAGCACTGAGCCGCCGGCTTTTATGAGAGGCGCCGGCGCGTCATGAGGAGCAGCACCCATGCAACTACGGCAGTACGACCCGGCTGATCAGGAGCGATGCCTGGCTATTTTCGACAGCAACGTGCCGCTTTTCTTCGGCTCCGCCGAACGCCCGCAGTTCGAATCCTTCCTCGTCCGGCTGCCGGGCCGTTACTTCGTCGTGGAAGAAGCCCCCGGCGGGGAAGTGCTGGCCTGCGGCGGCTATGTTGAGGACGAGCCGGGCGAGATCGTGCTGACCTGGGGCATGGTGGACCGGGCGCACCACCGGCAGGGAATCGGGCGCTTTTTGCTGGTGGAGAGGCTGGCCGAGCTGGCCGCTGTCCCGGACTGGCACACTGTGCGGATTGACACCAGCCAGCACACGTCGCGCTTTTTCGAGCGCTTCAGCTTCTCCCTGACCGAGGTCGAGCCGGATCGCTTCGGCCCCGGCCTGGATGCCTACACCATGATCCTGCCGCTGGACGAATTTGCCCGGATGCGGATACGGGAGTGGCAGGCCGCGCTGCCCCGCTGAGCCGCCCCGGCGGCCTGTCGGGGCGGAGCGAAAGAGCGATTACTATGAGAGTCCCGGTTTTCACAGCATAATCTGCCCGGCTCCCCGCGCCGGGGGCCGCAAAAAACCGGTCTCACGCATTCTCTGACAGAGCGAGTGATTACACGAGGTATAGCTATGGCTGATGTGAACGTGACAATTCTGGGGCTGGAGCGGGCGGGCGCTTCTTTCGGCCTGGCCCTCAAGCGCTACATGGCGCAGAAAGAAGCCTCACACCGCTTCACCATCGTCGGGCATGACCGCCGCAGCTTCAACGTCAAGGAGGCCAAACGCCTGGGGGCGATCGATTCTTCCGCCTCCAACCCGGCGGACGCGGTGGCTAACGCCCATATCGTGCTGCTGGCGGCACACTACAACCAGACGCCGGACCTGTACCAGACGATCGGCCCGGCGCTGAAGCCGGGGGCGGTCGTGCTGGACGCCTCCCCGCTGAAGGAGCCGTCCATCGGCTGGGCGGCGGAAGCCCTCCCGGCTGAAGCGGATATCGCCGCTTACATGGTCGGCATCGCGCCGATGCTCAACCCGGCTATGCTGTACGATCTGCATACCGAAGTGGAGGGCGCGCGCCCGGACCTGTTTGACAACAGCCTGTTCATCCTGGCGCCCGCCGCCGACTGCCCGGCGGAGGCAGTCGATCTGGCGGCGGAATTCGGGCGCATCGTCGGCGGACAGGTGCGCTTCATGGACCCCGGCGAATACGACGGCCTGGCGGCGGCAATGGAGGGCCTGCCGGTGACGCTGGCCGTGGCGCTGTTCACCACCTTCCTGCGATCCAGAGGATGGGATGACTTGCAGCGCCAGGCGAACCCCTCCTTCAGCGCGCTGATGGCCCCCCTGCGCTACCAGCATCCGGAATCGATCTGGGGTCTGCTCCAGCACAACCGCAAGAATGTGGCCCGCCGCCTGACCGACCTGATTGATACGCTGGAGCAACTGCGCGACAGCCTGGAATCCGACGAGGAAGGGCTGGCGCTGGAGGCGGTTGTGGTGGAAGCGGCTGGCAAGTATGAGGAATGGGAAGGCCGCCGCCTGGCTAACCGCTTCGAGCGCGAAGAGAGCGATATGCCGCAGGGGAATGTCTTTTCCAGCATGAGCGGGATGTTCTTTGGCCGCCGGCCCAAGAAAAGCGAAGGCGGCGCCAAAAAGTAACAACTGGTAAGGAGAGACGGTGGACGCTATCACATCGGCGCTGGCGGGGGCCGGGAGCGGGGTCTGGCGGCGGCGGGCGTTTCAGTTCGCCGTATTCGCCTGCGGGCAGTTCCTCATCCTGACGGTGCTGGCTATGTTTCTGTACCCGGGCGGGACAGCCAGCGATTCGACGACAGCCGGGTATCAGTTCTTCAGCAATTTCTTCAGCGATCTCGGCCGGACTGTCTCCCATTCTGGCGTGGCCAATACCGCCTCGGCGGCTCTGTTCGTGGTTGCGCTGACAATCGCCGGGCTGGGGCTGGCCGCGTTCTTTCTGGCGGCGCCGGGCTTATTTCATGCGAAACGCTGGCCCCACTGGCTGAGCCGGGCCGGGTCGCTGGCTGGCGTCGTCGTCGGGCTGAGCTTTGTAGGCGTGGCCTGGACGCCGGCGGATGTCTTCACGGATGCGCATATTTTCTCAGTGCTGGCGGCGTTTCGCCTCTTCCCGCTGGTGGTGATCGGCTACGCCCTGGCTATCTTCCTGATGCCGGGTTACCCGCGGCGGTATGGGGCCGTTTACGTAGCCTTCGCCGCGCTGCTGATCGCCTACCTGCTCCTGCTGACCCGGGGCCCCGGCCTGGCGACCGCGGAGAGTGTCACCATCCAGGCCACCGGCCAGAAGATCATCGTCTACGCCACGGTCCTCTGCATGGCCATCCAGGGCAGCGGCGCCCTGCACGTCGCCCGATCGGGGCGGGCCGTATCCTCCTGATACAAAAAGCCCCCTCCACCCGAAGGGGCTTTACGCTTCAGGCCGCCGGTTACATCCCGGGCTGGAAGGTCAGCGTGAAGGTCTTCATCTGGAAGACGCTGGACTGCCCGCCGCTCCCGGCCTTGAGGGTCAGCCGGAGCGACCCGGCGGAGATCAGGTCGGACTGGGTGATGTGGTAGACCTCCAGCTTCAGGTTGAAGTCGCCCGCCGCCGCTGGCGTGATCTCAAAGCGCACCGGATCGGCGGCGGCCTGCGGCGGCACGGCGGCGTCGTCCTGTTCCGGGAAGATCTCACAATCGCCGCTCAGCCGGAACAGCATATCCACCGGCAACTCAGTCTCCGGCTCCGCCGCCTCTTCAACCCGCACGAAGAAATAGCCGGGCCGCCCCGCCGCGAAGGTCCTGGGGAAGATAGCCAGCGCCGAGCGGGTGACCGAAGGAGGTCCGGCTTCCTCTTCCTCCCCGATCTCTCCGGCCTCGCTATAGCTCATCTCGGCCGCCGCCTCTTCGTCGTGGACAGCGATAGCTTCCGCCGCGTCAAGGCCCTGCCGGGTGAGCTGGTAAGTGCCATCGACCTGCATCTCAACATATTCGCGGGTGACAAGGCGGCGAATGGCTTTGCCAAAAGATCGCTCGCTGAGCGCAGTCCCGGCGATAATCGCCTCATCGGAGGCGGCGTAGGAATCGCAACTGGCCAGATAGCGGATGATATCGAGCGAGCCATTAGGGAATGTAGTGAGTTCAAACGGAAGTGCCATCGTTTCTTACCTGAGTTCGTATCCTGCGAGCGAAGGCATCACTTCTGCCAGTGTAGTCAAGTGCGCCGCGCGTGGCAAGTCGGCTGCTGAGCCTCACCCGCGCGGGGGGCGCACGCCAGTAAGCGCCTTCGGCCATCAGGTGCTATAATCCCCTGTAGCGCGGACAACCCGTCCTGGTGGTCTTCTCATGAGTCGTTTCAGCAAGATGGAGCGGTGGCAGCAAACGCTGGCTATCGTGTTCCTGACACAACTGTTCTCGGCGATCGGGTTCTCGATCGTCTTTCCGTTTTTACCCCTCTATGTAGAAGAGCTGGACAGCACCACCGGCATGAACGTCGAGATACTGGCCGGGCTGGTGATCTCCGCCCAGGCTTTCACCATGATGCTGGCCGCGCCGATCTGGGGCGCGCTGGCGGATCGCCGCGGGCGCAAGATGATGGTGGTGCGGGCCTCGTTTGGCGGGGCGGTCACGCTGGCCCTGATGGCCTTTGTGCAATCGTCGGAGCAGCTTATCCTCCTGCGGGCGGTTCAGGGGTTGATTACGGGCACAGTGGCCGCCGCCAGCGCCCTGGTCGCGGCAGAGACGCCCCGCGAGCGGATTGGCCTCTCCCTGGGCACCCTTCAGGTGGCGCTGTGGGCTGGCGTCGCCGCCGGGCCGCTGATCGGCGGCATCCTGGCTGACGCTTTCGGCTACCGCCTGCCGTTCATCATCACCGCCGTCCTGCTGGTCATTGCCGGCGCGCTGGCCTGGATCGGCGTGCGGGAGAACTTCAGGCCGATCCCGGGGCCAGAACGGCCGGGCATGGTGGCCGAATGGCGGCGGGTCGTCTCCCGTAAAGGGATTGTGCCCACGTTCAACGTCCGCTTCATCACCGGGATCGGCCGCACGGTGTTCACGCCGATCATCCCGCTGTTTGTGGCCTCGCTGATGACATCGGAGGAGGGCGTCGCCACGACGACCGGCCTGATCACCGGCATTGCGGCGGCGACCGGCACCGCCGGCGCGATGCTGCTGGGGAAGATGGGCGATAACATCGGGCATCGCCGCATTCTGATCGGCAGCGCCGTGGCCATGGCTGCCTTCCATTTGCCTCAGGTCTGGGCGACCACGGTCTGGCAGCTCCTGATCCTGCAAACGATGGCCGGGTTCGTCAGCGGTGGGATCACCGCCGCGCCGAGCGCCCTGCTGGCTCAGTATACGCCTTCCGGGGAGGAAGGCTCCGTCTACGGGCTGGATAATTCGGTGACTTCGGCGGCGCGGGCTATCGCGCCGCTGATCGGATCGGCGTTCGCCGTCTGGTTCGGGATGCGCAGCACGCTGGCGCTGGCGACGGCCCTGTTCCTGCTGACCGCTGTGCTGGCCCATATCCAGCTTCCGCGCGCCATCCCCCGGCCAGAGGCGCAGGAATCGCCCGGTTATGCCGCCCGTTAGCCCCCGGTACGATGCCACCATGACGAGACATACGCCTTCCCTGCGCCAGCGCCTGCTTTCGTGGCTCCTGCTGCCGGCGGCGGCCGGTCTGCTGACCCTGATGCTGCTCCCGGCCGGGTCCGCCGCTCCGATCGCCGCCGCGCTATACCCCACCGCCACGCCGTTTGTTCAGCCCGCGGGCTGCCGCCAGCCGCTGGATGATTACACGCGGGTGTGGGTGGGGGATGCCCAGCTCAACACCCGCACGCTGTCGATGCTCAACCAGGCGCAGCGGCTGTACCGGGCGGCCGGCGGGACGCTGGACTTGCGGAGGGCGATCGCCCAGGGCAGCTATAATCCCGGCGTCGTGGCAGCCAGCTTCGGCACGCATGACGGCGGCGGCGCGGTGGATATCTCCGTGCGCAGCCCGGTCACCTGGGAAGTGCTGTATGATGAGATTGACCCGCTGCTGGCGGCGCTGCGGACGGCGGGCTTCGCCGCCTGGCTGCGGGATACCGGCTCGCTGTATCCCGGCTCGCCGATTCACATCCACGCCATCGCCATCGGCGACGCCGAGCTTTCACCGGCCGCCCGCGGCCAGGTAGACGGCCCCTTTGGCTATTTGCGCGGGTTCAACGGCCTGCCACAGACAAGCGGCATCCCCGTCCTGGACCCACACGGGCCGCCGGTGATCTGCCGGTGGATGGTGCTGATGGGCTTTGAAGACATGCGCGGGCAGGCGGGCGGATCGATCCAGTTCAACATCGATGGGACGCGGCGGAGATTCGGCCATGAGCTTTCTACGACGACTGCTGGGGCGCGGTGAGCCGGAAGCCCGGCGCGCGGCTGAGCCTGTCGCAGTCACGCCCGGCGGCGAAGCCCTTACCGGCGCCACCCCCGGCCAGATGCTCGATTATCTGGAAGAACACCGGGAAGCCGCGGAAGCGATCCTGCTGCGCCGACACCACACCTGCCCGGAATGCAGCAGCAACTACCTGCGCCTGGGGGCGTGGGCCAGCCGGGGCCGCGCCGGCTGGACGGTGAGCTGCGTCAACTGCGGTCTGGTGCTGGAACAGACGACGGAAATCGACGGCTGAGCATCCAGCATCCCCCCGCCGCACCGCCTTCGTCGGGCCGCCCGCCAGTCAGGCCCGGCGCTTCGTCAGGATCGCAGGTGGCGAACTGTGCAACCTGTCCCACATCCGAATAGTTGAACGATTATGTTTGTGTAACTTAGGCTATACCGCCGGCCACAATGCGCCTATAATGCGGCTGGAAAGCGATTTTACTGGTTATCGTACAGACCGTATTGCAGAAAGCAGCACTCTCATGATCGAACATCCCGCGGACTACTACAGGACTGAAGCCCGCGAACACTGGGAACAGGCGCGCCGTAAAGCGCGCGCCGCCCGCATAGCCGCCAGCATCCCCGGCGAACATACCGGACTGCTGGACTTCAACGACATCGCGGCGCAGCTCGGCCTCAAACACGCCGTCTACCGGGGCGTACAGACTGTCCCGCTGGACAGCATTGTGGGCAGCGCCGGGCGCTACAAAGACTTCACCGGGGCCTTCCTGCCCGTTGATGATAGCATGAGTTCCCGCTGGCAGCGCATCGCCGCCATCTATCTGGATCCCACCAGCGGCGGCGTGCCGCCAGTGGAGCTGTACAAGGTCGGGACGGCCTACTTCGTCAAGGACGGCAACCACCGCGTCTCGGTAGCCCGCCAGCTTGACCTGAAGGATATCGAGGCTTACGTGTGGGAATACCCCGAGCCGGTCTCGGATGTGGGGCCGGAGGCGGATATCGACACGCTCCTGATTGAGGCGGAACGGCGGGAGTTTCTGGAAAAAACGCAGCTCGACACGCTGCGCCCGGGCCACGGCATCTGGATCACGGCCCCCGGCGGCTACCGCACCCTGCTCTTTGAAATCGCCCAGTACCAGCACGCCCTCAGCCTGATCGACTCCCGGCCGGTCGGGTGGGAAGAAGCAGTCGGGGCATGGTACGACATGGTCTACGAGATCACGGTGCAGCTCATTCAAAAAACCGGGGTGCTGCATCTGTTCCCCGAGCGCACCCCGGCTGACTTCTTCGTGTGGATCAGGAAGCACCAGCAGGAGCTGGAAGAACGTTACGGGCGGCGGGTCATGGTCCGCGACGCGGCGCGCGATTTCGGGCGGCGCAACCGGACAACGCTCCCCGAACGGGCCGCGCGCGAAGTGCTGCGCTGGATTGTGGGCAGGCTGGGGTAACGCGCCATGCCCGCCCGGGGGCATCTTCCTGTGGCGTTCACCATCCGCCCCCTCACCGACCGCGATCGGCCCTGGGCCGCGCGCCTGCTGAGCGCGCGCTGGGGCTCCACCCGGATGGTCACCCGGGGGCGGCTGTTCGACGCCGGCGCGCTGCCCGGTTTTTATGCCACCATTGAGGATGTGCCCTCCGGCCTGGTGACATACCATCTTGCCAGAGGCGAGTGCGAGATCACAACGCTGGACAGCCTGCGCGAAGGGCTGGGGATCGGGACGGCGCTGCTGGCGGCCGTGGAAAGGGCGGCCAGAGAGGCCGGCAGCCGGCGGCTGTGGCTGATCACGACCAACGATAATCTGCATGCCCTGCGCTTTTACCAGCGGCGGGGCTATACGCTGGCCGCGCTGTACCCGGACGCGCTGGCCGAATCGCGCCGGCTCAAGCCGGAGATTCCGCTCCTCGGTCTGGCGGGCATCCCCCTGCGCGACGAGATCGAGCTGGAGAAGCGGCTGGCCGCGGGCGATCGCCCCGCCCGGGCCTGACACTTCTTCAGACGCTGTTGATCGCTTCTGACGACCGCAAGCGTCAGAGAGATGACTCCCCTTACGGAGCAAAAGCGCCCCGACAGGACACTGCTGAACCGCTTCATGCAGTCCCGGCAGGTTCGTAATGCAGGACCATCAACTGTTCCGCTTTCAGAGCGGCCATTGCATAGGTACGCCCCTCATTGTCGCTGAATTCGACCTCAAAAACGCCGGGGGCAAGCTCTTCAACAACTGTTCCCACCTGGCCGCGTGCCAAACCCGAGTCGGGCAGATTCTGGGTCAGGGCTACCACATCCAGAAGTTGTATCATCGTGTTTGCCGCTTCTTTCATACCAGCACATAACAACTCGTCAAGCGAGGAAAGTCTTCGTCGTATCGAACAATCCAACTCGTTCTTATTGCTGCCTGGCCTTCGCCCCGGCTTATTACAAAATCCAATGTAAATCGCTGCCCATACTCATCTCCCTGATCAATCTGTGCCTCTCCAGTGAGAGCAGCCTCCAAAATCGCGCGGCGCAATTCCTCGGCATGTCCGGCAGTTAACCCCAAAACGGATACAAACACCCGTGCTTTATGGCGACCACGCGGATGATCAGATTACACCTGCTTTATATCCCCCACCAGACGGTCTGGAAGATATTCTCTTGCGCGACGAGATCGAGCTGGAGAAGCGGCTGGCCGCGGGCGACCGCCCCGCCCGGGCCTGACACCTCATCAGAGCGCGGCGGGCAGCAGCCATCCCGACCTTCGGCGGATAGCGGCGCGGGCCGGGACGGTCGCCAGCATCCGGAAGCGCGGACCCGCGATCAGTTCTGCAGGGTGAGCAGGTAGGCGATGATGTCAGCGATGTCGCGCCCGGTGAAGACTTCGGCGTAAGTTTCCGGCATCAAATCATCCCGGAATCCTTCAACCACAAAAGCGTCGGGGGAGGTGATCGACTGATACAGGTAGTCGATGGCGCTCATCCCCTCAATACGGGTCGCCGCGCGGGTGGCGAGGCCGCGAAAGCTGGGGGTTCGCCTTCCGGACTCGACAGTCACATCGTGGCAGCCGGAGCAGGATTTGTCCACAGCAGCGATGCGGGTGTTGAACAACTCCTCGCCATGCGCGGGATCAGCCGCCGCCACCAGGGCCGCTATATCGGCTTCGCCGCCAGCATCCTCAGCAGAGGTCGGGGTAGTCAGCTCGCCCGGCTCGACAACTTCAGGGGTGGGGGTCGCGTCGATCACCACCGGGGCTTCGGTCGGCGCTCCGCCGGGGGGAGGAGTGGCAGTCCCGTTACAGGCGGCAAGCAGAACCGCGGCCAGACTCAGCAGGGCAAACGACATAATAGTTTTCTTCACGGCACAAAACCCTTTCACCACATCACAAAACACAAGGCCCTTATATATAACAAAAAGAGTCGCAGATGTCATTTTCAGGCGGCGAAACACCCTTCCTCCGCCGGCGGAGGAAGGGCCGGGGATGGAGGTTCGCCGGCGGAGGAAAGGCCGGGGATGGAGGCTCGCCAGCAGAGCCGGGAAAGGGGCCAACCACAGGTCGCATGACCGGCATGGCCGGTGGGGACGGAGATCGCGTCAATACCCATCTCAGCCGGGATAGATGCAGCACCCGGCGGGACGCGGCGGTGAGCTGGCGCCCCCGCCCTGAACGCCTGTTCCCGCCTGCCTACTCCCTGCTCTGGACCATCTCATCCAGCTCGCGGGCCATTTCCTTAAGCTCGCGGGCGCTCTCTTCGGTCTGGCGGGCGCTGCCGGCCGACTGAATGCTGGCCTGGCGGATAACCTGCATGGCGGATAGAAGCTGCTCCATCCCGTTCATTTGCTGCTGGGTGCTGGCGGCAATCTGGGTGGCCGCCTGGGCGGCAGATTCGATCGTGGCCGTCAGATGGTCGATGGACTCCCCGGCCCGCAGGGCCAGGGCGCGGCCCTGTTCCACTTCCTTCGCGCCATCCTCAGTCACCATGACGGCAGTGTTAGTGTTGCGCTGAATCTCGTGCAGGATATCGCTGACCCGCTTGGTCGCTTCGCGGGACCGTTCGGCCATCTGCCGGACTTCCATAGCGACGACGGCGAAGCCTTTGCCCTCCTCACCGGCCCGGGCCGCTTCGATGCTCGCGTTGAGCGCCAGGAGCTTGGACTGGTCGGCAATCTCGTTGACGGTGGCGATGATCTCCTCAATCTGCTGCATCCGCTCAGAGAGGGCCAGAATCGTCTCCGCGATGCTTTCGACGCGCTCGCGGATGGCGGCCATGCTGGCGATGGTGTCGCTGACCGCCTGCTGCCCGGCGCGGGTGATCTCAACCGACTCCTGAGCGCCGCCGGCCACGCGCTGGGCGCGCTCAGACGTCTGCGCGACGGTCATGCGCACTTCCTCGACAGTAGCCACCGTCTGGGTGACTGACGACTCCTGCTGAACGACGCTGCTGGCCTGCTGTGTCGTGGCGGCCAGAATCTCGACGGCGGCGGCATTCAGGCGCATCACCACGCTGCGAATCTGGGCGATCATCGCTTCCAGCATCTGGCGCTGCTCCTGCTCGCGCTCCAGCAGCCGCTCGCGATCCTCTTCCGCCGTCTTGAGCGCCGTAACGTTGCGGCCCATCCCGACAAGGCCCTGCACGCTGCCGTCCGCCCCGCGCAGAATCATCTTGGTGGACAGGAACCAGTGACGGTTGCCCTCCTGATCAATGACAGATTCTCCAATGTTAAGCCTGGATTCGCCCTTCTGAAAGATTTCCTGCTCATCTCGCAGGTATTTCTCGGCGAATTCCGGGGGGAAGAAGTCCGCATCCGTCTTGCCGATAAGCTCATCCGGCGAAGCCACGCCCATCAGCCGGGCCTGAGTGGCATTGGCGACAAGCATCCGGCTTTGCGTATCCTTGACGTAGATAGTGTCGGGCATGGTGTCGATCACCGCCCGCAGCAGCGCGCGTTCAGAAGCCAGCGCCTCCCGGTACCAGGTAATGAGCACGCGCCCGGCCAGTATGAAGCCCAGCACAGCGGGGACATTCACGACGACGGCCAGCCAGGGCGTCGCAACTTCCAGCGGCGTCGTGGCAAGGATGCCCGCCGGTCGGGACTGGGCCAGCAGCACATCGACGGTCAGCGCCAGCAGGCTGAACACCAGCCCCGCGCTCCCGGCTGACGACCCCGCCAGTGTGAATCCCATCATGACCCAGATCACGAAACCGGCCGCCGCTGCCGGCAGAATGAGCGGCAGAGCCAGCGGGGCGAGGAACAAGGCGAGCGGCATCAGGAGCGCCATCAGGACGCCCCCGGCCAGCTTCTGGCCTCTCCTGATCAGGAGCCGGCAGGAGCCTGCCCCCAGCACAAACAACACCGCGACGCCGGCCAGCCCGGGGAACTGGGGATAGCGAGGATACACCAGCGCAAGGAGCAGGCCGCCGGCCGCGCCAATGATACCGATGAGGCCGACAATGCCACTTATCCTTATGGCCAGATCGATATTCAGATCGTGCGCGACAAAGACGCTCCTTGCGTTAGTTGATTCCTGACGAAGCCCGGAGTCTGAGAATACCATGTCTGGTCTCTTTTCTGGGGTTTTACCCTGGGCCGGAGTGATTAATTACCATTGAGCTTGCCCTGTATTCTTTA
>WBZO01003586.1_pt1 | contig 17892 bp, 22 predicted proteins | sample 5204261 | NCBI WGS metagenome assembly WBZO01 (sample SAMN12412400, study PRJNA552823) | activated sludge metagenome | isolation source: activated sludge from anammox sidestream of wastewater treatment plant... | place: USA: North Carolina | collected 2017-09
CTTCGCCAGCAACCTCCTGATGCCCGGCGATCTGCTGCGCGACTGGATTTCGAACCAGCGCATCGACCTGCACGTCCTCAGCGCCATCGCCAAGCGGTTCCAGGTTTCGTTCGAGGCGCTGTGCATCCGCTTCATCAAGTTCACCACGCAGCGCGCGATCCTCGTCTATTGGGACAACGGCTACGTGAAGTACGAATGGCGCAGCAGTAGCGCCGTCAAGACGCGAGCGCGCATCCGGCGCAACGCCGATCCGCAGGAACCGCTGCCGGGCACGTTGGCCGCCGACGCCAGCGTCGATCAGGAATGGGATGGCACGGAGATGTCCGCCGCGATCTGGTGTCCGGAGGAGGCGCAACACATGAAGCTGCGCGAGTTCAAGCACAGCTATGGCGCGCGTGATCGCATCCTCACGCTGCTACTGCTCGAAAGCGCCGAGCCGCGCTCGTGGGATCGGTCGTGGCAGGACGGTGAGAGTTTCGACAGCTACGATCAGTTCGTCTCGAACGGGCAGTTGCCGGATCAGCGATAGTTTTGAACGAATCAGGAAAAAGAAAATGGCCCGCATCGAAAACCACAAATACAGCATCGAGGAAGCCTTCAGGGAGTGCTTCTACATCGTGCCGGATTACCAGCGCGAGTACGTCTGGACGGACAAGGAAGTGCATCAGTTGCTCGAAGACATCGGCGAGCAGATCGATGCGGGGACGACGCGGGAATACTTCATCGGCACCGTGCTGGTGTCACCGACTGACCAGAAGAACCACTACGAGGTGATCGACGGCCAGCAGCGCCTGACCACGTTCTTCCTTCTGCTTTGTGCCCTCAAGCATCTGTTTCAGGGTGAGCCGCAGCGGCAGACCGTCAGCGGCCTGATCTCGACCAGCTACACGGACAGCGACGGGGAAACACGAACCAGCTTGAAGCTGGAACCGCGCTATGAGAACGCGGGAGAGGTCATCACCAAGCTCGTGGAACTCGACGCCGACCCGCAGACCGTGCGTGCGGGCATTCAGTCGGCAGGCATCGGCAGCTTCGGCTCGCTGGAGAACTTGGTCAACGCCTACAGCACGCTGTACCGCTACCTGAAGGACAACTACGACAGCGCGGCCAAGTTGAAGAAGTATTGGGGCTATCTGGCCAACAACGTGGTGTTCATCCAGATCTCCACGGACGTGAGCAGCGCCCTGAAGATTTTCGAGACCATCAACGAGCGAGGCGTCGGTCTCAACCCGATGGACTTGCTCAAGAACCTGTTGTTCACGCAGGTGAAGCAGGCGCAGTTCACCCAGCTCAAGGACGAGTGGAAGAAGATCACCAAGCCGCTGGAAAGGGAGAAGGAAAAGCCGCTGCGCTTTCTGCGCTACTTCCTGATGGCGAACTACGTCATCAAGAACGAGCGTGGGGACGCGGTGGTGCGCGAGGATGAAATCTACGACTGGTTCGTGGACAAGGACAACGCGGCGCTGTGCGACTACGCCAACAAGCCCTTCGAGTTCGTCCGCAAGGTCATCCGCAACGTCGAGCACTATCTCGCGTTCTCGAACGGCCTGGGCAACGACGGCAAGCCCAGCCTTGCGATGGACAGCCTCAAGCGGCTGGCGGGCGGGGCCTTCAGCTTGCACTACGTCCTGCTCTTGGCTGCGGCCAATTTTCCGAAGCCGCTGTTCGACCATTTCGTGGCGCAGTTGGAGAGCTTCCTCTTCTACTACATCTTCACCAAGACGCCGACCAAAGATCTGGAGCGCAGCTTCTCTCAATGGGCCGATGAGCTGCGCGCGATTGCCGCCGCCATTGACCCTGTGAAGCAGAAGGTGCAGCTCAATGCGTTCATTGCCGACCGCTTCGACACGAACATGGCCGGGAAATCGCAGGAACTGGTCGATGCGCTGCGGCGCTTCACGCTGTATTCGATGCAGCAGTACCGGACGCGCTATCTGCTGGCGCGGCTGACGCAGCACGTCGAGATGGCTTTCAGCGGCTTGAAGATACCGGGCAGCCTGGAGCCGTTCACCAAGCTGGAGATCGAACACATCCTGCCCGACAACCCGAAAGAGGAACTGCGCGGCAAGTGGGGCGCCGAGAATCCGAGTGCCGGTTACGACGATTGCAAGAACCGTCTTGGCAACCTGACCTTGCTGGAGAAGCCCATCAACATCGTCGCGGGCAATGACTTTTACTCGGCGAAGCGGGCCGAGTACCGCAAGAGCGGCAACTACCTGACCCGCAGTTTGGTCGAGTTGGCCAGCGTTGGACAGAACACATCCATTTCCCGAATCAACGAGAAGCTGAAGGCGTTTCCTGCATGGAACGCCAAGGCCATCGAGGAGCGCCACGGTCTGCTGATCACCTTGGCGCAGGATGTCTGGAAGACGTCGCCCATCGACGTCTGATCGGTAATCGCGGTCGATCCATACATGACGACACTGCCCACCGCTGGCGCACTGCAGGCACTGCAGCATGAAGTTCAGCGATTGCTGGGCCGCTGTCTGCTGCGTCTGCAGCAGTACGAACACCTGATCAAGGCCATCGTGGCGCATCACGAGATCGCAGGACCGGCTCATGCTCTGGAGTCGATCCGCGCGGCACGTGTCGCCAACACCGCCAGCAAGACGCTTGGCGCCCTGGTTGGAAATCTCCTCGGATCGTATGTCGTCACCGATGACGTTGGCGCTCCCGCCGAGGTCACGGCCAATGCGCCCGATAACGTCATTTCGTTCGGGATGCGGATGCACCTGAGCCTGTCCGCCGAGGACTACTCCCGGACGCAGGACGATCTGAAGGAATTGGTGTCGCTGCGGAACAACCTGGTGCACCACTTCATCGACCACCACGACCTCTGGAGTCTGGACGGATGCCGTGGCGCGCAGGACGCACTGGTCGCCGCTTACAGTCGCATCGACCAACACTTCGAGCAACTCCGGGGATGGGCCGAACACATGGATCAGGCTCGGCGGCTGACGGCGGAGTTCGTCCAGTCGGATGCGTTCCACGACCTTGTGGTCAATGGCATCGCCCCGGATGGCGTCGTGGATTGGCCTGCCGCAGGCATCGTGCGCGCGCTGCGGGAAGCCGCCGGTGAGTTGGCCGTCGAGGGATGGGCACCGGTCACATTGGCCGGACGGTGGATCACCGAGCGGCACCCCGACCAACTGCCCGCGAAGTATGGCTGCAGCAGTTGGCGGCAGGTGGTGCATGAGTCGCGTCTTTTCGAGCTTCGGTATCGTGAAGTCGATGGGCAGCGCGCTGCGTGGTATCGGGCAAAGCAGGACTCCGCGCACTCCCGCTAAATCACGTTACACGAAGTGCCTTCGATTTCTAGCATGAGCAGCGTTTTCCATCGGAACGCCTGCCATGACAGAACTCGAACCCATCTCCATTTCCCCGCCGTCTGACCGTCCCCGGCACGCACAGCAGGAAATCGCCGACCTGCTGGCCGCCGCGCTACTGCGCCTGCGCGCGCGTCCGTCACGCGACCCCACCGAAAACAGTGAGTGCGTTCGCCTTGGCTTCGCCGGGCAACAGCGCGTGAATGCGAACCCCGATCACCACCACGGAGTTCGCCCATGAAGGCACACGCACCATCCACCACCACCTCGGTCGCCGCCCAGGTCGCCGGCCTCCCCCATCTCTCGATGGATGATCTCTGGAAACTGTGGGACGAGCATTTCGACGAGCGGCCCGGCCACCATCATCGCGGCTGGCTGGAGAGCCGACTGGCCTACCGGATTCAGGAGCGCGCCTTCGGCGGCTTGAAACCCGCGCTGCGCAAGAAGCTCGAAGAGGTCGGCGAAACCGGCATCCTGCCCAAACAACTGCGCGGCGATAGCCAGCGCCTGCTGCCCGGAACCATCCTCACCCGCATCTACGACGACGTCGAGCATCGCGTACTGGTGCGCGGCTCGAACGACTTCGAGTACCAAGGGCAACGCTTCAAGAGCCTGTCCGCGATTGCGGGCCACATCACCGGCAGCCACTGGTCTGGCCCGGTGTTCTTCGGCCTCAAATCGCCCGCCTCGAAGAAGGTGGCGGCATGAGTTCGCCGCGCGCCAAGCCGCTGCCGCCGGTCACGCCGAAGAAGCGTTGCGCCGTCTACACCCGCAAGTCCACCGACGAGGGGTTGGATCAGGAATACAACAGCCTCGAAGCGCAGCGCGACGCGGGCCTCGCCTTCATCGCCAGTCAGCGACACGAAGGCTGGATCGCCGTCGGCGACGGCTACGACGACGGCGGCTACTCCGGCGGCAACATGGATCGCCCCGCGCTGCGCCGCCTGATGGTCGACATCGAGGCCGGGAAGATCGACACCGTGGTGGTCTACAAGATCGACCGCCTCACGCGCAGCCTGCCGGACTTCGCCAAGCTGGTCGAGGTGTTCGACCGCAACGGCGTGTCCTTCGTCTCCGTCACCCAGCAGTTCAACACGACGACCTCGATGGGGCGGCTGACACTCAACATCCTGCTGTCCTTCGCGCAGTTCGAGCGCGAAGTGACCGGCGAGCGCATCCGCGACAAGATCGCCGCCAGCAAGGCCAAGGGCATGTGGATGGGTGGCATTCCGCCCCTGGGCTATGACGTGGTCGAGCGCAAGCTCGTCGTCAACGAACGCGAGGCGGCTCTGGTGCGCGACATCTTCCGGCGCTACGCCGAGCATGGCTCGGCGGCGCGGCTGGTGCGCGAACTGGACATCGAAGGCCATACCACCAAGGCCTGGGTGACGCAGACGGGGCGCGAACGCTCGGGCCGCACCATCGACCAGCAGTACCTCTTCTCGATGCTGCGCAACCGCATCTACCTGGGGGAAATCCGCAACCACGGCACCTGGTATCCCGCCCAGCACGAAGCGATCGTGCCACAGGGTTTGTGGGACGCGGCGCATGCCTTCATCGAACGGCGCAAGCAAGCGCCGCGCGAGCACGCAGCCAAGCATCCGGCGCTGCTGGCGGGCCTGCTGTTCGCGCCCGACGGGCAGCGCATGCTGCACTCCTTCGTCAAGAAGAAGAACGGGCGGCAGTACCGCTACTACGTTCCCTACCTGCACAAGCGGCGCAGTGCGGGTGCGAGCCTGTCGCCCGGTGCGTCTGACGTGGGTCATCTGCCCGCCGCCGAAATCGAGAGCGCGGTGCTGGCGCAAATCCACGCGGCACTGTCGGCTCCGCAGATGCTGATCGCGGTCTGGCGCGCCTGCCAGCAACATCCCGCAGGTAGCACGCTCGACGAAGCGCAGGTGGTGGTGGCGATGCAGCGCATCGGCGACGTGTGGGCGCAGTTGTTCCCCGCCGAGCAGCAGCGCATCACGCGGCTGCTGATCGAACGGGTGCAACTGCACGGGCACGGGCTGGACATCGTCTGGCGCGAGGACGGCTGGATCGGCTTCGGTGCCGACATCGGCGCGCATCCGTTGGTCGAGGAATCCAGCGAACAGGCCGAGGAAACGCTGGCATGAGCGCCGCGACCAATCCGCGCAAGCTCACCGTCCGCATCGAGGTCGGAGCCGATGCCCGCAGCTACGTCAGCGGCGGTCAGCGCGTCACGCTGGTACCGCTGACGATAAAACGCCGCCAGAACCGCAAGCTGCTGATTCCGCCTGCGCCCGACGCCATCACTGCGGCGGGCGGCTTCGACGTGCCGATGATCAAGACGCTTGGCAAGGCGTTCTACTGGAAGCGGCTGATCGACGAAGGCGTCTATCCGACGACCGCCGACCTGGCGCGCGCGCTGAAACTGGAGCCAGGCTGGGCGGCCGAGGTGCTGCGCATGACCATGCTGGCACCGGACATCGTCGAGGCGATTTTCGAGGGCCGCCAGCCCCGGCATCTGAACCTGCACACGCTGCGCGGCCGCCAGGACCTGCTGCCGCGCGACTGGGCCGAGCAGCGTCGGCTGCTGGGCTTCCCCGACGCCTGAATCCCCCCCGATTTCCCCGATGACGGCGAGCCATGTGCTCGCCGTCTGCGTTTACGCACCGGTGGATTGGCGAACCCGAAGTTCCCGCGTGGTTCGCCATTGCGTCCCTTAAAGGTTCGCCACCCGAAGTTTGGAATGACACCTGTTCCTCAACAACGTCACAGGAGCATTCCATGCAGACACCAGCCAGCACCATCCCCCGGTCGCCGCATCAGGCGATCAACAGCCTCTCGCCCGGCGACCGCCGGGTGCTCAATGAAAACGAACTGGCGCAGCGGTGGGGCGTCAGCCCCAAGACCCTCCAGCGCTGGCGCAGCGAAGGTCGCGGCCCGCGCTACCTGAAGTTGTCCAAGCGCGTCGGCTATCCCGTGGACGCGGTCATCGAGTTCGAGCGCCAGGCGCTGCACGACTCGACGTCCGAGCGCGCGGCGGTCTGAGGAGCGATGCCATGAACGACATCACCCTCTTTCCCGCCGACATCGCCGCGATGTCCGTCAGCCAGCTGGCGGCGCTGCCCGCCGCGCAGAAGGCCGAGATCGACAAGAACCTCGACGAGGCCCTCGACTGGCTCAAGAAGGCGCGCACCAAGTTCGAGGCGGCGCTCGATGCCGCCTACGGCGAGCAGGCCCGCACGGCACTGCGTGATTCGGGCCGCGACTTCGGCACCGCACACATCGACGATGGCCCGCTGCGCATCAAGTTCGATCTGCCCAAGAAGGTCAGCTGGGATCAGAAGCAACTGGCAGAAATCGCCGAGCGCATCGTGGCCTCGGGCGAGAAGGTCGAGGGCTACCTCGACATCAAGTTGTCCGTCTCCGAATCCCGCTTCGCGAACTGGCCTCCGGCGCTCCAGCAGCAGTTCGCCGCCGCTCGCACCGTGGATTCCGGCAAGCCGTCCTTCACCCTTTCCCTCGATTCGGAGCACTGATCATGAGCACCAGCTTTATCGCTTCGCTGCGCCAGCAGCTGCCGTCCATCTACGGCGAACACCTTCCCGACGACATCAGCTATCGCGGCGCCGATGGCCACGACGTTGTCGTCGCGCTCGACGCAGCCACGGTGGACGAACTGGCCTTCGCCATCCAAACCGCCAACGCGGAAGCCCTGGCGCTCGGCCGCCGCCGCACCGCGCTGGAGGAACTCCACACCGAGGCGCGCAAACGCGCCGCGCGCGGGGCCGACCGCATCGCCGACGTCGCGTGGGAGGGCTGATCATGAGCGCGATCATTCCCTTCCAGTTCGAGGCGCACGCCGTGCGCGTGCAGGTCGACGATGCTGGCCTGCCGTGGTTCAACGCCACCGACGTCTGCGACGCATTGGAGATGGGCAATCCATCTCAGGCGATCAAGTCGCACGTCGATGCCGATGACCTCCAGAAATTGGAGGTCATCGACAACCTCGGCCGCACGCAGCGCGCCAACCACGTCAACGAATCGGGCCTCTACGCCCTGATCCTCGGCAGCACGAAGGACGCCGCGAAACGCTTCAAGCGTTGGGTGACCAGCGAGGTGCTGCCCGCGATCCGCAAGACCGGCGCGTACTCCGCCCCCGGTGCGCTGGCGGCTTTGCCCGCGCCGACCCACGACCGCGTCAGCGCGATCCTGCTGATCGGCGAGGCGGTCGCCAAGGTGCCGGGCGTCAAGACCGGCATTGCGATGGCGGCGACGCTGACCTGCATCCACGAGAACACGGGCCTCGCCGTCGAAACCCTGCGCCGCGCGTTGCCCGCTGCCAACGAGCCGATCTGCTCGCTCAACGCCACCCAGCTCGGCAAGCTGCTCAACCGCTCGGCCAAGGCCACGAACCAGTTGCTGGCATCGCACGGCTTCCAGTTCCGCAACGACCGCGACGAATGGGAACTGACCGATGCCGGTGAAGCGTGGGCCGAGGCCATGCCGTACTCGCGCAACGGCCACAGCGGCTACCAGATCCTCTGGAATCCCGCCGTCGCCGAGCAGTTGAAGGAGGTGGCGTGATGGCCCTCCCGATCATCTCCGCGCAGCAGCGGATGGCCGAGCGCAAGGGCGTCAAGCTGCTGATGCTCGGCAAGTCCGGCATCGGCAAGACCACCCGGCTCAAAGACCTCGACCCGGCGACCACGCTGTTCCTCGACATCGAGGCGGGCGACCTAGCCGTGGCCGACTGGCCCGGCGACACCATCCGTCCGGCGTCGTGGCCGGAGTCGCGCGACTTCTTCGTGTTCCTCGCCGGGCCGGACAAGTCCCTGCCGCCGGAGGCCGCGTTCTCGCAGGCGCACTACGACCACGTCGTCGAGAAGTTCGGCGACCCGGCGCAGCTCGACCGCTACCAGACCTTCTTCCTCGACTCGATCACGCAGCTCTCGCGCCAGTGCTTCGCGTGGTGCAAGACGCAACCGGGCGCGGTCAGCGACCGAACCGGCAAGCCCGACATGCGCGGTGCCTACGGCCTGCTCGGTCAGGAGATGGTCAGCGCCTTGACCCACCTGCAACACGCGCGCGGCAAGAACGTGGTGTTCGTCGCCATCCTCGACGAACGGCTCGACGACTACAACCGCAAGGTGTTCGTGCCGCAGATCGAGGGCAGCAAGACCAGCCTCGAACTGCCCGGCATCGTCGACGAGGTCGTGACGCTGGCCGAGATCAAGGCCGAGGACGGCAGCGCCTACCGCGCCTTCGTCACCCACACCGTCAATCCATTCGGCTACCCGGCCAAAGACCGCAGCGGTCGTCTCGACTTGCTCGAACCGCCGAACTTGAACGCGCTGATCGCCAAGTGCGCGGGCGCAGCCATGCCCGCCAGCGCCGCAGCCCATTCCGCCATTCCCGCACCCCACGAATCTCAGGAGTAATCGCCATGACCAGCAACTGGAACGACTTCAACGACGCCGAACAGCAACAGGGCTTCGACCTCATCCCCAAGGGCACGCTGGTGCCGGTGCGCATGACCATCAAGCCCGGTGGTCACGACGATCCGGCACAGGGCTGGGGCGGCGGCTACGCCACCGAATCCTTCGAGACCGGCGCGATCTATCTCGCCGCCGAGTTCGTCGTCACCGGCGGTGAGCATGCCAAACGCAAGATGTGGTCGAACATCGGCCTGCACTCGAAGAAGGGCCCGACCTGGGGCCAGATGGGGCGCAGCTTCATCCGCGCCGTGCTCAACAGCGCGCGCAACGTCCATCCACAGGACAACAGCCCGCAGGCAGCGGCCGCACGCCGCATCCAGGGCTTCCACGAACTGGACGGCATCGAGTTCCTCGCCCGCGTGGACGTCGAGAAGGACGCCAAGGGTCTGGATCGCAACGTCGTCAAGCTCGCGGTCGAACCCGACCACCCCGAGTACGCCAAGCTCATGGGCGTGCCGCCCAAGACCAAGACCGGTGGCGGCACCTCGGGCGCTCCGGCGCAAGCCGCGCCGCCCTACGCCTCCACCGCCACGCCTGCGCAGCAACGCGCGCCGGTGACCGGCAAGCCCGCTTGGGCGCAGTGAGGGAGGCCGATGAAATGCTGGGTCTGCAAACGACAGGCGCGCGGCTACGGCCACACCGATGGCCGGTTCAAGACCGCCGATCCGCGCCGCTACGTGATCGACTGGGTGTTCTGCTCGCGCCGCTGCCAGGACGCCTTTCACATGCTCTACGGCAACTGGACGCGCGCGAAGGAAGGCTGCGTCGGCATCGGGGAGGTCGCCATGATCGATCCCTCTGATGTCGAACTGGCCGCGATGCGCAAATGCCTCAAGGCCTTCGGCGAGGCGGCGGGCGAGATCGGCTTCGGCAAGCCCCTGGGCGACTACGCGGAAGCCGAGGCGATGCGCGTCATCGACGCCATCGTCACCTGCTACACGGAAGCGATGGTCGAGCACCACGAGGCAACCAAGTTCCCGCCCGTGCGCGGCATGGCCCCGACACCCGATCCTCTGGCGAACCCGTTCTCCGATCTGGAGGACGACCTTCCCTGGGAAGAACCGAAAGGGAGGAAGCCATGATGGACTTCAACTCCTCGTCCAGCCTCTCGGGCCAGCTCACGGCGCTGATCGATGCCGGCATGCAGCGCGTCCGCGCGCAGCAGCCCGCGCGCGACTACCTCGGCGCGTCGCGTCTGGGCGCGGCGTGCGAGCGCGCCTTGCAGTTCGAGTACGCCAAGGCTCCGGTCGATCATGGGCGCGACACCGAAGGCCGGATGCTGCGCATCTTCGAGCGTGGCCACGTCATGGAGGACTGCATGGTGGCGTGGCTGCGCGACGCGGGCTTCGACCTGCGCACGCGCAAGCCCGACGGTGGGCAGTTCGGCTTCTCCGACGCGCACGGTCGGCTGCGAGGACACGTCGATGGCGTGATCGTCGGCGGACCGGATGGCTTCCGCTACCCCGCGCTGTGGGAGAACAAAGCCTTAAGCGCGAAGTCGTGGCGCGAGCTGGAGGCGAAAGGCCTCGCGGTCGCCAAGCCGGTGTACGCGGCGCAGGTCGCGCTGTATCAGGCGCACCTGCAACTGCATGAACACCCGGCGCTGTTCACCGCGATCAACGCCGACTCGATGGAGATCTACGTCGAGTTGGTGCCCTTCGACGCCGCGCTCGCACAGCGCATGACCGACCGTGCGGTCAAGGTCATCTCCGCGACCGAAGCCGGTGAGCTGCTGCCGCGCGGCTTCAACGATTCCACCCATTTCGAATGCCGCATGTGCGCGTGGCAAGACCGCTGCTGGAGGACGCCGACATGAACAACACACCCTTGAATCAGGTGCTCGGCGAGCAACTGATCGACGTGCGCCAGGCCGCGCTGATGTTCAACCTACCGTCGTACTGGCTCTCCCAAGCCAAGGAACGCAAGGCACGCCGCATCCCGCACTACCGCGTCGGCAAGCTCGTTCGCTTCAAGCCCAACGAACTGGAAGCGTGGATCGTCGCACAGCAGCCGCCCGGCGAGGAGGCTGCGGATGCTTGATTTCAACGACACGCAAACGCTCGTTCCCCGTGACCTCGATGCCGAACGCGAAGCCATCCGCGCCGAACTGCGCGCGCGTCTGGAGTCGGTGCTGGCCGCGCTGTTCCCGGCAGGCCGCAAGCGCGGTGGCAAGTTCCTCACCGGCGACGTGCTCGGCAGCCCGGGCGACAGCCTGGAGATCGTGCTCGAAGGCGACAAGGCGGGCTTGTGGACGGATCGCGCCACGGGCGACGGCGGCGACATCTTCACGCTGATCGCCGCGCACCTCGGCATCGACGCCCACGCCAATTTCCCGCGCGTGCTCGATGCCGCGACCGAACTGCTCGGGCGCGCTCCGGCGGCACCGGCACGCAAGAGCAAGAAGGACGCGCCCGTCGACGACCTCGGCCCGGCCACCGCGAAGTGGGACTACCTCGACGCCTCCGGCAAGCTGATCGCGGTCGTCTACCGCTACGACCCGCCGGGCCGCAAGAAGGAGTTCCGCCCGTGGGACGCGCGCCGCCGCAAGATGGCTCCGCCCGATCCGCGCCCGCTCTACAACCAGCCGGGCATGACCAGCGCCACGCAGGTGGTCTTGGTCGAAGGCGAGAAATGCGCGCAGGCGCTGATCGACGCAGGCATCGTCGCGACGACGGCGATGCACGGTGCGAACGCCCCGGTCGAGAAGACCGACTGGTCGCCGCTGGCGGGCAAGGCCGTTCTGATCTGGCCCGACCGCGACAAACCAGGCTGGGAATACGCGACGCAGGCGGCGCAGGCCATCCTCTCGGCGGGCGCGAAAACCTGCCACATCCTGTACCCGCCCGAAGAAGCGGCGGATGGATGGGACGCGGCGGACGCCGTGGCCGAGGGCTTCGACGTCGCGGCCTTCCTCACCCACGGCCCGCGTCTCCAGATGCACGACGTCGCCGACGCCGAGCCGGTGGTCGGCAGCGACGAATCGGTGTGGGGCACGGAGGATGCGCTGGCGTTGGCTTTCACGCGGCGCTACCACCGCGACTGGCGCTACGTCGCCGCGTGGGGCCGCTGGCTGGTTTGGGACGGGCACCGCTGGCGCACCGAGGACACGCTGGCGGCCACCGACCTGATCCGCAGCGTCTGCCGTCATGCCGCCGTCCACGCCGACAACCCGAAGATCGCCGCCAAGCTGGCGAGCTCGGGCACGGTGGGCGGCGTGGAACGGCTGGCGCGCGCGGATCGCAGACACGCGGCCACCACCGCCGAATGGGATGCCGATCCGTGGATGCTCAACACGCCCGGCGGCGTGGTTGATCTCAAGACCGGCAGGCAGCGTCCGCACGACCGCGCCGACCGGATGACCAAGATCACCACGGCCACGCCGGGTGGCGACTGCCCAATCTGGCGGCAGTTCCTGGTGGAGATCACCGGCGGCGATGCCGAGCTGCAAGCCTACCTGCAACGGATGGCGGGCTACGCGCTCACCGGCTCGACGCAGGAGCACGCGCTGTTCTTCCTGTACGGCACGGGCGCGAACGGCAAGTCGGTGTTCGTCAACACGCTGGCCACGATCCTCGGCGACTACGCGACCAACGCGCCGATGGACACCTTCATGGAGACGCGCACCGACCGGCATCCGACCGACATGGCGGGCCTGCGCGGCGCGCGCTTCGTGTCTGCCATCGAAACCGAGCAAGGGCGGCGCTGGGCGGAATCCAAGGTCAAGAACCTCACCGGCGGCGACAAGATCTCCGCGCGCTTCATGCGGCAGGACTTCTTCGAGTTCTTCCCGCAATTCAAGCTGGTCGTGGCGGGCAATCACAAGCCCGCCATTCGCAACATCGACGAAGCGATGAAGCGGCGGCTGCACCTGATCCCGTTCACGATCACCGTACCGCCCGAGCGCCGCGACAAGCATCTCCAGCAGAAGCTCTTGGCCGAGCGCGACGGCATCCTGGCGTGGGCGGTTCAGGGCTGTCTGGACTGGCAGCGCCTCGGACGGCTCGATCCGCCGCTGCAGGTGCTCGAAGCGACCGAGGAATATTTCGAGGCCGAGGACGCGCTGGGCCGCTGGCTCGACGAACGCTGCGTGCGCGAAGCCAACGCGAAGTCGCTGACCGCCGAACTGTTCAACGACTGGAAGCAGTGGGCCGATTCCGCTGGCGAGTTCATCGGCTCGCAGAAGCGGTTCTCCGATCTGCTCATCACCCGTGGCGTCGAGAAGTGGCGCAACACGGCGGGCCTGCGCGGCTTCCGTGGTGTCGGCCTCAAGCATCCGCCCACAGCCGCTTACACCCCCTACGCCGACAACTGACCGCCATGCCGACACACCCGACTGACGGATTTGACGGACTACGTCGTAACTCCTACGCGCGCGTGTGCGTGCGCGCACCTCATGGGGAGTTTCGATGTGATCCGTCCGATCCGTCAGTCCGAACCGAAACAAGGACTGCAACCATGACCACGACCATCCTCGCCCTCGACTTGGGCACCACCACCGGCTGGGCGCTGCGCGGCAGCGACGGCAACGTCACCAGCGGCAGTGAGAGCTTCCGTCCGCAACGCTTCGAAGGCGGCGGCATGCGCTTCCTGCGCTTCAAGCGTTGGCTCACGGAACTGAAGACCGTGGCCGACGGCATCGACGCGCTGCACTTCGAGGAGGTGCGCCGCCACGTCTCGACCGACGCGGCGCACGCCTACGGCGGTTTCCTCGCCACGCTCACCGCGTGGTGCGAGCACCACCAGATTCCCTACCAGGGCGTACCGGTCGGCACGATCAAGAAGCACGCCACCGGCAAGGGCAACGCGGGCAAGGACGAGGTGATTGCATCTGTCCGCGCACGCGGCCACACGCCCAGCGACGACAACGAAGCCGACGCGCTGGCGCTGCTGCATTGGGCCATCGCACAGCACGATCTCGAACAGGAGGCGTGAGATGAAGATTCCGACGCCCCCCTATCGCTGCCCCTTGGGCCGCCTCCAGCCCGAGACCACCGACCTCGAAGCGATGAAGCAACGTGGCTGGCGCGACCAGCACATCCTCGTCGTCAACGCCGCCGACGAACGCTTGGACTTCATCGAGCGCGAGTTCGTCCGGCGCATCGGCGAACGACTCTACGGAGGGGCACGTCATGGCTGACCGTCGAACAGCGTGGACGATTGACGACGTGGCCGCGCGCTTCGAGGAAGCGGCCAGCACCGGACGTCGCCTGCCGCCCGTGCGCGTGCAGGGCTACTTCAACACCTGGCCGATCATCGTGCGCAAGGAGTGGGAAGCGTTCGCGGCCGACGAGACGGTCTATCGACCGTTCCCGCCCAGCCCGGACGCCATCGAGCGGATGCTGGAGACGATGAAGTGGGTGCAGTGGCTGGAGGTCGAGCAGCGTCATCTCGTGTGGATGCGCGCCAAGCGGTATGGCTGGCGCGACATCACCATCCGCTTCGCATGCGACCGCACGACGGCATGGCGGCGCTGGCAGCGCGCCTTGCAGACGGTCACCGACCAACTCAATGGCGTCGTCATGGCGTAGTGATTTGGCGTGATTTGGCGCCGGTGGTCGGCAATGCGCGGGCATCAGCGGCAGTGAGCGGTTTTTGACCCTGCAACAGATTCGCCGATCCGGGGGTAGTATTTCAGCTATCTTCTGGACAGCGGTGACGGCGCGGCGAGCGGCCCGAGGCAAAAGGGGTCCTTCCTTCCCAAATCGCAATGCGGGGGGCGCGAGCGCGGCGCTTTTCTAGCGTCAGAGTGCGAACCGAGGTTCGCACGGTTCGCAGGTTCGCACCCCGTCCAGTTCGCACTTCACACTCCAACCCGCCCGCGGCATCGTCCGTCGGCGGGTTTCGTTTTTGGCTGCGCCGAAACGGCGCTGCGCTTGTTTTCCGGAACCCACGCCCTTGAATCCTTTGAACGTCGAGTACCGCAAGGTCGAGACGCTGATTCCCTACGCTCGCAACCCGCGCACGCACACCGAGGCGCAGATCGCCAAGATCGCGGCCAGCATCGTCGAGTACGGCTGGACGAACCCGATCCTGGTCGATGGCGGCAACGGCATCATCGCGGGCCACGGTCGCCTGGCCGCCGCGCGCAAGCTCGGCTTGGCCGAGGTGCCGGTGATCGAACTGGCGCACCTGAGCACGGCGCAAAAGCGCGCCTACGTCATCGCCGACAACCGGCTGGCGCTGGATGCGGGCTGGGACGAAGAAATGCTGGCGCTGGAGCTGGCCGAGTTGTCCGAGGCCGGACACGAGCTGGCGCTCACCGGCTTCGAGGACGCCGAGCTGCGAGACCTGCTGGCAAGCGCCGAAGTCTCGGACGCGGGCGAACAACAGGACGACGCGGCGGACGACGCCGACGACGTGCCGGAAGCTCCGGCCACGCCGGTGTCCCGCGTGGGCGACGTCTGGGCCATCGGTGCGCATCGCCTGATCTGCGGCGACGCCGCCGATGCCGACGTGGTCGCCACGCTGATGGCGGGCGAGCAAGCAGCGCTGTGCTTCACTTCGCCGCCCTACGGCAACCAGCGCGACTACACCACCGGCGGCATCGCCGATTGGGATGCGTTGATGCGCGGCGTGTTCGCTCAGTTGCCGATGGCGGGCGACGGCCAGGTGCTGATCAACCTCGGCCTGATTCACCGCGACAACGAGTTCGTCCCGTATTGGGAAGCGTGGCTGGGTTGGATGCGGACGAAGGGTTGGCGGCGCTTCGGCTGGTATGTCTGGGATCAGGGGCCGGGAATGCCCGGCGACTGGCAGGGCCGCTTCGCGCCCAGCTTCGAGTTCGTGTTCCATTTCAATCGCGCCAGCCGCAAGCCCAACAAGATCGTGCCCTGCAAGTTCGCCGGGCAGGAAACGCACCTGCGCGCCGATGGCTCATCCACCGCGATGCGCGGCAAGGATGGCGAAGTCAACGGCTGGACGCACGCGGGCCAGCCGACGCAGGACATGCGCATTCCCGATTCGGTGATCCGCGTGATGCGCCACAAGGGCAAGATCGGCGACGGCATCGACCATCCCGCCGTGTTCCCGGTCGCACTGCCGCAGTTCGTCATCGAGGCGTTCAGCACCACGGGCGATCTGGTGTTCGAGCCGTTCGGCGGCAGCGGCAGCACGATGCTGGCCGCGCAGCGCACCGGGCGCGTCTGCCGCTCGGTCGAGATCGCGCCGGAGTACGTCGATGTCGCCATCCGGCGCTTCCGGCAGAACCATCCCGAAGTCGCCGTCACGCTGCTGGCCACGGGTCAGACCTTCGACGAGGTCGAGGGCGAGCGCATCGAGGAGGTTGCGGCATGACCAGCTCGTGGCTCGCCGACAAGATCGAGCAGTGGCCGACCGCCAAGCTCGTGCCCTATGCACGCAATGCGCGCACACACAGCGACGCGCAGGTGACGCAGATCGCCGCCAGCATCGCCGAGTTCGGCTTCACCAACCCCATCCTCGCGGGCAGCGACGGCGTGATCGTCGCCGGTCATGGGCGGCTCGCTGCCGCGCAGAAACTCGGCCTCGAAATGGTGCCGGTGGTCGTGCTCGATCATCTGACGCCGACACAGCGCCGCGCGCTGGTGATCGCGGACAACCGCATCGCCGAGAACGCCGGGTGGGACGATGAACTGCTGCGCGTCGAGCTGGAAGCCTTGCAGGACGAAGGCTTCGACCTCGATCTGACCGGCTTCGACGCTGATGCGCTGGCCGACTTGCTGGCGGGCGATGAACCGGATGGCGAAGGCGAAACCGATGACGATGCGGTGCCCGAGGTTAGCGAGACGCCGGTCTCGCGCCCCGGCGACGTCTGGCTGCTCGGCGGCCATCGACTGCTGTGCGGCGACGCCACCGTGGCCGCCAGCTATCGCACCTTGCTCGACGGCGAGCTGGTGGACATGGTGTTCACCGATCCGCCCTACAACGTGAACTACGCCAACAGCGCCAAGGACAAGATGCGCGGCAAGGATCGCGCGATCCTGAACGACAACCTGGGCGATGGCTTCTACGACTTTCTGCTGGCGGCGCTGACGCCGACCATCGCGCATTGCCGGGGTGGCATCTACGTGGCGATGTCGTCCAGCGAACTGGATGTGCTGCAGGCCGCCTTCCGCGCTGCCGGCGGCAAGTGGTCGACGTTCATCATCTGGGCCAAGAACACCTTCACTCTGGGCCGCGCCGACTACCAGCGGCAGTACGAGCCGATTCTGTACGGTTGGCCGGAGGGCGCACAACGCCACTGGTGTGGCGACCGCGATCAGGGCGATGTGTGGAGCATCAAGAAGCCGCAGAAGAACGACCTGCACCCGACGATGAAGCCGGTGGAACTGGTCGAGCGCGCGATCCGAAATTCGAGCCGCCCCGGCAACGTGGTGCTCGATCCCTTCGGCGGCTCCGGCACGACACTGATCGCAGCCGAGAAATCGGGGCGGTTGGCGCGGCTGATCGAACTCGATCCCAAGTACGTCGATGTGATCGTGCGCCGTTGGCAGGACTGGACGGGCAAGCAAGCCACCCGCGAATCCGATGGGGTGGCTTTCGACGATCTGTCAGGCCTCAGGGAAACTCGGGTAGAGGTCGCCGCTGGTGATATCGGCAACGTAAGTGACGTTGCGGAACTCGTCGGCGTGGTCGGCAAGGATGACGCCGCCGACTGACTGGATTGCCACCCCGTACTTGCGGGTGATCGCGGTCAGCTCGGCGACGAACTTGTCGTAGTTGGCTTCAATGGTCAGGTTGGTGGTGACTGCGGCCATGTCGTTCTCTTCAGGCGGCGAGTTCTTCTTCGACGATCTCGCAGTGAATCACGAAGCCCGTCAGGTAAGGCAGGCCGCGCGGGATGCCGTAGTCCTTGCTGGTCTGGCGTCCGATCTTCCAGCCCATCCACTGCTCGGTGGCGGCCTGGATCGCGTCCGTCAGGGCGCGGCCTGCGTGCATCTGGTTCAGGACATCGTCCGCGAAGTGGCGTCCGTGCCGGCTGTCGAGGAAGGCCCGGACTGAGTCGAAGGGCTGGTGCGTGGCATCCGAGATCGCGGTCATCGCCGTCGGCCAGGCTGCGGTGGCGTTCTCGTTCATCGTGCCCCAAAAGCCCCAGGCTTCGTTCTGGGTGGCGGGGATCTGCG
>WBZO01003589.1_pt1 | contig 17878 bp, 15 predicted proteins | sample 5204261 | NCBI WGS metagenome assembly WBZO01 (sample SAMN12412400, study PRJNA552823) | activated sludge metagenome | isolation source: activated sludge from anammox sidestream of wastewater treatment plant... | place: USA: North Carolina | collected 2017-09
CACACAATACTGTGTCTCGCCCGGGGAAAGGGTAAATACACCGGTATCTTCCGCCGTATCATCCGCGGTATCATCGGCGAAGAACCGCTCGTTTGTCTCGCAACGCAATTGCGTCTGATCCCATCCTGACTGCATGTCTTCGGTAAGCGTATAGCGACCCGGAAGCATGTTTTCAAATACCGCCTCGCCGTTTTTGTCGGTGGTTTCCTGTGCTTCGTCGCCGTTGAGGTTCATGGTCCAGCCGGAAAGCACTTCTTCGCCTTCGTCGCGGACGCCGTTACCGTCTTCGTCGTTATACTTGGTCACGATGACCGTGCCGCGCTTGGTATTGGTGAATGTACAGGTGATTACTTCGCCTGCCGAAAGATCCAACGCTCCCGCCGATTCCGCGTCTTCGTGCGAACTTTCGCATGACGTGCGAGTGAGATCCCATCCGGTCGGTACCGTTTCGGATATGGCGTAGGAACCGGGAAGGAGCGATTGCTCATTTGGTTCATCCGTATCGGAAAGGCTAAAGTCGACATATCCTGACCCGCTGGCGATGAATGAAAAGTCCGTTTCGTCTTCTGACGGGTCGGTCACTTTATCGACGATGATGCGGCCGCGTTGTGTGTTGGTGAATACACAGGTAATCGTTTCTCCCGGGTCAAGGTTGAGCGCATCTGCCGATTCGGAATCTTCCTCGGAGCTCGTACATACGGTGTCGGTGAGCGTCCATCCTGACGGTACGGTTTCGGAAACGCTGTAGGTTCCCGGGGTAAGGTAGCCGCTGTCATTTTGTCCGCCGTCTGCTAAGGTAAATCCGCTATCGTCGTAACTTGCCGCAAAGTTGAATTGCTGTATGTTTCCGTCAGGAATGGTTTGTTTTTCCACGATAATCCTGCCCTGCTCATAATTTCCCACATAACAGGTCGTGGTTTGCCCCGCGCTTACCGTAACCGCGTGACTATTGTCATTATCTATCGCCGTTTCGTCGCCGCAGGAGATGTTGGATTGCAACCAACCTGTTTTGATTTGCTCACTGACGGTAAATGATCCCGGCGTCAGGTCACTAAACGTCACTTGTCCCGCCGTTTGTGCTCCCGTCCACTGGGAGGCGTTCACGCCGGTTCCGACAAGGTGTATCTCCCATCGGGTTGCTTCCACCGCGGCGCCTACGCCCGTATCTCCGAGTACTTCATCGCCCGAATCCTTTTGACCGTTTCGGTTATGGTCATAGTATTTGACCACCGTAACATTGCCGCGTTTGGTATTGGTAATAAGACACGTCTTTGTTTCGCCTGCCCCGACCGTTACATCCGTACACGTATTGCCCGTCAGATCCCAGTTTCCGGGTACGGTCTCACTCACGGAGTAGGTACCGGGGGTCACTTCATAGGTTTTATCGGTATCGTCGGTTACGGTGCCCGCTCCCCCTCCGGTAATCGTCCCGCTTCCGGTGGCAAGTATGCTAAACACATTCTCATCACCCGCCGGAATGGTTGTTTTCTGCACGACCAGGCTTCCGCGCTTGGTGTTGGTGAACGTACAGGTAACTGTCTCTCCCGCCGATACTTGAATAGATGACGGGTTGCTTTGGTCGGAACAGCTCGCATCGGTAAGATCCCATCCCGCAACACCGGTTTCCGAAACGCTATAGGTGCCCGGCATGAGATACCCGCTGTCGTTCGTCTGGCCGTCTTTCAGAGTAAAGCCGCTTGCATCATAATCGGCGGTAAATCCGAAGCTTTGGGTACTTCCGTCGGGAAGCGTTTGCTTTTCGACGATGATTTTACCCATGTGCGTATTCACAAAGGTATGTGAATACGTGTTGCCGTTTTCCACGGTGCCGAAATCGTGTGAAGTAGCGGTAAGGTGTTGCCAACCGGCCTGATCTTCTTCGGTAGCACTGTAACTTCCCGGCGCCAAGTCAGTCCATGTATAACAGCCGTCTCTGCCGGTTACCTGTTCGTCATCATATACTTGTCCGTTCTTCAAAAGATCGATCTGCCATCCAGAAACCGGCGTGCGATCGTTGGTCGTGGTCAGACTGCCGTCGGCATCTTCCACCTTACACACGGTGACGGACATGTTTTCAAAATTGGCAAAATTAATTTCCTTGGTCTCCCCGCTTTGTACGGCAAACGGCGTGGGGGTCGGTGTCGGACCAACGGTTTGCGTCCAGCCCGGCTTTAACTGCTCCAACACGTAATAGGTTTTGTTGAGCAACAATCCGGTGAATTCGTAGTAGCCGTCTGCAAGGGTGGTATAAGTACCCAATACGGCGTTTGTGGAGCCGTCATAGAGGTCAAACACCCAGCCTGAAAGCGTTGCCGTAAGATCGTTGGCATCCAGCGTGCCGTCACCGTCATTGTCGCGGTACTTTACCCCGTAAATCTTGGCGTACTTGGCATTCCCGAAATCCTTCCCCGTATAACTACCACCGCTGGTTACCGTCACCTGATGATTCGGTGAAGCGCCGCCGGGATAGGTCTGATACCACACATCCGTATCAGGAATCGTTTCGCTGACGGTCATGGTTCCCGCGCGGCACACTTTGAACGAATACGCGCCGTTTTCATCGGTTACATCCGAAGCTTCGGTACCGTTGAGGTTGATCGTCCAATTAGGAAGCAACGGTTCTCCGTCGTCTTTGACGCCATCGCCGTCAAGGTCTTCCCACTTGACGCCGCTAATCGTCGCGCAGGCGAAGTTCCCGAAATACACCGTTTCGTTCTGAGCTGAAGTGAGCGTTACGTTTTGTGACAGCGGAGTTGTATTGGACCAGTCGGTTTTCAAGGTTTCCGCGACACTGTATTGTCCCGGAGACAGATTAGTGAATGTCGTACATCCGTCCACGGTGGATTGGGTCACACTTCCCGGAGTAAGCGTCATACTCCAGTTGTCGAGCAACGGTTCACTTCCGTCTTTTACGCTGTTGCCGTTTGTGTCGTCATATTTACAGGCGGTAATGTTGCGAAGTTTGGTGTTAGTGAATGTGCAGGTGACCGTTTCTCCCGCTTCCACATCGAGACTACTTGGAGTCTCACCGTTGTCACACACGCCGCCGTCGGATGACCAGCCGGCAACCGCGGTTTCACTCACCGTATAGGCACCCGGTACGACTTCCTGATCGTTGGATTGTCCGTGGGAAAGAGAGAATCCGGTATAGCCCGCTCCGGTCGTCGTGAAGTCAAAGGTCGCGTCATCGCCCGAAGTGACCTTGTTGACGACGATGTGCCCTTTTTGGGTGTTGGTGATCGTGCAGTATGAGGTTCCTCCTGCGGCAACCGCGACATCAGTACAGGTGTTGGACGTTTGTGTCCAGCCCGTAGGAACCGTTTCCGTCACCGAATAGGTTCCCGCCGTTACTTCATAATCGTGGTCTGCCGCGTCGGTAATCGTTCCCGCTCCTCCGCCGGTAATGGTACCCGAGCCGGTTGCCGAAATGGCAAATGACTGTTGGCTTCCTGAAGGAACGGTGGTTTTCTGGACAATAAGATGACCTTTTTGTTGCGTATTGGTAAAGGTACAGGTCACGTTTTCGCCATTAGAAAGATTTATTGCGTCTACCGTACTTCCGTCGGAACAGACGGCAGATGTTTGTGTCCATCCTGATACGGAAGCTTCTGATACCGAATATATCCCTGCGGCAAGATTAGTAAATGATTTTGTATTAGAAAGCGTTGGATCACTGTCATCATCGAGAGAAAAGTTCGAAAGGCCGCTACCTGTTGCAGTGAAGCTAAAATTTTGTGCATCATTCGGAACTGCATCTTTAATAATAGTGAGAGATGCATTGTTAATGCGTGAATTTGTGATTACACATACAACATCAGCATTATCTAAGATATTGACAGTAAGCGGACCGCTTGTAGAACTGGACGCTACAGTTGAGCCCGTTCCATTCAAATCCTTGCAAACGATTCCGGATGTGTAATTTGATAGCGATGTGGCTGTGCCTGCGGTTTCTCCTACGGTATGATCGCCTTTGCTAACTATCTGCTCCCCGGTTGTGCCGTTATCTCCTACGTTTATCGTTGTTGATGTTCCATCTATCTGTAAATTAAATAATCCTGTGTCAGTCGTGGGAGAGAGGTCCTTAATGACTTCAAGCTTCCCTGTACTGGGAGCCGCCCTTATACAGTCGGAGGGATCAGAATTTGGGTTAACTGATGGAAAAGAACACACATCCAACAATTGTGCGGCACTTCCTCCCACTTCACTTAAATATGTCGTGCAGTTTGCCACAGTGTCGTCAAGGGAATTAAATGGGTTAGTTGATTGTTGTGAAACTGAACAATTTGTAGAATACGGACCCGCTATTAGGACTGCGCCAGCACATCTGTCACTTCGTGTGTCATTGCAGGTGAAAACTCGAGGACTTGTTGATTTTTGTGTTGCTGGCGGTCCATCCTCTACTGTTACGCATGTGGCAGAATCTGCAAATCCATTGTTATTCTTATCAAATAATGAACATGCATCTCCAGTATTTGCACCAGGCCACGAAGTGTCATCCCAATTCCATTCAGTTGCAACGGTGGTAGGAAGCCCGCTATAGTCATAGCACATTTGTGTAAGGTCTTTCTGGCCGGGTTGATCATCGGCGCCTTGGGCGTCTGTCACACAGGTATATCCAGCTATGTGTGAGTCGGTGAACGTCACTTCATCTACCGTGTCACCGTCGAGCTCCTTCGCTTCGACAATATAGTTCGGACGATAGATGCCATCCAACTGATATGCATAGACAAATGTCCCGTTTTCATCGGCGGTCACCTGCACGGTGGTTGAGGTTGCGGGTGGATCCTGAGAACTTATGGTAAGGTTGTATGTTTCGCCGGGGGTAAAATCGGTGCCGGTAATGATCGCGGTATCGGTCGGGGCATAATCGGCTTTGTCGGTCGTCAGTGTCGCACTGTTTGACGGGTCAATGTTATCAAGATCCAAGGAATCAGCTTCGATATTTTGAAGTACGATCGCCTGCAATTCACCTTCTTCAACGTGTGCAGGGGTAACCGTCGGAGTTGCGGAAGTCGAGACGCCTTCCAAAATCTGTCCATCTTCTTTCGGAGGACCGGTTTCTTTCGGCGGTTCGGTCGAGGTTGCTTGCGGTGTCGTAGTTTGATCGGTTGGTGACGGGGTACTTGTTTCGGTCGGTACGACGGTAGGGCTCACTTCCGGAGTTACCGAAGGAGTCACATCTCCCGTCGGTGTCTGCTCGGCGGTAGGAGTCGGGCTTATCGCGTCGGTCGGTGACGGCTCGGTCGGTTGTTGTGTCGGGGTGGGTTGTTCGGTCGATGTCGGCTCCGGTGTCTGTGTTTCCGTCGGTGCTACTTCTTGTGCGAAAACTTGGGGAGGTAGTGATTGAAAAGCGGGAAGAATCGGCTGTACTAGCATGAGCACGCTAGTAATCACCGCAAATAATTTATTTGCCCGTCTTAGGCTTTTCATGATGCAATAATTGCAATACCAACCCTTAACTAGGTTGATTCTAGTACCCTATAGCACTGCTGTCAAATAAGTGCGCCCTCGCTCACGTCAATTGTGAGATAGATTACAGGGATTATAACGAGGTTATAGGCTATTTGCAACGACAAAAATAATCAGTTATCGGCGAAAGGTATCGCGCGCACGATAAATCGCCTGCTGTCCAAAAATCCCGTGCAAGTATATAACGTCAATATTTCTGTTGGTGTGGGCAATAGATAGCGTGTATCTGACGGTTCCACCTCGTGTGTTTCAAAGACACGATAGCGACGGATTTTTCCGTCCTTCGTTTTCACGGATATTTCCTCACCCTTCTGAACCATGGTAAGAGGACCGAACATCGATCCGTTATTATGGGCGTATATAATAATGTTGCCCGTATCGCCCGGAGACGCCGATTTAGTCACGTGGTTGGCGTACCGATCTGAAATGAGCCAGTTCCCGTTCACGTAACCGGCCGGGACAACCGCAAGGTTGATTCTCTCCCCTATACGAATTTCCGACGGATATGCAGTTGGGGCTGATGCCGATGTAAAAAGTGCCGCGTGACGAAGCGAAAACGTCATGGCGCGAAGATACAAAAGTTTGTGGATTCCCCAAATGCCGAGTAGCATACCCCCGAGTAATAGTAAAACGGTTCCCCGGTGATCTTGTTTTCTTCGTCCCTTCTTGGCGATTATCTTTCGCTTTGGCATCGTATAACTCAGTGTACCAGACAGGTCGTCGTTCCACCAAAAAGGGGCTCTTAGGAGAGCCCCTTTTGTGATGCGAATTGAAAATATTATTTGTTCTTTTTGCCTTTGATGAAGGCACCTGCCATGGCGGAAATTGTTCCGACCATTCCTGCAAGGTTTGCCAATATATCACTTACGGTTCCCGTTGCGGCATAGCCGTCGGTGGATGCCCCGAGTACCTGACCGCCGCCGATTGATGCGCCTAACACATTGCCCGTCGGAGCTTGGGTACATTCCGGACAGCTGGAGCGTCCGTCGGACTTTCCGTCACTTTTGCCGTCACCGTTGGGACTTCCGGGATTATTCGGTGAAGAGGTCGGTGTAGGCGTGGGTGTCAACGTCGGTGTCGGTGTCGGGGTGGGATCGATACCGGTGGCTCCCGTAGCTCCCGTCGGTCCTGATGCGCCGGTTTCACCCGTGGCGCCCGTAGATCCCGTAGAACCGGTAGATCCGGTCGCACCGGTGGATCCCGTGGAACCGGTAGATCCGGTAGGTCCGGTTGAACCCGATCCTCCGGTACACGCACCCGCATGGTCACCTGCATGGAGCGGATTGCCTGAGGCATCCATATGCCCCGCATTTTGCAGTGCGGCTTCAGGAAGCTCAAGGGTCTGACTATTACTGTTCGGTTCGACATGGCACCAGATGATTTTGTCGACTCCAGCTCGGGCAACCGAGGGAGTGTATGTCACGGCAATTGCGGTGACGGCAAAAATGGCGATCAAGGTTGCAATGATTCCTTTGTAGTGTTTTGCAATTGCATTCATACGTTTCATCGCCGGTTTTTCCAGGCGCCTCCAATAATAAATAATAATAAATGACCGATAGTTATTGATATAAAATATATATATCCCTATCTATCGATCTATTTGTTTATAAAATCCAAGGCAGAAGAATTTTATCGAGGCTTATAGTGTATCATATCATACGAAACCTGACAAGAGAGGCATATCTTTATGCGAAGAAAGAATGCGAGGGTGGGCGCACAGGGGCTCGAACCCCGGACCTTTGCAATGTGAATGCAACGCTCTAGCCAGCTGAGCTATGCGCCCGTATTTTCTGGGACAAAACCTACGGTTTTTTCCCAACGATTTTCCCTTCAGCGGTGTCGCGAAGGCAGAGATTCCTCTGCGGAAAACTTCGCGAAGCGTCTTTGTTACTGAAAGAAAACATTGTCATTATATATGGAAGCAACGGATTTGGGAAGAATTGTAACCAAAGAGAAAAAGAGCAGTGGCTGTGTTTATCCGGCTATGCCGGATGCCACGTCGAGAAAAACCCGCAGGTTTTGTCTCGAGATGCGCTTAGCCTGCGGAGGTGGCAAGCGACCGTTCATTGGAAAGACCGAACGTGGTACCGTGTTTCTTGTACATTCCCCAGTACCCCATTTTCTTTTTGCGGGTAGCAAATGACGCGAGCCAGGTGCGGCTATCTTCCACTTGCTCCCGAAGCACTTTGATGAATGTGCGAAGCTGTTCGTAGAAGTTCAAATGATATACGCCCGGATTTACGACTTCCTGACTGACCGCGGTGGCGACTTCATTATGGAGGTTTTTGAGCGATACGATAAGCGCTTTCAGTTCGGCACGAATTGCATCAAGCTGGCGCTTTGTTTCCGCTTCGATTGCTTCAGAATTCGGTTTGGACTGAGGATGTGCTTCCACCCGAACGGGTTGCACCGCAACCTGTTTTTCCGGTTGTTTATCACCAAATTCAATGGTTTGATTCGGCCGTAGTTCTCCCGATGCGGGCATCCCACCGATAAGCGAAGCGACGATATCACCCCCGATTTTCGAAAATTCGGAAACCGTACTTTTCCCCACGCTTGAAGGAACGGAGCCCAAAGCTTCGAGCACGTTATCGTTCTTATAATGGTTCTGCTTTTTCTTGGAGGCTAGCTGTGCCATAACGCCTGCATTATACCCTCACGGGCAGTGCAATTGCAAACGATTACGCCATGAGGCCGTCGAGGGTTTTTTGCCTTCGGATGAGTGACGTTAGGTAATACCGTTGCCCTTCAAGCGCGGTGCGCTCTTCGGGTGATTTGGCGGTCGAAAGGAGCTTATCAACTTCCGCGTCGCTCACGGTAACCTTTTCCTGCTCGGCAATCGCTTCAAGACCGAACTCAAGGGTCAGGTTCTTGGCCGCCTGGGCACGAAAATCAGCCCGAATCGAGTCTGCTGTCTTTCCGGTCGAGGAGAGGTACTGTTCCACGGAAAGCCCGAGTTTTTTGGTTTGATCGACGAGTTGTGAAAGCTGATGGGTAACTTCATGCTCAAGCAAAATTCCGGGAAGCTTCGCCTCGATTGCCGTAAGGAGTGCATCAAGCACTTCGTCCACGGAAGGCCCTTTCGGTTGCGTATCTTCTTTTCCGGGAACCAGGATTTTACTCCCGCCTTTGGCCGCTTTGACATCGGCGACTGCTTTTTTGTAGTCCTTCAACGTCACGACGGGTCGTTCACAGGTTTTGGCAAGCACGACCCAATCTTTTCCTTCTTCCGCGCTTTTCAGTTCAATCTGCGGCATCATGATCGGCGCGACTTTTTGTTCCATCACGGCGTCGGTATAGGCTTTCGGCACCAATCGCTTGATTGTTTCTTCGTAGGTTTTGGTTTTGTCGATATTTTCCTCGATAATTTGCTTGGGAGCTTTTCCTTTTCGGAAGCCCGCTATTTCGGTGTTACTTGCCGTCTCGGTAACGACGGTCTGATACATGTCCTGGATGTCGCTCCAGGGAATGGTGATGGTAAGCTCAATTGTGCCGTCTTCGGTTCGGTTGATGGTGCTTTTCATAATTGCCAAGTGTAACACAGGAGTCTTCGAGCGTAAAGGGATCTCATCAGTTGGAAAGATTGAGCTCAAGATCCAAGATGGGAGGAGCAAGAGTGCTGTCCTGTAACGAAAATGAGTTGAGTGTTGCCGAAAATGAGGCTATCTCTTCCTTAAATGCCATAAACGCAGTGGTTGTCGCAATCCGAGAGACATTGGGTGGAGGGGTCGGTGTCGGTATCTGTGTGGGCGTGACGGCAACGGGAGGAGCTGACGTCGTCGGCGCGGCACTTTGTGCATACAATAAGCCGAAAACCGCAATTCCAACAAACAGGATCGCACCGACGACAATATAAAGAACATTCCCCTTTTTTGCCTTGGGAGGAGCAGTCGGCGGGGTGGTGAGTGATGAAAGTGACGGTTGAACGGTAGGGGTCGGTTCGGGTGCTTGTTGTTGAGGAACAGGCGACGGGATGGCCTGTGGTGCGGGTACTGTCGGTTCGTTCACTGTCGGTGATGGTGTCTGTTGTTCGTCCATAGTTATTCGTAGGTTAATGCAGTTTCCAATTCCTTAAGATACGACCCCGCTTCCACAAGGTCCTGTCGTGCGGTATTGACGGTTCCCTGTAATTGCTGGAATATGCGCTCCTGTTGTTGCACGTCTCCGGTAATTTTGGGAATCGTCGCACGAATCGTATTGGCTTTTTGCTGATACAAGCTGTATTTATTGGAAAGAGCCAACAGCCAACGATCCAAAATAGCCTGCTTTTGGGGTGAAGCGTCCGTTTTGCTCGCATTGATAAGCACCTGCGAGTGGGTCGCGACATCATTAAACTCTTTGGCGAAGTAGTTAAGATACCCTAACTGTAATGCCGCGATAATCTGCCGATACGCCGACTGCATGGTTTCGTAGTTGGTAACAAATTTTTCCGATACGTCTTCCGCATCATCGAGCGATGCAATTGAAGGAGCCAATATAAGATGTTGATCCAAATACGCGATTTGGTTGGTGAGGATCGCCCGATACGTTTGCTTCTCGCTGGCGATCATTCCGGGGTTTTCCGTGATTTTCTCATTAAGAAACAGGAAATAGGTTTTCGCGACATTCCCCCGCTGGGCGATATACAATTTCACTTTTTCCAGTACATCCTGTTGCGATGCCAACGATTTGAATTGCTTGTATTGATTTAACGCAATCTGGTAATCGGATAACCGTTGGCGATACACACTGAACTGATATTGGTAATCCTGATATGCCTGTTGACTCGTGGCAAAAGCGGGCCGCGGTTGCGCCAAAGTGATCAAAAGAAGAGCAATGAAAGCTATAAGATGCTTCACTCATTTATCGTACCATTCGAAAAACAGAAGGGTCAATGGGTGTAGGAGCCAAGTGATATTAGTTGGTCGATGAATTTCGCGGGGTAATAAGGTTCAAAACATCTATGTTTATATCGGGTATATCCTTTACTATCGCTATGACGCCAGGGATGTGACCTGAACCGAAAATAGCGTATCGTGGTCTGGTATCGACAATTTGTTTTGCGAGAATAGGATCACGCACTGCACATACGATGCTCATAAATCTATCAAATTCAGAAACCCTTGTCTCCGGTTGCCAGCCAAAAGAGCTACTACGCAATGCCCTGAGAGTTGGAGATAGCGTTTCTTCATAGAGCTCTTTTGCCCGTTTCATACTCGCCTCATAACCGGGTTCGTGTATTTCAATTGCATCTTGTTCGGCTAAAAAATGCGACAATCTACCATAGAACGGGTGTGAGTGTTTTATTTCCGTATTATCCGCTTCAGTAAGCACGCTAAGTCCCCCGATACGTTGGGATCGTAAGAAACGGGTGACCATAGGGAGGTTTTTCTTCTTATGTTGACCAATATCGATTATGTAACAGGTCTCGGGAGTCATAAGGTAAAAGTATGATTTTGCGATAAGGTACCCTCTTTGTTCATGGAAGAGGAATCGAACCTCTCTGAGTTACCCCATCCCGCTCAGCGGGATGCGTTGTGTGTGCACCATCTGGGACGATGTTGGAACCTATCTAACCCACTCAATTGATCCTATTGAGAAAGCTAGCCTCATAGCGTATTTCACTCACTTCAAGAAGGAGGAAAAGCTATGATATACAATTCGTCCTATATGGGCTCTCAATCTGACTCTCGCCAGACTGCAGGATATATTTTATCAGATGAAAAGTCCTTTTACTATCAATTCGAGCGTGATTTGTCCCAGGCTAAGCACGAAGTCATAATCGAAAGCCCCTTTATTACAGCTCCAAAGCTAAAAAGCCTCAAGAAAGCGCTAACATCACTGGTTGAGAGTGGTATCAGTGTATACGTGATTACGCGGCATCCGGAAGAACACGATTCTTTTATGGCTGAGCAATCTGAAGCTGGAATACGCTTTTTTGAGGACCTGGGCATTCAGGTACTCATGTGGAAGGCTCACCACCGGAAAATAGCCATGATTGACCGTACAATCGTCTGGAAAGGCAGTCTGAATATCCTATCGCACAAGAATAGTCATGAGTTTATGGAACGTGAGGAGGATAGATACAAGGCTAAAACGATGTATACGTTTCTAGGGTATTCAAAAGTTTGTAAGCCATAGTGGATTATTTGATATATACTTAGGAGGAAAATATGGATGATGCAGCCAAAAAATCAGAAATAGTCATTGATGCGCTCCAATACGCGCACGATCATGATCTGGATATCAACAAGGTGGATGATGTACAGAAAATACTAGATGTACTTGATCCGGATCATAAAGAAGATGTTGCGGAATTTGTAGAACTTCTCAAAACCTCCGATACTTTTATGGGCATCAAAGCTCGAGATATTGCATCAAAAAAGCCAAAATTCTTCAATTAAACTATCGTTTTACAGTTATATTGAAAACATATGAAATCGTGCAATTTGGACAGGTAAGTGCTACAGGACTATAATATTGCAAGAATGGAAATAAATCCCGATCTAAGAAGTGATAATTTGCCCATAAAATCTCTCCAATTATGGGACGAGAATGCTCGTTTCCCAGATAAATACTACTCTGTTCCAGAGTCTGAGCTTATTGATTATTTTTTGACAAAGAAAGATTACAAAATTAGAGAGTTAGCAGAGGCAATCGTAAAGGATTTTTCTTTTCCTCAAATTGAAAAACTTGTTGTTTTCGACGATGGTGAAAAATTGATAGTTCTTGAAGGTAATCGAAGGCTCACTGTATATAAATTACTCGCCAATCCCGAATTGATAACTAAGGATGATGCCCTAAAAAAGCATTTTGAGAAACTTAGATCCCAAATTTCTATTACTGAAGACTATTCTCTTGAATGCCTAGTAACTTCCGAAAAAGATGTTGGATACACCTATATTGATAGAAAGCATGCTCAAAATAATAACGAGGTAAACTGGGGAGATACTGAAAGAGCTCATTACAATAAACGAAGAGGGAAAGCTAAAAAAGACGAATTATTTAAAATTGCAATTGCTAAGGTAATAAAAGATTTAGATATTCCTGAAAGGCTGAAGGAACAAATACTTGGCCACGGATTCGTAACCACTTTCTACAGAATAATTACAAGCAAATCGGCAATGGATGAATTCAAATTAGATCTTGATGATACTGGAAATCTCGTTTCAGGTGATCCAGATTTTCTTAATAAATTGAAAGTGATTATTTTTAACGTATTAAGGCAGGAAGACTTTGGTGGAGAGAAAGTAAATTCGCGTACTCTAAATAAAAATGAGCAGATTGAAAAATATGTTAAATCAGTAAATCCTGAAAACGTAAAAACTGTGGATAAGGAAATAAAAGCGAATACTGAGACTGACATGTTCGGAGCAAAGAAAATAAGCATACCAACATCGAACGGCAAACGATCTTTCCCCAAGTCTGTTAATAGAAGTTATTTAATTCCATCTACTTGTACCTTACAAATCTCCAAACCAAGAATTAATGATATTTATCGAGAACTTAAGAGTGATTTATTGTTAGATGACACCAGGAAATCTGTCCCGAATGCTGTAGGAGTTCTCTTTAGAGTATTTATTGAAGTCAGCATTGACTACTTTCTAGAAAAAGAGGGGGTAACCGTTAAATCTGATACAAAACTTGCTGGGAAAATAACCAAAGTATCAGAACATATGGAAACGAATGGTATAGCTACTAAAAAGCAATTAGTAAATATTAGGAAGGTTGCGATTGCTAAGAATAGTATTCTTTCGATTGATAATTTCCATGATTTTGTTCACTCGTTTGAAGTATTTCCTGGTGCAGCTGATTTAAAAGCGAAATGGGATTCCTTGCAGGAATTTTTTGAGGTATTATGGAACTATATCTTAGAAAAAGAAGCTAAGAAGCAACCATAATTTATGCGGTTTTACTCACCATTACGCTATCCTGGCGGGAAAAGCAAGCTTTCCAAATTCGTTTCTACAATTTGTATAGAAAATAATGTAAATGGGTGTTATGTTGAGCCTTATGCAGGTGGAGCTTCAGTCGCATTATTTCTTTTACTCGAAGGCTATGTAAATGACATCGTTATCAACGATAAAGATCGTTCTATATACGCTTTTTGGTATTCAGTACTAAAGAAAACCATAAAATTCTGCAATCTCATTGAGTCGGCCGACATAAATTTAGACACTTGGAGAAAGTGTAAGGATATTCAAAGAAATAAGGGAAACAGCAATCTTTTGGAACTTGGATTTTCGACATTTTTCTTAAACAGAACCAATATCTCTGGAATTATTGATGCAGGAGTTATTGGTGGCTATTCCCAAAGTGGAAAATACAAGATGAATTGCAGATTCAATAAGAAAGAATTAATTGAAAGAATCAATCAAATTGCGAAATTTAAGAGACATATAGAAATCCATAATCTTGATGCTCTCGCCTTAATTGATCTTGTTCAAGAAAGGACAAACAAATCAAATACTATATTCTATTTTGATCCACCATATTTCCTAAAAGGACCCTCACTTTACATGAACCACTATAAGCATTCTGATCATAAGGATTTAGCCCATCGGATAAGTCAAATAAGAGATATTCATTGGATTGTCTCCTATGACGACGTATCTGAGATTGAATTACTTTATAGAAAGTATCGGAACACCCAATATTCCCTTTCTTATTCTGCCGTACCAAGAAAAATGGGAAGTGAAATTTTGTTTTTTAGCCCCAAACTACAAATACCCTCAATATCAGTCGTATAAATATTTGCTAGTCTTTTAAAAACACCCTCGGATTTACCGGAATTCCATAAACCCTCGTTTCAAAGTGGAGGTGAACCCCCGTAGCCCATCCGGTTTGACCTTGGGCTCCGATTACAGTGTTAGTCGTTACTTTCTGACCTGGATAGACGTAAATCTTATTCAAGTGGGCATATATGGTGGTTATGTTGTCCCCATTATCAATGATGATGTGCTTCCCATATCCCCAGAATATTTCTCCGGCATAAGTGACGGTGCCATTCATTGCTGGATTTACTGGAGTATCGAGTTTACCTGCAATGTCTATGCCAGTATGAAATACCTGGTATAGGCTTGATTGCCCAAATTCAAGCGTTATAACTCCCTGCGTGGGCCATACAACAAATGGATGAATTTCTTTCTCTACCTCTCCCGTCGTGGGATTTTTGATTTGGATTGCCTGGGTAGTTGCGTTTTGACCAACAAGGGTATCAGAAACTACATTAAGCCCGACCTTGGTAAGTAGTACGACGGCAATCACTGGAAGCATAAGAACGGTCACAAATGCCAGAAGAACATACTTCAGTTCTTTCCGGAACGACCATAGGGAAAGAATAAGTTTAGGATTCATGGTTAGATATACACTTCCCGGGGATCGGTAGTAAGAAGCGGATGTTCCTGGTCGGATGCTACAACCTTTACAGCTACATGGTTTTGATCGGCTATGAGTAGTGCCTCTCCGCGATCACAGGTAAGCAAGTAGTGCTGCTCAAAGCCCGACAAATGGAATTCTTCTGCGACTTTTTTGATCGTTGTTGTGTCTTGACGCATGAGAATACGGAGAGATGACTGGCTAGCAATGGCTTTCCCATAGTCCTGGCTAAGAAAATCATTGGCTTGTTGGGATATTATGGTCACGCCTAGATAATACTTCCTTGCACGTCGAACGAGTCCGGATATGAATCTAGCGCTTTCCGGCTCCTGTAGAAGTATCCACCCCTCATCAATCACGAGCATGCGCTTCTGAGGATTGTGTTTAACCTCGTTATTTACGAAGTTGGCGATCACCATCATCATGATCGGCCGTATCGTTTCATTTAGATTCTTTATATCGAATACAATCAGCCGGTTATCAAGCTCTATATTAGTTTGTGAGTCAAAGACAGACGCAAGCGAGCCTTTTACGAATCGTTCCAGCCTGTCGCACAGATCGCGCTGCTTCATGGCTTTGAGATGTTTGTAGAAATCCTTGAGAAGCGGAAATGACGGCTCTTTAGCTTTCTTGCCATTTTTACGAGTACTCATTCCGGCATCTTTGTAGGTTAAAAGTAGTGCTTTATCGACTACTGCTCGTTCTTCCGATGAAAGCGAACCCACCATGAGTGATATGAGCTGGGTTAGGTCTTGGATATGCTCAGGCAGAGGATTTTCATCGGTAATGGATTCCTGCGAATACTGGAATGGATTGATTTTCTCTTTGGAGCTTGTAGATAAGCGAATATACATACCTCCGACTGATGCCGCAAGCTGTTTGTACTCGCGCTCAGGATCAATAACAATGACTTTTGTACCCTGCATGAGTTGGCGCAATATTTCTACCTTGGCTGTATAGCTTTTGCCGCTTCCGGATTGGGCAAAAATAATGGAGTTGGCATTATTCAGGCTATAGCGATCGATGATAACAAGAGAATTATTTGATTTATTAATTCCATACAGGATGCCTGACTCTTGTACGAGTTCGGAAGATACAAACGGAAATGTAAGGGCAGCGCTCGAGCTGTCGAGGTTTCGTTTTTGAGCTAATTTATTTTCGGCTCTGGGCAAAATTGATTGTAAACCTTCTATTTGCTGGAACGTGGCAATTTTGGTGTAGAAAAGCCGTGTCTGCATCACGGTTTCCAGAAGTTTTGTAACTTTATTTAGATCGCTCACTGAGTCTGCACTAATAGTCATATAGATTGATATCTGGAAAAGTTTTTCCATGCCACGCTGGATTTTGTCCTTGAGTTCCATGGCGGATTCCAAAGGATCGGTTATTTCACTACCGATGACACGGCCCTCTCGAAGCATGGTTCGTTTGGTTGATTCAAGCTCGGTTATTTTCCGATTGAGCTTGGGAAGGGCTGATAACGGATCAACTTGCTCGATATGGTAGCTGATATCAATGTCGTGGTTGAAGTTAATAAGGTTATTCAGCCACCCAGTTGAAGCAACGTAGGGATAGCCGGAAACAAACAATGTCCGGACAAATTTATCGTTGATTTGTAAGTACGAAGATTCTTCTTTGAGTCCGGAATACGAGATAAGGTCAATTTGATCTTGGCCTCCATAGGCAATTTTGACCGCCTGGTTTGTCATGGCTTTAAGCTTTCGCCGTTTCTGCCATTCTTTGACCGGTTTAAGTTTGGATAAATTTTTCTTGATGTTATACATATGATTGGCTCAGTAATGCTTTTACTGTTTCTTTAGTGATTGCCTGGGTTTTGATGCTTTCCGGGTTATAAAAGGCATAAAACAGGTTAAGGATTTCGATGCCAGATAGAGTTCTGGCTTTCATCTGCATGCGCTCGAGTCCTTTGGTAATAATGTCTTTTTGCAGGGCAAGATGTTCTTTGACCATTTTCCAATCTTCTGAACGGTCGGTTTGCTTATAGGGAATCACGATATAAAACCGGCGCGACAATATTTTGTTGCCCGAGACAAGCTTTTTTACAAACACACAATAACTGTCGATTTGTGCTTGATAGACTAATTCTTTTTCCTTAGATTTAAGCTTTTCAAGATCTTCAACATATTTATCAACGTCAATTTCCCGTACCCTGACTAATATTTGAATTTCGCATGGCAAGGCATTAAGAAAGTTCTGGAAGCTATCGATAATAACATCCTGTTCCTCCTCGCTTTTCAGCTCAAAGTTTACCGATGATGTTTCAAGAATCATACGGTATTCACGGTTGGGCAATACCAGGACGTTATCAACAACCTCCTTGATTTGAATTTGCGCCCTGCTGCTAGCTCGCTTTATTTTAGCCAATATATTCATATAGTTTTCTTTTCGGCAACCTTGCCCGTATCAATAAGGTTTTGCACTTTTACAAGATCGGCTATGGCAACATCGGCTGCGTGAATTCGTGTTGATTTGACCGATTTTCTCCGAGGGGAAACAGTGATATTCGGAATGTCAGGGATATCAATCAGCCTACTGGTCAAATCATTTTTATCGAATAACCAGTACTTAGGCCGGAGGCGGTATTTAAGTATTATCCCTAGCCATTCTGCGATAATTTTTTCTTTTACACGTATCGCCAAAACGATACAGATAAAAATGCAGGCAGCTATTAATCCCACCTTAAACGAAGATAGCTTCATGGGTGCAGGAAGGAGAATATAGATTATTGCAGTCCATAGGACAGGAAACATCAGGATGAGAATCTGGGTCATGTTGAGACTACCCGCGATCTTGTCTTCTACGGTTGTAATTTGCGCCGGAATAATTGTTGTTTTCATAATTCTATTTCCCTTCTAGGCTTCTTGGTGGATCTTGTGGTCTTCGTAGCCGTATCAGTACTCAAAACATTGGTTATCTGGCTTCCTACGTGCCGTACAGCGCCTACACTGCGGGAAAATAGAATAAGCTGCATCATGAATGAGGGAATCTTAAGAAGCGTCAGGAGAAGGCCGATGGCTACCGCGACAGAAATGAG
>WBZO01003590.1_pt1 | contig 17875 bp, 16 predicted proteins | sample 5204261 | NCBI WGS metagenome assembly WBZO01 (sample SAMN12412400, study PRJNA552823) | activated sludge metagenome | isolation source: activated sludge from anammox sidestream of wastewater treatment plant... | place: USA: North Carolina | collected 2017-09
AAAGAAGGCGTCGCAGATCGCTGCCAGCGACAGGAAGTCCAGCGGGCGTGGCGGGTCGTCGCGGATCCACAGCGTGCTGACCGAGTCGAGCTCGTGGTCCGGTTTCGTGCCATCGGGCCAGCCACCGCGGACGAAGCGCATGTCGTAGCGTCTCGTCCATTCGGGGAACGCGCTGGCCTGCACGCGATCGAGAGACGCCGCGGGCGGTGCCTGCGGAAACCCGCTCTCGGTCGACGACCAGGTCTCGCGGCGAAGCGCGAAAAGCGCGGTGGCGGTCGTGGCGACGCCGTCGCCCTGGGTCGCGGTGATCGACCAGTGCTGCGTCGACCGGTTGGTGCGCACGGGCAACGCGTCGATCCTGAACTCGCCGTCTGCCATCGGCCCGGCGTAGTTGACGGTGAGTGCGACCGGGTCGCCGAGACGCTCGGGGTGCGTGAGCGCGGCGTTGAGCATCGTGGCCGCGGTGACGCCTCCGAACGGGCCGACCATGTTGGCGTAGGCCGGGTCGGTGCGCCCGGTCAGCGAGCGGTCGGCGTTGCGGACGAGGCGGGTGGCGCGGTCGAGAGGGTGGGGGGCGTGAGCGTTCATTGGCGAATGCTACCCGGGCCTGTGAACAGGCCGCAGCCCCTAGCGATAAATCAGCGTCGGCAGCCAGGTCGTCAGCGGCGGCCAGTAGCTCGCCACCATCAGTGCCGCCACCGCCGCCACCACGAACGGCATGATCGCGCGGCCGACCTGTCCCAGCGACAGCCCGGCGATGCCGCAGCTCACGAACAGGCAGATGCCCACCGGCGGGGTCAGCATGCCGATCGCGAGGTTCACCACCATCAGCACGCCGAAGTGCATCGGGTCGACGCCCATGTGCACCGTGAGCGGAGCGAGCACCGGCACGAGCAGGATGAGTGCGGCGGTGGTCTCCATCACGCAGCCCACGATCAGCAGGCCCACCATCACCAGCAGCAGCAGGCCCCACGGCGGCAGCGCCATCGTGGCGATCGCGCTTTGCAGCATCGCGGGAGTCTGCTGCATGGCCACCAGCCAGGTGAACACCTTCGCCATCGCGATGATGAACAGGATGCTCGCCGCGATCACCTGCGACTCCACCAGCAGCGCGGGCATCTCGCGCCACGTGAGCTGCCGGTTGACCCACATCGCGACCAGCAGCGCGTAGAAGACGGCCAGCGCGGCGGCCTCGGTCACCGTGACGATGCCGCTCAGGATGCCGCCCAGCACGATCACCGGCGCGCCGAGCGACCACAGGGCTTTCCTGAGCGAGGTGTAGACGAAGCGCAGCGAAAACGGGCGGCGCGTGCCGTAGCCGTGGCGCAATGCCTTCCAGACCGCTACGGTCATGAACGACAGGCCGAACAGCAGGCCGACGAACAGGCCGCCGGCGAACAGTTCCGCGATCGAGACGTTGGTGAGGAAGCCGAAGATCACCATCGGGATCGACGGCGGGATGATCACGCCGATCGCCCCGCCCGCCGCCACCAGCGCCGCGGAAAAGGCCGGCGGGTAGCCCTGGCGGATCATGGCCGGGATCGCCACCGCGCCGAGCGCCGCGGTGTCGGCCGCCGCCGAGCCCGAGATGCCCGCGAAGAACATCGAGGCCACGATCACTGCGCAGGCGAGTCCGCCCGGTGCCCAGCCCACCAGCGAGTCGGAGAAGTCGATCAGCTGCTGCGAGATGCCGCCACGCTCCATGATCGAGCCGGCCAGCATGAAGAGCGGCACCGCCAGAAGGTCGAAGGAGTCGACGCCGGCGAAGAGCAGCTGGATGATCGTCTGGCCCAGCCCCGAGGCATCGACTTCGGGCGGAAAGACTCCCGGCGCGAGGATGAAGCCGATGGCCGGCAGGCCGATCGACAGGGCGATCGGCAGCCCCAGCGCGATCAGCAGGAACAGCCCCCCGAACAGGAGCGCGACGATCATCGGGGTTGCTGCTCCCGTGTCGCGGTCATGTCGGCCAGCACGTGCACGATGAAGACGATCGCCGAGATCGGAATCACCGAGTAGGGAATCGACATCGGGATCTGCAGCGACGACGAGGTGTGTTCGGCGGCCTTGATCGTGTAGGCGGCGCCGAACCACGCGATCAGCACGAAGCACGCCAGCGTGAGCAGCTGCAGCGCGAGCACCACCGAGCGCTGGAAGGCAGGGCCGAGGCTGTGGCCGATGCCCTGCAGGCCGATGAAGCTCGCGCGCTTGTAGGCGACCGTGCCGCCCAGGAAGGTGATCGCCACCAGCAGGTGGCGGCTCACCTCTTCCGACCAGCCGAGCGAGGCTCCTGCGTAGCGGAACACCACCTGCGCGAACAGGATCACGCAGATGGCCGCGCCGATCGCCATCAGCAGTTTTTCAACCGCGGCGTTCAGCGCGCGGCTGAGCCGCAGCAGGGACTGCATCGGCGCGTGCCTGGCGTGCGAGCGCTATTTCACCTCTGCGCGGATCTGCTCGACGAGCTTCTTCGTGTCGCCCGACAGCGAGTCGATCACCGGCTGGGTCGCCTTGCGGAAGGCCGCGAGATCCGGGTTCTCGTCGACCTGCATGCCGGCTGCCTTCAGCTCGGCCAGCTGCTGGCGCTCGTTGTCGCGGATGTAGCGCCGACCTTCGAGCGCCGCGGTCTGCGCGCACTCGCCGACCGCCTTGCGCTCGGCAGCGGGCAGGTTGTCGACGAAGCGCTTGTTGGCCACGAACACCAGCGCCGAATAGACGTGGCGGGTGAGCGAGAGGTACTTCTGGCCGGCCTCGGGCAGCTTGGCGGCGTGGATGACGGCGATCGGGTTCTCCTGGCCGTCGATCACGCCCTGCTGCAGCTGGGTGAAGATCGGCCATGCCATCGGCGTGGGGTTGGCGCCCAGCGCGCGCCAGATTGCCAGGTGGGTCGGCGCCTCCATCGTGCGGATCTTCAGACCCTTGAGGTCGGACGGGTCCTTGACGTCGCGCTTGGAGTTGGTGACGTTGCGAAAACCGTTGTCGAGGAAGGCGAGGGCGACGAAGCCGGCCTTCTCGAAGCGGCGGCGCAGGTCCTGGCCGATCGGGCCGTCGAGCACCTTGTCGGCGGCTTCGTACGACGGGAACAGGAACGGCATTTCGAGCGCCTTGATCTCGGGCACGAAGGCCTCGACCGGACCGGTCGTGCTCACCGACATCTGCGTCGTGCCGAGCTGGATCTGCTGCAGCACCTGCGTCTCGCTGCCGAGCACCGCCGAGTGGTGAACGACGACTTCGAGCTTGCCGGGCACCCGCTTGTCCAGGCACTCCTTGAACCAGTTGGCCGCGCGCGTGTGTACGAAGGTCGGATTGGTGACGATGCCGATGTTGATCTTCGTCTGGGCACTGGCCGCGGTGGCCGTGGCCAGGCACAGCGCAGCAACGGCAACCGCGATCGGTGGGCGCATGCTCGAGCTCCTGGAGGAATATTGAGGGAGTGAAGCATCACGGAAAACCCCGGGCCTGTCAAAAGATCCATGGATCGCGTAGGGTCCGGCTCGGGTGCGTGGCGCTCGCGGCGACGGCCGGGGCATCGGGGGGGGGCGGCAGACATGATCCTGAACGAATCGCAGGCGATGATCCAGGCCACCGCGCGCGCGTTCGCGCGCGAGCAGCTCGCTCCGCATTCGGCCGAGTGGGACCGCACCGCCGCCTTCCCGCGCGACGCACTGCGCCGCATGGGCGAGCTGGGCCTGCTGGGCATGACGGTGCCCGAGCAGTGGGGCGGCGTCGGCGCCGACAGTGTGTCGCTGGCCGTGGCGCTGGAGGAGATCGCCGCCGGCGATGCGGCCTGCGCCACCGTGATGAGCGGCCATAACTCGGTCGGGTGCATGCCGATTGCCACGTTCGGTACCGACGAGCAGAAGGCGCGCTTCCTGGTGCCGATGGCCCGCGGCCAGATGCTGTCGGCGTTCTGCCTGACCGAGCCGCAGGGTGGCTCCGACGCGGGGGCGCTCGCCACGCGCGCGCGCCGCGTGGGCGACGACTACGTGCTTTCGGGCACCAAGCAGTTCATCACCACCGGCAAGAACGCGGACGTTGCGCTGGTGTTCGCGGTCACGGCACCGGAACTCGGCCGCCGCGGAATCAGCGCCTTCATCGTGCCCACCGACACGCCGGGCTACGTGGTGGCACGCGTGGAATCGAAGATGGGGCAACGGGCGTCGGACACCTGCCAGATACGCTTCGAGGATGCCCGGATTCCGGCATCGCTGCGCCTGGGCGACGAAGGGGCGGGCTACCGGATTGCGCTGTCGAACCTCGAAGGCGGGCGCATCGGCATCGCCGCGCAGGCGGTGGGCATCGCGCGCGCCGCGCTCGAGGCTGCACAGGCCTACGCGCGCGAGCGCGTGACCTTCGGCAAGCCGATCATCGAACACCAGGCGGTGGGCTTTCGCATCGCCGGGATGGCCACCCGCATCGAGGCGGCTCGCCAGCTCGTGCTGCACGCCGCGCAGCTGCGCGACGAGCGCCGGCCGTGCCTGATGGAGGCCTGCATGGCGAAGCTGGTGGCGTCCGAAGCCGCCGAGTGGGTCTGCTCCGAGGCGATCCAGGTGCTCGGCGGCTACGGCTACCTGCGCGACTTCCCGGTCGAGCGGCTGTATCGCGATGCGCGCGTGTGCCGCATCTACGAGGGCACCAACGACATCCAGCACCTGGTGATCCTGCGCGAGCTCGAGGACCGCAGCAGGCGGAGCCACGGATGAACCACGTGCTCGATATCGACTCCGATCAGGCCATCCGGCCCATCCGCCGTGTGCCGGTGTTCACGATCGTCGCGATGGCATTGCTGATGATGTCGGTCGACTCGACGATCGTCGCGACGGCGCTCGACGCCCTGCAGCACGGGCTGGGCACCTCGATCAACTGGGCCGGCTGGACGATCACCGCGTATTCGCTGGGCTTCGTGCTGATGCTGCCGATCAGCGGCAAGCTCAGCGAGCGCTACGGCAGGCGCAGGGTGTTCCTCGGCTCGGTCGTCGCGTTCACCGCGGCATCGCTGTGCTGCGGGCTTGCCGACGACATCTACGTGCTCATCGCGCTGCGCGCCATTCAGGCGGCCGGCGGGGCGGGCTTCACCCCGTCGGCAACCGGGATCATCGTCGATCATTTCGGCGATGCGCGCGATCGCGCGGTGAGCCTGTTCGGCAGCATCTTTCCGATCGGCGCGATGATCGGGCCCATTTTCGGCGGGCTGTTCGTCACGTACTGGAACTGGCGGGCGGTGTTCTTCGTCAACGTGCCGATCGGGGTGGCGATCGTCGTGCTGGCGTTGCGCTACATACCGCGCGACCGGCCGCGTGCGCGGCAGGCCCGCGGCGGGATGGACGCTACCGGCATGGCGTTGCTCGGTGCGGGCCTGCTCGGAGGCATGCTTGCGGTCAGCTACCTGGGCGAAGGAAGCGCGCGCGTGGGGTCGGCCTCGTTCCTGGTGCCGGCTACCGTCGCGATCGTCGCCATGTGGGCGTTCTTTCAGCACATCGACCGGGCCGCCGATCCGTTCATCGCGCCGCGCCTGATTCGCGGACCGGGCTTCGGTTCCGTCAACCTGGTCAACACGACGTTCGGCGGCATCACCAATGGAGTGGTGACGCTCATTCCGCTGTACGCCGCCAACCGATACGGGATCGACGCGCTCGGTTCCGGCACGCTGCTGATCGCCCAGGGAGCTGCCGCGATCATGCTGTCCGTCGCCGCCGCCCTGGCGCTGCGGCGCACCGGTCATCGGCCGCCGCTGTACGCCGGCGCGATTGCGATCGTGCTCGGGCTGCTGCTGCTCGCCGTCGACCCGGCCCCGGGCATCACCCCGTACGCCTGGCTGGCGGGTGCGGCGTTCCTGGTCGGCGCCGGACGCGGGACGATCAACCCGGCCAGCCGCAACGCGGGGCTGCAGCTGGCGCCCGAGCACTCCTCGACCCTTGCCGCGCTACGCACCGCATCGCTGCAGATCGGGTCGATCAGCACCGTCTCGATCGTGACCGCGATCCTCGCGAGTGCCCATGACCCCGGCGGCATGCAGGCCTGGGTCTACGCGGCGGTGGCTCTGCTGCTACTTGCTGCGCTACCGCTGGTCGCTCGCGTGCCGGAGCATCATGGGTCGTGGTGATGGGAGTGATGCGGGTCGCGTTCGGTCTGCTCATGGCGCAGTCGGCCGTCTCGCAGTCACCAGCAGCACCGGATACTCGCGCGTCGATCCGCCCGCCCGCGGCCTGTTCATCCGGTGCGCGATGCGCACCCGGACATCCTCGAATCCGGCGGCTTCGAGCCAGCGCGTGAGCTCGGCGGGTTCGAACCCGTGATGCATCACGCCGGGCACGTCGGGCCCGTGAAAGCTGCCGTCCTCCTTCGCGAGGTCGGCAAAGGCGACCCGGCCTCCGGGCGCGAGCGCGTCGTGCACGCGCGCGAGGAGGTCCGCAACGTCCTCGATGTGATGCAGGGTCATGCTGCTGAACACGAAATCGAAGGGCCCGGCCGGCATCCGCTGCGCCAGATCCGCCTCCATCGGCTCGACGTTGCGGATCCCGAGTTCGCGAAGCTTGCGGCGCAGCACATCGAGCATGCCTGCCGAGTTGTCCGTCGCGAGCAGGTGCCCGACGCTGGGTGCGAGCAAGCCGGTGACCAGTCCGGTTCCGCAGCCGAACTCCATCGCCCGCTCGGTGCCCGCCAAGGGGACCGCCTCGAGAATCGCCTTCGCGACAGCACGAGCGAGTGCGGTGCGCCCGGGATCCTCCTCCCAGGTGGAGGCAACGGCATCGAAATGCGCCGCGCTGGCGCGACTCGTGGCGTGCGGCTCGGTCATGGCAGACTCCTGGTCGAGAAGCGGATTTCTCTTCGACCTGCAATGATAGGGACTTCGTGGCCTGGTCTCGCACCGGCCGATGCCCGCCCCCGGGGATCTCCATGACCGCAGCCATGCCTTCGCGCGACCTGCTGCTGCTCGACACGATCACCGCGATCGACGACTCGTGCGCCGGCGCCGTGATCGTCTCCGGCTCGCACGGAGGCGTCTCCTCCAGCGGCTTCGTCGAGCGCGCGACGGCGCGCCCTCATGCGGTGTTCTTCAACGACGCCGGCGTCGGCAAGGATCGCGCCGGCATCGTCGCGCTCGAACGGCTCGAAGCGATCGGTGTGGCCTGCGCGGTCTATTCACACGATTCCGCGCGAATCGGCGATGCCGGTGACGGCTACGAGAACGGCGTGGTGACGCGCGCGAACGCCGGCGCGCGACGCGCCGGTGTCAACGCAGGCGTTCGCGTCAACGACGCGGTACGTTCATTGGGTGCTCGCGGACTGCCCGGGAAGCTCGTTCACGGGCACTGACGAGCAAGCGCCTTCGGGCCGTCGGCCGTGATCGTCAGGGATTGCCGAGGAAATCGCGCTTGCCGATCGGCACGCCGTTCTGGCGCAGGATGTTGTAGGCCGTCGTCGCGTGAAAGTACACATTCGGCATCGAATGGCCCAGCAGCAGCTGCATGCCCGTGTAGCGCGTTTCCTCGCCGGTGACCGGAAGCACGATTTCCTTGTCCTCGGTGCCGTCGATCAGCGCCGGCGGCACGCTGCGGATGAACTCGACGGTGCGGGCGATGCGCACCTGCAACTCGGCAAACGTCTTCTCGTTGTCTTCGTAGTACGGCACCTCCATCCCCGCCAGGCGCGCCACCACGCTGCGCGCCTTGTCGCAGGCGATCTGCACCTGCTTGGAGAACGGGTACATGTCGGGGATGAGCCGGTAGTCCATCAGCGTGGCAGCGTCGGCCTTTCCTGCATCGACGTGCGCCTGCGCCTTGTCGAGGATCCGAGACAGGTTTTCGAGGAGGTTCGCCAGCCGGGGGACGCTGGCCTGGTACATCGAGATGGTCATGGTGAGGGCTCCGGTGGCCGCCGCATGTCTGGAGAATACGCCATCGAAAGCGAAGTCATCCGCGACGGCCTGCGTACATTGCTCGCGCGCGACCAGGTGATCGACGCGCGGTTGCATCGCAGCGTCAGAATTTCAAGTTCGTCCCGACGTAGAACGTGCGGCCCATGCCGGGAACGGCGATTCCCCAAGGCACGCCGTTCATGCTCATCGTCGTGCCCTGGCCGAGATAGGCGCCCCCGGTGGGCAGTTCGTAGAACCGGTCGAACAGGTTCTCCACGCCGAAGTCCAGGCGGACCTGCTTCCACGAGTAGCTGGCCCGCAGGTTCACGAGCGCGTAACCCGATGTCCTGACCTCGTTGCGCGTTGCCGAGATGTCGGTCTTGGCCTTGACGCCGACCAACTCGGCGATGTTGTCCCATGCGCCGCGCTTGTGCGTGAGCTTCAGCCGGGCATTGAGCGGCATGATGTTGTAGAGCTGCTCGCCGGTGTCGCGGTTCTTGCCGTTGGTGTAGCTCAGCGCGCCTTCCAGCCCCCAGTCCCCCAGTGTCGTGCTTGCCAGCGGCGTGTGGCCGGAGAAGTCGACGCCGTAGAGCCGCGCGGACTGGTTCGCGTACTGCAGCACGTTGAACTGGTCCGGCGCCCAGCCCGCGCGGCGTACCGCGTCGATGTAGTCGTGCACGCGGGTGAAGTAAGGCGAGGCCCTCAAGACCCGGCTTCGATCGGGCGTGTGCCAGTCGAAGGTGGTCGACAGCGTGTAAGCCTTCTCGGGCCTGAGGTTGACGTCGCCGACATAGCCATTGCCGTCGCCGACGAAGTTGTTCATCGTCGCCGCCATGGCCCAGGAAGACCAGGTGTAGCGCTCGTACAGGTTCGGCGAGCGCACCTTGTGCGCGAAGCCGAACTCGATGTCCAGCGATTCGTCGTGGGTGTGGCGCGCCAGCGCGGCGAAATCCCAGTTGTCGTCGCTCTTCTTGCGGTCCAGCGCATTGAAGGCGCCGGCCTCGCTGATCTGGTTCCCGGCATTGGTGCCCGTGGTCCGGTAGCCATGGACGTCGCCGGCATCGGTGCGCACCCGGTCGTAGCGCACACCTGCCAGCGCCTGCCAGCGGGGCGACAGGCGCGTCTCCCATTCGGTAAACAGGGCCGTCCGGTCGCGCCTGCCATTCTCGATGTTCAGGAAACTCAGGGGCCCCATGCCGCCGCCCGAGGCAGGCCACCAGTCGTCGAGCCGGTAGCGCTGCAGTTCGCTGCCCACGCGCAGCACGTCGCGTTCGCTCAGGTTGATGTCGGCCTTGACCGTGACGCCGGTGGTGCTGCTTTCGGAATTCATCGGCATCCCCGAGGCGCAGGTGCCCGCCGGGTCGCCCATGAAGCGGATCGGCGAGCATGGCGAGCCGGTGCCCGATAGCGAGCCGTACCAGAAGCGCTTGTCGGGGCCGAAGTCCATGAAATGGTCGACTTTCTCATGGTAGGCGCGTGCCTCCAGCGATCCCCACGCGTAGGCGCCCAGGTAACGCAGGTTGACGCGCTGCTGCTCATTGCCCAGCAGGTCCATGCGCTGGTTCGGGAAGAGCTGGTACGGCATGTCCTGGTAGCCGAGTCTGGCCTCGAAGAGGTGGCCGTCGCCGCGAAAGGCGACGCCCAGTGTGTGGTTGCCGGTCCGGTAGGCCGTGGATCCCACCTCGTCGAGCGGCAAGGTGTGACCATTGCGCCCGGTGGCCGTCGTGGTCTTGAAGGCGCCGCCCGCCGTGTAGTTGTCCGCGCGGCTCCAGGCGCCGTCGTAGGCGATGCTGAAGGCCTCGGTCGCGTGGACGAGCGAGAGGTTCGCGCCGCGCGCCGCGTTGTTGCTGCGGTAGAAGGCGCCAACCTCGCCGCCGGTGATATTTCCCTGGCCGGGTGCCGCGAACGCCGGGGCGCGCGTGTTGGCGACGATTGCGCCGCCGATGCTGTCGCCGCCGACGCTCACTGGCGTGATGCCGGCATACACCGTGAGGTTACCCACGTTGGCGGGGTCGATGTACGACAGCGCCGGGTTCATGTGGTTCGGGCAGGTGGCGATCAGGTCCATGCCGTCGAGCTTCACTCGCAGGCGATCGTCGGCGAGCCCGCGGATCACGGGCAGGCTCGAGACGCCGCCTGCGCCGTATAGGCTCACGCCGGGCACGTCGCGCAGCAGGCTGGCCGTGTCGCTCGTCGCCGAGCGCAGCGAGCGGATCTGTGCCGGGGGCACCGACTGGGCACCCGCTGCCGGCGTGGGCTCGGTTGCGCCGCTGACGACGACGGGTTCGAGCGTACCCGTCTGGGCGATCGACGGCTGCGGGACGGCGTAGACCAACGTGATGGAGAGGGCGAGCACGCTGGGGCGGCCGCACGAGGCGAGGCTGGCTTTCATCGTTTCGTTTTCCTGTGGATGCAAGGCATGCGTGGATGCCATCCGGATCCGTTCTCGCGGCGCAGACGCGCGGCGCGGCAGCGCACCCGGGCGCGCGCGAGAACGACAGTCGTGGAGCGACTCAGGAAACGAGCGGCGGGGCTCGCGGGGGCGGGAGCGGGTCGAAACGCGCGATGAGCGGCGCGTCGGTGTCGGCGGGGCCGGAGGCCGTGGCGGCCGGCGGTGTGGCGATGCCGGGTGTTGGCGCCGCGGGAGCGGCAAGCAGGCCGCTGGCGACACACACGGCGCAATCGGCTGGCCTTGCCTCGGGCGACGGCACGCCGCGGGATTCCGCAGCGCGGTCACCCGACGGCGACGGTCGCTCGACGCCCGCGACCGTGCAGATCTCGCCCGCCACGCTGTTGTCCTGCACAACCATGCGTGCGTGATGCGAGGTGCTGGCCAGCGCCAGACCGAACTGCGCGACCACGGCCAGCAGGGCCAGGGTCAACGCAATCCTGGAGCGGCGCAGGCGCGCGAAAGTCTGGGTCATGGCGGGCGCGAGATTAGCACATGGCTTGCGCTCGAAGGGCAACGATGTCGGCGTCCCGGTGGGCCTGCGCGCGCGGGACGACGGGCGTGGTCTTCATCCCCGGCTGCAGGACTTACGTACTCGCTGCCGGTGTCGCAGCCGCGCTGACTGGCCTTCTCGTCGACGAAGGGCCGGAACCGCTGCCGGTATGCCATCGCGTACCGGTCCTGCTCGCTTGTCTCGATCGCCCCGGGCCGTGCGGTGCAAACCTGCCGTATTGCCCCGTGCGGCTCGACGCGGAACTCGACGACCAGGCACGCGGCCACCGTACCCGCACGTCCGAGTCCACCTCGGCAATGCACGAGCACCTTGCCGCCCTGCATCAGAGCGTCGACGGCCGTTCGCCCTGCCACGAGCCACGCTTGCTCGAACGAAGGGCCTGGCGCGGTGACGTCCACGATCGGCAGGTGATGCCAGTCGATGCCGCGGCTCGCGATGGGTTGGCCGAGATCCGGCACACCGAGGAGTCTCATTTCGTGCTCCTCGATCAGCGTCAGCACCGCGCGCGCGCCCCAGCGCTGCACGACGTCCAGGTCGGCGTCGAGGTCGCGCGCCCACGGGCGACCGAATACGCTGTCGCCGCGCTTGCCGGGGCAGAAGGTCACCCCGACCATCCCACCGGCGGCTGCCACGGGCAACTCGGCGATGCGAAGCGGATCGGTCAGGCTCGTTCGTGGGGCAAGCGTGGTCATGGCGTGCCGCCGTGTATCGATTGAACCGCGCGCACTCAATGCCGCGTGACGCTCGGCGTCTCTTCATTCACCAGGGAATCGCCACCGAACTCGGCCTGCAGCAGGTCGTTCAGGCCGTCGCAGATCTGGCAGAAGTCCTCGAGCGCGCGTTCGACGTGCTCGGGCACGAAGGGCCACGCGGGAACGTCGGAAACCGCCCGGACTGCGCCGCGATGAAAGAACAGGTGCATCGAGCCCAGTCCTGCATTGAAGTGGTTCAGTCGTTCGAGCAGTGCGGGTGCGCCCTCGAGGTCGGTCAACATCAGCGCGCGCAGGCGCACGCGTACCGGGTTGCCGACGAGGCTGGTCAGCACGCCGATGCGCCCATGGACGAAACCGATGTCGCGGTCGTCGTCGTACTCCAGGCTGCCCAGGCCGGTGGTTTCGTGTACCGTCGCCAGCAGCCGGTGCTCGAGGTCGGCAACGACATCAGTCCCGGTGGGCGGCGCGGCGCGCCGCAGGCCCAGCTCGTCGAAGACCAGTGTCTGGTCCTGCGAGTCGAAGGCCTTGTACTCCAGGAAACCCGGGTGCGCGACGCCCAGCACGTCGACCAGCGTGGTCACGGCCAGGTCCGCCAGGCCGACGAGCGCGGTCTTTGCGGGCCATTCGACGAAGTGATTGGGGCTGCCATCGGGGTCACACTCGGGCGTCGACTCCGGCGCCGAGCCGGTCGGATCGTGCCAGCCCAGGTCCCGCAGCCGGGCGAGCTGGCGCTCGTCCAGCCGCTCGGGGCCGGACAGGTATTGGTTGCTCACGCACTCTGCGCGCAGTCCCCAGTGACCTTGGGCGGCGAACTGGACGTAGCGATCCGTCCCCTTGAGGGAGACGACGAGGTACTGGTCTTCCTGCAGGGCACCGAGGACGCTCGCCAGCCGCTGCGCGAACGCCGGCCAGTCGGCCGACCGCTTGGGTGGCACGCTCACAGGTGCCGACACGGATTGTTGGTCGATGGGTGCCATGTGTGGGCTCCTTCAGGGGGCGATCATGGGAAGGCTTGCGCCAAGGCGAGCAGGGCGGGCGACGGCTGGCTCCGGGTCACGATGTGCACGTCGAGGTCGAACCGGCTCGCGATGCCCAGAGCCCGCTCGATGGCAGTGTCGATCCACGGGTCGTCGTTGCCGAATGCACCTCCGCCCAGGCGCGTGAGCGCGACGACGTTCGTGCCGCCGCGTGCCGGATGCAATGCCGCGGCCAGCAAGGTGGCCTCGTAGGCGGCTTCGAGCACGAGGCGCGCGAAGGGCTCCCACCGGTGGCCGGGAATGCGCGTGTACGTCACGGGCAGCGCCGAGCAGAACGCCTGCGACACCTTCGGGCGTGGCGGTGCGGTGCGGTCGGTGACCTCCACCTGCCAGTGCATGCCGATGCGCAACTTCGAGCGCAGGGCGTCGCGGCCCGCTTCGTCCAGCGCGTGCAGGTGCCGCCCGATGAGCTCCAGACCGTGCTCGGTGCACAGGGCATAGCCGTTGCGCATGGTCCAGAGTCGGGAGGCGGGCTCGTCGAGCGCGGCCGACAGCGCCTCACCCAGGTCCGCCAGGCCGTCGAGTTGGCGATCGCGGGTCTGGCCGACGCCGTCGCCGACGGGCACCAGGTAGTTGCGGTAGATCGTCGCGGCGCCGGCGGCGATCGCGCAGGCCGGCCCCTGCGTGCCGTCGTGCTGGTAACGCGTCACGCCGTCTTCGGGTGTCACATCGGGCGAAACCATCTCCAGCAGGTTGAACTGCGACGCGACCTGGAAGAGGGCGCCGGCGTACTGCGGCTGGCGGTGCATCTGCCGCACCTCGCCCTTGGCGATGCGCACGCGGGCACGCCCGGGCCCGCCGCCCGGTTGCACCGCCCGCTCGCGCAACTCGCCCAGGGACACCAGCTCCAGTTCGCCGATGCCGTAGCGGCGGCTGCTGCCCCGGACGACCAGGTCGTGGCCGTCGACGGCAAGCCGCTCGCGAACGGTGGCGTAGTCGGGCTCCGGGAATCCCGTCAGTTCCTCGAACCAGTTCATGCTTGGCCTCATCGCTCGTTGCGTTCCCCCCGCCGGTCGGCACCGCACTCCTTGGGGGGTGCTGGCGCCCCCGAAGGGCGGTCATCGATGAACACAGTTTGCTGGCCAACAGGCTCAAGGGATGAGCCCGTCGTGCGACATGGCGCCCCGGGTGCGACGGGCGTCGGGTCCGAACCAGATCACGTCAGGCATCCCAATCGCCGCTACTGTTGGCGTCATTGACAACAGACGATGGTGTTGGCATTCAAGTACCGCCTTGCTTGCGTCGTCGGCGGTGTCTGCGTGGTCCGCTACGACAACGAAGTCGGCAAGGGTGATCATCGTCACTTCGGGGACAAGGAATCTGCCTACTCCTCACTACGCCGGAGGCACTTCTCGCAGCCTTCGAGCGCGATATCGCGAGGTGGAAGCGTGAAAACAGTGACTCTCGAGGTTCGCGAGGCCGGTGAATCCATGGCTGACTTCGCACGCGCGTGGCGCACCGGCAAGCCAGAACGGTCTGCTCGAATCAGCTTCGCGACGCCAGAGCTTCTGTGGAAGGTGCTCACGGCCAAGCGCTGGGAACTCCTGAAGGCGCTTTGTGGTGCGGGCCCCGTCTCCATCCGCGAAGCTGCTCGCCGCGTCGACTGGGACGTGAAGGCGGTTCACGGCGACGTTACGGCGTTGTTCAGTGCCGGCGTCATCGAGCGCGCGGAAGGAGGGGGATCGTCTTCCCCTATGCCGCAGTCAAGGGCGAGTTCTTGCTCCTTGCTGCATAGCGCACCCGCACGATGCGATGCCTGACCGTTCGCTGAGTCGGACACGCCACGGCAGGGGAGTCTGGCCACGAGGCGCCGGTTCCCATGCGATGGGTTCGCCGCGCGCTCACGACGGCAAGGAAACGGACATCGAGTTCCGGGCGCCCTTGAAGTATCAAGCCACGATCGAACTGAAGATCGGCGAGAAGCCGCGTTCAGGCACGGAGCTGCACGACACGATCTCGGGTCGAGCTCCAGCAGGTTCTTGGTGAGGCAGTTCAGCAAGTGCAGCACCGGCGCGGTGGAGATGCGGGCCGAATGGCCCGCATCATGAATCTCACGCCTAGGCTTTCGAAAGAACCACGTCGGACGGAGACGGTCGGAGGGACCATCCCGAGCGCATCGGGCACGAAGCGTAGGTTTGCAAACAAACTCACCGGCGAGGTGAAAGATGGGAAGCAGCAATGTCGGTGCAGACCGCATTTGCTCCCCTCGTCCGTTTGCTCTGCGCAGCGACAGATGTTCGGCGCGTCACGAAGAGCCGCAACGTGTTGGCAGCTGCCGCCGATCGCAACGACCAGCGGTCGCCCGATTCGGGCCCCTCGGCGGCCTATGGATTCCTCGAGCAAATTCGTGTCCTTACGCTCGAAGCGGCGTGCTGTCCGAGGGCGTTCAACTGCTGGCTGTGTCGGGGCTGCTGTCCCGCGACTCTCCAGGCTTCGGCAGAACGCGACCTTGGTGCGGCAATGATCTAACAAAGCAAGGGTATCGGCGTATTCAGGATGTAGCGCCGGACGGGGATCCATCACATGGCTCGACGTCATTCCAGTCACACGCGCGCCTTAGGGCGTCGAAGGACCGGCGCGGTTGCGCTGTTGGCCGCTGGCGGGCTGCTGACGCTTCTTCCGGCGCTCTTTGGCAAGTCGATGTTCGGCCAGGCCTTGGCGAACCTTCGGCCGGTCGGCTGGCTCCTGCTCGTCGTCGGTGCTGACCTGTTGCTCATTCCGCGGAGGTTCTCGGCGGCCACGGGTTCCAGCCGCGCGAAGCCGCAGACAGTGAAGCAAGTAGTGGACGGTGCGCTGACTATGAATCGAGTAGCCGTAGACTCCGATGGCCATGGAGACAAACCAAAGCTTGGGGGAGGCACGGTACCGAGCACGCCGACGCGTTCGGATCAGGATTTGTTCGTGCAGTGGCGCCCGAACCCAAGTGTTCAGGAAGGTGCGGTACCGAGCACGCCCACGCACTGGGGCCCCGATGTGTTCGACCAGATCGAGTGGCGCCGCTTCGAAGCTGTCATCGAAGCGCTGTTCGCGAAGGCGGGCTTCGCGACGCGCTCCCAATCTCATGGTGCCGACGGCGGCGTCGATATCTGGCTTCACTCCCGCTTCAACGCTGAGCAGCCGGTAAGCATCGTGCAGTGCAAGCACTGGGTCAGCAAGCGGGTTGGCGTGGACAAGGTACGGGAATTGAAGGGCGTCATGGCGTCCCACGGAATGGCGCGCGGGCATTTCGCGACCACCTCGACCTTCACACCGGATGCCATCGAATTCGCCAGACAGAACGGCATCCACTTGTTGGACATCGAAGGAATCCTGCGGTTAATCGACAAGCGTTCCCAAGAGGATCAAGCAGCGCTGCTGGCGGTGGCAACCGAAGGCGAGTTCTGGAGGCCGACCTGCGTGAACTGCGGAACGAAGCTGGTTCTGCGCCCAGGTAGCCAGGGTCGCAAGCCCTTCTGGGGATGCACTTCGTATCCGCGCTGCCGCACGACCCTGCCGATGCGCGCCGGATGAGTTCGTTGCCTGGCGAGTTGCCATCGCCGGAGACTGTGGAGAACTGCTAAGCCATGCTCATCGAGCAGCACGCCGAGCACGAGTGCTGGGGCACGATCCGGCAGGGCTGGGACGCGTTGGTCGTGTGCCTGCGGCCCGACACGCCGGCGGCGCTCGCCGAGCAAAACAGTGAGCAGGGATTCGGTGTGACGGTGAGCGGGTGCCGGAAGGCCTGCAGAATCGACTGCAAGCGCGTGCCGCAGCTCGATGGCGCGGACCTGGAGTAGTACCGGGGACCGTCGCGTGAGGAGGTGCAGGTGACGGTGGCGAAGTAGTGAAGGGCAGGGTGGTGACCTGAAGGCGATTCATGCCGCTCGCCGGCGCTTTGCACCGAGGTGTGTTTCGGACTGGGACAGAAGTCCAGTCGTCGCTGCCGCCGCGGCGCCGCTCTTATCGGCGAAGATCGTCGAGCAGCGACGCCGCGACGGCTTCTTCGGCGATGCTCACGCCGTGCCGCGCCATCGCCGGGGCCAACGTTTCGTCCCAGATCGCCGCCACCGCTGGTCCGTCATCGAGGTCGCGACGCAGTTGCGGCGCGCCTTTCGCTGCTGCCTCGTAGTCACCGGCGCGCAGCCGCCAGGGACGCGCGCCGAAGCTGCGGATCGTCCAGTTCGCGATTCGCAGGCCCGCCCAGTCAAAATCGCCGTGACAACGCAGCTCGGCCCCTGCGCTGGCGAGCTGCGCGAGCAGCATGCGCTGCGCCGCCGCCGGCATGCCGTCGGTGCAGACCAGCGGAGCGCAGCGCGCACCGAGTCGGTCGGCCGCGATCGCGACCAGATTCGGGTTCTCGCAGACGAAGACTTCACGCGCGGCCACATCGAACGCAGGTGGCGAACGCAACAGCCTGCGTAGCGACAGGTAAGCGGGTTCGCCGTCGGCAGCGAGCCGGTGTTCGGGGGTTCGCACCGGCAGGTTCAGGAACAGCGCGGGCCGGGCGAGCTCGTTGACCATGACCCCCGCCCGCGCCCAGGTATCACGTGCGCGCTCCTCCGGCGCTTCGGCGGCCGGATCCGATGCTTGCCGGATCGTGCCCGGCTCCGCCTGCCGCCAGGCGGCCAGTACCAGCGTGGCCACCGCTTGCCCGGCGTCGAGCGCGTGCGCGTCACCCAGCGTCTCGGCGGCGAGCTGCGCGCGGGGCAAGCCATTTGCCGGTAGCCGTTGCAGCACGGCCTCCGTGCGTTCGATCAGACGCATCGCCTGATCGGCGTCCTGCCGGGCGAGGCGCTTGAGCAGGCCGAGGCCGGCCGGTGCCTGAAGGAGGCCCCCAAGGCCACTGTGCCGACATCTTCCCGGCATGGTCGACCAGCGCGCCTGCGCTGCGGCGCGCATCGCCGCCCGATGCACGATCGGGCCGTCGAGGCGTTCGAGTGCGTCGCGCAGCGACGCGGCCACTCCGGCTTCGCGCAGCGTCGCGTCGAGTCGCGCGAGGTCGATGCGCATCGATTTCACGGGGCGCGGCGGCGCGCCGGTGAGCAACGCGAGCGCTTCGTATTCGCTGGCGCTCAGTCCGGCAAGGTTCAGGGTGGCGGGCGTCTCGTCCGGATCGAGTCGCTCGAAGCGTGCGCGCAGGCGCCCACGCAGCGACGCCAGCGTGTCGGCGCCCAGCAGCGCCTGTAGCCGCGGATCCGGCGTGTCGCTCATGCGGGGGCGAACCGCCGATCCGGATCGGCCTCGCGCCGCCGCGCGCGACCGTCCCAGGTCCAGCGCGAGACGAACACCGCGTCGATGCCCTCGCGCCGCTGCAGCTGGCAGATCGAC
>WBZO01001660.1_pt1 | contig 17864 bp, 16 predicted proteins | sample 5204261 | NCBI WGS metagenome assembly WBZO01 (sample SAMN12412400, study PRJNA552823) | activated sludge metagenome | isolation source: activated sludge from anammox sidestream of wastewater treatment plant... | place: USA: North Carolina | collected 2017-09
CTCCGAAGGCAATCGTCATCGGGGCGCGATGCAGTAAAATGACGATTGCTCTTGTTGTGTAGCTTTACCCCAACGCGCCCGTAGCTCAGCTGGATAGAGTACTGCCCTCCGAAGGCAGGGGTCGGACGTTCGAATCGTCTCGGGCGCGCCAATTTCTTCTTCTCCAAGCAAGTTTTCCTTTTTGCGTACCGTCGGCATGTGACTACACAGTCAAATGTCATGTCGAGGCAATAATCATTCGAAAATCCTGAACGTGTGACTTAGTCACAAAGGGAAATAGTCAGCGAATTTTCTGAAAATTTCGCTGTGACCAAACTGTGACCATAGCGTGACTAGGCTGTGACCACGCCTAAATCGGGATTCCTGCTGATAGGGAACAAACGACTACTGCCATCCGTGACTGGATTTGCCGTTCTTCAGGTTTTTATTTCCTCGTCCGGGACGTATTCGGCTAGATCCTCAAGGCGGCAATTGAAATACCGACAGAGTCGGTTGAGGTGATCCGTAAGCGTGCTGTATCCCCTCTGGTTGATCATCTTAGAGAGGGTGACTCGGCTTATGCCGGTAGCTTCAGAAAGCTCCATCAGCGTCACGCGACGACCGTCGCGGAACTGCTTTTCAGCCAAGAGCTCTTGTATGCGATAGCGAATCATTGTTAGCGTAGTTTAACAGATGCAAAAGTAGGCTTGCATTTGGTTGGCTTGTTTGTTAAACTTGTTTTACGTTGATACGGATATGCGTATGAACGAATCTAGTTCTTAACTACAGGGGACCCCTATATGCAGCAAACCTACCTTACGACCGACGAACTGTCCGGCCGCATCAAGTACGACCCCCGCACCATCCGCGAGCGCCTGAAGGACAGCGTCCTGATCGAGGGCGTGCATTACATCCGTCCCTTCGGCGGCCGCAAGATACTCTACATCTGGGAATCGATCGAGCGCGACATGCGCATCGCCGGCGACGGCCTGGGCATCCCGATGGCAAACGGCGAGGTGTGCCATGGGTAGCATCCAGGTCAGAAAGGAGAACAAGCGTCTGATCCTCGACTTCTACTACCGCAGTATCCGCTGTCGGGAGCAGACAGCCCTTGAGGACACGCCGGTCAACCGCAAGAAGGTGCAGAAGCTGCTTGACCGCATCGAAGGCGAGATCAGCCTTGGCACCTTCGACTACCAGCGCTACTTCCCGTCGAGCCGGAATACGGCCAAGTTCAATCAGTCGCCGATGGCGAGCGCCGTGCAGGCACTCGGCTCCGCGGTTTCCGGCAACGGCAGCGCCCAGCCTGTCATTGCCGCGCAGACGCCGCTCTTCAAGGAGTTCGCCGAGACCTGGTTCAACGAGAAATCGGTGGAGTGGCGCGAATCGTACCGCCAGAGCGTGCGTGCCAATCTGGACAAGGCCCTGATCCCGCGCTTCGGGGAGAAAGCGGTCAGCCAGATCGCCAAGGCAGACATTCTTGCATTCCGCGCTGAGCTCGCCAAAGTCCAGGCGCGGGGCAAGCAGACCGTTCTCTCCAATCCCAGGATCAACAAGATGCTGAACCCGTTGCGGATGATCCTCAACGAAGCGGCCGACCGCTTCAATTTTCCCACGCCTTTCCAGAACATCAAACAGCTGAAGGTCCGGAAAACCGACGTGCAGCCCTTCAGCCTAGACGAGGTTCAACGTATCCTCGCCACGGTGCGTGCGGACTTTCGCAACTACTTTAAGACGCGGTTCTTCACCGGCATGCGCACAGGCGAGATCCACGGTCTGAAATGGAAGTTTGTCGATTTCGAACGCCGGTTGATCCTGGTGCGCGAGACCGTTATCGACGGGCGCACCGAATACACCAAGACCGACGGCTCGCAGCGCGACATCCAGATGAGCCAGATCGTATATGACGCCCTTAAGGAACAGGAGCAGGCGACCCGGAAGATCTCGGAGTATGTCTTCTGCACCCGCAGCGGCGCACCGCTCGATCACAAGAACGTGACCAATCGCGTCTGGCATCCCCTGCTGCGGCATTTGGGGCTGGCACCGCGCCGTCCCTACCAGTGCCGGCACACCGCCGCCACGCTGTGGCTGGCCTCCGGCGAGAGCCCGCAGTGGATCGCCGCACAGCTTGGGCACTCCACGACCGAGATGCTGTTCCGCGTTTATGCGCGCTACGTGCCCAACCTCACCCGCCGCGACGGCTCGGCTTTCGAGCGGCTGATCACCGGCGTAATGGGCAACGGGGAGCGGCAACTGCATCTGCCGGAAGCGGCGAACGAACCTGGCTTGGTGCAGAAGGAGGTGCAGCATGGCTGATATCCGCATGCTCGCCCCGGCATCGGCCCTCTCCATCCCGAGCACAAGCAGCGATCAGGTGCCGGACAAGCTGCCGCCGATCCTCCGCGTGCAATTTATCGAGCGCCATCCGGGTGCCCATGGCGGCATCCTCAACCGTGCCGTGCTCTTTCACAAGCAGGCCTCCCTCTCGGTCGAATGGATGACGCGTCATGCCGACATTCGCCTGGTCCGCGGCAGCCTGGCCTCCATCCGCTGGCTGGGTCGGCCGACTTGCTGCGATGGCTACAATCGCATCTCGCGGCTGGTCCTGCTGGAGCGCCCGGAGGCCGCGACGAATCTCTTCGATCTCGTGCCGCGCGGCTGGGTGTCCGATCGGGAACTCGTGGCGAGGGCGACGGCGCTGTGGGAAGGATTGCCGCGTGGCTTTCGGGACCTCTTCAACGCGATTTTCTGGGATGGCCGGCGCTTCCAGCGCTATCTCATGGGGCCGAGTTCCCTTGGGCACCACCACAGCGGGCTTAACGGGAATTTCCGGCACTGCGTGGAAGTGGCCGAGCGGGCGCTGCGCATGGCCGAGGGGCAGGAGCTGGCCAACCGCGCCATCCTCGCCATCGGCGGCCTGGTGCATGACGCTGGCAAGGCGGACGAGTACCGCTTCGACCATGTCCGCCGCTGTTTCTCCATGTCGGACCGAGGTGCGCTGATCGGCCACCGCGAGACCCTGCAGCAGTGGATCGCCGCGGCGATGGCCAGCCACCGGGTCATCCTGCCCGAAGCGCACTACTTGGGATTAATCCACGCGCTCACCGCGGCGAAGGGGGCGCCCGCCTGGCTGGGGCTGCGCGAGCCGCGCAGCATCGAGGCGACCATCCTGTCCATGGCGGACCGTCTGTCGGGCGAGGAGGAACTCTACACGCGCCTTGCGCCCGCCGAGGGCGGCTTCGGCCGCTATCACAGACTGCTCAAGTACCGGCCTTACATCGTTGGCCTGGGGTCCGAGCATGGCTTGTGACATTGCGCCGGCCCTGCCCCGGGTTCATTCTACGCAGGGGCAGGCGCGTTACGGTTTGCGGCTTGTTGGTATGCATCGTCCATCGCTTTGGCGCTTGAGGGAGGCAATGCAGACAATGGCTGCCAAATCCCTTGCCTGGGATGACCGCCCGGTTTTCCTCCACGCAGGCTCACCCCCTGAGCCTTGCCGCCCGCTATCATCATTCGCATGAAAACTCCGATTGAGCCTGGTGGCATGCCTGCCGAGAAGGTTTTACGCATCGGCCGCCGGCCGCCGGCCAACGCCGAGGCGCTCAAGGTGCTGGAGGAGGCCGCGGCCTGGGTGCGGGCGCATCCGGAGGTGGGCAACCTGGTCGTCCTGGCCGGCAGCCCCGGCCAGTGCAGGCCATTCACCACGTCCATCGACAGGCCGCTCGACTTCATCGGCATGCTGGAAGTGATGAAGCACGAGCTGTTCAGGGAGAAGTGAAGTGCTGGGCGCCTGCATCGGCGACATCATCGGTTCGGTCTATGAATTCCAGGCCTGGAAGAGCCGGGAGTTTCCGCTCTTCACCGAAAAATCCGAATTCACCGACGACACGGTGTGCACCATCGCCGTGGCCGAGTGTCTGCTCGACGGCACCGATCCCGCCGTTGCCCTGCGCAAGTGGGGCTACCGCTATCCGGGGCGCGGCTATGGCGGCAATTTCGCACTCTGGCTGAAGGATGCGGGCATGGGCCCCTACAACAGCTACGGCAATGGCGCCGCCATGCGCGTGAGTCCGGCAGCGCTCCTGGCTGGCACGCTGGACGAGGCGCTGGCCTTGGCGCGCCATGTCACGGCGGTGACGCACAACCATCCCGAGGGGATCAAGGGCGCCGAAGCGACCGCGGCCGCCATCTGGCTGGCCAGGCAGGGTGAGGCGCCGGAGGCCATCCGCAGCAGGATACAGGACACCTGGGGCTATGACCTTTCCCTCAGCGTCGACACCATCCGTCCCGGCTACCGCTTCAACGAAACATGCCAGGACACCGTGCCGCAGGCCCTCGTCTCGGCGCTGGAGGCCGCGAGCTTCGAGGAGGCGATCCGCAACGCCGTGTCCCTGGGGGGTGACGCCGACACGCTGGCGGCTATCACCGGCCCCATCGCGGAGGCCCTGTTCGGCATTCCGGATGACATCCGGCGCAAGGGGTGGCTGCGGCTGCCGAAGGACATGCGCGACGTGCTGGAGCGGCTCTACGCCAGAGCCGGTGGCGGTGCCGACATCAACGGCGCCGCGCCCAGGCTCACCCCCTGAGCCCCGCCCCTGAAACAATGGGCCATCCCACTTGAAGGAGGAAGCCCGAAATGACCGATTTGCGCCTGACCGAACATGCCCGCGCCCGCATGCAGCAGCGGGCGATCCCGCCCACCGTCGTCGAGGCTCTCCTCGCCTATGGCCATGGCGAGCACGACCACCGTGGCGGCACCATCCGCTACTTCAACAAGGCGGCGCGCCGTCGCCTGGAGCGGGAGCACCTCGACCGCGCCCTCGAGCGCTATCTCGACACCTATGCCGTCGTGGCCGCGACGGGTGAAATCATCACGGTCGGTCATCGCGACAAGCGCATTCCCAGGCACTGAGGGGGCGGCTATGAAGAGTCGTTGCATGTTCAGGAGCAGCACAACGATGAAGTCCCTGGAGGGTGGTTCGGTGGAAACATCCCCCGGGTCTTGCATGCCGCCAACGGACTACCGTATTAACAGGTGAACGAATGACCATCGCCATCCTGACCCGTGCCGTCATCGTTCCTGTCACAGTGCTTGCGCAACGGTGGCCCGGCGGCGAGGCCGGCTATCGGGCCGCCGCACCGAACCAGACCTATCGCTGCGATGGGTACCTGGCCGCCATCGATTTCATGTCTCCCGGCGATGTCGAGTATTGGATCGAGGAGACGCTCAAGCCCGCGGGCCTGCGCTTTCCGCTGCATGGCCATGAACGAGACGTGGTGGTGGCCGATGCCGTCGAGGGCCCGACGACGCCCTGCGACTGGCTCGAATTCACCCGGCAGACGAAATGGAGCGAGGCCCGCCTGAAGGGCGCCCCCGAGACGACCCTCACGGGCCCCCGGCATTGGTCTCCGGAAAACGAGCCGGAGGCGCACTATCTTGATCCCGATACATGCGGCAGGCGCATGCGGTTCATTGGCGCCGAGCCGCATCTCGCCACCTTCGAGGACGAGGAAACGGGACAGCGCAACTATGTGGGCCTGGTTTCGAGCGACAGCCTTTCCCTTCTTATGGGCTGGCGGCTGCAGGCGCTTTGGGAAAAATTTTCTCCTCTGCGTGAACAGGCGAACAGCGATCCCGCGGGCCTCCCGGAGGCAGATCGAACGCGCCTGCGCGAGGCGGCCCTCGAATGTGAGCGCATTTCCGATGCGGCCGGGCCACTCGAGAGCAAGGCGCTCTGGCTTGCCGCCCTGCTAGCGCGCATGGGCTCACATTGGATGCTGGCGGAGCGGCTGTGGCGGCGTTACCTCGCCGGCGAACCGGACGATGCCGGTTCCTGGATGGAACTCACCTGGTGCCTGGGTGAGCTGGGCCAACATGACGAGGCCTTGGAAGCGGCCGAAAAGGCCGTTGCCCTGGAACCGGGAAATGCCGGCGCAGCGGCGAACATGGCGGCCTGCCTGCGCGCATTGGGACGACGGGACGAAGCGTTGGCGTGGGCAAACAAGGCGCTCGTACTGGACCCCAAAGATGCAATCACGGCGGCTCTGAAGAAAAGCCTCTCGGGCTATCCTTGATGTAGCAACCTGGCAATCACGTAATTACGCTGCTGGCTGCCAATGGTGGATGCGGCTGCGGTTTCCCTTTTTGACCGGACACCCGACTCGAATGACACAACAACACCTCATCCTCCTTGGAGACTCGATTTTCGACAATGCGGTTTATGTGCCAGATGGTCCGGCGGTCATCGACCATCTGCGCGCTCTGCTGAAGCCGGGGCAAAAGGCGACTCTCCTGGCCCGCGATGGCGACGTGGTGGCGGACATTCCGGACCAATTGCTCGACATACCGTCCGATGCCACCCATTTGGTCTTGAGCGTGGGCGGCAACGATGCTTTGCAGCACACCGACCTTGGGGCATTTCCTGCCGGGACGGTCAACGATGCCTTGCGCCACCTGACAAGGATCCGCAAGGAGTTCCATCGGGAATACCGGAAGATGCTCGGGGCAGTGATTGCCCTGGACCTCCCCTTGGCAGTCTGCACCATCTACGATTCCATACCCGGCCTGGGCACTGAACTGCAGACGGCCCTCTGCGTGTTCAACGATTCGATCATCCGCGAAGCCCTCGCGGCAGGGGCAAAAATATTCGACCTCAGGAACATCTGCACCGAAGCCGAGGATTACTCGCAGCTATCCCCCATTGAACCGTCCGGGCAAGGCGGCAGGAAAATAGCCTTGGCAATCAGTGAATGGTTCTCGGGCCTTGGTGATTCCTGAGGGCAGGCCTGAAGGGACTCATTGAGGGATCATTTGCGAGGCAGACTGCCCCCGCGATTTTCGCTCACCACATCGGCAGGACACCAGATAGCTGCCGTATCGTCCCCGAGAGGAATGACCCTCCCTCCCAAAAATTCGACGCCGACCCAGGCGCATATCAAGGCGTCGAGCGCGTCTTCATACTTCTTCAGGTGAGCCAGGCAGGTAATTTCTCTGTCGAAGCGAATCAGCTCTCCCAGTCCAGAAAATCGCTCGGAGAGCTTTTCCAGTATCGCCTGATAAATTTCCAACAAGTTGTTTATGCGCTTTGGCACACTCGCTTCCTGCCAATAGCTGAGTGATTTCGATACCTTGTATTGAACGCGTTGGTCGGCCTGCAGCAGAGAAAGCAGGGCAGGATGGGGATAAACCTCGATTAAAACTTTGCCTGCTTCTGAGGGCTTCTCAATGATGTCGGTTACCAGGTTAAAACCGGAGCTTTTGAATGCCCTTGTGAGGTCCTCTCCCAGAGTCCCCGGTCTTGCTGGGCTAGGCGAATGCGCACCACAATTGCGGTCACCGAACTCGCGGGAAATCTGATCGTCCGCCTCTCGCCTGGATGTGATTTTCTTCCTCGAGACTGGCATATCGATCGCCACCAGATCGACTGGCTTGCCAGCCAGCTTTTCTGCTGCAACAAGCAAGCGGCTGACGTCGGGATGGGATCCCTTGAACTCCTTCTTTTGCCAGTTTACTTGCCCGTCATCTGCAAGAGCGACAAAGCTTTCGTAACTGGGGGCTACAGCCAGGCACTGCCACTTTTTGCCTTTGCCGCGGACTAACGCGACCCCGCTCGGGTTGTTTGCTGTCCAGGCCGCATCAATTTCGAGAATGGCCTTCATGGGAGGTAACCAGACTCAATTGCTTCCGGCCAGTCTGTGCGCAAGTTTCACCAGCGCCCACGTATCGTGTCGGCAATACTCCAGCAGCCCCCGCTCCAGTTTCGCCTTGCGGTCGTCTGGCGTGCGTGTGCGATGAGTTCTATGTAGGCCGCCTGCGCTTCCTGCCCATGCGCTACGGATTCCAGTCCATCGTAGGACATCCCGGCATCCACCGTCGGCAGCACTGCCTTGATCGACCACGAACCCTTCATCTCCGGGTGGTAGTAGTAGCGCCGCGTGATTGGCAGCAGATCCACCATGCGGTCGGCAATACCAATCAGCTGGACGGCAAGATCCGGAAACAACGCGGACAGTTCCTTCAGCCGTGTCGCTTCGAAGCTCTGGTTGTAGACAAACACCGGGCCATCGCCGGCCAGGGACTCGATCAGGCTCTCGGCAAAGCGCCGTTGGGGATCATTGCCGCTAACATCCAGGAATTCTCGGTGACGAACACTTCCATCCTGCTCTTCGGTGTGGCAGGACCACTGGAACACGACCTGCTGGTAGGGGCGTGTGTCGGCCCAGATGGGCACGGCAAACTGGACCGACTCGAAATCGAGGTAGTGGCGGGGCCAGCCGTATTGCGCCATTTCCTCTGCTGCTGCCGTATCGAGAAATGCCTCCCCTGAAACCGTTGCCTGCCAGATGCGACGGACCTGGTCTGTTTCGAAGCGTTCCGCTGGCGCATCGAGCAGGTCATCGATGCCGGCGGCGCGCAAGGCAGCAGCAAGCCGTTTGCCCGCGACTCCAGGCAGCAACTCAACAGGGTATTTCGGCTCCGGTGGAAGATCTTTGCTGCAGTATGCATAAAAGGGGCAGGGGAAAGGGTCATCACATTGCGCGCCCACTGCAATCTCGGGTTCAGGCCCAGCCAGTATGGCCTTGGCCCCCCTAACCCATCCAGGCACTTCTCCACTGAGCGCCTCCACGTCCTCCAGGACGTCGGCCTCCTTCAACAGTCCGTGATAGTCGTCGCCGCCCGGATAGACGAATCCGGTATCGATATGGGCCACCGCCACGGAATGCACGTGTATGCCGGCATGCCGGGCAACCCAGGTCTGGATGGCGCAGTCCTTCAGGTGGTAGCCCTTTACCGAGGCGGAGGACTTCACTTCCACCATGCGCCAGCCATGTCCCTGCGGCAGCATCAGATCGGCCCGCACCAGCACCCCGTCGTGTTCGAAGGTTGCCTCGAAAATCGGGGTGCGTGGCTTGGATTGAATAAGCTTTGCCGTGTCCGAAAGTGCCTCGCTCAGATGGTTGTCGTGGCCGACCAGCACTCCGCCTGGGTGAAGACTGCGCGCAATATCCCCCACGCCATGGCCGGCTTGCATGCGCCGGGAGGCTCCCTCATCCTCCTCCGCCAAGTCTGGACGGTGGAGGGAAAGATGCAGTCGCTTTGTGCACTGCAGGAAAGATAGCAGGCGGGATTTAGACAACCGATATTGTGGCTGCGGAGCGGGGGAGCCGTTATTGCGGGCGGGCATGGCGCAGTGGGGTCGCTTTCTTGTATCCTCACTGCAAACTCTACAAGAAAGCAGTCTCATCCGGTGAGCTTGGAGGGAGGTAATCTTGGCTCAAAAGACCGGAACAGACTATGAAAAAACTCGACCCGGAAAACGTCGGTCCTCAGTGCGCCAGGCTGGTTGTGGCGATATCCTCCCGTGCACTCTTCGACCTTGATGAGAGCCACCGCATCTTCGAGGAGGGCGGCGAGGAGGCCTACTCCCGCCACCAGATCGAGAAGGAGGATGAGCCGCTCGCCCCCGGCGTCGCCTTCCCCCTGGCGCGAAAGCTCCTGGCGCTGAACGGCGCCACCCCGCGGGTGGAAGTCATCCTCATCTCCCGCAACAGCGCCGACACGGGCTTGCGCATCTTCAACTCCATCCGCCACCACGGACTCGACATCACCCGCGCCGTGTTCACCCGTGGGGGAAGTCCTTGTCGATACATCGCATATTCTGAATTAACCAAATCGGCACAATCTATGCCATGGCTGTCAGGAAAAACCGGGTTCTAACAAGCTTCCTCAACCGCAACGCTCAACGAGGACACGCACATGACCGTGAAGTTGATGCATGGCTACAATCTCACGAATGGCCTCTATTAAACACCGGGTGGTTTCAGCCAGATATGAATCAGACCTTTCAACATCAATGACGATAATGAGTGACAAACCTGATACGACAAGGTCGCTTCTGCATCGACTTGCATCCGTTTCTTCCGGCAAAGACGTGGCTGAATTGCTTTGCAATGAGGCATCCTTCACAGAGCTTGCAAAACAACCGAATGAACCTGCAATTCGTCGGGCGGTCATGCTTCTCGCGGCCGATGATATGTCGTGTTCTGCAATCGAGAGATCGCTGATTGCGGCATCTCTTGCCAAGCTCTGGTCAATTCGGCCAATTCGGGGGATCGTCGATGAGTTCGCGACGAGATTTCTGAAAACACCCCTATACGAACTGCCCGAAACAATTCCGAGCAGCATGTGGATCTTAGTTCCGGCATGGCTTGCTGGTAGGCGGTTGGAGTGGATTCCCGAATTCGCTGCGCGGCAAGTGGTACTCAATGCCGGAGATCAAGAGATCTGCAAGGCATTTCTAGAACTGCTTCTTGATCGTTCTGCCAGCATTTCAATTGCACTCAAGTTGTTAAATCGGTTCGTCGCAGAAACGACAGGATTAGGGCTGGAGATTCGGTTAAGGAACGCATCTAACCTCAGTTCGTCATTGGTCAAGTTGCTCATCAAGACCAAAATGCCTCCCGGAAAGGGACTGGCAAGCGAGGTTTATCGATTTCTGGAATCCGCCGTGCTTTGTGGCGAGCTCAGTTCAAAATCCCGTTCGGGAGAGCTTGCCGCTGAACTTGTATTTTATCTAATCAAGAGGTTTCCCGGCTTGCTGATGGATCCGACGGTCAGACTGATTCTGGAAGAAATTGGAGCACACTGGCTTTCATCGCATGATAAAAAATGGCTGCGGATCAAAAAGGAAATTGTCCTCGAGATAAGGGATCTAGTCGCAATACTTGGCCTTGGCGGCATTCGCGCAAGCTCTCTGGCTGCTTTTGCAAGGGAATTGGCTTCAAAGCCCGGCGAAGCAGACAAGGTATTCCGTGAGCTGGCTGAAGCATACGATTTTGCAGATCACGAAGTGGCCGAATGGCTTTCAAATGGAGGGCATGAAGGCAGGATCGAGGGGAGTGCCGAATCGCGATCCGACGCCGAAGCTCTGGCTGCTGTCATGCTCAGGTTGGATGAACTCGGGAATGAGAGCAGTTGCACTGAATCGCAGGAATTCCAGCAGATAAGTGCCCTGACTGTCGAACTTGGTCTGTATGCAGCCAGAAAAGGGCTGCGGTTTGAAGGAAGACGCGGCGAGCTGGTTACATTCGACCCGCTTCGTCAGCGGACAATCGGCCATGCCAAGCCGGGTTCGCAAGTAAGGATTCTTGCTCCCGGCATCACAAGGAAGACCGAAACGACCAGTCAGTTGATTATTCCTGCCGTAGTCGAGCCGGCTGGCGAAGAAGAATAACCAATACACAGGAATGCGGAACAAGATATGACCACGATCATTTGCGTTGACTTCGGTACCGGCATGTCGAAAGTAGCTGCCAGCATCGATGGGGGGGATCCATTTCCAATACCTCTTGCCAGAATGGTGGAAGATCCGGTCAAGGAATATCCGATCGATTCTTCTTTGCTGTTCTCTGCCGATGGCCAGATCTATTTTAGTCACAAGGCCGTGGAGGAGTCACTGTTACATCAGTCAAAACCTCAGCGCCGCCTCGATTCGCTCAAGAGAAGACTGACGACTGGAGATTTGTCGGACTTGAGAACCGTCCCGCTTCACAAGGCCTTCAATCAGACGGGGATTGAATTTTCGATTGCTGACACACTGACCCTGATGTATGCCCACATTCTTCATTTGACCAGACAGTATCTGTCTGATGCACACGGAGACGAAGTTCTGCGACATGTCAAATACAGATTCACCCGACCAGTTTTCCATGAAGATAGGGCCAAGTGGTTCGACAGTCAGGTCGCAAATGCCCTATTCATGGCAATTGCTTTCGATGCAAGTCAAAAACACGATCTTACCTATTCCGTGGATGCGCAAGCTGCACGCAAGCATCTTGATGCAAGCAGCAAGAGGTCAGGGCCTAGTGCCGATATTTGCAAGACAGGATTTCTGGAACCAGTCGCAGCGGGAATGCTTCATCTGAGCAGGGAAGATGATCACAGAACGGTTGCAGCGATAATGGACATTGGCGCAGGAACGACTGACATGGCCCTGTTCGTTGCCATCCAGCCGCACGGTAAAGCCGGCATCGATCGTGTCAAGACTCTCGGCAAGACACTTTCGGTCAACAAGGCCGGTGACCACATTGATGACCTCATCAGAAAGCGAATAGAAAGTGATGCTTTTGAGGTGAAGCACATGCTCACCGAAACTGATCGGATCGAGATAGATCTGCACATTCGACGCTGGAAAGAGGATTTGTTCACTTTCAGCGAAACGATACCAGTGCTTGGCAAGGGGATAGTCCTGCCAAAAATTACGAGGCACTCATTTCTGAAGTCATCCGGCTACAAGGAGACGGAAGAGGTATTGATCAATGACTTGTTTGAGGTATTCGGCACGGCAAGCAGAGACATTGAATTCTTTGCTACGGCGTCAGATTTTCCAATATCGGAAATTGAGCTTATCCCGGCGGGGGGTGGCGCCAGATTGCCTGTGTTTCAGAAGATCGGAGCTCTGACATGGAAAACATCAAGAAGGCTCCTCGGTATCGAAATCAAGAAGCCAATTCCCGATCAGGCTGCCGATTACAACGAGGAATACCCTCAGCTGGCGGTGGCTCTGGGGGGGGCGCTAGAGGGTCTTCCGGAAGTCAACGAACATGAGCGGGTGCCAATCAGAATGAAGGGGCTCAGCGGTATTACTTCAAAACAGTCCTTCTGACGCACGCTGTCATGTCCTACGAATCTGCATACCCCAAACCGAGTGCTCTGATCGAATCGCTTCGGTCTGTCGGCTACAGCTTGGCTACGGCAATAGCTGATGTCCTGGACAACAGCATTACTGCCGACGCAAACAATATCTGGATCAACTTCTTCTGGGATGGGATGGAGTCTCATATTTCAATCCTTGATGACGGCCGCGGAATGAACGAAAGCGTGCTCAAGGATGCTATGCGGCCAGGAACTACTAGTCCTACCAATCCAAGAGACAAGAGCGATCTCGGCCGATTTGGTCTCGGTCTGAAGACCGCGTCGTTTTCTCAGTGTCGCCAGCTGACGGTCTGGTCAAAGGCTGATGGCGGCACGATTTTCGGCCGTCGCTGGGATCTGGACTATGTTGTTGATAAAAACGAATGGTTGCTGCAGAAGGATCTGGACGAACCACGGCTGGACAGTTTCTTCGCTCTGAAACAGTTGCGATCCGGCACTCTGGTCATCTGGGAGAAAGCAGATCGAATAGTCGAGGAGGGCGTGCCGCCCAGCGAAGTTCTACAAAAGTTTCATCAGCAGATAAACGATGTTCGTTCCTATCTGGAAATGATATTTCACCGGCATTTGACCGGCAGGGCTGCAGGAAGGCGAAGCCACCCGCTTCTCATATACATCAATGGCAACCTTCTGCAAGGATGGGATCCGTTCAGCGCAGGAAAGTCCGCATCTCCGGAAATCTCTCCCATAGAAGAAATCTTGTACAAGGGCCAGAAGGTCCGACTGCAGGGTTTTGTCATGCCTCACAAGGATCGGCTCAACGAACAGGATTATTTATATGCCGGCGGCCCCCACGGTTGGATAGCCCAGCAGGGTTTCTACATATATCGCAATGACAGGATGATTCTGGCAGGTGACTGGCTCAGACTCGGTCGAGGTGGAAAGATCTGGGTCAAAGAGGAGCAGTACAAACTGGCAAGACTATGCATCGACATTGGAAACGAGACAGACCTTGATTGGTCTCTGGATGTCAAAAAATCAACAGCCCGTCCGCCATTGGCCTTGAGAGAAAGGCTTACAGGCATAGCCGAGGCACAGCGTAAGCGAGCTAAAGCGGTATTTCTTTATCGGGGTGCTTATGGGCCCAAGCCATCGATTGCCAAGGCGATTGAAAAGCCTTGGATGGCCAAGGACCGCGCCGGCAGCATTGCTTACAAGATCAATCGTAACCACCCATTGATAAAAGGCGTTCTTGAGCGTCTTGGACCCTTGGCAAGCGAAATCGAGTCACTTTTTCGTCTTGTCGAAGAAACAGTACCGGTACAGCAGATCTGGATTGATACGGCCGAATCAGAAAGGGATCATGCGGTTCCATATGCAGGCCTAAGTGAGTCCCAGATTCTTGCCGACATGAAGAAGACCTATGATTTCCTTCGCCTGGGAGCATTGGATCACGACAGTGCCGTTGCTTATCTTCTCGCAGTGGAGCCCTTTAACAGATACCCCGAACTGGCGGAAAAACTGAATCCATAAATCTATGAACAATGAAATCTTCGATCTAGCTGTCGGAATGTGTCAGTTGAAGCTTTCCTTGACTCAAAGCACTCAACAGCACGCATTGTCACGAGACCAGATTGCAGAAGTGGCTGAGGAAGTTGTCGGCATGTCAACTTTTAGTTCAGCAATAAATCTAGATTTGCTGGTCGCGCGACTGGAGGAAATATTTACTGTTTGGACGAATGATCCGCGAGCGCTTAATGGTGACGATGATCATGTCCCGTGGCTCAGCGGGCGACGCGGAGATATCCAGTGGAAGTTCTGGAACCGCTACAAGCTTTACCTGATTCAGAAGCAGAAGCTTGAACCTGCAGCCGTGGAAAACATCGAGAAGGTCGTCGACGAAATTCTTGGCCGTTTCGAAGATCCGCTAAGGGCAGGTAGCTGGGATCGACGAGGGCTGGTCATGGGAAATGTTCAGTCCGGCAAGACGGCCGCATACACAGGCCTTGTCTGCAAGGCAGCCGATGCGGGTTACAAAGTGATCATCGTTCTTGCTGGGTTGCACAACAACTTGAGAAGTCAGACACAGATCCGCCTTGACGAAGGATTTCTCGGATACAAGGCCGCAGCACCTGGAAAGGGAGGATTCGAGCCGGTTGGAGTTCATCAGTTCGGTCCTGGTCTGAAGGCGGATTCGGTAACCAACCGTAATGAGGACGGCGACTTCAGAAAGGTTATTGCCAAACACTTTGCCATTCACCCAGGTGGCAATCCGCTGCTGTTTGTGGTCAAGAAGAATGTGACTGTCCTCACTCATCTTCTATCCTGGATCAATCATTCGGGAGACGCAACGGACCCTGAAACGGGCCGCAAGTATCACTCGAACGTTCCTTTGCTGGTGATTGACGACGAGGCAGACCAGGCGAGCATTGATACCAAGCTTGGGGCATATGATGAGGATGGCAAACCGGACCCTGATCACGACCCGACGGCGATAAACCATAAGATACGTCGCCTTCTCTATTCATTCGACAAGTCGGCATACGTGGGGTTCACCGCAACGCCATTTGCAAATGTCTTCGTCTATGAGAATGCCTTTGCGAAGGATATTGGAGAGGACCTCTTTCCTCGCAGCTTCATCATTAATCTTCCTGCACCGAGTACCTATGTGGGTGCGGCGAGAATATTCGGTATCGAAGAAGACGTAGATGCTGGTCTCGAAACTCTTGAGGCACTGCCCATCACAAGAATTGTCAGCGATCACGCCGCATCAGATAAGCCAGCCGAAAAGCAGGGCTGGATGCCGCCCAAACTTGTTCAGAAGACAGGCCATGTTCCGCTCTTCGACGGAAAAAGAAAGATTCCCCCGAGCCTGAGGCATGCAATCATGTGCTTCACCTTATCGGCTTGCGTGCGGACGCTCAGGGAGCCCGGTACCAGATTCAATTCGATGCTCGTGCATGTCGTGCGCTTCACGAACGTACAGGCAATAGTCAAAGAGCAGATCGAAGAGGCATTGAAGGATATCGGAAATTGTCTGGAACACGGCGAGGGGAATCAAAAGCCATCGCTGCGAGATGAGTTCGAGATGCTTTGGCACAAGGACTACGTCCCCACGTCCATGGCATGCGGTGAAGGATATGATCTTCCGCCTTGGCATGATATTGATCCGCTGCTTACCAGGGTCGCACTAAGTATAGAGGTCAGAAGCATCAACGGATCGGCCATGGATACGCTGGACTATGAACAGCATCGTGCTGTCGGCCTTAATGTCATCGCAGTTGGTGGTGACAAGCTTTCACGAGGTCTGACGCTGGAGGGGCTTACCGTCAGCTATTTCCTGCGCTCCTCCCGCATGTACGACACATTGATGCAAATGGGGCGATGGTTCGGATACAGGGACAAATACATAGATATATGTCGCCTTTTCACGACCCATGAGCTGGTCAGATGGTTTCAGCACATTGCTGCCGCAACCGAGGAGCTCAAGCGCGAATTCGACTACATGGTGAGCATCGGGGCGACGCCTAGACAATATGGTCTCAAGGTGAGATCTCATCCGGTACTTCTTGTGACTTCGCAGGTGAAAATGCGCAGCGGCACAAAGATGAGGCTTTCGTATTCCGGAGACATCAGTGAAACAATCGTATTCGACCTGCCAAAGGCAGACGAGAACTGGAGGCTGTTGAGGTTGCTTGTCAGTGATCTCGGAAAAGCTTCTGGCGGAGGAAGGAAAGGAGGATATGTTTGGAAAGAGGTACAGCCTTCCGCAATCCTCGAATTTCTATCGAAGTACAGTGCTGCCGATGCACCTCGAGCAAACCCCGAACTTTGGAGTCAGTACATACGACGTCAGAATGATCATGGAGAGCTGACTGATTGGACAGTTCTGCTCGCGTCATCCAGTCTACCCAATGCCACCCCACTTTCTTCCTGCCTTGATGGTCTTGATGTCGGTGCCGTTGAACGCAAGGCTTCCGATACAACATCAAAGCGCCACACAATTGGACGCCTCGTGAATCCGGGAGACGAAAGTTGTGATTTGAATGAGAATGAGCGCAAGATCGCCCTGGAGCGCACGAAATTTCTTTGGTCAAAAGATACTAGGAAGAACAAATCCGAGAATCCGCCTGACGAACCCTCAGGAAGAGGAATCCGCTATGCGCGACACAAAGCCAAGGGGTTGCTTCTGATATACCCGCTGGATGTTTCCGGAATCAGCCAGGAGCTTCGGCCTGGAGTTCCACTTGTCGGCATTGCGATCAGCTTTCCCGAAAGTGATACAGCAAGAGACATAGGTTATGTGGTGACCCACAAGTTTGCCGAGGATAACGATTTTGGAGATATCTGAAGAGCTTGACGCTGCATGGTGCGCGCTCATCCTTGAGCCATGGTCAAAGCCTGGTCGGTACCAGCGACGTGTAGCGGCCGAGTCGATACACAGCATTTACGTTGTGCTGATGCGACCTGCCGATGCAATCGGTCTGTCTCTGGAGGTTCCTGCAAATCTGGTGTCGGCTGTCGCTGATGATTCGGCAAAAGGATTCGTTCTCACCAAAGAGTGGAAAGAGGGTAGCGACAAAGTGATTCTGACGTTGTCGCTAAAGGAGAGCAGGTATCGGGAGGTTTTCAAGATTCTTGCTTCGGATGTCTTTTCGAGAATCCTGAAAGAAAAGTCTCCTGAGCATGGGGCGTTCGCAATGGTGGAACGCTTGTCTCACTGGAAACGCTTTCTGCAGGCAACAAGAGACGAGGGGCTGACTTTTGAAGAACAACTCGGTTTGTATGGAGAGCTCTATGTTGTTCGTGCGATGCTGAAGACGGACCTAATTGCACCTCAAGTTGTCATCAAGTCGTGGCATGGGCCAGAAGGGGCCAATCAGGACTTCATGCATCTAAATCGGGCACTGGAAGTCAAGTCGACGGTTTCCGATGACATTGGCCGCATCAATATCGCGAATGAGAGGCAACTCGACGAAACTGGTCTGATTAGACTTTTGCTAGTTCAGCTTGCGTTCGACTTGCAGTCAGGAACCCCGATGACATTGCCCGCGCTAGTAAAGGAGATCAATGACCTTCTGCCTGATGAGATGTCGGAGAAGTATTTTGATCTGCTCGCATTGGCCGGATATCACTCGATTCACGAGCCTCTCTACGATGAGCGCGGTTATGCGCTTCGACTGTCTAGATATTTCGATGTGAAAGATGGATTCCCAAGAATAAGACACCACCT
>WBZO01003592.1_pt1 | contig 17861 bp, 14 predicted proteins | sample 5204261 | NCBI WGS metagenome assembly WBZO01 (sample SAMN12412400, study PRJNA552823) | activated sludge metagenome | isolation source: activated sludge from anammox sidestream of wastewater treatment plant... | place: USA: North Carolina | collected 2017-09
CGGCGGACGGGTCTACGGCCGATGGCCGGGGCTGGCGGTCGATCGGCGGCACGAAGGGCGCGACCTGGCCATCACCACCGACTTCCGCGACGTGTTCGGCGAAATCGTGGTGCGCCACCTGGGCGTCCGTGACGCCGGCCCCATCTTCCCGGGCTACGGGCTGGATGCCCGCCGGTTCCCGGGGTTGTTCGCCTGACTTGTCGCCCAGCGGGCGGTCGGTGTTAAAGTGGTCGTCCTGATGGCTGAGAAGGACAAGCGCGTCGTGGGCGATGCCCTGGGAATGGTCGAAACCCGCGGGTTCGTCGGGATGATCGAGGCAACCGACGCCATGCTCAAGACCGCGAACGTCGAGTTCGTCAGCTGGCAGAAGGTGGACGCCGGCCTGGTCACCGCCATCGTGCGCGGCGACGTGGGGTCCGTGAAGGCCGCCACCGACGCCGGCGCCGCCGCCGCACGCCGCGTGGGCGAACTGGTGGGCGTGCACGTCATTCCGCGTCCTGCGGACGACCTCGAGAAGGTCTTCCCGATTTCCTGACGCGTCAGACCCTACACGTTCGGTCGACGCCCCCGCACATCGTCCAGATGTCGACGGGCCACCTCAACCTGTTCCAGTGACGCCTTGCTCGGGTCCGGTGCGCTGAGATCGCGTGCAATCGCGAAGGCGGCATCGCCCATCGCACGGTGATACGCCCGTTCAGCCTGCTGCAGCGCCTCGAGCGCCCGTGTGTGTGCGTGCTGCCACTCGAGCCACCGCGAGAGCCTGTCGAGCGCCTCGGCGGCCGAGGTGCCGGCGGTCTCGATGCCGAAGCGCTCCTGTCGTTCCCCCGTCGTCAGGGCATGCGCAACGAACTGTCCATTTCGTTCCGTCGCGACGAGATCGTACGTAGTGCTGCCGATGGTCAGGTTCATAAGATCCAGGGATCGCGGTTCCCGCGTCAGATCGGTCCAAACCGCTGGGGAGTCGTGAGCGTCAGGGCCTCGTCTGCGGGACCGCCGAGCATGGCATCCGCGACGATCCGGGCAGTCAGCGGTGCGAGGAGCACACCGTTCCGGTAGTGTCCGGTGGCGTACATCAGCCGGGGCACGGCCTGCGACCAGCCGACGATCGGCAGCGGATCCGGACTCGCGGGACGGAGGCCCACGCGCGCCGAGAGCAGCGTCGCGTTCCATGCGGCAGGCACGAGGTCGCACACCGCCTCGAACAGTCCGCGCACGCCGCCCACCGTGTTCCGTTCCTCGAAGCCGGCATCCTCGACCGTGGCACCGACGAGCAGGGTCCCGTCCCGCCAGGGCACCAGGTAGCAGCGCTCGTCCCAGGTGATGCGCGCGAGCTGCGCGCCCACCCACCCGAGGTGGAGCAGCTGGCCGCGCACCGGTTTGACCGGGACCGGCGCAGTCGCACCGGCGACCATCACCTGTCCGGCCCATGCACCCGCTGCCAGCACGGCGGCGCCCGCGGTGACCTGCCCGTGTTCGGTCACGATCCGGACACCGCCACCCTCGGCCGCCACCTCCGTCACGCGCGCCGGCTCGAGCAGCGACGCGCCCGCGCGCTGGGCGGCCATGATGAGGGCCCGCGTCATGGACGGGGCGGCGACAATGCCTTGCGTCGGGATCAGCAGGCCGCCGAAGACATCAGGGGCCAGGTTGGGCTCGACGGCGCGCGCCTCGGTCCCGGAGAGCAGCTGGCCATCCAGTCCACGACGCGCCAGCTCGTGCACGGTTTCGGCGAACCGCGCGACCGACTCCTCCTCGCGCGCCACGTGCAGCGTACCGGTGCGTTCGTAGCCGACCGGAATGCCGCTGTCCTGCTCGAGGCGCGCCACGAAGTCGTCGAACAGGGCCAGGCTGCGGGCACCAAGTTGGAGGAGCGGTCCACCCTCGGCCGCCTCGGTATACGGGGCCAGCATGCCGCCAGACGCCTGTGTGGCGCCCGCACCAGGCGCCCGGGCATCGAGGATGGAGACCGAGGCGCCGCGACTGGCGAGTTCCCGTGCGATGGCCGCGCCGACGACGCCGGCGCCAATGACAACGATGTCGGTCGGCCCCACGTTTCGCATCTTACGTTAAGATCAGCGAAAGCCTGCCTCGCCCGAGAGTCCGCGGGCGCCACTTCATTGCTGACACGTCCGCGTTTCGTCCACGCGACTTTCCGGGACGAAAGCGACCTAAGGGTCCGTTGCCAGATATGCGGAAACTGCTCGTAGCCAACCGCTCGGAGATTGCCATCCGGTGCTTCCGTGCCGCCACCGAACTCGGCCTGCGCACCGTGGCCATCTACAGCCACGAGGATCGACTCTCCCTCCATCGCTTCAAGGCGGACGAGGCCTTCCTGATTGGCCCGCCCACCGGCGGCGAGCCGGTCCGCTCTTACCTGAACATCGAGGCGATCATCGAGGTGGCACTCGAGCACGGGGTGGACTGCATCCACCCGGGCTACGGGTTCCTGGCCGAGAACGCGGCGTTCGCGCGGGCCTGTGAGGCTGCCGGCATCACGTTCATCGGGCCGACGCCGGCCCACCTCGAGGCGTTTGGCGACAAGACCGCCGCGAAGAAGCTGGCGGTGGCCGCCGGCGTGCCGACCATTCCCGGCACCGAGGAGGCGATCGCGGATCCCGACGAGGTACAGCGCGAGGCGCTGCGCATCGGGTTCCCGCTGATGATCAAGGCCAGCTTCGGCGGTGGCGGGCGCGGCATGCGGGTCGTGCAGAACGCCGAGGAACTGCCGGGCAAGCTCGCCGAAGCCCAGCGCGAAGCCGGATCGGCCTTCGGGCGCCCCGAGGTGTTCCTCGAACGCTATATCGCGCGCGCGAAGCACATCGAGGTGCAGATCCTCGGCGACGCCCACGGCAACCTCGTGCACCTCTGGGAGCGCGACTGCTCCGTGCAGCGCCGCCACCAGAAGGTGGTCGAGGTTGCACCGAGCATCAACCTGCCCGAGTCGCTCCGCCGCCAGATCTGCGAGTCGGCCGCCACGCTGTGCCGCTCGGTGGGCTACCGCAGTGCGGGCACGGTGGAGTTCCTGCTCGACGTCGACCGCAACGAGTTCTACTTCATCGAGGTGAACCCGCGCATCCAGGTCGAGCACACGGTCACCGAGGTGGTGACGGGCGTCGACCTCGTGCGCAGCCAGATCCTGGTCGCCGACGGCCACCGTCTCCACGAGGCGCCGCTCAACATCCCCGCGCAGGAGAAGGTCGAGCATCGCGGCGTGGCCATGCAGTGCCGTGTCACCACCGAGGACCCCGAGCGCAACTTCACGCCCGACTACGGCCGCATCACCACCTATCGCTCGGCCGGCGGCTTCGCGGTCCGTCTCGACGGCGGCAACGGCTTCGGCGGCTCGGTCATCACGCCGTACTTCGATTCGCTGCTGGTCAAGGTCACCACGTGGGGCTCGTCGCTCGAGGAAGCAGGGCAGCGCGCCGACCGGGCCCTGCGCGAATTCCGCATCAGGGGCGTCAAGACCAACATCTCGTTCCTGCTGAACCTCATCGAGCATCCCACCTTCAAGACCGGTGAGGCCACGACGACGTTCATCGACGACACGCCCGAGTTGTTCCGCTTCCGCCAGAACCGCGACCGCGCGACCAAGACCCTCTCCTACCTGGGCGACGTCATCGTGAACGGCCGGCCCGACGTGAAGGGGGCCTTCGATCCCAGGCGGCCGCTCCCGCTCCCGGTGGCTCCGCCGGTGCTGCGTGCCACGCCGCCGCCCGCCGGCACGCGGCAGAAGCTGCAGGAGCTCGGTCCCGAGAAGTTCGCCGAGTGGATCCGCAACGAGAGGCGGCTCCTCATCACCGACACGACGATGCGCGACGCGCACCAGTCGCTGCTGGCCACGCGGGTCCGCACCTACGACATGCTCGCCGTGGCCGACGCCGTGGCGCGGCTCACGCCCGGCCTCTTCAGCCTCGAGATGTGGGGCGGCGCCACCTACGACACGTCGATGCGGTTCCTCCAGGAGGATCCGTGGCAGCGCCTCGCCGACCTGCGCGGGCGGGTGCCGAACATCCTCTTCCAGATGCTGCTGCGCGCCAGCAACGCGGTCGGCTACACGACGTACCCGGACAACGTGGTCCGCGCGTTCGTGAAGCGCAGCGCCGAGGTCGGCATCGACGTCTTCCGCATCTTCGACTCGCTCAACTCCACGGCCAACATGCAGCTGGCCATCGAGTCGGTGCGGAAGGACACCAGCGTCATCGCCGAGGCCGCGATCTGCTACACGGGTGACATCCTCGACCCGACGCGCACCAAGTACTCGCTGAAGTACTACGTGAAGCTGGCGAAGGAACTGGTGGAGATGGGCACGCACGTGCTCGGCATCAAGGACATGGCCGGGCTCTGCAAGCCGTACGCAGCGTACGCGCTGGTCAAGGCGCTGCGCGAGGAAGTGGGCGTCCCCATCCACTTCCACACGCACGACACCAGCGGCATCAACTCGGGTAGCGTACTCCGCGCGTGCGATGCCGGCGTCGACATCGCCGACGCAGCCCTCGCCTCGATGGGCAGCATGACCAGCCAGCCCTGCCTCAACGGCATCGTCGCCGCGCTGAAGCACACGGAACGCGACACGGGCCTGGATCAGGCGGCGCTCGACGACCTGAGCCGCTACTGGGCTGCGGTGCGTGAGCTGTACTACCCGTTCGAGGAAGGTCTCAAGGCGCCGGGGGCCGACGTCTACCAGCACGAAATGCCGGGTGGCCAGTACACGAACCTGCGGCAGCAGTCGAAGAGCCTGGGGCTCGAGGGGCGGTGGCCGGAGGTGTGCGAGGCCTACGCCACGGCCAACCGACTCGTGGGCGACATCGTGAAGGTCACGCCCTCGAGCAAGGTGGTCGGCGACCTCGCGCTGTTCCTGGTCACCAACAAGCTCACGGCCGACGACGTGATGAACGCCACGGTGCCGCTCAGCTTCCCGCGCAGCGTCGTCGAGATGATGCAGGGATTGCTCGGCGAGCCCGAGGGGGGCTGGCCCAAGGCGTTCCAGGAGATCGTGCTCAAGTCGGCCCACGTCGAGCCGATTGTGGGGCGCCCGGGCGCCTCGATGCCGCCGGCCGACTTCGCGGCGGCCGCCGCCGAGATCAAGGCCAAGACCAACCGCGAGCCCGACGAGAACGACGTGCTCTCGTACCTGCTGTACCCGCAGGTGTACCTCGACTTCCAGAAGCACGTGACGCAGTTCGGCGACACGTCCACCATTCCGACAGCGAACTTCTTCTACGGGCTGCAGCCCGGCGAGGAGACGTCGATCGAGATCGAGCGCGGCAAGACCCTCATCGTGAAGTTCCTGACCATGGGGCAGGTGCGGGAGGATGGCACGCGCACGGTGTTCTTCGAGCTGAACGGCCAGCCGCGCGCGGTGACGATCGTCGACCGCTCGGCGTCGGCCACCGTGAAGCGCAACCCGAAGGCCGACCCGGACAACCCGGCGCACGTCGCGTCACCGATGCCGGGCAAGGTGTCATCGGTGGCGGTCCGCACCGGACAGACGGTGAAAAAGGGCGACCGGCTGCTCTCCATCGAAGCCATGAAGATGGAGACAGCGGTCTACAGCCCGCGCGATGCGAAGGTCGGACCCATCCACGTCGAGGCGGGCGCCGCCGTCGACGCGCGCGATCTCCTGCTCGTGCTGCAGGACTGAGATGACCACCCCTCCGCGCCGGATCGCCGTCGTGGACGATGACCCCACGGTCACGGTCCTCGTCGGCCGCATCCTGTCCAGCCAGGGACACGACGTGCGAGTGTTCACGTCGGGTGAGGCCCTGCTGGAGGCCGTGGCCGACACCGGCCTGGACCTGATCTGCCTGGACCTCTCGCTCCCCGGCATCGACGGCCTGGAAACCCTCGAGCGGCTCAACTCCGGCGGTGTCACCATTCCGGTCATCCTCTTCACCGCCTCCGCCTCCGAGATCGCCGACCGCGCCAGGGCTGCCGGCGCGGTTGCGTGCGTGTCGAAGACAGGCGGCTGGGCGGAGCTTCGGACGGCGGTGCAGGCGGCGCTCGAGGGGAGAAGCCCGCAGGACGAGTGACGTCTTGCACGCGAACTCACGTCTCGAGTGCGCAGCTCTTGCCTCCTCGGGGTTCGCGCCAACCGATGTTCCGGAGCGAATGAGCTGCGAGCCGAGCTGGCGATGAACGCCGGGCCTGACCGAGAGCTGTCGGCAAGTCGAAGGATGCTGTCCCGCGCCAGTTCGTTCTAAGTTCCTATTCCGTGTTTCACGGCGAACATCGCGAGTTCGAGTCGGCTCGACATGCCGGTCTTGTCGAAGATGATCGTCAGGTGGCGCTTGACGGTCTCCTCGGAGATCGCCAGCTTCTCGGCAATGTCCTTGTTGGAGCGGCCCTCGACGACGGCCTTCACGATCTGGAGCTGGCGCGGGGTCAGGGTCGTGCCGTTCGGGTCGGGCAGCTGCAGGCCGCCCGGGTCGGCCATGGCCTGCACGATGTCGGTGACGGTCTGGTCGCCGAGCCAGTAGCGGCCGGAGATGACCGCGCGGCACGCGGTCCCGAGCCGTTCGGCCACGACATCCTTGAGCAGGATGCCGCGGGCCCCGAGCTGGAGGATCTCGAGCGTCTGCCGGCGATCGACCGTGGCGGCGAGGACGAGCGTGCGCGTGGTGGTGGTGCCCTGGCGAAGCGCGCGCAGCACCTCGATACCCGACATCTTGGGCATCGCCAGGTCGAGGATCAGCAGGTCGGGAGACTGGGCCCGCACCATGCGCAGCGCGGCCTCACCGTCGCTGCACTCGCCCACGATCTGGAACTCGGGGACGGCGGCCAGGATGTTCCGGACACCGATGCGTACGACCGGATGATCGTCGGCGACAACGACCTTGTAGGTGGAGGCTGACGTCGGTTGGGTCACTGGAAGTCCTCGCCTGTCCGCGCCGATACCGCCTGGCGCAGGCCGGCAAGCTGGCGCTCGATCTCGTCGAAAGCCTCGTCCGGCACCGTTTCCCCCGCGGCAGCGCGGGCCTCGAGGTCCGCGAAAATCGTCGTGAGCGCCACGGCACCCACGATGCCGCTGGCCCCCTTGGCCCGGTGGGCCTGCGCGCGCACCACGTCGGCAGACGTGGCACGACGCATCTCGTCGCAGGCCGCCCCCACATTATCGAAGTAGACCCGGAATATCTCAACGAGCGCCGCCCGACCCTGCGGCGTCCCGGGGTCGCCCAGGGCCGCCGTCCGTGTCAGGTCGATCAGTGGCTCACCCACGTCAGCCTCCGAGTTGCTGCTGGACCCGTGCCAGCAGTGTATCCAGTTCTTCCACGAGCAGCGCGGCGCTTCCGGCGTCGCCCTGCTGGCCGGCCGCCTCGAGCGCCCGGCCAATCCGGGTCACGTCGGGGATGCCGTAGGCGGTGCCGGTTCCCTTGATGTCGTGGGCAATCCGCCTCACGCGATCCATGTCGTGCTCGCCAATCAGCCGTCGCAGATCCCCGACCTGCCGGCGCTTCTCCCGCACGTACCCGGGCACCAGGTCCGCGAGCAGCGGGTCGATCTCCAGGTGGACCGGCTGGTCGGGGGCGGACCGGGCCACCATCGCTCCGGCCCCGGGCTCGGGCACCGCCGGCTGGGCCGACTGACGCACGGCCGCCTCCACCGTCGAGAACAGCGTCGCGAGCCGCACCGGCTTCATCAGGTGCAGGGTGCATCCGGCCGCGACCGCCCGCTCACGCGACTCGGTCGACTCGTTGCCCGTGATGGCCACGATCGGCACCTGCCGTCCATCCTCGCGCAGCCGGATGGCGGCCGCCGTGGCATAGCCGTCCATCACCGGCATGTTCATGTCCAGCAGCACCACCGACACGGGATGACGCCCGAACTGTTCGAGTGCGTCCTGGCCGTTCACGGCCGGCACGACCCGATACGTGTCGCGGAGCCGGTGCCGCACCAACTGCCTGATCTCGGGGGCATCGTCGGCCACGAGCACGACCGGCCGCCGATCGGCCCAGCGCTGGACCGTGGCCACGAGGTCCCGTCCGGTAATCGGCTTCACGATGTAATCGTTCATGCCGGCCCGAAGGCACTGCTCGCGAATGCCCTCTACGGCGTGCGCGGTGAAGGCCACGATCGGCACCGGGTCTTCCTCGCGCGCCCGTTCCGCCTCGCGGATGGCTGCCGCGGCCTGGGTGCCGTCCAACCCTGGCATCTGCAGATCCATGAGGATCAGGTCGAATCGGTGCCGCGCCGCCATCTCCACGGCCACCTGTCCATCTGGCGCGATCGTCACCTGGGCACCCGCACCTTCCAGCACGCGCGTGGCCACGAGCTGGTTCTCGGGATTGTCCTCGGCCACCAGCACGCGAGGGGGACGACCGGCCCCCTCGGGGGACGCCAGCGACGGCCGGGCAGGGACACCGTCGACCTGCTGGTCCGGATCGCGCTCCTCGAGTGCATCGAGCAATCGTCCTGCATGCACCGGCTTCACCAGGCTTTCGGAGACGACCGCACCAACGAGGTGGGGCGACGGCGTGGCCCCCAGCAGGACGATCCGGAGCGGTGCCTGGATCGCAGGGCGGTGCAGGCTGCGAATCAGCTCGAGCCCCGTCTGGTCCGGCAGCGTGTCGCTGACGACGACTGCCGCATGCGTCCCGCCGGCGAGTACTTCCCTGGCCTCGGCCGCCGTCGATACCACCTGCACCTGGCAGCCGTGATACTCGAGATGGCACCGCAGCATGTCGGCCTCGTCGCGGTCGCCATCCACGATCAGCACCGGACGCTCCGGCAGCCTGCGCGGGGCGCGCGCTGCCGGCTGGCCGGAGACGTCGACCGGCAGCGACACCGTGAAACAGGCCCCCTCGCCCGGACGGCTGTCGAGTGCAATCGAGCCCCCCATCAGTTCCACGAGCGTCCGCGTGATGCTCAAGCCGAGCCCGGCGCCCGGCACGTGGTGCGTGTTCGAGCGGTGCGCCTGGTAGAAACGGTCGAAGATGCGGGGCTGGTCGTCGAGGCCGATGCCGGGGCCCGTGTCCGACACGGTGACGGTGAGGGTCGCGCGCGGTCCTGGCCCATCCACCTGCACGCGAACGAGCACCCGTCCCCGCTCGGTGAACTTCACGGCGTTCCCGGCGAGGTTCATCAGGATCTGGCGCAACCGGTTCGGATCGCTGACAACCTGCGTGGGCACGTCCGGATGGATCCAGCAGACCACGGCGAGGTGCTTCGCGTGGGCCTTGACCGCCACGGCGTCGGTCACCCCCTCGACGAGCGCCCACAGGTCGAAGGGCACCTGCTCGATGGTCATCGCCCCGGCCTCGAGCCTGGAGAAGTCGAGGAGGTCGTTGATGAGGTACAGCAGCGCGTCGGAACTGGACCGGACGCTCTCGATCAGGTCCCTCTGTTCCCGGGTGAGCGGTGAGGCCAGCGCCAGCTCGGTCATGCCGACAATCGCGTGCAGCGGCGTCCGGATCTCGTGGCTCATGCGCGCGAGGAAGTCGCTCTTCGCGCGGTTCGCCATGTCGGCCTCGTCGCGGACCCGGCGCATTTCGGCAAGGACCGCGTCCTGGGACGCGTCCGGCACGGCGGAGCCCGGCGACCCGATCGCGATGTCCTCGATGGCGAAGCCTGCGGGCGACATCGACCGGGGGTCGGCGGTCGCCGGTGTGCCCAGGAAGATGAGGCAACCCTCGTCGGGGACATGGAGCACCTGCCCCTTCAGCTGCAGCGGGATGGCCGTCGTTTCCAGGGACACCTCCGTGCCGGACTGGTCGCGGAGGGCGTCGAACGCGAACGGCACCGAGGGACCGATGAGGCGGAAGTGATCGGCGGCCGGTGTCCCCGGACGCAGCGCGGGCACCAGCCGTCCGAGCGCGGCACCGACCTGCCGTACCCGCAGGTCAGGCCCGAACACCACGTGGAACGGAGCCGCTGCCACGAATGCCGCGGGAGGAAGCGACACCCCGCGCGAGGGGTCAACGGGCGGCATGGCTCACATGGAAGATATCGTCGCTCCCGAACATCGAGACTCCCCCGTTCGCTCCGTGCTGGAACACCACGGCAACACAGCCATTACAGCATGGTTGGGCGGCGATGGGTCCGAGGGTACACCGACGTGTGTACCACCTTGGTGGGAGCCGGAGAGGGAAATCGTCGGGGATCAAAACGAAAGGCCCCGCGCGATTGGTTCGCACGGGGCCTGCCGGGGGGTCGCGGCTGTGCTACTTCGCCATCTTCAGCGCGTCAGCCGAGATGGACCGCTTGCCCGCCGTTTCGGTGACGTCGCCCGTGATCTCCACGGTGTGCAGGACGTGGGCAATGAGCTTCTCGTTCTTGTTGGCGGCAAGGCCACCGGTGATCTCGTAGACCTTGCCGTCGGCCGTCAGCAGAGCCATCGGCTTGCCGGACTTGGCACACTCTACAGCGCAGGCCTTGTCGGCGTCCACCTTCTTCTCGCGAAGGTAGCACTCCTGATCGATCACCTGCCCCTTGACGGTCTCGGTCTTCGCCGAGGCCGGCACGCCGAGCACCACGATCACGGCAGCGGCAACCATGGCGGAAACGAATGCACGCATCGTCAGAATCCTCCTGGACTGGCTTACGAACTCGCTGCGTGCCGTTATACGACCGGGCTTCCACGGCTGTCAAACCCGTATACTCGCTGTCCCATGCGCAAGGTGATCGTCCCGGGATACGGGGCGCCGGACGTGCTCCGGCTCGAGGAGGTGCCCACGCCAGCCCCGGCGCCGGGCGAGATCCGGATCGCGGTGACGGCGGCCGGGGTGAACTTCGCGGACGTGCTGGCCAGGATGGGGCTGTACCCGGACGCGCCGAAGCCGCCCATGGTGGTCGGCTACGAAGTGGCAGGCACCGTGGACGCCGTCGGGACCGGGGTGACCGCCTTCCGTGAGGGCGACCGCGTGGTGGCACTGACGCGGTTCGGGGGGTACGCCTCACACGTGGTCACGCCGGCAACCCTCGCCTATCCGGCACCGGCGTCGCTCACGCCCATCCAGGCGGCGGCCCTGCCGGTGACCTACCTGACGGCGATCATCGCGCTCTACCGCCTGGCGAACCTCGAGGCTGGCGACACCGTGCTCGTGCACGGCGCAGGCGGCGGCGTCGGCATCGCCGCCACGCAACTGGCGCGCCTCAGGGGCGCCACGGTGATCGGCACGGCCTCGGCCGCGAAGCACGAGGCGGTGCGCGCGTTCGGAGCGACGCACCTGATCGATTACCGGACGGCGGATGTCGGCGAGGAGGTGCGCAGGCTGACGAACGGCCGTGGGGTCGATGTCGTGCTCGACTCCCTCGGCGGACGCAACTTCGCCGCCAGCTACCGCATGCTCGCGCCGCTCGGCAGGCTCGTCATCTACGGCGTGTCGTCCATCGCGCCGGGCCAGAAGCGGAGCGTGCTTCAGGCGATCAGGACGGTGTTGACGATGCCGTCGTTCAAGCCGCTGTCGTTGATGAACCGGAACCGTGGCGTGTTCGGCCTCAACATGGGCCATCTCTGGGACGAACGCGACCGGCTGGCCGCCTCCATGGAACTGGTACTGCGCGAAGTCGAGGCTGGCCGGATCGTACCCGTCGTCTCGGCCACCTTTCCGCTGGAGCAGACAGCCGACGCGCACCGGTACCTCCAGGCACGGGCGAACATCGGCAAGGTGGTGCTGACCGTCTGACGCGGTCACTGCAGCAGGTCGTTCCAGAACAGCAGCGCGTTGAACACCATCGCGTGCTCACCGAAGGTCTGCCAGCGGTAGATCGGGTTGTTGGCGAACAGCAGCACGTGACCGGCGCCGGCCGTGGCATCCACCACCATCGGTCGGCCGCGAACCTGCTCCGCCCCGCGCATGACACCGCTCAGCACTGACGCGTCCCCGCCCACGAAGCGCGCAATCACGCGGGGACCGGATGGTGCTGGAGGAGCGGCGGTGGTGTCGCCGGGTGCCGGCCCGGCCTGCAGCAGCGGACCGTTGGCGTACCGGACGGCCAGGCGACGGGTGGTGTAGCCGAACATCACCGGGTGCTCCGGCAGCACCACCTCGCTCTCGACGTAAGGACCGGGCGCGTAGAAGCCGGCCTGCGCCGGCTGCGTATCCACGCCGCGGACGAGCCCGAACTCCGCCGGGAACGCGCTCGCGATCCCGAGCGTCACCAGCAGCCCGCCCCCTTCCACGAACCGCTGGAATTCCGACGCACCCTCGAGCCCCATCCCTCCCCGCACGTCATCGGTCTCGGTGTAGAACCCGAAGCTCCTGAACCGTTCGTTCCGGCGATATGGCAGTGGCTTCGAGAGTTTCGGCTGCTCGAAGACGATGCTCTTGCCGCTGGTGCCCTGGTGCGGCATCACGATGACGTCGTACCTCGCGCGCAGTCCCCCCTGCCTCACGTGGTCCTTGTGGATCAGGTCGAACGGGATCTCGAAGCGGTCGAAGGCCAGGCGCACCCACCCAACCTTCTCGGTGTTCGACCAGGTCGTGTAGACGGCGACGCGGGGCAGGTCCACGTCGAGCGTGGCCAGGTCGGTACCGGCCGGAATCGCGCCCGCCTCGAGGCCCAGCCTGCGGATCTCGTCCGTCGCGCGGTCCGATGCGGGCAGCACGAACGAGCCGGCTGGGTATGTCACCTCACCCGACGTGAACGGCTTCCTGAGCGCCTTCACCGCCACATCCTTCAGCCGGTACCGCAGCGTGATCAGCCCGAGGGCCCCGTTCTGCTTCACCACCAGCAGGTCATCGGCCTCCGGGTTCGACGGCACCGAACCGGCGGTCACGACATCGGCCGTGAGCAGGTCGGCTGGCGCGTCGAGGATGGCCCGGTCCGCGATGGTCTTCACCTCCACCTGGTTGGCGAGCCCCATCGTCCAGGCGCTGTCGTCGTATGTGTTGAGCGCGGGGTCCGGATAGACCTGCCGTTCCAGCAGGGTCTTGGCCAGGGGACCGTACGGCTGGTTCATGCGGACGATGTAGGAGCCGGCCGGGAAGGTGCCGTCCTGCACCGTGACGGGAGCGGATGCACGACGCACCTCGATGGCCTGCAGCCGGAGCAGGTTGGCCACCCGATCGACGCGCGTCTGGTCGCCCTGGCCGGCAGGGATGACGAAACCGTAGGGTGCCCGCGATGCGCCGCGATCGATCGCGTTCGCGGCACGGCGGTGGTAGTTCTCCACGACCATGGCGGGCATGCGCGAGGTCAGCTCGAGCGCGGTGAGCACCGCGGTTTCGGAGTAGTTGATCGAGTTGCGGATCGACCAGTCGACCTCGCCGGCCTTCACGGGATTGGGCCGGAACCACTGGCGGGTGGTGGGCGCACCGCTGAAGCGCGCCTTCTTCGTGTTGGCCCCCTGCTGGTTGAAGATCTCGTACATGCGCAGCATGCCGTTGTGGTTCTGCGCGGCAATGGCCAGGTAGCCGGGCGACCAGGCATCCATGAAGCCGAAGTGCCACACGCCTGGCATGCCGTAGCCGGTCAGGCGGCTCACCTCGTAGTTCGCGAAGAACATCAGGTCGTTGTAGAGCGTCGGATCCCAGTTCGGGTTCTGCGGGGCACCCCCGCTGTAGGTGTACAGCAGTGTCTGGGCCTCGTGCAGGTCGTGCCAGATCGGCGGCACCCACTGGAGGTACCAGGTCAGGTAGGTCCGAAGCGTGTCGACCCCGTAGTTGATGTCGCGGTTGTTGTCGTGGAAGACGTACTTGCCCCAGTACGGCGGCTCCCCGTACGTCTCGCCGCCGTCGTAGCCCTCGTCGACCTTGTACGCGTTGTACCAGTCGACGTAGCGGTCGCGGCCGTCGATGTCGGTGGTCGGCACCATCGAGACGATGACGTTGTCGCGAATCTGCCGGATGGAAGGCTCGTCGCTCACCGCGAGGCGGTAGCTGAGTTCCATCAGCATCTCCGACGTGTTCGTCTCGCCGCTGTGGAGCCCTGCCGAGAGGTGGTAGTGCGGCTTCGTGGATGCGATGAGGCGCTGCACCTCGTCGGGCGCGAGACCGCGCGGGTCGGCGATCTTCCGCATGCTGGCGCGGTTCTGGTCGAGGTTCCTCAGGTTCGCTTCCGAGGTGATGTAGACCACCATGATCTCGCGCCCTTCTTCCGTTGCGCCAATCACGCTGGTCTTCACCCGTCCCGGCAGGGCCTTCTCGAGCGCGCGGTACCACCGCTGCTGGTCGGCCCAGTAGGTGAGCTTCTTCTCCGTGCCCACGTGGTAGCCGAGCACGTCCTTGGGGGTTGGCACGCCGGCTTTCCGCGGCAGGTGATCCACGAGCGGCGACGAGAACTCTGGTCTCGTCGTGGCCGCGCGGACGAAGGACGCGAAGTCGGGGTCGTCGGGTGGTGGCGATGTCCGGTTCCGCTGGGCGGCAGGCGAACCGGCAAGGAGGACGGTGAGCGCCAGGGCAAGCGGCGCGACCGTGCGGGCACGAAGGATCATGATGGCCTCGATGTGAGAGGCATCATAGCCCGGTGCCCCGGCTGCGAAGGGAGGCTACTCGAGGGTCGGCGCGGCGTGCTCGTCGGCGGCGCTGGTCTCCTCGGTCTGCGCATCGGACGATTCGGCGATCTCCATCGGCCAGTCGAGCGTCGTTCGCCATGTGAGCTTGATGCGTGGAGCGGAGTTCCGGCCCGGGGCCGCGCGTCCCGCATCACCGGATGCACGGACCTCGTCGATGCGCTCGCTGATGCGCTCGATCGCCGCGTGCAGGCTCGAGTCGGGCCCGCCCTTCGGGGCGGAGCCGGCGGGCTGGCCGGTGACGGTGTCCACCTTCTTCACCACCACCTGCGGGGCATGACTGGGGGTCTTGCGGGCCTGGGCGGTGCTGGCCCCGTGCGCCGCGGGCTCTGCCTTCGCGCTCTTGTCGGCGGGGGCAGGTCCGTGCTCGCCCTTCTTCGCGCTGTGCGCGGCAGGCGCCGGTGTCGCAGCGGCGTTCGCCGGTGCCGCCGCCTTGTGCGCGGCGGTGTCGCCATGCGTCGCGGGCGCAGGCTTCGTGCTCTCCCTGGCGGGCGCCGTCTTGGCGTCGGGCGTGGACTCGTGCTTCGCCGGTTCGGCGTGCCTGGCTGCCTCACCGTGTGCGGCTGGCTCCTTCGCGTGCTGCGCGTGAACCGCCACGGGGTAGAGGGCCAGACAGGCGCCGAGGAGCGAGGCGAGAGGAAGCCGGACGGTGCTCACTGGTGTCCTCCCGTGGCATGCGGTTCGGCGGGAGATGGCCCCACCGGTTCCGAGAAGTAGGTCTTGCCGCTGGCAGCCTCGTAGTACGCGCCGACGAAGGCCACGTGGCCCTCCTTGCCGTGATCACGCAGCACCGCCGATCCCGCGAGCAGGTCGTTCAGCGATTCCTCGACATTGGCCAGGACGGCAGCCCGCATCCGCTCCGCCTCCGGCTTCGAGGCGGCGGCCGCGATGGCCGGCTTCAGCTGCCCGAACAGGTAGTCCAGGTTCGGTCCCGTGCCATGCCCGGCCGCCGGTTCGAGGGCCGACTTCACGGCATCGCACGTATCGTGTCCCATGACGACCATCAGGGGCACGTGGAGCCTGTCCACCGAGTACTCGAGGCTCGCCAGCACCGCCTTGTCGGTTGCGTGGCCGGCCGTGCGCACCACGAACAGGTCGCCAAGCCCCGCATGGAAGATGACCTCGGGCGGCACCTGGGCATCGGCGCAGGACAGGACGGCCGCGAACGGCTCCTGCCCTTTCGCCACCGCAGCCCGCTTGCCGGCGTCGACCGGCAGCGCCTCCTCCGGGTGTGCCACGAAGCGCGCATTGCCCGCCTTCAGCCGGGCCAGCGCGTTGCCCGCTGCGGGCGACGCGGCGTCGATGCCGTCCATGCCCGTGGCGAGCCACAGCCCGGCGGCGAGTACCAAGCCCTTCGTACGGATGTCCATGCCTTGCGAGGCCTCCAGTCCCAGCCGGGAATCGGCAGAGCTGGGGAAAAACTGAATGGCATTTCCGTGGTACTAGTTGAGGCATGGCGAGCAGGAAGGACCGGTTCGAATACGTGCTGGGCGACCACGCGCGCGAAGCGGCGCGCCTCCGTGCGCAGGCACGACTCTGGGATCCGGTGTCACATGCGCTCTTCGACCGCGTGGGTGTGAAGAAGGGCTGGCGCGTCCTGGAGGTTGGCCCCGGTCAGGGCTCCCTGCACATGGAACTGCGACGGCGGGTGGGCGACACGGTCGACGCCGTGGAACGGTCCGCGGCCTTTGCCGCCCAGCTCGAGAAGCTGGTGCGACGCGATGGCCTCGGCCCAAGCCGGATCTTCTTCTCCGACCTGATCGACGCAGACCTGCCCGCCAACACCTACGACTTCATCTTCGCCCGCTGGGTGTTCCTGTTCCTGCCCGATCCCGCGACGCACGTGAGGCTGCTGGCCCGCGCGCTGAAGCCGGGCGGCATCCTTGCCATCCAGGACTACCACCGCGACACGTTCATGCTGGTGCCCCGCCCCGAGGAGTGGGACGCGTTCATCACGGCGGACCGCGCGTTCTTCGCGTCCCAGGGCGGAAACGTGAGCATCGGCGTCAGGCTGCCGGGCATGATGCAGGCGGCGGGGCTCCAGGTCACCGGCATCGAGCAGACCACGAAGCACGGACACCCCGGGTCCCCAACCTGGAACTGGGTGACGAACTACGTGGTGTCGGTGCTCGACCGGCTGGACCACTCGCCGGCATTCACCCGCGAGACCGCGTCCACCCTGAAGCGGAAGTGGATGGCAGCGGGCAGGGAGCGGTCGACGCTGCTCATTGCTCCCTGCGTGCTGGACCTGGTCGCCCGCAAGCCGCTCAGGTCTCCCAGGCGCCGCTGATCACGCTGCGGCGACCGCCAAGCGCCTTGGCCCGGTACAGCGCACGATCGGCCGCGACACTCAGCTCGCGCAGCGGCTGGGTGCCGTCCAGGCTGAGCGCGATGCCGACGCTCGCACCCACCTGCAGCGTCCGTCCGTGGACGGTGATCGGCTCGCTGATGGCGTCGATGATGGTGTCGGCCAGCAGCAGCGCCCCCGACTGGCCGTCGACGTTCCGCTGCACGATCGCGAACTCGTCGCCACCCATGCGCAGCACGACGTCGCCCTGGCGGGTCGCACGCCGCAATCGATCGGCCACCACGCGCAGCACCTCGTCACCGTACAGGTGCCCGTGGGTGTCGTTCACCGGCTTGAAGCCGTCGAGATCGATGTAGTGGAACGCCACGCCGGCCGCAGCCTTGCGCCGGTCCCGCTCCTGATCGAGCAGTCGGTTCAGCACGTTCCGGTTCGGCAGCCCCGTGAGCGGGTCGCTGTCGGCCCGCTTGCGCAGGTCGTCCAGCGCCACCTCCTCCGTCACGTCACGCAGGTCGCCCACCGCCACGAGCCCTTCGCCGAGATCCCTGGGCCGGAACTCGACTTTCAGTTCGGCCGGGAAAGGGGTGCCGCTGGCGCGCAGGCACCGGATTCGCCACGTCTGCATGTGCGGGAGCGGCCGGGTCAGCGCCGCGGTCACCCGCTCGTGATCCTCCGAGGCCACGAAGCCGAGGAGGCCCACCAGGGACATCGGCACATCCGCCACGTGCGTGATCCCGAACACGCTGGCAAACATCGCGTCGCACTCGAGGCGGTCCTCGTCCAGGTCGTACTCGAGGCCGCACACCCAGGCAATCTGCTGGACGTGCCGGAAGCGGGCGCTCAGGTCCAGGTAGCGCTCCAGGACGCGGCGCTGGCGCATCACGCTCCAGATGCGACGTCCCACCAGCTCCAGCACCTCGACGTCCGCCTCGTCATAGTCCGACGCCTTGTTGCCGACGCCCAGCAGCACGCGCACCCGCCCCTCGTCCATGATGGGCAGGCCGAGATGCCGGATCAGACGCGAGTGCCCGCGCGGCAGCCCACGCCTGTCGGCCAGGCTCTCGTAGTCGTTGTGCACGCACGGCTTCCTGAACCGCACCGAGT
>WBZO01003593.1_pt1 | contig 17858 bp, 11 predicted proteins | sample 5204261 | NCBI WGS metagenome assembly WBZO01 (sample SAMN12412400, study PRJNA552823) | activated sludge metagenome | isolation source: activated sludge from anammox sidestream of wastewater treatment plant... | place: USA: North Carolina | collected 2017-09
GCGATGGCGCGATCTGATGACCGGCCAGTTGATCGAGCGACACCGCCATCGGCGCTACCCAGCCGCCCCGTCCGTCTTCGTGTGTGTAGATCACGGTGCTCAGGAACTCGGCTCCGGACTGTTCTCGCGCGGAATACACAACGTGCACCAGTCCATGGCTGTCCACCACCGCCGACGCCCCGAACTGGATCTCGCCCGCGGGCATTGGTTCGGCCGCGGTCCATTGCCCCGTCCCCGGATCGAAATGCGATGCGTAGAGCAGTTGCATGTCTTTGCGGGGGCCCTTATCGGCGAGAGCGCTGAAAAATGCCCACGCCCCACCATCTGGTGTGGTAACCAGCTCGGGCGCCCACTCCAGCCAGACCCGATATGCGCTCGTGCCCCCTTCTCCGTCACTCATGCGAATCGTCGATCGCTCCGGTGAGGTGGTGCGAACGACGCCATGCGGCCCGCTGCACGCGCCCCAGATCCCGCCGCTCGCCTGCTTGGCCAGTTCTTCGCTGTCGCGGAACCAGAGTTCGAAGCGGCCCTCCAGATCACTGCCGATTGCCGCGAACCCCTCCCGGATCTGTTCATAGTTCAGCAGGCGGCGAGTACCGTCCGGTTCTTCGCTCCAGATCAACCGAACGTCGCCGCTGGCCTCCACGAAGACGCGATCCGTGGTCAGGCGAGTCAGGTTGCCGCTTGACTGTTCGGCAAAGCACTCATCCCCGACGGGCGAGTCGACAAATGAGAGGTGGGTCGGCGTCCCGCTGGTGCCGAGTGCCAGCGTGCCGCCGTCGACGACTCCCTGCACGATCTGCCGGGCAGTCTCCGATGGAACGAACAAGTCCTCCGGCAGTGCGTCCAGCGGAAGCCCGCCATTGATCGCCGTGCCGATTGACATCGATGACCCTCCATGGACCAGGACAGGATTGAGCACATCGAGCTTAATTTCGAAGGTGAGAGCGACCCGCACGGTCGAACCCGCATTGATCGGTACGCCGTCACTGACAACCTCAGGTTGCAGGCCGAGCTCATCAGCAACCCGCTCGGTGCTGCGACGAGCGAAACCTCGTGCTTCCGTCTCATCAGGAGTCAGCAGGGCAAAACCGGTCGGATCGAGAATGAGATCGTTGCGACTCCAGTTCGTTATATCGGCAATGACAATAACCCAGTCCTTATTGTCACGGAAGGGGAGTTCATACTCGGGAAACTCAGGTCGCTCATCGGCGGTGACGACAACGATGCGCCACGCACCGGAGACAAACTCTGAAATCTCATACGGGGTGGTGGCCACCGGCGAAGCTGCGGGAGAGGCAACGGGGGAAGCGGCGGGAGACGCAACAGGCGAGGCTTCCGGGGTCCCCAGCTCTTCCAGAACAGGAAGATCAGCCAGGGGCGTGTCTTGCTGGGCCAGCACTGGTATCGACGCCAGAGCACCGATTACGAGAATCGTTATGACGAGTACGATCGCGGTTGCACGCCCGGTTCGCCGTTGCCTCATGCGCCACCAACCTCCATGATTCCCTGCCAGCCGGTGCCATCATCTGCCGACTGACCTCTTAGCATACGTTCGCGGGGCCTGAACAGGTTGCCTGCAGTCAGGCGGGAGCCCGGCAATCGTACCGCATGCCCGTCGATCTGTGCCTTGCAGTCAGTGATCGGGCTCGATTGTCAAGGCAATGATTATTCGGCAATGTCTTCGCTGACCGATTCCGCGTCGTACGGCGGGAAGCGATACTGCATGTCTCGGTCAAGCGACCCACCGTAGCCGAGAGCGGCGATGTCGGCGGCGCCCACTCGCTCGCCAGCCATCAGCCAGGGCAGGATCAGATCCGCCGACGTGGACCGGGAAAACATCGAGCAGGAGGCCAGATTGAACACCGGTATCTCGCCACGGTATGCCAGCCACAGCATGCTACCCGGATGCACCGGGGCGCCATACATGACGATCTCCGCTCCGACTCTGGGTAGCGCCTGCAACGTGGCATCCAGAGGATCGATGGTATTGCCACCTCCCGTCAGAACCAGGTCGGCCCCCTGATCGACATATCCTTCGATGGTCTCAGCGACGGCATTTGCATCTTTTGGCAAATCGGCAAAACCAAGCAATTCGCCGCCATACCAGTTGATCTTTTTACTCACGCTCTCCTGAAATCGCTCACGAGCCCGCCCCTGCAAACCGTCCGTGGAGAGGACGCCGATTCGCAATGGCAGGAAGGCCTTGACCTGGACGATTGCTTTTCCGCCGGCAACCTCTGTCGCCCGCTCGAGCGTCGACTGCCGCGTGACGACCGGGCTGATCTTGACCCCGGCCAGCACCTTGCCGGGAAGCACCGCAAGGCGATCAAGCTGGGTGAATATGGCAACATCCGGAATCAGATTCAGGTCTCGAATCGTGTCGACATCGACGCGCAACAGCCCCTTGCGCGTCGCTTTGATCGTCACCCGACTGAGCAGCGGCTCAAAAATCTGCGTGCCTTCCCCTGCGACGAGCCGGGCTAGAAGGCGCGCCGCATCATCCTCGTGAACCTCATCCGTATCCGGTATGACGGCGTGAATCGGCCGATCCAGCAACACGAGATCAGCGGCTCGATCGGCTGTGACGATCTCGCCTTTGCGAAAGAGACGCCTGCCGCCGGCTCTCACCTCCTCCGCGACGATCGCGCCGACTGCGTCAGCGACAGGCGTGGAAGGGTCGAGAACGACGGGGCGCATGGTGGTGACGGTCCTTTCGATACGTTCACGGAGACAGTTGCCCGGATTCCCCGTGCATCAGGGAATGTCGTGCGCAGCGCATCCGGTAAGGGACAATCTGGCCAATCCGTTGTCTGCGCTCCGGACCGCCAGTGCCTCAGGCGGCGGGCACCGGTTCTTCGCGCTCGGTCATCAGCAACGGTCGGCTGCGATTGAGAATGACATTGTCGTCGACGATGCACTTGCGCACATTGTCCATCGAGGGGATTTCGTACATCACGTCGATCAGCACTTCCTCGATGGCCGTGCGCAGACCGCGCGCGCCGGTTTTTCGTTCTTCCGCCTGCCGCGCGGTGGCTTCCAGCGCCTCGCGCGTAAAGACAAGTTCAACGTCATCGAGCTGGAAGAATTTCTGGTATTGCTTGACGATGGCATTGCGCGGTTCGGTCAGTATGCGGATGAGGTCTTCGTGACTCAGCGCGTCGAGGGCGACTGTGACCGGCAATCGACCGACAAACTCCGGGATGAGGCCATATTTCAGCAGGTCATCGTGAGTGAGCTGGTGGAGCGGGTTTTCCAGCTCCTCATTCTCTTTGCCTGCTCCTCCGAAGCCCATCAGATTCTGCCGGCCAATACGCCGGGAGACGATCTGGTCGAGACCTTCGAAAGCGCCGCCACAGATGAACAGGATGTTGCGAGTGTCGATTTGGATATATTCCTGGTGGGGGTGTTTCCGTCCGCTTTGCGGCGGCACATTGGCCACCGTCCCCTCGATGATTTTGAGGAGAGCCTGCTGCACACCTTCGCCCGACACATCGCGGGTGATCGACGGGTTGTCGGCCTTACGGGAGATTTTGTCGATCTCGTCGATGTAGATAATGCCGTGCTGAGCGCGAGCGACATCACCGGCCGACTGGATCAACCGCAGGAGAATGTTCTCCACATCCTCGCCGACATAGCCCGCTTCGGTCAGAGCCGTGGCATCGGCGATTGAAAACGGCACATCGAGGAGTCGGGCCAGGGTCTGAGCCAGCAGGGTTTTGCCGCAGCCGGTGGGACCCACCAGGAGGATATTGCTCTTCTGGAGTTCGACTTCTTCTCCATCTTCGTCGAAGACTTCGGCATTGATGCGCTTGTAATGGTTGTAGACAGCGACGGAGAGGATCTTTTTGGCTCGGTCCTGCCCCACCACGTAGTGATTGAGTTGCTCGTAGAGCGCTTTCGGGGTGGGAATCCGGGCAGGTCCGACCTGGATCTTGGGTGCCTGTGGCTCTTCCTCCTCGATGATCTCGCGGCAGAGTTGCACGCACTCATCACAGATATAGACCTGGTTTGGTCCGGCGATCAGACGGCGGACTTCTTCCTGGCCCTTATTGCAGAACGAACAACGGTAATGCACCCGAACACCTCACAACGATTTGCATTCAACCAGAACAACACATCCCGGCCAAATGCGACATCCCCTGTACGATGATGCTACCAACGGGGACGTTTCACAAGTCCGGACGTGCTCGATAGCTAACTCGACGATGACGCCCCATTGTTGGCCCCGTTCGTTCCCGCCGGGAGCTTGTGGGTTGGCTCCAGCACTTCGTCGACGATGCCATATTCCTTGGCTTCTGTGGCGGGCATGTAATAGTCCCGCTCGGTGTCTCGCTTGACCCGATCGAACTCCTGACCCGTGTGCAGCGCCAGGATTTCGGTCAGTTTGGTGGTCAGATTGATGGTTTCCCGGGCCACGACTTCGATATCCGGAACCGCACCCCGAAAACCGGCAGAACCCTGATGGATCATCACCCGCGAGTTCGGCAAGGCGAATCGTTTGCCTTTCGTTCCCGCCGCCAGCAGCACTGCGGCCATACTGGCACTCATCCCGATGCAGAACGTGGCCACGTCCGGTTTTATCATCTGCATCGTATCGTAAATCGCCAGACCGGAGTAGACGACCCCGCCGGGTGAGTTGATGTAAAGCTTGATGTCCTGCGTGGGGTCGTCATTCTCCAGAAAGAGCATCTGGGCGATGACGACGTTGGCGATCTGGTCATCGATTGGCGTACCGATGAACACGATGCGGTCGCGCAGAAGGCGAGAGTAGATATCGAAGGCGCGCTCGCCGCGATTGCTGCTCTCCACGACCATCGGGACGAGATTCTCGATTCGAGGAATGTTCATATAGTGCGAAGTCCTTTTTGTGATTGCGGAGAGAACCACCAATCGGTTCGGCTGCCATCTCCGGGACGTCAGGCGTCCTCATTCTCCGTGTCATCGTCGCTATCCGACGAACTCGTGGACGAGTCCAACGACTCTTCGTCGGCATCATCTTCAGTCGATGCGGCGGCCGGCGCGTCTGGATCGGCCGACCCTGTCGCATCGTCTTCGTCGACCTCTTCCGGAACAAACCCGTTGACGACCGCTCCCTTGCCTTCGGTGGCAATCTCGATGAGCCGGTCGGTCAGCCGCTGATCGTAGAGATCATTGCGAAGGGCTGATCGCAGATAGGCATTCGACCCATAGGCCTTTCGCATCTCGTCAGCTTCAGGTGCGCCGGAAACGAGATCCTCGATCTCTGCATCCAGATCGGCATCGGTAACGGCAATTCCTTCTCGCTTGGCGATTTCTCGCAGTATCAGAGAGGTCCGCAAATCAGTTGCCGCCTGCGGTCGCAAATCCTCTTTCAGCGCTTCCTCGGTCTGTCCGGTTTGCCGCAGATAGGCTTCCAGCGGAATACCACTGTAGGTCAGCCGCGACCGAACGTTGTTCAGGCGTTCGTTGACGGCATCATCGATCATCGGGGCCGGAATATCGAACTCCGCCAGTTCATGCAGTTTCCGGACTATCTCATTGACGACCTCGGTGCGCGCTTCACGTGTCTTCGTCACGTGCAGATTAGTCCGCAGCTGATCGCGCAGAGCATCGAGCGAATCTGCCTTGCCATAGGTGACGGCGAACTCGTCGTCGAGCGGCAGCAGATCACGCTCCTTGATGCTCTTCAGGGTGACGTTATAGGTCATTGTTTTGCCGCGTCGCGGATCATCGTCCCGGTATCGATCGTCATCTTCAGCGAATGTGATGTCGGTCGAGCCGCGATCGCCCACTGAGAGCGATTCGATAACGGTTCTCAGTTCTGCCAGCAGATTGCTCTCCCCGATAATGAACTGCGCATCTTCGTTCAGCGGCTGGAACTCCTCGTCCCCTTCCCGAATTTCGATATCGACCGTGACCTGGTCCCCCTCCGCTGGTTTGCGGGGTGCAGCCGGATCGACCCACGGGCTTTCCGTCTTCTGCATTTCGGCGAGCAGATCGTCGACTGCGGACTCCTCCAGCGCCGCATCAACTGACTCGACGCGCACGGAGAGATAGTCACCCGGATCGACCTCCGGATAGACGGGAACTCGTACGATGAATGTCAGCGGATCCGGCTCGACCGAATCGAGTTCAGGATCACCAACCGGAACGATCTTCTCCTGCTCGATCGCCTTTCGGAAGAGCACATCGATGAGATCGCGGTTTGCTTCCTCGACAAATGCTTCCCGGCCATACATCCGCTCGATCATCGAACGAGGCGCTTTTCCCTTGCGGAAGCCGGGAATCGTGATTTCCCGGGAAATCTTCCGAATAGTCTTCTCGATCGCCTGGTCCTGCTCCTCCTGATCCGCGACGATCTCGAGGCGAACCTGGCTCTCAGGAATTCGTTCGACGGTGACGTTCACGCTGGTCTGTTTCCTTCACTCGCAAACGGCCGTGTGCGCAGAGAACTCCCGAGGGTCGTTTGCGCCGGCCGTGTTCAACTATCGCGGCAACTGGGGAACACTTCGACACCGGCGCCGCGCCGATTGACTGATTATAGCGACTGCCACCCCTGATCGTAGTCTTTCCGGCCTTTGCCTGCCGGCGACCGATAGCCAGCGGTTCCCAGCTTTGTCCGGCAGCCGGCAATAAGCCGTACGTTCACATTGAATCGGCACAAGCCGCTTTGCTATGGTGAGGCGGACGTTCGTCGTCATCATTTCAGGCAGCTCCGTCGCACCCCAGACCGGTATGCGTACCGTTGCGCGAGCACCTGAAACCCCGCGATAGCGACGACCGTCGATTCGGAACGAGACAGACCGTTGTGCAGGCGTGGGGGACGCAGCACATTGGTGTGGGGGTCCGTTGATGTATCCCGCCCGGTTTCTGTCTCCTCACGACGCTTCTCGCCCGCCCGCTACCCCGGCAGGTTTCCGTAGGGTTGAGAAGGAAGGACTCGAGGCCCGCGAACTCGGGGGTCCGGTTGTCAGGAGGGAAGGGAAGAGTGCGCGTGGCTGTACCAACGCACACTGCCCGCCGGTTCAGCTGGCGAGCGCTTGCAGGCGCTATCGTACTGGCAGGCACAGTTTCATTCGGGGTCTTGACCCCGGTTATCACGACAGCACAAACCGCCACTGGTGGCTATATCGGCTACGACACGCCGAGTTTTTCGGCGGGGCAATCCGTTGCCGTCCAGACAGATGACGGTGGTGGATTGAGTCTCCGCTTCGATGCAAGCGTCGATGCGGAACGCATCGGCGCTCTGCAGGACGGTGCGGTCGTCCGCGTCGTTGCCGGTCCCTATTACGACGACTATGGCAACGGCTGGTATCTGGTGACCGATGGGTCGCTGCGGGCGTTTGCCTACGCAGGTTTTCTAGTGGCGTCCGGCGAAAGCGCCGCGGTAACCGTCGATGAAGGGGCTGCGTCTTCATCGAGCGGCTATCTCGGCTATCCCACACCGGATTTCTCCAGCGGCCAGACAGTGGCCGTCCAGACTGACGACGGCGGCGGATTGAGTCTGCGCCTGGAACCATCGACATCCGGTGAAAAACTCGCCGCCGCCGCAGACGGGTCGACGTTGACGGTGATCGAGGGACCGTACACAGACAGTGCTGGCAACGGCTGGTACCTCGTCACCAATGGTCCTCTCCGCGCCTATGCGTTTGCCGGTTTTCTGGTCGCCACATCGAGTTCCTCATCTTCTGATTCATCATCCGGGACATCCGGCAGCGGCGCCACGGTTAATCTGGGTAATGAGACCCCGCAGTTCTCTGCTGGGCAGTCTGTCACCGTACAAACCGATGATGGTGGCGGTCTCAGCTTGAGACTCGAACCTTCGACCTCGGCAGAAAAACTGGCAGCGGCGAAGGATGGCGCCGCACTGACCATCATCGAGGGACCGGTCTACGACGATGCCAACAATGGCTGGTATCTGGTGACCAATGGGCCCCTGCGGGCCTGGGCATACGCCGGATATCTGGTGGCAGGTGGCTCGACCGCGAGTGCCGGCGAAACGTCATCGAGCGCCTCGAGTTCGAGCGGTAATCTGGGATACGAAACGCCACAGTTTGCCGAAGGACAGGGCGTCATCGTGCAAACGGACGATGGGGGAGGATTGAGCCTGCGCATGGAACCGACTGTCGCCGCGGACAAACTCGCAGCGATGAAAGACGGCGCCAACCTGACCATCGTGCAGGGTCCGGTCTATGACGATTCGGGTAATGGCTGGTATCTGGTAACCAACGGCTCGATTCGCGCCTACGCATTTGCCGGATTCCTGGCAGCGAGTGGCACTGCCTCGAGTGCCGGGAACTCGAACAGCTCCAGCGCAGGAAACCTGGGATTCGACACGCCGCAATTCAGCGAGGGACAGATGGTCGCGGTCCAGACAGACACCGGCGGCGGCCTCAGTCTGCGCATGGAGCCGAACACCGGCTCCGAGCAACTGATGGCGCTGAAAGAGGGCACGACGCTGACCATCGTCATGGGTCCTGAATATGACAGTGCCGGCAATGGCTGGTACCTGGTGACCAACGGCTCGATTCGGGCCTTTGCCTACGCGGGTTTCCTCGTGGCCAGCACATCTGCCAGCTCGTCGAGTGCGTCCAGCTCGTCGGCGTCCACTGCGACGTTTTCGATTGGCCAGTACGCGACGACGTCGGGTGTCACCAATGTCCGCAATGGAGCCACGATCAACGGCGCCCTACTCGGCACGTTCAGCGGGGATGACATCGTCAAAATCACCGACGGACCGTTCTACGATCGGGACAAGGCGCCCTGGTACTACATCGTCGGCGACTCCGTGCAGGGATTCGTGAGCGGACAATTCCTGATCGCCGCCTCTGCGCCGGCATCGGAATCGACCGGCTTTATCTATCCGCTGGCCAAGTACACCTTCTCGCAGGATTACGGGTGTTCGTCGCTCGGGTTCTATTCCTACAATGCAGCCTGGGGATGCGCAGTCCACAACGGGATCGATCTTTCCGCGCCATATGGCACGCCCATCATGGCCGCCGCCGCTGGCACGGTCGTCGAAGCCGGGTGGTGCGATTGCGGGCTGGGCTATTACGTCAAGATCGATCATGGCAACGGTCTGGCCACCTACTACGGGCACATGCAGTCGATGCCCTACGTCTCCGTGGGCCAGGCAGTGGCGCAGGGAGAAACGATCGGCCCGGTGGGAAGCACCGGATTGTCGACCGGTCCGCATACCCACTTCATGGTTCAGAAGAACGGCGTCACTGTCGATCCGATGGACTACCTCTAGTCCCGCGATCAACTGATTGTGAGACGCGACCGGGGTGGCTTTCCCGCAGCCACCCCGGTCGCCATTTCATCCCGGCCGCGCCCATGCTCTCTCCGCTACCATCTCCCCAGCGTAGAGCCCTGGGATCGCGCAACCCACGGGAGTGAACGACAGGAGACGTTTGATGAAAACCGAATTGATGTACCAGCCAGCGTTCGCCGTGTGCCGAACCACCCACGATCAGGGTGAGCAAATTCGCGTTGAGGGCGGTGCAATGATTGCGATGACTGATATGAGCGTAGAGACATCGGCAACGGGTGGCTTCCTGAAGTCCCTGAAGCGGTCCGTTCTGGGTGGAGAGAGTTTCTTCCAGAATGTCTACACAGCGCAATCGAGTCGAAGTTCACTCCTGCTGGGTCCGGCGTTGCCCGGGGACATCATGGTTATGGAGCTTCGCAGTGAAGACATGATCGTGCAGTCCGGCAGCTACATGGCCAGCAGCATGGACATCGATGTCAGCACCGACTGGGGCGGCGCACGCACCTTCTTCGGCGGCGAGGGGCTGTTCATGCTGCGCTGTGCAGGTACTGGCACACTCATCGCCAGTTCCTACGGCGCCATTCACCAGGTGGACCTGGCCGCCGGGCAGGAACTGACAGTCGACTCTGGTCACATCGTGGCGTTTCAGTCGCATATGTCTTATGACGTTCGCAAATTCGGCAATTGGAAATCGACCATCGTCGGAGGCGAGGGATTCGTCGTCAGCTTTACAGGACCTGGCCTGGTCTACCTCCAGACTCGCAGCCCACAGAGTTTTCTGGGCTGGCTGATCCCGAATCTCCCCAGCGACCGATCGAACTAGGAGGCCACCCACTCGGCTTCTCTGTCGGGCGACGCCATCGCGATGCAGCGAGGCTCATTCCGATGGGAACGCAACTCGAGATTCGCTGTTGTGGAACGCTTCTATTGGCTGAAGGCAGGTGTACTGGCTGGGTGCAGTCTCCCGGGCGTTGACGGAGATCTCGCCGCCGATCTGGGCTTCCTGCGCGAACAGGGCATTTCGGCGGTGCTGTCGCTTTCGGAGACGCCACTCGAAGCGGCCGCGTTGGGCGCATGGCATTTTGTGACATGCCATGTGCCGATACCGGATATGACCGCTCCCGGACCAAAACAGCTCGACCCGGCCCTGGACTTCACTGAAACGCAGCTGGCGGCTGGTCGTCCGACAGCCGTGCACTGCCTGGCCGGCCTGGGTCGCACCGGCACAGTGCTGGCCGCCTGGCTAATCCGGCAAGGCTCGTCCGCCGCCGAAGCGATCGCCGCGATTCGTCGAGTCTGTCCGGGCGCTGTGGAAACGATCGACCAGGAAACAGCTCTGGAAGCATTTGCGATCGGGGATGATGCGATGCACGGAAGGCGTGCTAAACTGCCAGAGCAGGAATCGGACTAACAACTCTTCGGGAGTGACCGTTGGCGGGCTACATCCTTGCGCGACTCCTGAGCCTCGTGTTTGTGCTCTTTGTCGTTTCGCTCATCGCCTTCTTCCTGATGCATGCGGTGCCCGGCGGTCCATTCGACCTCGGCGAACGCCGTTTGCCCGAGGCGACTCGCCAGGCCCAACTCGAGAAATACGGTCTCGATCAACCCCTCATCGTTCAATATGGCAAGTACATGTGGCATGCCATGCAGGGCGACTTCGGCGTGCCGTTTCAGCGTCCAACCGAAACGGTGACCGGGTTGATCGCAGACCGTTGGCCGGTCACGATCAAGATCGGAATCCCCACAATCATCCTCGGTTACGGTCTGGGCACAATCCTCGGCATCATTGCCGCCATTCGGCAGAACAGCTGGATCGATTACCTCGTGACATCCGTCGGTACGCTGGGCCTGACGATTCCCAGCTGGGTAATTGGTACCTGGCTCATTCTGATACTCAGCGTGCGACTTGGCTGGTTACCAACCGGGGGATGGGGAGAACCCAAACACTACGTCATGCCGGTTATCGCCTATGCCCTCGCGCCAATGGCCCTGGTCGCACGCTATACGCGCGTCTGCATCATCGAAAATATGCGAGCCGACTATGTGCGCACCGCGCGGGCCAAAGGAGTCAGCGAGAACCGGGTGATGATTTCCCACATCGCCCGCAATGCAGCGATTCCCTGGGTCACTGTGCTGCTGCCGGAGATTCCCAACATTCTGACCGGATCGATTTTCATCGAGTCGATCTTTCGGGTACCTGGCCTGGGCTCCTATTTCGTCTCCAGCACCATCAGCCGCGACTATCCCCTGATTCTGGCTCTGACTCTGATGATCGCTGCGCTGTGGGGAGTTACCTATCTGATCACGGACTTGCTCTACACGATTCTCGATCCGCGTATCCGGCTATCCCGGCCGTAGCGAGTATCGACCATGAGCCTGACTCCTCCCGCCGTATCGATCGACGCCACTGAGATTCAGCTCGGTAGCCGCCGCAAGTACCGGACGAACTTCAGTCTGGCCGTCGATCGGTTTAAACGGCAAAAACTGGGGATGTTCGGGTTCGTGATCGTTCTTTTCCTGCTCTTCGTCGCCGTGTTTGCCCCCTGGATCGCTCCGACGCATTACGCGACCGCCGATTTCATGGCAGTCAATCAGTTTCCCAGCCGGGAGTATCCCTTTGGTACCGACTCGATTGGCCGCGATTACCTCAGCCGCACGATTTACGGCATCCGCACGTCGTTGACCGTCGGCTTCCTGGCGGTGATTGTGGCCTGTCTGATCGGAATACCGCTGGGAGCCGCCGCCGGTCTGCGCGGGGGCAAAACGGACTTCCTGGTCATGCGCATTGTGGAAGTGATGACCGCATTTCCCGGGCTTCTCTTCGCTATCTTTCTGCTGTCTGTCGTCAACAGCGGTGTCTGGGGCACCGTGTTCTCCAACAACACGCTCAACGTCGTCTTCGTGATTGGTGTGACGAACTGGGTTGGATTGTGCCGACTGACCCGGGCGCAGGTACTGTCGCTCCGGGAGCGAGAGTTTGTCGAAGCAGCCAGAAGCATCGGCGCCCGCCAGTTCCACATCGGCTGGCGCCACCTGATGCCCAACGCCATACCGCCACTGATCGTAGCGATCACGCTGCTCATGCCTGCGGCGATTTTTGCCGAAGCAGGTCTGAGCTTCCTCGGGCTCGGTATCAATGAGCCGACGCCCAGCCTGGGTCGCATGGTCGCCGACAGTCGCCAGGCAATTCAGCTCTACTGGCACCTTGGCGTTTTCCCCACACTGGCTATCGCGCTGTGCGTTCTGGGATTTGCCTTCATGGGCGACGGCTTGCGCGATGCACTCGATCCGCGCCAGAATTAGCTGGCGCAACACATCATGACCGGCGGATATCCGAAGTCCGGATGATGCTGACCGGCAACAGGAGGGTTCGATGGCCAATATCAAAGCGAAGTTGCGAGATCAGCGTGTCGACCGGCGCACGCTCTTGGGCGGTGCGGCCGCCAGTGGATTGGGCATGTTTGGTGGCGCAATGCTGCAGCCGGGCGGTGTCCTGGCCAGTCCTTCAAGCGGCATGAGCCGTACCGTGCGATCGATGCAGGATTTGCCTGAAGGGGCTGCACCTGTCGATCAGCAGATTCTGCTCCTGCCCGATGATGCGGCAGTGGCCCGCGTGCTCGATTTCTACATGTCCGTGTACACGCGACCGTCCGATTCGGCGTCCGATGTCTTCAGCGAGCCACTGGTGCGGTTGGACAAGAACTTCCAGCTCATGCCCGCTTCGGCGGAATCCTGGTCCGGCTCAGAAGACGGCAAAACTTGGACCTTCAAAATTCGCGAAGGCATGATGTGGAGCGATGGCAATCCCGTCACAGCTGCCGACTGGATCGCCAGTTTTCAGAATGCCGTCACTCCCGACTTTGCCTGGGACTTCACCTGGTACTTCCAGGGAGTGCTGGCCAACTGGACACAGGCCGTCAATGGCGAGGTAGCGCCGGATCAGATTGGCGTCGCCCAGGGTGCCAACGAGTATGAACTGGTGTTCACCACTGAAGCGGCTGCGCCATATTTGCCGGCTATGCTGCTTTATTCCAATCCGATTTCCGCCGCTGGTTTGTCAGCGCATGGCCCCCTGTATAACACCGATCCCGCCACAGCGATCTCGGCGGGTCCGTTCATTCTCACGGAGTGGGTGCCGGATCAGCAGATCGTCTACTCGCGCAACACCGCATACACCGGCACGCTGCCGACCATGCTCGAAAAAGTCGTCATCAAGCTGACCAGCAAAGACAATTACTTCACCATGTACCAGGCCAACGAGATCGACTTCCTGCGCCATCCGGCGCCGGCCGCGATCGAGATCATGATGGCCGATGAAGCGACGGCCGCGGAAGTCCACTCAACGCCCGGCGACTTCCCCACCTACTATCTCTTCTTCGATCAGTCTCAGGCGCCATTCAACGACCTGCGCGTTCGCCAGGCGTGGAGCCATGCGATCGACCGTGACGCCCTGAAGGAAGCAGTGCTTGGTCCGGCCGGTATTCCTGCGTACTCATGGCTGGCGCCGGGCTTCCCGGCCAGTCAGACGCAGGAAATCAAAGACGTGCAGGGATTCGATCCTGAACTGGCCAAGTCATTGTTGACGGAAGCCGGTTTTCCCGATGGAGAAGGATTCCCCAGCCTGCAGCTGCAGCTTCGTGCACCAACACCGCTCGAGAAGTCGGTGGCGGCGGCCATTGCGGCGATGTTGAAGGAACATCTCAACGTAAACGTTGAGCTACTCGAGCGCGATTCCCAGGGCTTCACGGCCGATATGAACGCCAAACCGACGCTGATTCAGCTGGGATTCGTCCGGTACGGCATGGACTTCCTCGACCCGATCAATATGCTCAGCGTCTGGTTCTCCGGCGGACGGCATGACTCGTGGAAAAACGAAGAATTCGAGTCACAGGCAAAAGCAGCCGGCGAGTTTCTTGGCGATCCCGCCGAGCGCATTGCCATGTTCCAGGCTGCCGAGCGGATCATGGTCGAAGACGTCGCCGGCGTCTTTGTCTACCACGGCACCGAAGTACAACTGATCAAACCCTGGATGACGGGACCGTTCAAGGACCCGGATGACAACGGCAACACCGGCATGCACTGGCCGAACTTCGCCATGATGAGCACCGTTCCTGGCGAGGTCTATATCGGGGCGGACGCACCGTCTCGTTAGGCAAACGCGAGAGCAGATGAAGGGCCGCTGGCGGAAACGTCAGCGGCCCTTCGATTCTGCTGGTATCGCTGCGACGAGTCTGACTACGGTGTCGCCTGAGGCGAAGCCACAGGTGAGGCGGCCACCGGTGAACCGATCGGCGAGCCCACCGGTGAAGCGACGGCTACCGGGGAGGCAACCGTCGACATCCCCGGCAACAGCGTCGGCGACGCCTCAGGCGTTGCGGCGATGGGTGTGGCCGGCAGCGCCGCAGGTGTGCTCTCAGCAGGCGGCTCGGGTGGGATGGTGATCGGAATCGAAAGCACCGCTGAAATATTGCGGTCGCTCACCTTCATCGTGTTGTCGATCCCCAGCGCAATCCCGATCGGCGATTCGAACCTTTCCGAACCTGCCTCGCTCAATGAGGCGATGTGGTTGCCCTCGATATCGAAGGTCTCCACCGTACCCGTGCCCGATGATGTCGCGTAGAGCGTTCCGTACTGGTCGAATGCCAGATAGGGTTCGAAGTACGCCTGACCCTGCCATGCCTCAACCGGCCATTGGGCGAGCGGCGTGCCGTCTCTGGCAAAAACGCTGATCCGGGCATTGCCCGAGTCGGCCACGTAGACTCGATCGTCTGGCCCAACGGCGATGCCCACCGGTTCGATGAACTGCGTCGGTTCCGAACCATATCCACCCCACGCCCGGAGGAACGTCCCGTCGGGGGTAAACACCTGCACCCGTTCGTTGCCGGTATCGACGACGAAGATTTCCGTGGCGGTGGTGGCGATGTCGCGCGGTCCGAAGAACATGCCTGGCAAATCGGAGGCCACCGGCGAGTCGAGCGTATCGCCGAACTGACCGAACTCCCGGACCACCTGCCCTTCGCTGTTCATCACAACGACCCGGTGTCCCCAGGTATCAGCGACCAGCACGAGTCCCTCGAAACTCACATCGATTCCGGTGGGTCCCAGTCCCTGCGCAGTCACTTCAAAACTGACGCCGCTCTCCGGGCCACCCCAGGCGCCAATAAACTCACCCGACGCATCGAATTTCTGCACGCGCCCGTTCGCCGAATCGACCACGTAGGTCGAGCCGTCACCACTGTTGACCGCCACCCCGCGAGGCTGGTTGAACTGCCCCCGCCCGGCTCCGGTCCCCACCCGTTCGCTGAGATTGTATGGACCGGTACTCGTGAAGAGTTGCTGCGCCAACCGTGGTCCATACCCAACGGTCACCGTTTCCGGACTGGGTTTGGTAATCCCTTCCCGATAGAGCAGAAAATCCATACCGTCCGCCCAGTGTGAGGGCAGGAAAACAGACCGCAACACCGAGCCAAGACTGGGTGTCAGGTATTCGGGAGGAATGCGATTCCTGCTGGGGGAGGTGCGCGGGGTATATCCCGCTGTTTCCAGTCCCGTGGATTCGCGACTGATCACAAGATCCGCGCCGGTTGCGGTGCCGCCTCCGGGTCCGACGACGGCTAGTCCCGGATAATCCCGGAAATACCAACGGTACGGCCAGGCAACATCTGACTCCAGGGCGATCGCAATGCCGTGCCCGCCGGTGGGATCCTCCACCGACGGTTGCAGTACGGTCAGGTCACGAGAGAGGTGATCGATTTGCCTGACCAGCGCCGCCACCGACGAGGGTGACGTGCGTTGAGCCAGTGGCTCCAGGCTGGTGTCCGCCCGGTGATAGCTCAACATGATCGTCGCACGAATGGTCAGGGCGCCCAGGAAAACCACAGCGGTGGTCAGCATCAAAGCCGCAATCGTTCGCACCAGAGACTCACCAGACACGGCGACCCGATCACGAATAAGCGTGAAGACCACTGCGGTGAGTGGCGCAACCGCGATGACCAGAATCGCCAGGGCCTCGAACAGTGCGCGGTTGGTTCCATCAGCAACTGCCTGATCGATCGCCACAAAAAACGCCACGACCGACCCAAACAGACCCGCTACGGCGCCGACAAGCAGCAGCGTGGAGGTCCACCAGGCGCCAGACCAGCCCAGTTGTCCGACGATCAGCGCCACACTGGCCCCACCCATCAATACGATTGGCATGGCCACTTGAACGGCATGATCGGGCATACGCCCGGCGCTGAAGCTGAAAATCAGCAGTGACGTGACGAACCAACCGAGAAAGAAGACCGACCCCAGACCGCCAGGGCGGTCGAGCACTCCCATCAGAAATCCGGCAACCGCAGAAAGCAGAAACAAAATCTCGTACAGCAAAACGGCCAGCAGGAAGAACTGCGTTGGGGTAGCGCTGGCCTCATTGGTCAGCAGTTGCCCCCAATCCCCAAATGTTTCCCCGACACCGGAAAGCGCCGAGAATGAGCTCAGGCCCCGCGAAAAGAAAAACAGCAGAGACAAGAGAAACGAGACGAGCAGCACGATTCCGCTCAGCGCGCTGCCGGTCAGCGCCTGCGCCGATCTGCGCACCACACCTGACCGGCCCTGTTCGGCAAGCCCCGCCAGGGCCAGACCCACGCCAATCGAGATCAGCACAGTGATCGATGACGGACCTGCCGCCAGCGCACCGGCGACGCTGAAACCCGTCAAACCAATCCAGGCAGTTTCGTGCTCTTTGCGTTGCGAGGCGCGACCCGAGTAAAGAAACGCCACCACAAAAAGCAGCGAGAAGAACGCCACCAGGGATTCCGGCCCCGCCACTCGCGATGAATACAGGAGTGTTGGGGAAATCGCCGCAGCGATCGCCATGCCGAGCGCGGCGGTGCGGCCCACGAACGGACTGAGGGCGAGACAGAGCAGAACGATTCCGACACCCGCCAGCGAGGTGATCGCCCGCGCCGTGACGTCAGTGACACCGAAGAGGAAAAACGACAATCCCTGGCCGAGCATATGCGCCGGAGAGGTCTCGGACAGCGTCACGCCCGGTAGCGGTCGCCCATCGTAAAAGGAAAGCGCCTGCAAAGATCGCCGCGATTCGTCGAACGACAGAGCGACCCAATCCAGGCCGATCATGCGCAGCACGATGCTGACGAACACGGTTACGCCGGCAGCCACCCACCACCAGGAGATTCTGGTCAGATCCAGACGCTTGTCGAGCAACGATTCATTCGGCGTGTTGGCCAAATCGGCCATGGAACCCCCTCGTCTTCCTCAATTGGCGATTCAGCTTCCGTAGCGAATCGAGTTGTACAGCGGCAAAAGATCGTTGCGAATATAGACCGTGAAATTGGTCTGGCCAATATTCGAGTCGAGATCTCTGTACATCAATAAACGATAAAGCCTGAGCTGATAATCGATCTGCAGTTGATTGCTGATCGTATCGAGGATCGACCGCACAATATCGAGCGGTCCGTGTGGCTGATCCGTCCGTTTCCAGGCCGATCGACCCGGGTCCCGTTCATGACTGCGGCGCGGCGGGGGCTGGGCTGATCCGCGGGCGGCTGGCGTGCGGCGACGGCCATTCGACGGGCGAAGGCTGGGGACGGTGCGACGCTCG
>WBZO01003595.1_pt1 | contig 17844 bp, 23 predicted proteins | sample 5204261 | NCBI WGS metagenome assembly WBZO01 (sample SAMN12412400, study PRJNA552823) | activated sludge metagenome | isolation source: activated sludge from anammox sidestream of wastewater treatment plant... | place: USA: North Carolina | collected 2017-09
AAACCAGTTGAAAAAAAATTTTTGTAGATTAACCCAACCCCATTATGCCACCCACGATAGAGTTCTGGGTTCAAACCCAAATTTTGACTAAATTTCAATGGTAGTATTTTCATAGTCAAATAATATACTTGATGGCTTTTGTATTGCTTTATTATTTTTATTATTTTTAACTCTTTTATTCTTTATAGCAATACTCATTTCAGGTTTAATTTCTTCTTTTGTTTCAGGTTTTATTTCCTCTTTTACTATTTTTTTTGGTTTGGTTTTTCTAATTGGTAATTTGTTTATCTCATTTGCTTTTATCAATTCATCTATATTTTGAGAACTTGACATATAATATATATAATCTATATATAAAAAAAATTATATAAACATAATATATATTATGACAAAACCAAAAGTCCAATTAGTATTAAGAAGTGCTGATATTAATCCAACAATTAGAACTTATACAGGCAATGCACCAACTGAACCAACAGGAGAATATACAAATCCAATAACAGGAAGTTATATTAATAGATGGAGAACACATATGATTTTTAATGATATAAATTTAAGGTCTGTTTTAGGTTCAATATACGAATATCCAGCAAGATATATGTTAAAATTAGAAAGCATAAATTTTCATTTATCATCAAATTTAACAACATTTACAAGTTTGGAACAAGAGAGATGTTGGAATATATTTTTAACAGGATTACCATTTTTGAAAGGCTGGAATAATGGTTCTGCAATGAATGAGATTTTGTTGGCATCTGTGAGAGTTCCATCTGGTGGTCAAGCTTATACTTTTACTTTTAATAACTCAAATGAATTTACCTTTGAAATATTAGAAGGTCAATATAATAACATAAGACAAATAGAAATTCAATTAAGAGACCAATTAACAAATACTATTGAACCAAATACCAATTATACCGTAGCAGTTCCAAATTCACAATATATATTTTCAATATATAAGATATAAAATTATTTTCACTCTTAATATTATATAGATAATGGTAAGAGCAGTATTTAATCCAGCAAGAACAGATAATTATTCCTATGATGTAAATGGATATGTGATTGGTTCAGGAGCTGTTGGAGGAGCAACAAATGAATATTCATATACAAATCAAGCAAGAACCCAAATGAAAGTAAGAATAAATTTAAGGTCAATTTTAGGAACAAAAGAATATGATAGTAAGGAATTATTTTGTATTAAATTAAATGACATTCATACAATAGTTGAGAGAGGAAAAAACACAATAGATAATACTTCACCTGGTTGGATAAGAACTTCAAATATAGTTATGTATGGAGATAATATTAATTTTGTAGGTGGAGCAAATGAAATCATTCTGGGACAATGTGGAAATTTTAATCCAAATGATGAACCAGATTATTTTTTATATTATCATAGAGGGGATGCAGGAACAGTTGGAGGCCTTAATACATTTTTAATTGATAGAACAGTGAGAGCAGGGGCTTTGGACCAAACAGAATTTTTTGAAGGAAAATTGTTTCCAGTCAATAACCAAACAGCAGAAAAAGGAGTTAGAAAATGGCGTTGGAATGCTGTAAGTGGTGGAACGACTAACCCATCTATGGAAAATAAAGAATTTTTTATAACAAATGCTAATGTATTTAACTCACAATATTATAGAATGACAGTAGATATTCCAGGTGAAACACCATCATCAAGGTCAGGTGTCAATTTTTCAATAGTCATAACAGCAGTTCCTTTAGATAATCAATGGACTATGGTTAAAGGCGATGATAGTCTTCCAAATGATAATGATTATGAAATTGAGGCTTGGTTTCATAAACCTAAAAATGATTATGTAGATATAACTTTAGAAATAAGAGATATATTATTAAACCAACTACAACCAGTAATGACTATACCAGATAATAAAGTAGTCCCTCCTTTTACCTTTGTTTTTGATATTTATTAATAATTAAATAATTGTTAATAAATTTATGAAATATCACCCATAATGACTTCTTCACCCATATAATATACTTTAATACTTGCTACATTTCTTTGTGAGCCATAAATAGCGGTTGAATATACTTGAACAGGAATATTTCCATTATTTTCATATTGTCCTAATGGTGATACATAATTGGGACTATTATAAAGAACAATTTTAACTTTAGGTTCAATAATATAAAACACATCATTATCAATACTTTCAATTTGTTTAGAACTTGCGAATAAGGCATAATATTGTGTTCTGTCATAAAATAAATATCCAAGTATAATTTTACGATATGCGAGTCCATATAAAGTATCAATAACAACATTAGAATTTATAGTTAGTGTATCTTTAGAAGAAATTCTTTCTGTTGCTAAACATTTGGTTTGTATTGAACTGGTGGCACTATATGATATATCAGTAAATCCAACACTATAATATTTTGGATGAGCGTGTCTATAAATACCTTCACTAAGAGTTGGAGCCGAAGAACTTTCACTTCTATTTGTATTTATTGCTTCATCTTGAAATCCACTCCAAGCCCCAGCAACAATATATGAAGGAAAAACGATTGATACATTTTGACTGTAATCAGTGTAAGAACTATTTGTAAGAAATGAATTTTGATAATATTGAAGAAATGAAGCACCATTAATTCTTGCGTTGGTTCCATTTTGTCTATATTGATAATATCTATTTTCAGTAAATGACACAATAAATCTCAATTCATAATTACGGGAAATACTATCAGTTGGATTAGTCCATTTGACACTAATAGTTGTAATAGGGCGAATAAAAGTAAAATTGACACCTGAAAAAGTATTATAAATAGGTTCTGTAGCTACATTTTCAACTTGAATATAAGAATAATAAGTATAATTTAAACTTAAACTATTGTTGGTTTCAAATGGAATATTACTTTGAAATAAAACACCATCACGAAATACATCAATTCTCATATTAGAAATATTAATTTGATGATAATTAAGTCCATCCATAATAAGAGGTGGAGTATAAGGTGGTGTAATAACTCTATCACCTGAACTTGATGCTGTTGGTTGTTTAAAATTCAATATATGAGCTATTGATGAAGTAGCATTTATACAAGAACGAACATTTGAAGGTGCAGAAAAGGATATAATTGTTCCAGTAGTGCTATTACTTGGCTGACTAATATTAGTTATTTCATCAAATCCTTTTAAATAGTTATTAACATTGACAAAATATCTCGCATCTCCTGTTGCTTGTGTAATATAAGGACTTGAACCATCAGTTAAATTACCCCTTACAATCATAGAACCATTAATATCCATAGTTCCTGTATAAACATTAATATTATTTGTGCCTGTGTTAATATTCATACCACTTAAAGAAGTAATACCTAATTGTGTTGTGTTATTAGAAATATTATTTGTAAATATAGTAGAACCACACGATATATTTCTAAGTGCTGCGACATCATATAAACTTGTAAAATTTCCACCAACAGTTGTATCGGCACACAATAGATTTGTATAATTATTATCACCATATGGAAAGTAATTTGCATTAAAATCGGGTGTTGTTGTGATTACTCCATCTACACGATATACAGGTGGTTGAAATACACCTTGACCCCTTGTTATAAATCCACCACTAACATCCACTGTTCCTAATATTGTTTGATTACCAGTAAAATTATTATTACCATTTAAAATAGCAAAATTAGAATGGTCTATTCCATTAACAGCATCATCAACATATTTTTTGGTTGTAATTTGATTATTTTGAGTTGCTATAAAAGGAGCCCCAACAGTTCCAATACTTCCAGATAAACCAACATTTATATTATCAGTTTGTATTGATGTAAATGAATTATTTTGTGTAAAAGTATTAGTTGTATTTAGATTTGGTTTATTATTTAATTGCGATTGAATTGTAGTTGATGTATTAATATTATTTAATGTTTCAAATTCATTAGTAGTAATCATATTATTTAAAGTCAATGAAGTGCAAGTAATTGTATCAGTAGTAATATTACCAATAACAAAATTATCAAATTCACCAGTAGTAGAACTGATATGAGATGTATCTATTTGAGAGGTTGAAATATTATTGGTTTGAATATTACCATTTTGAATAACAGTGAAACCATCGGAAATTGTTTTTATACCATTTATACTTTTATCTAAGTATGAAGTATATCCAAGCATTTATATATAAATATGTTATATATTTTTTATACAAATTTAGCACTATTTAATTGATTAGCAGTTTGGTCTATTAAAGAATTTGTTTGAGCTTTAGCATTAGCCATAGCGTTGGAAATAGCTTGATTAGCTTGTTGTCTTGCCATACCAACATTAGAATTTAGAGCATCAACATTATTTCTAATTGCGGTATTTGCTTGTCTTTGTAGATTTCTTGCACTTGATTTTACATCTGCTCCAAATTGATTAGCATCTGCTCTAACTTGTGAGCCTATAGCATTCGCAGCCTGACGAACGCGAGAAGATGCATTTTTCAAGTCAGTTCCAGCCTGTTGAGCTACATTACCACCAGCCATAACAGCTAATCCAAGAGGAGCACCGAAACCACTAGCCATTAAACCAGCACCAGCAACATCACCAATTATACCAGCATTTTTTTCCAAGAAATTTCCAGTCTTTTTTAAACCTTCCAAAGTCTCTCTACCAGCATCTTCAAAAGCACCTCCAACCTTTTGAGCAGCATTAACAACATCTTTTCTAAAGAATTTGTCAGTATCGTGTCCTACTTTATTGAAGAATTTTCTGGCACCACCAGCAAGTTTTTTAAATGGATTAGGCATTTTGTTGTATATATTAACAATAGAAAATTATTTTATTCTTCATTTTCTTCATCATCAAAAATAACTTCATTCCAATTAATAAATATTGTATCATATTCGTGTATATAAATAAAAGAATTTGGTTCATTATTTTTTATTCGCTTATATTGAGTTAAAACATCCTTAAAATCATCTTTTGAAATATTAATTCCTTCTTCATAAACTTTGTCCCATTCTTCTTTATTAATGTTAAATAAAAACATATCTCCAAAAGATTTCCTTATATCCATTGGTATTTTAATATAATTTTGTGCTATAATGAAAATACTCGTTCTTAAATGTCTTCTATTTGCTATTATATGTAATAAATTTACTTCAACTTCTTTTTTCTTTAGATATGATTGGACATCATCAAAAACCAACAATGATTTTAAGTTGTCATTGGTATTTTCTAATAATCTTTCATATACTTCTGCTAAATTTTCAAAACTAACCCCTTCAAATACTTGGTCTTCAGGTAAGCATTCAAACACATTATTTTTCATTGAATCACGAGAACTATTAGGCATAAATACAAATATATTATGAAATACTTTTTTTAGCTTTTTTGGTGTTGATAAAAAGCCAACCATTAGAGAAGTTTTACCACTGCCAGCTTTACCAATACAACCACAACAAAAACTTTTATTCATATTTTTTAATAATGGGTCATCATCTAAATATGGAGATAATGGTTCATCAACCTTAAATTTCGGCATTTTTAATTTAGGTTTTAAATGTTCCAATAATTTCATTTATATATATTATATGCATATTTTTTATTGGATAACATTGACAGCACTATTAATATAATCAAATTCCAGCACAACATCAAATTTAGAGTAGTAGTGTAAAGCACAAGCAACTCCTAATGCTCTATCTATATTTAATCTAAATGTATGAGTTCCTTGTTTGGTTGATATACCAGAATATAAAGCGTCTTTGAAATTATTGATTAATTCTAAATCAATACAAGCATACCATTTATTAGAGTTGGAATTTACTACAGCATTGGCAGCAGTTCCAGCTTGTGTGTATGCCGAATATTCAGTTGTATTTGGATTAGGAACACTATTGGCTTTCAAAAAGTTTGACCTTGTGATAGAGCCAGAATGAGAAGTTGAATATACAGAACCCCAAGCCTTTTGAAGTTGATAAAAGCATTCAGCCCCTCTATCACATTTAACAGGCTGAGAAGGATAAGGAGTAGAGTTGATTATTAAATTATAACCATTAGCCCCTAAATTAGGATTAACACCACCAAATGTTTTATCACCAGCATTGGCAATTGAACTCCACCAAATAAATTCGGTTAATGAGTTAAGAGAGTGAGAGTATGTTATATCTTGAACACCAACAGCACCAACGGCTAATTGTGAAGCACCATATAAATAAGAACTTGATTTTAATTTAAGAATACCAGGATACATAGCAAGTAATTCAGCCATTGAAGCAGCTTCTAAAGTAAGTGATTCACAAACAATTTCAATACTATTAATAGCAAAAGCGGTTGGTTCAACAGCATCGGTTGCTTCATAAATAAATCTTGATAATGAATTTAGAGTTAAATCTAATTGTAAATCAGATACAAAGGCAGGAATTAATTTAGTAGTATTCATAATACCAATGACAGGAATGGAAAACGATTGAGTTATAACAGCTTCAGCAGCTCCACCATTAACAATATTTCTTCCTAAATTAGTATATCCAAGTCCTTCACCAAATCCCATTGAAGTGGCTAAACTTTGTTTTGTAAATCCTTCAACAGTCATATTCATTACAGCATTAACAAGTTCAGCAGGATTTTGGATTGTTTCAATTTTTTGGCCGTTAGAATTAGCAGTCCAAACTTGGCGTGAAAAATGAGAATATCCATTTCCTAATATCCAAGCGTTTGTATTAGCAGGACAAGTGTATTGAACGGTAAAATTTATAGCCAATGTATCAGGATTCCAAAATGAATTATCCATTTTAGATAGTATTAATTGAATTTCTTCACCTGGAGTGTTGAAAGTTCTTGTATTAATTGGTTGTCTTCTATACTCTGATTTTTTTGATGGATACATACTGGAAAGCATGGAGTAATTGAGCTCTGATGGAAATGAAAAGGAAGCCATTTGTAAGTTGTATATATTACAAATAGAAAAAAATAATTTACTGTTCATTAGTGTTATTGAGATAATCAATTAAATTATTGGTAATATTTTTAATTGTAGTTATAGTAGTTTTAATTTCAATACAAATTGACCATTCTAAATTATTAAAATTTATAAGATTATTATCATCATCTGTTAATTGAAGTTGTAAGTAATCTGTTTCAGGATTTTTGATAAGTGTTTCAGTATTCTCATTATTATTATACATAATTACTCCAAATGGTGGAACATTAACAGGTATAGATTTTAATGTTGCTTTATCATTAGTTGTTAAATTTAGATTATCCAAAATTAAATTATTCATCTTTATAAAAATATTTCTTATACCCATAAAATTTGCTGGATATGGAAAATCAAGAACAAAATTTGAACCATCAAAAATACCATTATATATAGAGTTTTCAAAACCTAATATTTTATAGATATTTGATACTGATACATTGATATTAAATATATTTGTTGATGTAAGTGTATATTTACCATTTGTTAAATTTAAACTCATAATAATATTGGGGTCAATTGTTTGTAATTGTGTGTTTAATGTTTCTAACAATGTATTAGCATTATAATTACCAACTGGAATAAATACATCTATATTATTAAATTTAAAATAGTTGTTATAAATATTAACCACATATATTGAATGAGGAAATTCACAATGGGTAATTTTAATTGTATTGTATAATATATTATCTGCTTTTTTAATTAAATTTGGTATATAGAATGTAATATCGGAGTTAAATGTTCCGTTATTTTTTGTTGCTGATTTACTATTTGAACTTAGATAATATTGTTTTGTGTCAATTAATTGATAATTCATTATATATTACTTGTAGATAAAATTAATTATAATATAGAATAATTTATTTTCTCTGTATATAGTATAATCAGTATATTTTCAATGCCACCTAAAACACAAAAAATACGAACTTTACAAGATTTACAAAACAAAAAGATTGTTGATTCTATTCAAGCTGAGCCAATACCAAAAAGGCCCCCAGTCAAAAAACAAGTAAAACAAGTAGTAGAAGAATATGATGAAGATGATGAAGAAGAATATGAAGTGCCAGTTCAAGAAATAGTGCCAGTTCAACAACAAGTTCAACCAGTTCAACCAGTTCAACCAGTTCAACCAGTTCAACCAGTTCAACCAGTTCAACCAGTTCAACAACCCAAAAGAAAGAAGAATTTCACTCCAGAACAAATTGAAGCACAAAAACAAAGATTAGAAAGTGCGAGATTGAAACGAGAACAAGAAGCATATGAAAAGAAAATGTTGGAACAACAATATTTACTTCAAAAAGAAAAAGAAATTGAAGTCAATATTAAAAAGAAATATGATAAAAAGGCTAAACAATTAGAAAGAAAGTTAATTAATAAATACTTAGCAGAACAAGCCCAAAAACAAGAAGAAGAATATTATCAAGAAGATGAAATTGAAGTTAAACCAACAAGAATATCAAGACAACCAAAATATAATAATGGTGGTGGGTTTTCTGCTCCTCCATCTACTCCAGCTTATCGACCTGTTAGATTTGTTTAAGCTTTAGTTTGATTTTTCAAAGCATTATTAAGAGATCTAATTTTTGGAATTAATTGTTTTTGACTTAAGCTATTAATATTATCCCTGTTTGTTTTATCAATATCTGTTTTATAGTATTGTTTGTATAAATTAAAATATTCGTTTCTATAATAGTTAATATCCTTATTTTGTTTTTCATTATATTGTTTTTGTTTCTCAATATAAAAATCTAATGGATGAGTATTATTCTTGATATAAGTTTCAAGTTGTCCAATACTAAATTTATCTAATGACTTTTCACCTCCCTTATAATATGGATTATTGTCTTTATTATACTTTTGTAATTGAAGTGCTTGTTGTTTTAATTCCTCCAATTGTTTGGCGTCTTTTTTCTGTTTGGCTTCTCTACCATATTCAATAGCTTTATCATCATCAAATTCTTCAACATCTGCTAATGGCACAACACTATTCAATTCAGTTATATTTGTGGATTGTATTGAATTCAATGGTTTAGCATTGGCGATATTGGCGTTTTGTGGTTTTCCAATTGGTGTCGCGCTTGTAATACCTTTTAATCTGCTTTTTAATTCATCAATCATTTTACCGTGAATATTAGTTGGTTGTGGAGTTTGCGGTGGTTGTGGAACTGTTTGTTTTTGTATTGGTTCTTGATATACTGTTTCACCATCATAATCAGTATATTGATGTGAAGCCCCAGGTTTACCCATTTCAGGTCTTGGTGGTGCTGTATTCTTCTTTTCACTTTGTTCTAACAGCCGTTTTTCCATATCATCTAATTTACCATCAAAATAATTTTTGAACTGTGTTTGATATTCATTATTAACCTTTTCAAAATTAACAGTATTAAAACCTTGATTAGGGGATATATCTGTTATAACTGGTCTTGCTGGTGTAAATTGTGGAAAGTAATTGACGGGTATATTTACGTGTCCTTTTGGCTTATTATCTGCTGGTTTTCTTGCTTGTGTTTTTCTACTGTTATCTATAGTTATTTTTATATTAGTTTTATTAGATGCTTTGTTTTTGACTTTGGATTTATTTTGTAATTTCTTGGTCTTCTTTTTTGGTGGCATTATATATTACAAGTATAAAATTTTTTTATCATTCTATATTATAGATAGATGAAGTTTAAAATTAATCGTGTCAAACTCATCAAGGAATTGGGACAACTTACCCTTGATACTTTCTTAATGGAATTTCAAAAATACTGTGATGAATATTTAGCAACTAAAAGCAATGTTAAATTTGATATATCCTTATTGCGTTCATTATGTAATATATTGGAGAATTCATATGTAAAGAAAAACAATGTTGATGAAAAATTAGATAAGAAACAAACTGCTATAGAAGAATATGTGCGTTTAAAATCAAAAGTCAATATTCAATATACTCCTGAAGATAAAAAAGTTCTTGAGGCAATTATAGAAGACTTACACAACACAGGACAAATTAAGAAAATATCATCTTTTAAATTATGGGGTAGAAGGGTAAAAAACTTATTAATCAAATCCGCTTAATAGAATATATAAACTATATGATTGTAGACCAAATTGCTGGTTATATACTAACACCAATATTATTAAATGCTGGATTTGATAAAACAACTATAATGATAATTTTATTTCTTATTATATAATATAAATGCCAATAATTGTTGCTACTATTTACAACAGAAACACAGGAGAACAATACACACCAAGATTATATAAAGTGCGTAGTATTGGAAGATGGTCTAAAACAGAATTAAGAAAAATAAAGGATGAGCTATATCAAGAATTAATGAAACCTTATGATTTTGATAAAAAACAGGATTTGGATGAAATTTTGGATATAGGTTTCTTTGGTTATAATACTAAAACATTACAATATGAGTATTTTTTAATTTCATTTAATTGAAATAATTTTTATATAGAGTAATTAATAATACATGGCAGAACCAACAATTTTAAGAAGTAATGAAATATATAATCCATTTAATCCAAAGCATTTGACACTGGATATAGCTATTGAAAATGATATAACTGACAAATACAGATATACATTGGTCTTTAAATTGAGTAATGAATATATAAAAAGTTATGAAGAAACGCCAGAAGAAAGAGAAGCAAAATTGAAACATTATTGGAAAAAGAAATTTAATGATATTGTCAGGCATTTAAATAATAATAATTATTTAGCAGAGAAGGCAAGATTATATAAACAATTTGTAAGGGATAGAGAAAAAAGAAGATATGGTAGAAGAAAGCTTAAAAGACAATTATATCATTTAAAACATCAAAAATAATTTTTTATATAGAGTAATTATATATAAATGAATTCTAAAAAGCTTGAGAAGAAATTGAACCATCTTAAAGACAGTTTAGTATTATTGCGACTTAAATTAGATAGAATGCTTGAAAAAGAGGAAGCATTGGAGAAAGAGATATATTTGGTTGAATGTGAAATAACTGGAACTTTACCTGAACAAGAGGTTTAAATTGGTGGGGGAATTTTTGAAATATTTTTATATAGAGTAATTTATATAAATGGAGAAATTTGATATTAAAATAAGAGGAGAAGGAGAGGGACAATTTATCATTCCAGAAACATTGCGACTGAAAATTGAATACATTGGTGAAACACCTTTTGAAGCATTAGAATTTATAAGAGGATTACCATTTGAGCTTTCTTTTGGTGATGAAACTAAAAGTAATCAAAGCACTAAAAAGAAAAAACGCAATAGAAAGAAATATATAAAGCACACTTAAATTGGTGGGGGGAATTTTTGAAATATTTTTATATAGAGTAATTTTATATAAATGGTATATATTGTTGAAATTGAACATGACGAAGCATCTTTTGTTATTTTAATTTCAAGTCTTAAAACTGGATTAAGAAAAGAATTAGAAAGATATGAATATAACATTGAAGACAACGACGACGACCAACCATATCATTATATGATAGAACAACCGTATCAATATTATTTACAAAAGTATCTTCAATATGATGAACTTATCAACTTATTTAAAAAATATGGGTATAAAGTTGTTGAGTAATTTTTGAAATATTTTTATATAGAGTAATTTATATAAATGGAGGAATTATTAGAAACTTATTATGCTGTAAGCACATATGAACCAAATCTAAAATGTAATATATGTAATTGCTGGATTACAAGAAAGAATTTTAAAAGACATCTAATGAGTAGAAAACATTATAAACAAGTTGAATGGAATTTACAAATTGGAATAACCCCTGTTGAATGGGAAACTAAAGAAGACGAATAATATTTTATAACATTATTATATAATTGTGTTATGAAGGCGTTATTGAATAAATTGAATATTGATGAAACATTAACAAAGCAAAGACCAATGAAACAACCTGTTTATAATAAGTTCAAAAATAATTTACCACTCAAAGAAGATTATAATTTTATGGCTGATTTAATTGAATTACCTGAAACAAAAAAGAAGTTTAAATATTTACTTACTGTTGTGGATTTAGCAAGTGATGAATTTGATATTGAACCTTTAAGAACAAAACAACCTGCTGAAGTTTTAGAAGGGTTTAAAGCTATGATAAAACGAAAACATATTAAACTTCCTTATGCCAGTATTAGGACTGATAATGGTAATGAATTTAAAGGCTCATTTAATAAATACTTGACTGACAATGGAGTTTTACATAAAAAGAATTTACCAAACAGACATAAACAAATGGCAAATGTTGAAGCACTTAATAAACAAGTTGTAAGGATATTATTTGGTTATATGAATGGTAAAGAAAAACAATTAAAGCGCTCTTATAATGAATGGACTGATATTATTAATATTGTTAGAAATGATTTAAATGAATACAGAAAGAAAACTTATGATAATCCATTGCCTGTATCTACATTTGATTTAGGAGAAGTTGGAGAAGCAAAATTTAGACTTGGTGATGTAGTTCATTATAGATTGGACTGGGCTGAAAATGCGTTAGGAAATAAACAACCTACTCCAAATTTTAGAGTTGGTGATTATAGATATTCAGCTGTACCAAAGAAAATTGTTAATGTTTCAATATTTAATGATGCACCATATTATAGATATATATTAGATGGAATGCCTAATGTGTCATATAGTAAATATGAATTAATTTTAAGCAATGAAAATAACTCAAAATTTAAGGTTAAAAAGATAATAGATAAAAAGAGAATTAGAGGTATTACACATTATTTAGTATGGTGGAAAAATTACAAAAAGAAAGAAAGCACTTGGGAACCTGAAACCAATTTAATTGAAGATGGATTTGAGGATGAAATAAATGAATTTAACACTCGCCAGCCTTAATATGGTCTTTAAACTCTTTATATTGAAATAATTCTTCACATTTAGGACATTTATGGAAACCATATATCGCATTTTTATAAACCATTAAACCTGTTGTTTTGGCTTCTGGTTTTGGATAATATTCTATATCAAGTTTAGAAAAATCAACAAATTTATTTAATACTATTCCATCTGTATGTATTCTAATAACATTATCTTCCAAATTATGCTCTTTCAATAGTTTCATAATCTTTAATCTTCCATAAGCTGATAAGAATGGTTTTAATCTTGCTAAAGCATATTTATAAGCATTGTTGGGTTTTACTACTTTAAACTCTCCTTCATCTGTCATTCCTAATATTTTATAATCTGATGGTTCAGGGTCATCCATAAATGTCGCATCATAATCGTCTGTATTTGGTAAATATAATTTATTGTAAGCTGATAAACTACCCCATAATGAAGACATTAAAAATTTAATTAATTTATTATCTGGAAATTTCTTTCTTAATGTTTCTAAACTTTTAAACCAATCCCTAAAAATATCCCTTCCTGAAATTAAGCATTTTTCATCATAAATTAAAGCATTATAATTATAAGTTTCATCAGGTTCTAATAATTCAAATTCTAATCCATAATCATCTTTGACACTCATTAAATAATTTAGGGTTGTTGATGTATAATGGTGTTCTTGTGAGAAATTAAATATGTTTGTAAATTTTTGATTTTTGTATGTGATTTTAATTCTGTAAATACCAAACTTTAATTTATTATCCAAATCTTTAATAGTTGTTTTAACTCCTGCTTTAGTTGGTATTTTCATATTTATTAATAAATTGGTATAGTATCTTGAATAATCATTTCCATAAGTTTGAACAGGTTTATTTTTGTATTCTAAATTTAAAGTTATTAAACCTGCATTATAACATCTTTCAAAAATATAAAATTCATCTTCTGTTATTGGTTGAAATTCTTCCATAAATGATTTTTCATTTTTAGAAAAGAAATAATATAAAACTGCATCGTTGTGATTATGATATTTTTTATAGTCAAGTTTATATTTTTTGCCTGATTTAGTTTTTAACCATATTGAATTTATTTCTTTGTGAAATTGATTGAAATCGTTTTTATATTTAATTAAGTCCTCATATGTTTTGTAATAATCATTATTCATCATAAAAGAATGAAATTTGTTTTCGGGTTTATTTAATTCTTTTATATCTATAGTTAATAATTTGTTTGTGTCATCATCATCCCTAATATAACAAGCTTTACTATTCTCTCTGTAATAAAAAATAACTTTATAATCAATATCCATTATATATATTATATACTATATATAATTATTTTTTCTTTAAGTAAATTTAATTAATTTTTTTATATTAAAAAAATAATTACTGTATATTTAAAATTTTATGGTTATATAAACATCTTGTAAGTTTTTAAATTTTGCTCTTTTCTCTTTTGGTAATGATGAATAATAATCATCTAATGTATGCATTAAATCGTCTTCCAAATAATCAAATGTTTTTAATGTTTTCATTCCATCTATCGTCATTGCTCTAATGTTTATTTTATTTGCGTTGTTTGTTTCTAATAACTTTTTATATACTTTATTTAATTCAAACAAGGACAAATTATAATTTGCTTTTGGTGTAATTCGTAATTCTTTTCCTATTTGTTTATTGGACTTGTTAGTAATGAAATCGTTTTTCAGTGTAAATTTTTGAACCATTATATATATTATATACTATATATAATTATTTTTTCTTTAAATTAAAATCATTAAATTATTTTATATTAAAAAAATTATTCTATATTCTTTTTGGATTTATAATTATTTTTAACTCGTTCAATTATTCTCGCTTTGTTGTTTTGATAATATTGTTTTTGCTTTTGTTTAAATTCTTCGGTTTTCCAATAGTCTTTATGATTGGCATAATATTCCTTGTTGTATTTATTCATATTTTCTTTGACTTCTTCAAGTGTAATAATCGCCTTGTTTTTATTGACACAATCTAAATCCTTTATATAATTTGTTTCTTTTGTTCTGGCCTCTGTTTTAGATATTGCGCCTAACTCTTCTAAACATTCTATTCTTGGATTAGTTCCTCTCATCACTTCAAAAGCAGTACAATATAAATCCATTTTATTATTTATATATCTTTTTAGTTGTGCTTTATGTTGTGAAAATCTTCTGGATAAATCAAGTTGTGTTGAGCCGACATAAATTTTGCCTTCATCATTGATGAGTTTGTAAATTTTGTAATTCATTATATATAATTATACATATATAAAAAATTTATTCTTTAAATTAAATTAATTAAATTATTTTATATTAAAAAAATTATTTCTTTTTCATTGACAAAAATTTATTAAATTCTGTATCACCAAAAATATCATCATCTATTATTTTTGTTTCTTGTTTTTCTTCTTCTGTGTCTTCTTTTATTATTGTGGTTTTACCTTTTTTGGATTTAGATGATTTAATTGTCCTTGTTGTTAAATCGTTAATATCTTTAAAGGTTAGTTGCTCTTGTATCGTTTCTTTTGGTGTTGGTTTTGGAACTTCTTTGGGCTTTAATTGTTCTTCAAGTTGTTTTAATTTGGCTTTAAGTTCTTCTATTTCTTTATTTTGTCTATCAATTATTTCATCTTTTTCATCTGCTTTAGGTTTGGCACATTTATAATCAATACCGTGGTCTAATGGGTTTTCATCTTCTTCATCTGTTTCTTCATCTGGTATTTCATCAACCAAATTATCAAACCATCCTTTTTGTTCATATTTAGTTTTTAATTTCTCATATGACATAATATATCTTCTACCTTCTCTTTTATATTTTCCTGTTTCTGGGTCTTTCACTTTAACATCTTTTATTTCTACTCCTAAATCTTGTAAATACCTTGCCAGTTTATTTTGTGTTGTTCTATCTGTTTTATTTTGATTTTGATAATTTGTTAAAAAATCTGAGCATTTATCGTCTATTCCCAATCCATTTAGTATAAACTCGGTTTTTATCCATTTATAAAAATGTGGTAGGGCTTCTATTCTTTTAACTTGTCCTGCTTTAGTTGGTTTTAAATCATTGCCTATCCAATTAATTGGTTTTACTTCTTCATTATAAATTCTTACAAACTCTTGGAAAATTAAAATTTTGACTTCTTCTTTATTTATGGCTTTATATAGTTTATTAAAATATTCAGTGTTGCCAACATAACTTTCATTGATTGTATTAACATAATATCTAATTTGGTTTGTTTGAGTTAATGATATACAATTATTATTTGATGTTATGACAATATTAAATGTGTTTTTTTGTTGATATGGTTGATTATACATTGCTCTACAATCAAATTGTGGTTCTGTAATTAAGGCTTTCATTCTATCTTGGAGAGTTTTTGATGTTCCTGAAACTGGTAGTTCATCAAAATTTAATAGTGTTGTTCCTTCAAATGGTTTATTATACATTTCTACGGTTTCAATACTTGATGTTTTATACATTCTATTACCTAATAAATCTTTCAAATAATTCAATATTGTTCCTTTTCCTGTTTGTTCTATTGATTGCCATAATAAGGCTATTTTTACTTTCCAACCAACTGCACTTGATGCAAAAAATTTCCTGACAACATCATATTCAATTTCATCACCTGAACAAATAATAAGTTTTAAATGTTCAAAAAATAATTTGACTGCTTCTATGTCTTCTTGTGTTGCTTGTATTTGTTTGTTATAATCTCGTGGTAAATCTTTTTTCATATTGAGATAATTATACTTAATTTCAAAACCTTTTACAAATTGAGAATTAATGAATTTATATTCTTGGTGGTAATCTATTGTTAATTTAGTTTCATATGTTTTTAAAAATAATTCATGACCAAAATAAGATTTTAAACTTAAATCTTTACTTACTTCTTTATTGTTTTTTACAATTGTTATTGTTCGTTTATATTCATCTGGTATTTTCTGTCTTGCTTGGTCTTTAGTCAATAGTTCAAATGTTTCGCCGTTATCAAAAAATATATCATTTCCATATTTAAAAAAGAATTTATTAATATAAGCTGGAACTGATGTTATAAAATCATCCCTATATAGCAAATATTTTAAATGTTCTATATCAAAAAATACATCATATTTATTAATTTTAGTTGGTGATGTTTCTTTGGGTTTGGTTTTGATTGTTGAACTTTGTTTTCTTGATTTTGCCATTTTGTTGAAATTGATTTTTACCATTTATATATAATAATATTATATAATAATTTTTTCTTTAAATTAATTTCATTTAATTAATTTATATTAAAAAAAATTGTTCTATATTAAAGTTTAAAATTTACAGGCTGAAAATACTACCATTGAAATTTAGTCAAAATTTGGGTTTGAACCCAGAACTCTATCGTGGGTGGCATAATGGGGTTGGGTTAATCTACAAAAATTTTTTTTCAACTGGTTTAAATGGGAGAATATATAAAGTAGTCTTTTTCAAGATATTCCCACGCAAAATAATAATAATAATTTCAGTTAAATATTATTCCATATATTCCAGCTATTCCAGCCGTTTTTGTTTGAAAGTTTTTAGAAATTATAAATTATGATTTTTTATTTTTGCTAAAATGAATAGTTGGAATAGTTGGAATGACTGGAATGGTTGGAATGATAGGAATGTTTGGAATAATATTATTAGTAGGAATTATTGTATTATTGGAATATATTTTTATATAGATAGTTTTGATTAATTATTAGAAGTTTTTATTAAATGAAATTAATTTAAAGAAATAAATATTTTATTTATATATAGATTAATTAATTTTTAATTTTTGGTTAAGAAGCAATAACCCTTCGGGTTATTGTGATTGATAGTCATTAAATAATAGCTCATTAATAAATTAATAAGCTATTATTTAATTGACCAATATATAAGAGGTTGTTCCAGTTCCGCTTCGCTACACCTACACAACCCAGGCAATGAGCGTTTCAGCCTAAGGCTTCTATTTTCAGTCAGTAAGGATTAGGGCTTAGCCCTTATCCACACCCCCACAAAGGGTGCCATATCTGTTGTGTGTG
>WBZO01003596.1_pt1 | contig 17843 bp, 14 predicted proteins | sample 5204261 | NCBI WGS metagenome assembly WBZO01 (sample SAMN12412400, study PRJNA552823) | activated sludge metagenome | isolation source: activated sludge from anammox sidestream of wastewater treatment plant... | place: USA: North Carolina | collected 2017-09
TGGGTCACGTCCCGCCACGGAGAGGTACCGAAGAGGTCGTAACGGGGGCGCCTCGAAAGCGTCTTGTCGGGTAACCGGCACGTGGGTTCGAATCCCACCCTCTCCGCCAATCCTAAGTCATTCTAAAGCAAAGACTTGAGGGCTTCTTGTCAGCCTCGCGTACGAGATACGTACGTGACGGCGACGAGAGGAGCCTTTCACTCCAATTGAAGCACCCGCGCGTTGGCCTCGTTCGGATTCAGCCCGGATCGCAGCCGCTCCAGCAGGAGCCGAAGCTTAGCCGCGTCCTGTTCGAGAATCCTGGCCGCGCATGCGGCGCAGTAGTGATCCCAGCTTCGCCCGCTACGGACCTTGAGTCTCGGGTCGCCACGCTCCAAGCGGTGTCGCCGGTTGGCCTGGCAGTTGTGCGCCCGCAGAGCTGTGTCAATCTCGACCCGAGTGACTATCGATTTCGTGGGCACTAGACGAACACCTCTTCTGCGGCGCGGGCAACGAGCCTCTCAAACTCGGCATCGACCCGATCGAGTTCGCCGCTCACCAACTCATGGCGCTCACCGGGTCCGCGACCGAGAAGGGCTGCCACTTGCCGATCGATTGCGGATTTGAGTACGACGAGGTTGCTTCGTCCCAGCCTTTGCCGATCCAGCTCCCTGCCTTCGGGATTCATCCCGCGCCGGGCGAGGACGCGGGCTGCCTCGGACTTCACGCGCACGTCCAGGCTGGCCCTGCGTGCCTGTCGGGTCCTGGCCTTCGTGACGGGAACTGGCTGCAGTTCCTCGTAAGCCTGTCTCACTTCGTCGGCGGTGTAACCCCGGCCGCGGAGAACTCTGAGAGCCGCCAGCGCCTCCTCGTCATCCGCGATCAGCGGAATCTCTTCGAGCCTCACATCCGTCTGGCTGCGCACGTCCACACCGTCGGCTTCGAAGGCAGTGTTCCGCGGCTGAACCTCGAGTTCGTTGCCTTGCCCGAAGTCGAGATTCTCGACGGGAAGCAACTGGTCGAAGTACGCCTGGTCGGCGTCGCTGTACTGTTGGAAGTCTTCCCAGCGGCGTGCGATGTTGGCGCCGGCGTGAAACACCACGACGCCGTTGTTCAGTGGATGGCCGGCGGCGTTCTGCTGGACCACCCGCATGATGCGCCCGACGAACTGCACGAACGGGGACAAGCTTCGGAATACGCTGAAGACGGCAGCCACGGCGAGGAACTTGTGATCGAATCCCTCGCCGAGCTTCCGCACCTGAACGACAACGTCGAGCTCGTGGCGGTCCAGCGCCTCCATCACGCGCGTGTTGGCCGCGCCGTCCTCGCGCGAGTGGACGTAGTCGGCTCGAAGCCCCCGCGCCCGGTAAGCTTCAACGATCTGTCGACAGTGCTCGAAGTTGAGCGCCGAGGCAATGATCTTCAGACGATTGTCGTCGGTGGCGGTTCGCAGCTTTTCGAGCTGACGAATAGACGCGTTGACGATCGTGGACAGCGTCTCCGCCGAGGTGACGATGCTGCGCCGAAAGCCGGCATCTTCCTCGCCGAGCCGCCGGACCTCATCGAGCGTGACCTCCACCTCCCGGCCGTCTTCGCGACGCACGTAGCGCAACGTTCGCGGGTTCAGCACGACGGCCTTCAGCCGCTTGACGTAGCCCTCCTGAATCGCGCGCGCGATGGGGTACGAGTACAGGATCCGACCGGACATCAGTTGGCCGTCGGCACGAGTCGGAGTGGCGCTGAAGTTCACGATGCGGGCGGATGGGAACTTCGTCCGCAGCGACTGCCAGCTCTCCGCGACATTGTGGTGGCCTTCATCAAACAGGATCAGATCGAAGAAGTCGTCCGATAGTGCTTCCAGCCAACGGTTGGAAGTCCCCTGAAGCTGGTGAATGTTCGTGACCACCACGTCGGCCTCTTCCAGGTCCCCTACGTTGGTCGAAGTGCCTCGAATCTCGACTGGTTCGGGGAACGGCGGCCCATCGAGTACCCGGCACTTCAGATAGAACATGTCGGGCTTTGCCGGGTCAAAGTCATCGCGGAGCTGCGTCGCGATGGGGACGCTCGGCGCAACGACCAGCGTTCTGGTGGCGCGAAACGCGAACGGCGTGATCGTGATGCAGCCAGACTTGCCGCATCCCACTGGGAGGACGACTCCAACTTCGCGCTCTCCAGGCGACCCGTCGGCGACGAAGGAAACCAGGCGTTCGTACGCCTCTCGCTGAGGCGATCGGATCAGGTCGTTGCCTGCGATGTGTGCGGTGCGGGTCTGGAACGGGTTGCTCGTCATCGGGAATGCCTCTTTCATCACGTTCGACACACAGTCCTCAAGCAGCGTCTTGCTCTCCGCCAGCCGGGGTCCCAGAGCCGGGAGTCAGAAATCCGGCCGGCGCCACGATCGGCGACCCGCGCTCGACCGACTCATCACGACACTCCACGTTGAGGGCCTGAAGCGTGCTCTGCGCCTTGCGCATGAGCAGATCGAAGGCTTTGCGTGCGCGTCGAAGTTCGTCGTCGAGTCCGTCCACGTTCTTGCGGATCGATTCGCTGCACTTCTCCATGCGATCCAGCCGCGAGAGCTCCGTCTCGAGGCGCGACGCGACATCGCGCAGGGCCAAAATGTCACCTGAGTCACCAATCGGTTTACTGCGTACGACGAGGCCCATGCCAAGGAGGACGGCGGCATGGAGGTACGCGTCGGTCGTCCTGTCCTCGTCGTCCCAGGTCACAAGGACGTTGCTCCCGTAGCGCGCGAAGGCAGGAAACGCCTCGCTGGCGTGCGACCGCGCCATGATGAAGACTCCAGCGACGGCGTCGCGGTTCTTCCGCGCGGCATCGAGCTCGTCAAGCGCTCGCTGGACGGTGAACGTGGCGTCGTGCTTCGCCTCGAAGACGACCGCCATGCCGGCGAAGGCACTCTCACTCGTGAACCGCAGGACCGCGTCGCCCTTCTTGCATCGGCCGACGCCAGCCGTAGCCCCCGTAACGTCAAGGACGCATGGGCCGGCAGCTGTGGCGTTCCTGACGAAGGCGATGACGGCGTCCTCGAAATCGAGTCCACCTCTGGTGCTGGAGTGTCCGTGAGCGCGTTTGGTCTCGATTCTGACGAGCGCTTCTCTGACCTCCTTCTCGAACGCCGCCTGCCGTTCCTGCTGGGCGGCTGCTCGGTCGCTCTCGGCGGACGCTTGCTCTTTCAGGAGCCTGGTGACGCTCGTCGTCAGGATCGCCATCGGCGAGTTTGGCGCGTGCGGGTTCATCGCTTCGAGCACGTCGACGCGGGCCTGGCTGGTCTCGCGCACGAGCCTGCTCAGCAGCGATGCTTCGTTGTTGGCATCGAGTGCTGCCAGTGCCGCCGAGAGCTGCTCGGCCCGCCCCTGCTCTGCGCCCTTCAGTTCCTCGCGGAGGCTTCGGAGGAACCGCGCCACAGCACCCTCTTCTGCGAGAGGATCGAGGGCGCGAATCAGTTCCGAGTGGCTCTCGCTCATGACCTGCCCGAGCTGCCGTTCCAGGATCTTCACGAGTCCTTCGCTGTCGGTAGTACTCAACTTCTTGAAGAGCGGGCTCGAATCGCCGATCTGCCGTGCCATGACTTCGACGAGCACGCTGTTCTTCGGACCGACGTACTTGTCGAGCAGCCTTGCCAGAACTCCCTGGTCATCGACGAAATCCGCTAGGCGCTGGGACACCTGGCCGTCCTTCGGATCGAAGAACCGGGCGAGAGCATCGACGATGGCCTCTTGCTGTTGCTCGACATAGGACTGGAGTTGCTGGTCGATCTCCGTCACGAGTGCCGTTCCGATGTCCTTCAGCCGCGACTCCTGTGCCGCGACGTGAGCATTGCCCAGGGCGCGCAGGCCGATTCGCCACGCCTCGCAGGCGAGGTCGACTCGCTGTTCGTCATTGAGGTCTCCGAACACCGAGAGGCCTTCCGGGCGCCGATCGGTCAACGTCGCGTTGACCTCGTTGCTGGTGCACTGGACGAGGGCCGTCAGGTTGGAGGAGGGCGCGTTTTCAACCATGCACAGCTGTAGGGCATGAGCCATGCCACACGGTTTCCGGGCACGAATGGCCGGAATGGCGTCCAATTTGGCGGGGAAGGCTTGGCTCCGCAAGTAAGAGTTCTTGTGCGTAGGTAAGAATGCTTGTATCGTGCTCCGCGTGCGAAGCGTGTTGCTGGCGTGGATCGGAAACGCCGATCTCCGTGCCCCAGCCGAGGGGCAGGTGTCGGGCGATGGCCCGATTGCGCAGGCGTTGCTGGCGCGCACCTTCGGCGAAGCCTGGTTGATTTCGGACCACGACGACCGAGTGACCGCGCCTTACATCAAGTGGCTGAAGTCGAAAGCCTCTGCCCGGATCGAGGTGCTACCAGAGCGTCTGAGTGGCCCCACGGATTTTGGCCAGATCTACCAGGCAGCAACCCGCAGCATCGAGCGGGCGCTGGGCGACCGCTCACGCGACACCAGGCTCACTTTCCACCTGAGCCCTGGAACGCCTGCGATGGCTGCCGTCTGGATGCTCCTCGGGAAGACACGCTTCCCCGCAGAACTCATCGAGTCGTCGAGAGAGCATGGAGTCCGGACGGCTTCGGTGCCCTTCGACATTGCGGCGGACTTCATTCCCGATCTGCTTCGGGGCCCGGATGAGCGTCTTCGTGAAGGAGCGGCTGCCGAACCTCCGTTGGCGCCTGAGTTTGCCGACATCCTGCATCGAAGTCGAGTGATGAGCCGGCTGGTGCAACGCGCCAAACGTGTTGCCGTTCGGAACGTGCCGGTGCTTCTGGAAGGCGAGTCGGGCACCGGAAAAGAGATGTTGGCTCGTGCCATTCACCGCGCAAGCCTGAGGCGTGAGCGTCCGTTCGTTCCGGTCAACTGCGGAGCAATCCCCGCCCAGCTGGTGGAGTCAGAGCTGTTCGGCCACGAGCGTGGCGCGTTCACGGATGCCAAGGATGCCCGCCGGGGCTATTTCGAGGCGGCCTCTGGAGGAACGCTGTTCCTGGATGAAGTTGGCGAACTACCCTTGCCTGCGCAGGTCAAGCTGCTTCGAGTGGTTCAAGAGGGTGAGGTAGTGCGCCTGGGGGCGACCAGAGCGACGAAGGTCGATGTCCGCATCGTCGCCGCGACAAATCGCGACCTGACGCGAGAGATTGCGAGCGGTGCGTTTCGCGAGGACCTGTTCTACAGGCTTGCTGTGGCGGTTCTGAGCCTGCCCCCGCTGCGGGAACGCGTCGGCGACCTTGGATTGCTGCTCGATCGCCTGATGGATCAGGTGAATGTGGAGGCAGGGTCGGAGCCCGGGTACCAGAACAAGAAGCTTTCTGCTGGTGCAAGAAACCTTCTGTCGGCGCATTCGTGGCCCGGCAACGTCCGTGAGCTGCTGAACACACTCCGCCGGGCCGCGATCTGGAGCGACGGGCCCGTCATATCGTCAGAAGATGTCCGCGAAGCCCTCCTGCCAGTCCACCGCCAAGCGTCACCAGATATCCTAGGCAGGCCGCTCGGAGGCGGCCTGAATCTGCCGAATTTGCTCAAGGAAGTCGCGCAGAGCTATTTGCGGCGGGCGATGGACGAGGCTCACGGAAACAAAACGAACGCGGCGAAGCTGGTGGGCCTTGCCAGCTATCAGACGCTGTCCAACTGGCTGTCGAAATACGACGTAGGCGAATGATGGCACGGGTATTGATGAACTGGGGAGCATGCGACCCGCGGAGACCTTGCAAATGAGGTCCCAGAACTTCGAGTTCTTGCGCCCCAGGCGAGATACCCTTGCCGACCTCGCCGGGTTCGCGGAGCACTATTCCCATGCCGATCCGGCGAGTTCGCTCATCAAGCAGCGCAGCTTCATCGAACACGTAGTCACCGCCATCTACGAGAGCTATCGGCTGCGACCGCCGTACTCCGACAACCTGAACGACCTGATGAACGAGACCGCCTTCCGCCAGGCGGTGCCCGAGGTCGTCCAGAACAAGCTCCATGTCGTGCGCAAGGCGGGTAACCACGCGGCGCACCCGCGAAGGCCCATCACGAGCCAGCTCTCGCTCGAGTGCCTCTCACAGCTTTTCGACATCGCGCGGTGGGTCTTTGTGCAGCTCGATGGTGGCAAGCTCGAAGCCACGCCCAAGTACGCCCCCCCACAGCCCGAGCCGGTGAGCGCTGCGAAGACCAGGGACGCCCTTGAGAAGCTGCGCCTCGCCGAGGCCAAGTACGAGTCGGTCCTCAAGCAGCTCGATGACGAGACCAAGAAGCGCCTCGAAGCCGAGCGCGCTGCGGCCGAAGCGGCGCGTACCGCAGAACAGAACGCCAGCGAGCTGACCAAGCTTCGCGAGGAAGGCCAGAAGGTCGCCTCGGCGCTGGAGTTCAACGAGGCCACCACGCGTCGGCGCCTCATCGATCAGGCGTTGCTGGCCGCGGGCTGGAACGTCGGTGCGGACGGCAAGAACACCGAGCAGGTTAAGCAAGAGGTGAAACTGACCGGCCTGCCCACGCCGAGTGGCGACGGCTTCGCCGACTACGTGCTCTCCGGCGACGACGGCAAGCCCCTCGCTGTCATCGAGGCGAAGAAGACCGCCAGGGACGCGCGCCAGGGTGGCGAGCAGGCGCGCCAATACGCCGACGCCTTGGAAGAGCAAACCGGCGTGCGGCCCGTCGTCTTCTTCACCAACGGCATCGACGTCTTCCTGTGGGACGACGCGCAGGGCTACCCGTACCGGAAGATCTACGGCTTCTACTCGAAGGACAGCCTCGAGTACCTCGTGCACCAGCGCACAGGCAAACGCGCCCTGGCGACCGTCGAGCCGAACCTCGCCATCGCGAACCGCATGTATCAATTGGAGGCGGTCAAGCGCGTGTGCGACCGCTTCAGCGGCAACTTCCGCAAAGCCCTCGTCGTGCAGGCCACCGGCACGGGGAAGACGCGCGTCGCCATTTCACTCTGCGACGTGCTCATGCGCGCGGGCTGGGTCAAGCGCATCCTCTTCCTTTGCGACCGCAAGGAGCTGCGCCGCCAGGCCGACCGCGTCTTCAAGGAGTTCATGCCCGGCGAGCCGCGCGTCATCGTCGACGCGAGCACGGCCAAGGATCGCGACAAGCGCATCTACCTCGCGACGTACCCGGCGATGATGAAGGCCTACGAGGACTTCGACGTCGGCTTCTTCGACCTCATCATCGCCGACGAGTCGCACCGCAGCATCTACAAGAAGTTCCGCTCCCTGTTCCAGTACTTCGATGCGCTCGAAGTGGGTCTCACCGCGACTCCGGTAAAGTTCATCGAGCGTAACACCTACGAGCTTTTCGCCTGCGAGAACGGCGACCCGACCTCGGCCTTCGACTTCCAGCAGGCCATCGAGAGTATGCCGCCCTACCTCGTGCCGTTCCGCGTGATGCAGGTGAGCACCAAGTTCTCGCGCGACGGCTTCAAGTACGCGCAGATGAGCGCGGCGCAGCGCGATCAGCTCGAAGACCAGGACCCGCAGGCGCAGAGCGTCGACTACGACAGCGAAGACCTCGACAAGTACTTCTTCAACAAGGACACCACGCGCGCCATCTGGCGCTCGCTGATGGAGGGTGGGATCCGCGAGGCGACCGGTCAGCACGTCGGCAAGAGCATCGTCTTCGCGCGCAACCACCTGCACGCGGTGCATCTGGCCGAGGTCTTCAGCGAGCTCTACCCGCAGTACGGCAGCGCGTTCTGCCGCATCATCGACAACCAGGAGCCCAAAGCCGACCAGCTCATCGACGACTTCAAGAACATCGAGAGCGAGCTGACCATCGCTATCTCGGTCGACATGCTCGATACCGGCATCGACGTGCCCGAGGTGGTGAACCTGGTCTTCGCCAAGCCGGTGAAGTCGTACGTGAAGTTCTGGCAGATGGTCGGCCGCGGCACCCGCCTGCGCAGAGATCTCTTCGGACCTGGCAAGGACAAGACCGAGTTCCTCATCTTCGACCACTGGCAGAACTTCTGGTTCTTCGACGAGATCTACAAAGAGGCGCAGCCCGCCCCGCAGAAGTCGCTCCTCCAGCACCTCTTCGAGGCGCGCGTCGAGCTGCTCCAGGTGGCTATCGACAAGATGGACGAGGCCGCCATCGGGATCGCCGAGCAGCAGCTGCTTGGTGACATCCGCGCCGTGCGTGACACGGGCGCCATCGACGCACGTGACAAGTGGAAGGAGCTCGAGCAGCTCGCCGACGGCGACCGCATTCACCACTTCGCCGCCGCCACCAAGGCCGATCTGCTGTCCATCGTCGCTCCGCTCCAGCACCTGCGCAGCATTCGTGGCAACGAAGACGCTTACCGCTTCGATCTGCTCATAGTGCGCTTGCAGGTCGAGCTGCTCAAGGGCGGGCCCACCGCGCCCAAGGTTCAGGACCTCAAGGGCCGCGTGGAGGAGGCCGTGGAACTGCTCGGCAAGAACCTCCAACCGGTGAAGGCCAAGGCGGATTCCATCAGACAGGTCCGCAGCAAAGACTTCTGGACGAGTGTTGAGGCGCACCACCTCGAGGGACTGCGCAGCGACCTTCGCAGCGTGATGAAGTACCAGCAGCTGCCGACCACTTCACGCGTCGCGCCGCAGGTCTTCGACGTGACTGACGACTGCCACGTCGCTGAGGCGTACATCCCCAAGCTCGAAGGTCTGGATCTCGTCGAGTACCGCGCCCGCGTGGAGCGGGTGCTCAAGGAGCACTTCGCGGAGGACCCGGTTCTCCAGCGCATCCGGGCCGGGCTGGCCGTGCAGGAGGCCGAGCTGGAAGCTCTCGCGCGCCTGGTGCTTCAGATCGACGACAAGGCCAACGTGCTGCACCTCGTCGGCCACGACCCCGAGACTAGGCGCTCGCTGCTCACGGTGTTCCGTGGACTCGTGGGCCTCGACGCTGAGGCCGTCGAGAAGGCCTTCACCGCCTTCGTGCACAAGCACCCGCGTCTGTCGGCGCAGCAGCTTCGGTTCCTGCAGGTGCTGCAGAACTACATCGCCCAGAACGGCGGCATTGAGCTCGAACGGTTGTACGAGCCGCCCTTCACCAACCTCCACGCCGAGAGCGTGGACGGCATCTTTAGCGACCCAGGAGACGTCGATGAACTGCTGGGAATCGTGAGCGTCTTCGAGGCAAAACGAGCGAGTGCATGAGTACCCTAACCACGCAGCAGAAGACCAACATCGACAAGCTCTGGACCGAGTTCTGGACCGGTGGCATCACCAACCCGCTCACCGTCATCGAGCAGATCTCGTTCCTTATGTTCGCGCGCCTGCTCGACGTGATGGAGACCACCGGCGAGCGCCGCGCCGAACGCACCAAGAAGGAGTTCCACGGGCGCTTCAAGGGCGCGACCGACCCGCGCCGATGGAAGAACTTCAAGCAGAAGGACGCCGCCGAGATGTTGCGCGTGGTGCGCGACGAGGTGTTTCCGCACTTCCGCAAGCTGAACGGTGGAACGACGTTCGCCGAGTACATGCAGGACGCGCAGCTCATGATCCAGAAGGCGAGCCTCTTGGTCTCGGCGGTGAACATGATCGACAAGCTGCCGATCACCGACGGCGACGCGAAGGGCGACCTCTACGAGTACCTGCTCTCGAAGCTCACGACGGCGGGCATTAACGGCCAGTTCCGAACGCCCCGCCACATCATCCGCTTTATGGTGGAGTTGCTAGCGCCCAAACCCACTGAGACCATCGGCGACCCGGCCTGCGGCACGGCTGGCTTCCTCGTCGAGACAATGCAATATTTGCTCAAGGAGTACACCTCGCCGCACGGCCGCCTCAAGGGCGAGAGCGGCGAGGTCATCTACACCGGCGACAAGCTGGAGCCGTACCGCGCGCACGTCCAGAACGGGATGTTCCACGGCTTCGACTTCGACGCGACCATGCTTCGCATCGCGTCGATGAACCTGATGCTCCATGGCGTCGACAACCCGGACATCCACTACCAGGACACGCTGTCGAACAGCTTCCCCGAGAGGTTCGCCAAACAGGCGACGGGCGGCTTCGACGTGATCCTCGCCAACCCACCGTTCAAGGGCAGCCTCGACGAGGGCGATGTTCACCCGACGCTGACGCAGGCGGTGAAGACGAAGAAGACCGAGCTGCTCTTCGTGGCGCTGATTCTGCGGATGCTCAAGAAGGGCGGACGCAGCGCAACCATCGTGCCCGACGGAGTGCTGTTCGGGTCGAGCAAGGCGCACACCGCGCTGCGCGCCATGCTGGTGAAGGACAACCAGCTCGAAGCGGTCATCTCGCTGCCGAGCGGAGTGTTCAAGCCCTACGCGGGCGTGTCGACGGCAATCTTGGTGTTCACCAAGGGGGGCAAAACCGACCATGTCTTCTTCTACGACGTCGGCGCCGATGGCTTCTCGCTCGACGACAAGCGCGACGACGTGGCCGAGGACGACCTGCCCGACGCGCTTGATCGCTGGCGGAAGCGGAGCGCGAAGAAGGACACCGACAGGACGGCGAAGCACTTCATGGTGCCGGTGGCCGACATCGCGGCCAAGGACTTCGACCTCTCGATCAACCGCTACAAGGAGGTGAAGCACGAACAGGTGAAGTACGACCCGCCGAAGAAGATCATCGCCAAGCTGCGCGCGCTCGAAGCGGAGATCGCCAAGGACCTGAGCGAGCTGGAGGAGATGTTGTGAGCGCGTTCTTTCCAGTGACGACGGCAGATGATCTTCCGACGCCACGCAAGGGATGGCGCTGGTCTCTTCTGCGTCAGATCGCGCGGCTCGAGAGTGGGCACACGCCCAGCCGGCGTGAACCTTCGTACTGGGATGGTGGCAGCGTCCCGTGGCTCTCACTGAAGGACATTCGCGGGCTCGCTGGCCGCTACGTCACTGAGACTGAAGACAAGCCGACGCCACACGGCATCGAGAACTCGTCGGCACGGATACTCCCGCAAGGAACGGTGGCGTTCTGTCGAACGGCGTCCGTTGGTAAAGTCGCAATCCTCGGGCGCGACATGGCCACGAGTCAGGACTTCGCCAATTGGGTATGCGGGCCAGAGCTCTTGCCCGAGTACCTCTACGAGGCTCTTCGAGCCTCGGGCGGGCAGTTCGACAAGGAGAAGCAGGGGACGACGCACAAGACGATCTACATGCCGGTGCTCGAACGCTTTCACGTCCTCGTTCCGCCGCTCGCGGAGCAGCGGCGCATCGCCGACATGCTCGGCAAGGCCGACGCCATCCGCAGGAGGCGCAAGGAGGCCATCGTCCTCACTGAGGAGTTGCTGCGATCGGCGTTCCTGGACATGTTCGGCGACCCCGTGACAAACCCTAAGGGGTGGTCGGTGCGATCGGTCCACGACCTGTCCGAGACCAAGCAGTACGGAACGGCCGACAAGGCGAACGAAGCACGCGATGGGCTTCCCGTGGTTCGCATGAACAACCTGACTTACTCGGGAGAGATCGATCTCACCGATTTGAAGTGGGTGCCTCTCACGGAGAAAGATCGCCTGAAGCTAGATCTCCGGGACGGCGATGTGCTCTTCAATCGGGTCAACAGCCTCGAGCTCGTGGGCAAGACCGCTGTCTGGCACCACGGCGACGGCTACACGTTCGCTGGCTATCTAATTCGTCTTCGGTTCGGTGCCGAGGCAATCGGCGATTTCGTCTCCGCGGCGATGAACATGCCCTCGATGAAGCGTGTGATCATGGGCATCGCTAAGCCGTCGATCAATATGGCTAACATCAGCGGGTCCGACCTCGCACGAGTGAGTATTCCGGTTCCGCCGCTCCGTCTCCAGCGCAAGTACAAGGAGCTCCGTCGTCGCGTGTACGAAGGGCGAGCGGTTCTCGCGCGGCACGCAACAGAGGCGGACGCCCTCTTCTACTCCCTCGTCACCCGCGCCTTCTCAGGCGCTGTGGAAGCTTCGCGGTGACAACGTCCCGCAAGAAGAGGGCAGTCCCGAAGGGGGCGCAATCGCGCAAGCCCCCCTTGCGCAGCGTGGCCTGCGGTGCGTTGGCGACTTAGGGTTGGTGCTCTACCCGCGCCTCGACGGCTACGCCGAGTGGCTCACCGTCGTGAGGGCGCGCACCCACGCCGCCCGTCAACACGCAGCCCTCGCCCCCAACAAGGAGATGCTCAAGGTGTACTGGAAGATCGGCCAGGACCTGAGTTCGCGTCGTCACGAGTGGCGCGCTCGCGCGATGACCGCGGCGGCGATGCCGAAGGGCATTTGAGCAAGGGCATACTGGAGACCACATGCTCACCTCGCTCGAGATCGAGAATTTCAAGGGTATCGGCGCCCGGCAACGCATCGAGCTCGCGCCGCTGACCCTGCTCTTCGGAGCGAACAGTGCCGGCAAGAGCACGATCCTTCAGGCGCTGCTCTACCTGCACGAGCTCATCGAGCGCGGCTCCGCGAACGTCGACCGGACCGAGCTGGGTGGCAACGTGCTCGAACTGGGGGGCTTTGCCCGCCTTGTTCACCAACACGACACCAAACGCGCGATCCTGCTGCGCGCCGAGTTCGCCACGCCTGGCGGCCTCGAGCGCTTCGGTCGCGACCTCGCCGCCTTCCCGTTCGCTGACCTCGACGATGAGGTCGAGAGCGCGTGGCTGGAGCTGACGATCCAACATCGCACAGCCGCAGCCTTTCACGGACCGATGGTCGAGCGCGTGGCATTGGGTGTGAACGGCGTAGGCGAGCCGCTCGTGTGGCTCGAGACACCAGGCTCCCTTCGCGAGGGCGACCCGCTTTACGCCCGTATCAACATGGGTCACCCTCTCCTAACGAAAGCGGCAACCGACGTTGGGGAAGCTGCGGCCGATGTGGCGGAAGCGTGGCTGTCGATCAGTGTCCCTGAGCCCGAGTGGCATCGAGGCACGGATCCGAACTGGCCAGAGCGTGGAGCGGTCATCGGTCTTGATGATCTGGTGGGCTTCGACGATGGGCGTGCGCTTCCCCTGATCGCCCTCTCGCGAACGCGTATCTCGGCGCTTCCGCCGCCGAACGAGCCGCTGCGCCTGATCCCGTTCGGTGACGAGTCGCCGGACGCCGCTGCCATCGCCCAGCAGGTGCGCACCTTCTTGGAGATGGTCGTGCTCGGCACGACCTCGCAGCTCGCGGGCTTCCTGCGTGACGCCCAGTACGTCGGGCCGCTGCGCACGATCCCTCCGCGCGGGTTCCTCTACGAGCGCGCCGGGCGCATTACGAGCTGGGCAGACGGACTCGCCGCGTGGGATCTACTCCTCGCCGACCGCCTCACGCTCGTCGAAAGAACCAACGAGTGGCTGCGCAAGTTCAACGTCGGCTGCAAGATTGTTGTGCAGCAGCTCTTCGAGGGCGACGCCGACGCCGAGGACGTCGCCGCAGGTCACGTCGACAAGACTGTGCGGCGCCTCTTACTCGACACGGGCGCAGGCTCGTTCGTGCTGCCGTCAGAGGTGGGGGCAGGCATCTCGCAGCTCATTCCAGTGCTGGTCGCCGCCATTGAGGGGGTGGGCGGCCTTGCCCTCGTCGAGCAGCCTGAGATCCACGTGCACCCGGCAGTGCAGGTCGGCCTTGGCGACTTGCTTCTCGAGGCAGCACACCGGGAAGGGCAGCGACGAATCATCCTCGTTGAGACGCACAGCGAACACCTGCTTCTGAGAGTGATGCGTCGGATGCGCGAGACACACGAGGGCACGGTCCCGGAAGGAATCCGGCCTGTGCACCCAGATGACGTGTCCGTGGTGCTCATCGAGAAGGACGGCGCTCAGAGCATCAGCCGGAAGATGCCGCTCAACGAGCGCGGCGAGTTGGTGAAGGCGTGGCCCGGCGGCTTCTTTGAAGAAGGCCTTCGGGAGGTGCTGTAGTGGCCCTTCTTGCCGAGTACGCGCTCACGCCTGACGTGTTCGATACCAGCGCTTACGGCAGCGAGGAAGTTTGCGGCGTGCACCTACAAGTGCTCAAAGAAGTGCTCTTGCATGAAGGTGTGGTCCGGAACCTGCGCGGCGGTGAGTGGGGAAGAGTATTCGAGAGCCCAGACCGTGCGTGGCATCGGCGCGGCAAGGAGCTTCTGAAGAAGCTTCGCACGCAGCAACGCGTGGTGCTCGCGGAGGCCGTGCGGCCAGCAACGCCTCAGACAGATGCCGAGTGGTGCCTTGAGGCGCTTGGGAGCCATGCCTCAAGGTCTCTCACTGGAATCATTGCGACCGATGACACGGCGGCCCCGCACTCCGGTGATGCCGCTGTCAGTGCAGTCAGCCGACTGGCGAATGCGCCGTGGTGGGCGGCACGCAGTCCGTCTCTTCGAGTCGGCCGGACGTTCGCAGAATATGAATCGGCGCTGGGCGTAGTCTTGCGTCACGCAAACTCGCTAAGTTTCATCGATCCATTCATCGACCCGAGCGATCATCATCAGTACGGCGACCTGATGCGGCTCATTTCGAGTCTGCGGACTCGATCGGTAAAGCCTCTCGTCGAAATTCATCGTGCCGCCTGGTACAACCGCGGCAACGATAAGCGGCCTCAGGTGTCAGACGTTGTCGGCGCGGTGGAGCCATACCTCCGGGCGGCTGCCAGAAGTGCCGGACTTTCAGTGGAAGTGTTCCTCTGGGACGAGATACACGACCGCTACCTGATCACGGATTTGATAGGGATCAGCGTTCCGTACGGCTTCGGGACGACGACGGCTCCCAACGCTCGAACTACGTGGTCGCGACTTGGCAGGGACGACCGTGACTCGGTCCAGCGAGAGTTCGACCCAGCGCACCGTCCGCCTCGGCATCGGTTTACGGTCAGCCCCACCTGAGAGGGGGGCGGCGTTGCGAGCGAACTAGAGGAGACCGGGTCGCTCGGTGCCCGTCCCAGCGCGCTGTGGTGGGGGTTACAGGCCACTGTGTCGAACGACCTGCGTGATCTCGGCGAACTCGGCGGCCAGCTGACGCCGCGTGAGTCTGAGATGCTTGGCGATTGCCTCGTCCGAGAAGCCCGCCGTCATCCAAACACTCACGAGCCGCTGCCGCGCCGTGAGGCGCGAGAACACTGCAGCGGCTACACCGACTTGAGCGTCGTCTGGATCGCGGCCTCCGTCCCGGACCATGAGCTCATCGGGAGCAATTGGCATGCCGCCGCCGGCGTGAGTCGCTCTCCAACGCTGCACCTAGGGAAAACCTCGGAAGTCGTGGGGTTCCAGTGACGTCTCTACCGTCAGCGTCGATACTCGGCGCGGTAGCTTCTACCCGCGCGGGTCGCGACTACCCGGATCGTTGCCTGACTGTATTGCCCTGAATTCCCGGTAGCAGGGGGAGCACTTCGTGAGGTGCTCGTACCCCGGCGCGCCGATCGGCAGGCGCCGCCGCGCGAGATCCGTCAACTCCTCAAGGGACGGACAGCCCACCCGGCCCGGATTCGGATTGGCCGTGCCGAAGACCTCGTCGATCTCGCGCTGTGTCTGTGCGTCATCGTTCCCCGGAACCTGAGGGGTGTTGGCCATCTGATCTCTCGGTATGGTCCTCACGACGGCGTGCCTGATGCCTCCGGCCGTTGATCGGCCCGCCCTGATCGTGCGCTCGATGCTCGGAGCGGCTCGGTCTGAGGGCCGTGCGTAGTTTTGATTTTGCGCGTGAGAACAGTGTATCGACTGCGACGACGGAGCGCCCCAGGAATCTCGCGATTTCGAGTGCGGTGAAGCCGGCGGTCTTCCACGTGCACACGAGCCGCTCTTCTTCGGACAGCTCTTCCATGGCTTCGCGCACGAGAATCGCGCGCTCGATCTCCTCGGCCGACCCGTAGGTTGCCGAGACCATGGCAATACGCGCCTGGCTCGCCTCTGGTTCAAGGGTCTCGTTAATGAGCCGCGTGGACGGACGTCGCAAGTAAGAGGTGGCGACGCTCCGCAGCGTCACCCACGCGTAGCCATGGAGGTGTTCGAGCGGCCCACCGCGTTCCTCACGGTTCGCGATGCGCCGTCCTGCTTCCTCAAGGACTTCGGTGAGAGCCACTTCGTCCTGCAACGTCGGGAACCGCCGTCGCAGCTTCGGCAACAGTCCGATGACGACATGATCGATCCGGTCACCGAGTGGTTTCCCGTTGCTGTCCAACAGCCCGAGCGCGCGCATGTGATCCATGACGACACGTCCCGTCTCGCGCCTTGGGGGAGGCGACGCCGCTAAGTCGAGGCCGGAGTCGGAGAGTATAGGCCCCGAGCAGGTTCTTTTCGAGGCCCTGTAAGGAATCAGTGTCTCGCTGCGTTCAATCCGTTACGGGACGGGCTTGCTGGAAGGGCGTCCCCGGATCCGAGGTGAACGACATGCGCGAGAGTCTGCAGCGTCGGCGTGGGCCTTGGCTAATCAGCGATCCGAAGCCACAGCCTAGCACAAACCCGAGACGATCGGCGGCGAGGAATTTCCGTGGGATGCAGCCTCGCCTGAGATCCAACACCCTCGTCATCGCTTTGACATCCGTTGCCCTGCTCTTTCCGGCGAGAGCGTTCGCGCAACAGTCCCCATGGGAGAGGGCTGCTCTGAACCTCGAGCAGACATTCACGGGTCCGCTGGCCCGCTCCCTCGCCCTGGTTGCCATCGTGATCGGTGGTCTGATGTTCATGTTCGGAGAAGGCGGCGCTAAGCGGCAAATCAGTGGGATTGTGTTCGGCGGCGGCTTGGCGCTCTTCGCAGGGCAGTTTCTGGCCTGGCTGTTCTGAGGCTGCCATGTCCACCGCCTTTCCAACCAATCGGCCAACGTACCGTCCGGTGTACAAGGCCTTGCACCGCCCCTTGACCGTCTGGGGCGTAGAGCGTCGTCTGTTCTTCCTCGCGATGCTCATGGGCGCTGCCACGTTCAACCTCTTCTATTCGTTCGTAGCGGGCCTCCTCATGTTCGGCGGGTTGTACGGCTTCGCCGTCTGGGCGACGAAGCGCGACCCGGACATGCTGCGCATCCTGCTCTCCTCCTCCCGTCATCGGCGGCGCTTCGACCCGGCGAAGCACGAGCGCATGGACGTCGAGGTGGCGGCGTGATGCGCATCGGTCGCATCCTTCGCGACTACGCCGAAGCCGGCGCCGTGAACGCTCAGATTGCCCTCTGGGGTTTCGTGACCGACGAAGTGTTCCTCACGAAGAGCGGCCACGTCGGGCTGGTGTATCGGATCGGGGGGCTGGATGCGGAGGCTCTGACGCACGAGCAGCGGCGGCACGTCGTGCACCAGGTCGAAGCCGCTCTCCGACTGCTCGACGAACACTGCCGGGTATACCAGTACGTCATCAAGCGGGAGGTTGATCCGTTCTCTGCTCCCGCGTGCGCTCGACCCGTCGCTCAGGAGGCACTGAACCGCCGCTCCGACTTCCTGAACATCCAGAGGTCGCGTCTGTTCACCGCCGATCACTTTCTCGTGTTGCTCTACGAGCCTGCCGGTGGACGCCAGCGGATGTCCGCACAGCGAATCTTCACGCAGCCTCGCGAGGTGTTACGGGATTGGCTGTCCCACGAACGACGATGTCGTTTCGTCGAGGCTGAAGTGGATCGTGCGATCACGACGCTGCAGCACAAGGCCACGGGCATCGAGACGCAACTCGGCGATCTGCAGCTGAGACGTCTGCCCAAAGGGGAGGCGTTCGCGTTCTTCCGGCGGCTGGTGAACTACGACTCCGACCGCGCGGCGGCGGCGTCTCTTGTCTACGACACGTATCTGGACTACTTCGTTGCGGACTCCGCGGTCGAATGCCACCGAGATCATCTGATGGTGGGCCGGCACGCCGTCAAGGTTCTGACGATGAAGGAGCCGCCGTCGCAGACGTTCGCTCACATGCTGGGCGACCTGCTGGCGCTGCCGACTCAATTCGTGGCCTGCCTCGAATGGCAGCGGTTGCCGGCGGACGGCGTGCGCCGGGACATCCAATCGCGGCGCCGGCACTTCTTCAACAAGCGGGTGTCCCTCATCAACTACGTCTCGTC
>WBZO01003597.1_pt1 | contig 17842 bp, 14 predicted proteins | sample 5204261 | NCBI WGS metagenome assembly WBZO01 (sample SAMN12412400, study PRJNA552823) | activated sludge metagenome | isolation source: activated sludge from anammox sidestream of wastewater treatment plant... | place: USA: North Carolina | collected 2017-09
GGGGCGGGATTTGTTGACCGGATTACCGAAGAGTGTGGAGGTGAGTTCGGTCGAGGTGCGGGATGCGATCGCGGCGCCGGTGAACACGATTGTGGAGTTGGTGAAGACGGCGATCGAGGAGACCCCGCCGGAGTTGGTGGCGGACATCATGGAGCAGGGGATCACGCTGGCGGGTGGGGGAGCGTTGCTGCATGGGTTGGACCGGCGGTTGCAAAACGAGTTGAAGATGCCGGTGGTGCGGGCGGAGGACCCGTTGACCTGTGTGGCGCGAGGAACGGGGCGGGTGGCGGAAGCGCTGCATCTGTACCAGCGTGCGCTGGCCGGTGGTCGTGAGCTGCGACGATCGGCTTAGGCGTTTGGGGCCCGCGATCACGGGAAAGCACCGTCACGATGATCGCGAGCGAACCGCACATCTACATTTCAGCTGCAGCGAACAGGCTGACCGGAGGGCAATTTTGCCGTCGCGGTTCATCTATCGCTTGGCCGAGCAAATAAGGATCACGCGCGGGCGGTCGCCGTGAGACGGCGGGAACGTCGATGGGATGGTTGGATTCGCACCGGATCGCACGAATGGAGTCGCCATGTTCAGACTCGTACGACATCTTGCCATCGTATTCCTGGCGCTCGGGACCGCACTGTTTGCGGTTTCCGCTTCGGCCGCAACCAAGCTGGACGAGGAACTCGGCGTCTATCTCTACGAAACCACCTGCGACGAACTTCGCACCGATGCAATCGTGGAGGACCTCGGTGATCTAGAGGTGGAACGGTTCGCCATCTCCGAGTGGCGACGTCTGAGCCAGGGTCAAGATCGTCCCAGCACCCTCTACATCGAGGACGAGGATGTGCGCGGCATCTCGATCCAGGAACTGATGGATTTGCCGCATGCCATCGCTGTCCACGAGTCGGACAGCCGGCAGGCCGCTGTGATCGCCTGCGGAGATATCACCGGTGAGTTAGTTGGCGGTGCGCTCTTGATCGAATTGCACGAGGTCAATGACTCTGGATGGGAGGGACGCGCCCACATCGCTCCCGACCGCAGAGGGCGGGAGATCGAGTTCACGACCGGCATCTGGGCCGCCGGCGCGGTGCCGCCGCTGGCTTCGCCGGTGGCATCCCCCGCCGCGACGCCGGCCACGTAGTCTGGCATTCGGTCCGGGCCCCACTCGGCCGGTCGCCGCGTTCGCGCGAGCGACCGGCCGGTGCGTTTGAGGACCAACCCGATTCAAGGCACGAGTATCCCACCGGCTACCGCATCGTTTTGAGCATGATGGTTGGCTTGCGCGGTTTCTTGGCGGCCTCGACCGCCAACCGGCCCGCGATCCGCTCCGCCGCATGCTGGAACGCGTGGGCGGTTTCGGAATCGGGGTGGGCCGCCACCACCGGCGCTCCCTCGTCACCCCCCTCCCGCACAATCGTTTCGATCGGGATTTGACCGAGGAGTTCGACCTTGCCTTCTTCCGCGATTTGGGCGCCGCCGCCCTCGCCGAAGATCGCGTGTTTGCCACCGCAATCCGGACACCGGAAATAGCTCATGTTCTCGACGATGCCGAGGATCGGTGTCTTCACCTCCTCGAACATCTTGAGCCCTTTGCGCGCGTCGGCCAGCGCCACATCCTGCGGCGTGGTCACGATCACCGCGCCGGAGATTGGCACTTTTTGGACGAGGGTCAACTGAACGTCGCCGGTGCCGGGCGGTAGGTCCAGGATCAGGTAATCGAGTTCGCCCCAGTCGACGTCGTTCAGAAACTGGTTGATGAGCTGCGCCACCAACGGGCCGCGCCAGATCAAGGCCTTGTCGGGATCGAGGATGAAGCCGATGCTCATCACCTTCACCCCGTATGCCTCGAGCGGCACCAGTTTGTTGTTCCGCATCAGTGGCTTGTCATGCACCCCCATCATGAGGGGGATGCTGGGACCATAGACATCGGTGTCGAGCAAACCGACCTTGGCCCCGGCTCGCGCCATCGCCACGGCGATGTTGACCGCGACGGTCGATTTGCCGACGCCGCCCTTGCCGGAGGCGATGGCCACGGCGTTTTTGACCCCGGGAATCGGTTGCGCATCCGCCCGGCCACCCGCGCTCGGCCGGACGCGGGCGCTCCAGGCGACCGTGACCGCGCCAGTGGCGCCAGCGTCATGCATGGAGGTCGCGATCGCTTCTTGCAACGTCTTGCGGTGTGGATAGACAGGGGTCAACAGCTCGATTTGAACCTCGACATCGCCACCGTCCACGACGGCATCCTTGACGAGACCAAGGTCGCCGAGCGTCCGGGTCGTTTCGGGTTCGACCACCGCGTTGGCGAGTTCGAGCGCGCGTTCTTTCGTGAGTTCGGTGGTGGCAGACACCTGCCGCTCCTTCGGGGAATTGCCGGGCCGGGTGGTCCGGCGCGGTGCGGGGGCTGGATCGCGGTCCGGCGCGGAAAATCACTCGCCCGACCACCCGCAAGTCTACTACCCGGGGGCTTCGAGGCTGACCGGCTGTTCCCCGGCCTCGCGTTCGGCCCGAGCAATCCCAGGCGCGAGCCAAATCCGCTCGATCACGGGGATCGCGGCAGCGATCGGCAGCGCGAGCATAACCCCGACGATGCCAAGCAACTCCCCTCCGATCAACACCGCGATCAGCACCGCGAAGGAAGAGATTTGGAGGGTGTTCTTGTATATCCGCGGCGCGATCACGTAGTTCTCGACCTGCTGGTAGACCAGATAGGAAACCAGCACGACGATCGCGGCGGGCACCGACACCGTCAGCGCCAGCAGGGTGGCCGGAATCGTGGCGATCAACACACCGGCGATCGGGATCGCATCCGCGAACGCGGCGACGATTGCCAGAAACAGCGCTTGCGGCACACCAACAAGGGTCAACAGGGTGAAGGTGAAAATGCCGAACAGGGCCGAGGTGATGAGCTGACCCGCCACATAACCGCTGACGACCGCGCTCACCTCGGGAATTGCCCGGTCAAGCCGTTCCTTTTGGGTCGCCGGCAGGTACCGCACGTTCCAGGCGTAGATGCGGCCGCCATCGACCAGGAAATAGATCGTCATCACCATCATCAGCAAGGCGTTGGTGATCCCGGTGATCAATCCCGATCCGATCGACAAGAACCCGCCGAGCACCGAACTGGGATCGGCCGAAGCCGATTCGGCGGCGTTGCGCACACGTTCGTAGACATCGGGATTCTTTTCGAGAATTCGCTCGCCTCGATCGACATAACCCGGCAAATCGTTGGCAAACGCTTGTGCTTCATCGATGAGGGGCGGAATCAGCAACCACAAAACCAGCACGATCCCGGCGATCAGACAGACGAAGACCACACCGACCGCGGCGGGACGATTCAAGCCACGACGCTGAACCCAGCGAACGGCCGGATCGAGCGCGGCGGCCAGTAACATCGCGACGAATACCAACAGGAACGTCTTCCAGAGGCGAGCCAGCAGGGCAATGATGACAATTGTCAAAATCACCCGGGCGATGGTGCTCCAGGGAAGCTCGAGGCGGGTCGACACCCGGTTTGCAGGCGCCGGATCGTCCTTGCGGATCACGACGGTCTCCACGGATATTCGCTTCCAACGCGTGCTCGCATCATAGCAATCTGGCGCGCGTCCCGCGACCCGCATGACAAAGGGAGCAACCCGACCAGATGCAACTCACACCCGAACCACTGACGTTCACCGCCGCGGATGGCATTGTCGTGCGTGGACGGCGCTACCCGATCGCAACCGCGCCGAAAGCGGTGATCGCTATCTCCCATGGCATGTTCGAACATCAGGGGCGCTATCTCCCGCTCGCGCGGGCGCTGGCCGGCGACGGCTACGCGGTTTACTCGGTCGATCACCGGAATCACGGGCTGAGCGACGGTGTGAAAGGCAAGATGACGCGGTTCGACGTCTATGTCGACGATTTCGACCTTCTGGTGACCCGGATCGAGCGAGATCACCCCGGTGTCCCGATCGTCGTGGTCGGACATTCGATGGGCGGGTTGATCGCCGTGCGGTTCGCGCTGCGGGCGCAAGCGCGGTTGGCCGGTCTGGTGCTCTCGGGAGCGGCACTGCTGGTGGGCGAGGACCTCTCCCGCCTCCAGCGATCGATTCTCAACCGGCTTGGTAGGGCGTTGCCGTTTGTGCGGATGCCGAAACTTCCGCCGGGTACGCTGGATCGAGACCCGGCGGTCGAGGCGGCGTTTGCCGCCGATCCGCTCAGTTACCACCAGGCGGCGCGGTTGGGTTTCGTGCGGAAAATCTATCTGGCAGCCGAGGCAACACGCCCGCGCGCCGCCGAATTGCGCCTGCCCTTGCTTGTGATGCACGGTGGAGACGATCACTTGACGAGTCCGCGCGGCAGCGAAGCGCTGGTTCGTGAGGCGTCCTCGGTGGACAAGGAACTCCGGATTTGGCCCGGCGCCCGGCACGAGATCTTCAACGATCTCGGCCATGAGGAGGTGATCGCCACGGTGCTCGTCTGGTTGGACGCGCGGTTTGGCACGACGAAGGGACACACTACGCCGGAGTGAATCGGTCGCTTTGCCGGCAAGGCGAGGCGCCGGTCGCTCGATGACCGCGTCCGCTCCCGATCCTCAAACCGGCGATACTGCTGGGGTCGACGATGACGAGGGCGCAGGGGAGCGACGGCCACGATGGAACGGTCAAGCGGCACGGGAGAACTCCGCCCGATCGGAGAGGTCGCGGCGCGAATCGGGCTCGATGCGAGCGTGCTCGAACCCTACGGCCGGTTCAAAGCCAAGGTGCGGAGTGGGGCCGCGATCGCCGCGGCGGCCGGGCGTCCGCGCGGGAAATACGTTCTCATCACGGGAATCACACCAACTCCGCTGGGCGAGGGCAAAACCACCCTCGCGGTCGGTCTCGCCGAGGCGTTTTGGCGGATCGATGTGCGAGCGGTGGTCAATGTGCGCCAGCCGTCGCAGGGACCGGTCTTCGGGATCAAGGGTGGTGGCACTGGTGGCGGTTTGGCCCGGATCGAACCGTCGGACGAGATCAATCTCCATCTCACTGGTGATTTCCATGCGATCACCTCCGCCCACAACCTCTGCGCGGCCTTTCTCGACAACCACCTGCACCGGGGCAACGCGCTCGGGTTCGATCTCGCCTCGATCGCCTGGCGCCGGGTGCTTGACGTCAACGACCGGGCGCTGCGCGAGATCGAAATCGGTCTCGCCAGCGGCGCTGGCCCCTCCCGGCGGACCGGTTTCGACATCACCGCTGCCTCGGAAGTGATGGCGATTTTGGCGATGGCGACGGATTTGGCCGATCTGCGCGCGAGGTTGGGCCGGATCGTGCTCGGCTTCACTCCGGCTGGAGCGCCGATCACCGTCGAACAGCTCGGGGTAGCGGGATCGATGACGGCGCTGATGCGCGACGCGATCGAGCCAAACTTGCTGCAAACCGTCGAAGGGACACCCGCGTTGCTCCACGCCGGACCGTTCGGCAATATCGCCACCGGTACCTCCTCGATCGTGGCCGACCGGTTGGCGCTTGCCGTCAGCGATATGGTCGTCACGGAGGCCGGTTTCGGCACCGATCTCGGCGGCGAGAAGTTCTTCAATCTGAAATGTCGCGCCGGCGGTCTCGTGCCGGATGCCGCCGTGCTGGTGACCACCATCCGCGGTTTGAAGGCACAGAGCCCCAACATCACGGTGAGGGCCGGAAAACCGCTCGATCCCGCGCTGTTGGCCGAGGACCTCGACGCACTCGAAACAGGCATGCCCGGGTTCCGGCGCCACATCCGCAATGTCCTGCGGTATGGCGTGCCGGTGGTGGTCGCCATCAACGCCTTTCCGAGCGATAGCCCGCGCGAGGTCGACCGCGTCGTCGCGGTCGCGCGCGAGAGCGGCGCTGAGGACGCGGTGGTGGCCTCGGTGTTCGCGGATGGCGGAGCGGGTGGAACCGAGCTGGCTCGCGCGGTCTCACGGGCGGCGGCATGCGGTTCGCAATTCCGCTATCTCTACGAGCTCGATCTCCCGATCGACGCCAAAATCCGGACGATCGCGCGCGAGATGTACGGCGCCGCCGGGATCGAGCTCGCGCCCGCCGTGCAAGCCACGATCGAACGCTGCAATCGCGCCGGATTGGACCGGCTGCCCATTTGCATGGCGAAAACGCCCTATTCGTTTACCGGCGACGCGACGATCAAAGGCGCACCGGAGGGTTTCACCTTGCCGATCAAAGAGCTCCGGATCGCGGCGGGCGCGGGTTTTCTGACCGCGCTCGCGGGTGACATTCAGACGATGCCCGGTCTCGGCGCCCACCCCGCCGGCGAGCGGATCGACGTCACCCCTGGCGGCGAGATCACCGGGTTGATGTGAGCGCGAGGCGAACGTGACGTCACCTCACCTCGAATCGCGAAACCCGCCCGCCAGCGAACGAACGGCCACCTACCCGGCGGCGCGGCGGAAGCGCTCGATGGCGGCGATGTGCCCCTTCGCGTCGTAGCCCTGGTACATCGAATTGACGCAGAGATGGGTCGCGCCCGCCGCCCGCCAGCGCGCGATCTCCTCCGGCCATTCCGCCTCGGGCACGCGCGACATGTCGATCCGGGCATCGAGACCGAGCGCCGCGGGATCGCGCCCCGCCGCGCGGGCAGCTGATTCGAAGACACCGCGTCGCCGCTGGAACTCGGCATTGCAGGAGCCAATCGGCATCCAGCCAGCCCCGAGCCGACCGGCGCGGGCGATCGCGGCATCGGAGGAACCGCCGATCCAGATCGGGATCGGCCGCTGGACCGGCATCGGATTGAGTCCGGCCTCGGTGATCCGGTGAAATTCGCCGGCGTAGGTGATCACCGGATCGGTCCAGAGCCGGGTCAACACATCGATCTGTTCCTCGAACCGGCGACCGCGGTTGCGGAACTCCTCGCCCAGCGCTTCGAACTCGACCTCGTTCCAACCGATCCCGGCACCGAAGCGCAGTTTGCCGCCGGTGAGCAAATCCACCATTGCCGCTTGTTTGGCCACCAGCGCCGTTTGCCGCTGCGGCAAGATGATCACGCTGGTCACCAACTCCAGCTTGGGTGCGACCGCCGCCAGATAGCCAAACAACACGAACGGCTCGTGGAACGAACTGTCTTTGGTGTAAGGGCCGGTGAAATTGGGCCGGTTCGTGGTATCCGCCCCGAGCACGTGGTCGTACGCAAGCAGGTAGTCGAAGCCGAGCGATTGGGCCGCCTCCGCGAAGGCGCGCGCCCCCGCGACATCGGAACCGAGATCGAGTTGGGGATAGGTCACGCCGATCTTCACACGAGGACTCCTAAGGTAGTGCCGCGCCGGGAAGTCGCCGGAGTGTATCACCGGGGATGGGCGAACCGGATCGCCCCAATACCTGGCCGATTTTGACGCTCAGATACCGCGTCGGGGATACTTGTGAAGCGTCGCACGAACGCGAGCTGGGAGGCGCGTTCATCAGTGAGAACCGGTTCACCGGGCGGGCGTGCAGGCTCGTTCCGGCGCGGTATCGACGCGACCACGAGCGCATCCGTTGTCCTGCTACGCACCATCGCCGCTACGGGAGTCCGATGACCGCTACCCTCGAAACGTCGCACAACGACCGCGAATTCACCCCGGCCCGCACCGCGATCGACGAGCCGATTCCTGACATCGTGATCCGCCGGCTGCCGATCTATGTGCGCACCTTGCGGTCGCTGCAGATGCAGGGGATGGGGTCCGTTTCCTCCGACGAACTCGCCGGGCACATCGGGGTCACCGCCGCCCAAATTCGCCGCGACCTTTCCTATTTCGGTCGTTTCGGCAAGCAAGGCAAGGGGTACGATATCGAGCATCTGGCCGAGGAAATCGGCCGGATTTTGAAGCTGGACCGGCAATGGGACGTCGCGCTGGCTGGGTTTGGCAACCTGGGCCGGGCGATCGTGCACCACCAGGGGTTGATGCCGACCTCGTTCCGGATCGCTGCGATTTTCGACCGCAGCCCGCTCGCGATCGGCGAGCTGGTGGACGGCGTCAGTGTCCGCGGGGACTTCGAAATCGAGGCGGAGATCATCCGGCTCGGCATCAAGATGGGGATCATCGCGGTACCGGCCGAGGTGGCCCAAGAGGTTGCCGAACAGATGGTGGCCGGTGGCGTCGAGGCGCTGCTGAACTACGCGCCCGTGGTGCTGAAGGTGCCGCCGGGGGTGATCGTGCGGGAAGTCGATCCGCTCGGCGCCATGCAATCCATGACCTACTATTTGCCGGATTGATGGACGATTCCGGTTCCGCGAGCGAACCGATTGCAAACCCACGTCTGGGCCGGTTTGGGCGGGTCCGCTGAGCGTATAATCCCCGCGTACGAACGATCGGATCGGGGTGGGTCGGGCCGCGGTGGCCGGACCACTCGATGGTGAACGGCGACGTGCGTGTGAGTCCCGATCCTCGTCTCGAACGCCGCCGGGCGTTCTGGCTCCTCGCACTAATGATGCTCCTGACCGGGAGTGCCGCTTCGCTGGCGGTGCCAGCGGAACCGGCGGTGGCCGCTCCGGTCGCCGTGACGTGCGCGATAGATGCGAATGCGTGCGAAGCGATGGGGCTGGCGCAGAGTGCCGCGTCCCCCGAGCAGCAACTCGCCGATCTCTTTGCTCCGGTCGTGATGCTGAAGCGACAATCGCGGCCGTGCGATCCGGAGGGCGAGGCATACGTACCTGCCCCGGTCGAGGTGGTGCTGAACGATCCGAATGTCGTGCTGCGTCATCACACTGGGCGCCGTAGCGAGGAGATCGTCAAGACGGCGCCGACCGCGTACGACATCGCCAACCTCGGGCCGGACTACGATCTCGACTTCCCTGGCAACCCCCGCAATGCCGGTTGCACCTACGAGATTTGGGGTCGCACCCGGATGGCGGCGGCCGGATTGGTGCCGACGACCTATGCCAATGTCGTCGTCAGCCCGACCCTGCACAAGGTCGCGATCCAATATTGGTTCTGGTACATCTTCAACGATTTCAACAATACCCACGAAGGCGACTGGGAGATGGTCCAGCTCATCTTCGACGCGGGGTCCGTGGAAGAAGCGATGACACTGGTGCCGGTCGAAACCGGCTACTCCCAGCACAGCGGCGGCGAACGCGCCCGTTGGACCGATCCGAAGGTGCAAAAAGAAGGCAACCGGCCGGTCGTCTACCCGGCGTCAGGTTCGCATGCCAGCCAGTACACCAGCGGTGTCTTTCTCGGCTGGGGTGAAAACGGATCCGGCTTCGGATGCGACGTGACGACCGGGCCGTCGGATCGGGTTGACCCGGTGGTGGTGTTGCTGCCGGGAACCGTCAAGGACCCCGCCAGCCCGATGGCGTGGACCTCGTTCGCGGGGTTGTGGGGCGAACGCCAACGCGCCTTTTACAGCGGGATCACGGGACCGACCGGCCGTGCTCGTTGGGAAGATCCGTTCACTTGGCAGGATCAGATTCGCGACTCGAACCTAAAGGTCTCGGGCGGCTCGGCGCCGCTCGGTCCCGGCGCCGCGTCGACCTTTTGCACGCTCAGCCATTGGGGGTCGCTGGCACTCACCCGCGTGGTGGTCTACCCCTGGATCGTCGTCGGCTTGCTCGCCGCGATGATCTACACGTTCGTCTTTCTGATCAGGGTTGGCGGCTCGGTGGTGAGCGCGGCCTGGGGTGTTTACTGGCGCTACTGGCGGGTGTTTGTCGCACTTGGTGCCCTGCTGGTGCCGGTGGGGTTGCTCGCGTATCTGCTCTTGCGCTTCACGATCGGCCATTCACCCGGTCGCCAAATCTTCCAAACGATGGACGCGACACCGGGCGCCTGGCTTGCGGCCGCCATCGCGATCGGCGCCGTCCAGCAGATCGTCAGTCTGTTGGTGATCGGACCCGCCGCGATCGAGGCGGTCGATGCCCTCTACGACAATCAACGGCCAAGTCTCGCGGGTGCGTTCCAACGGGTGGGCGAGCGGATTTGGCGGCTGGCTACCGCCTTGATCGTGCCGGTGGTCGTGATCGCGCTGCTCTCGATTTCGGTGATCGGCATCCCCTGGGCGCTCCGGCAAACCGTGCGGTGGTGGTTTACCGCCCAGGCCGTGCTGATGGACAACGCGTCCGCCGCGGAGGCGCGGAAGGTCAGCGAGCGCCTCGTCGCCGGACGTTGGTGGCGGGTGGCCGGCACTGTCGCGTTGCTCAGCCTCGTCGCGATCGCGGCCGGTCCGCTCATCGGCATCATCGTACTGGTGGTGGCGACACCATCGATCGGCTACATCAATCTGCTCAGCAGCGGGATCTACGCGATGCTGCTGCCGGTCGCGGTGATCGGCTCCTGCGTGCTGTACCGGCGGCTCCAAGGTGAACCGATCCAACCTCCGCTCGAGACCGCACCGGCAACGCAGGGTGCTACCCCAACAACGGCGACGCCATGAAGCTACCGGGCGCGGAGCCGGATTGGTCGATGATGGAACGGCCGCACTCAGGTCGATTCACGGCGCGGGACGGAGGATATGGATGAAGATCACCGCGGACGACGTCGGGGCTGCGATGGTCATTTTGTCGCTGATCTTCGGCGCGGCTGCTATTATCCGCCGTCATTCGCCGCCCCTACGCAATCTGTTTATCCCGACCGCGATCATCGGCGGTTTCTTGATGCTCGCCCTCGGTCCCGAGGGGCTCGGCCGCATCACCGGCGGCAACGGCTTGTTCCCAGACGAGTCGATCCTCGTATGGACCGCGCTGCCGGGTTTGCTGGTGAACGTGATGTGTGCGGCGATGCTGCTCGGCGAACCGCTGCCTGCACCGCGCAAAATCTGGGAAACTTCGGCCCCGCACGCGATCTATGCCTTCCTCTCGTCGTTCGGGCAATTCGCGGTGGGCGCGTTGCTAGTGCTGGCGGTGCTGGGCCCGCTGTTCGATGTCAACCGGCTGGCGGGCGCGTTGCTCGAGGTCGCATTCGGTGGCGGTCACGGCACCATCGCCGGGCTTGGCGGGTTGTTTGTCGAAAAGGGCACACCCGAGATGATCGATCTCGGTTTCGGGCTCGCCACGATCGGTATGGTCTCGGCGGTGGTGATGGGCACCTTGCTCGTGAACTGGGCCGTGCGCCATCCGAACATTTCGATCGCGCGCGACCGGCCTACCCAGGCCTCGGAAGATTTCGACATCGACCATCACCTGCCAGGGCCGGAGGACGCGCCGATCGACACCAACAAAGGGATGAGCCAGGTCACCGCGGCGGCGGTCTTTCTCGGAATCTCGATCGGGATCGGCTGGTTGATCTTGGAAGCGCTGAGGCGACTGGCCAACGCCGCTGGCTCCGGAATCTTCGACTTCTTCCCGCTCTTTCCGTTTACGATCATCGGCGGTGTGGTGGTGCAACTCGCCGCGGTCCGGTTCGATTTCACCTGGGCGGTGAAACGGCGCGCGGTCGAGGGTCTCGGTGGGATCGCGACCGACGGTTTGGTGATCTGCTCGATCGGCACCCTTTCACTCGGCGTGCTCGGCAGCAACGTGAGTGTCTTGATCGTGCTGACGGTCGCATCGGTCGTCTGGAGCGCCGGGATGCTCTATTTCCTCGGGCGCCGCTTTTTCCCCGAGAATTGGTTCGAGCACGCGATTACCGAATTCGGCGAGCATCAAGGCAATGTGGCGACGGGCTACATGATGCTGGACATGACCGATCCTGCTCGCAAAACGAACGTGGTCTATGGCTATAACTACCGGCAGCTCATTACCCGGCCGATCGTCGGAGGTGGGTTCATCAGCGCGGTCTCGGTGCCGCTGATCGCACGGATCGGACTCACGCCGTTCATGCTCCTCAGCGCCGCTATCGCCGTCGCATTGGCAGTCTGGGGACTGCGTCGAACTGGAGCGGCGAAGACGGTCGCTCGGTGATGCGATTCAGCCCGGGTGCCGCGCCCGACAGGTAACGAGGTCATGCCGGAACCGGTCGAAACCCAGGTGCGAGAGATCGTCGACACGCTGAGGTCCTTCGGCGTGGCGGCACTGCAGGCGGTGATCGTCATCGGCGCCGCCCGTCTCCTGCAGGGGATTGTCCGCCGGAGGGTCACGCGCCGTCTGGAAAATTCCGATGTCTCGGAAAGCGGCCGCACCTCGATATTGCTGATCGCCAACATCGTGGTCGCGGTTGTGGCGGGAACGGTGCTGCTCGCTCTCTGGGGAGTCACGTGGTCCGGCATCATCACGGCGATCAGTGTCGGCACCCTGGGCATCCTGCTTGGCATCCAGGACGTGCTGAAAAGCCTGATCGGCGGGTTGTTCTTGATTGTCGAGCGACCGTATGCCGTGGGTGACCGGGTCCAGTTCCGGGACGTTTCGGGACACGTCATCGCGATCGAGTTGCGCACGACGATTCTCCGTTCGGATACGGGCCATCGGGTGGTCTCCCCGAACTCAGTCGTGTTCACCGATTCGATCACCAATCTCAGCCGGAAGCGCTATATCAAGACGTCAGTCATCATCTCCGGTTTGCCGCCCGATACGGTCGCGGTGAAACAAGCGGTTGAGGCGGCTTTTTCCGGCGTTGACGGAATCGAGGGCACCCCGACGGTTCGCTTTCGCGCCTCGCGCCCGGATATCACCTCAGCGGTGAAACGCGACAGCCACGGCGAGTCCGCGAGTCCCCGCCGGATCTCCCGGAGCGCTGAAGCGAGGGTCACCTGGATGAGTGGCGGCGAACCGGAAATCGAGGAGACGATCATCGCCCGTATCCGGGAGCGCTTTCCGGGCGCGACGATCCGGAGCAATCAAAGTTAGCGTTGTCCCCGGTGGGCAGGTTGCCCAGTGAGAGCGTTCGCGAAGAGCGAAGGAGGAACGCGGAATGGAAAAGAAAGAGTCGTTGCTGCAGAAAAGCAATCCGCTGCGACCGGATTTGCGCTGGGAGTTCGTGCTGGTTCAGGGCGCGGCGGCCGTCGCGATCGGACTATATGCGTTGCTAGCGGAAGAGAGCGCGCGCCGCAACATCGTCTTCTTGATCGGTGTCTTTTTGCTCGTCAATGGTCTTGGAATCGCAATCGGCGGTATCCGTCGTGCTGCGAGCGATGACCCCATGTCGCAATTCCGGTTGGTTCGCGCCGGGATTGGGATCGCGACCGGCGTGCTGGTGGTGATCAACCGCTTCAGCAGTTTCATGGAGGTGAACTCCGCGCGGGTGGTGGCCGGCATCGGCTTGGCCGGAATCGGCCTGGTTTCGCTCATCGGCATCATCACGCTGATCGACCGATCCGAGGCGCGGCTCGTCAGTGCCGGCGCCTCGCTCCTGCTGATCTTGTGGGGCGCCGCCAGCATCTACCAGGCGATCCAGGATACCAATTCGTCTCGCTTGATCGGCTGGGCCGCGCTCATCATCGGCGCCGCGCTGATCGCGCTCGGGTTGATGCGGCGACAGCGGGCGATGGAACCGGCCCCCGTGGCCTAACGGGCCATCAGCCCGGCAGATCGGCCGGACGGCCGCGACGCGACCACAGACTCAGGCTTTCGACCAAAATGGCGAAGGCGACCCCGGCCACGAGATACCCCTTGGGGATTTCGCGCTGGAAGCCCTCGGCGACGAGCGCCACGCCGATCAGCAACAACACGCACAGCGCCAGCATCTTCACGGACGGGTTGGCGTTGATGAAGATCGCGAGCGGCCGTGACGCGACGAGCATGACCGCTACGGCGATCAGAATCGACGCGACCATGATCCAAACCTTGTCGGTGAAACCGACGGCGGTGATCACCGAGTCGAACGAAAACACGAGGTCCATCAGCAAGATTTGCAAGATGACACCGCGAAAGGTGATCCCGGCATGCCCGAGCGACTCCTCGGGTTCGCCCTGGATTTTGTCGGCGATTTCCTTCAACGCCTTGCCAACGAGCAACACCCCACCGAAGATCAGAAGCAGGTCGCGGCCGCTGAACCCGTGATCGGCGATCGTGAACAGCGGTTCGGTCAGCCCGGCGATCCATGAAGCGGTCAGCAACAGCAAAATGCGCAACCCGGTGGAGGTTGCGAGCCCCAGCTTGCGGGCAAGCTCCCGCTGCTCCCGCGGCAACCGCGCGACCAGGATCGAAACCAGGACGATATTGTCGATGCCGAGCAGAATTTGCAGCGCGGTCAACGCGGCCAGCGTGACCAATGTTCCAGGATCGCCCATGTTTGCCGGATGCACCCCTCTCCGCTGACAGATGGTAATGCAACTGGTGGAGTGAGGTTGCCGGTATCGCGCCTAGCGGGCGTCCGCCGGAAAGCCACGCTCCTGCCAGCGGCGGTAGTTCCGCAGCGTGACCGCGCGGCGCACTTCCTGCAACCCGCGGGCGTCCATGTTGGAGAGCAGCAGCAATTCCGGATCGGGCGCGCGCTCGACGCTGACGATGGTCTCGTAGCCGAACCGTTCGAGGATGTGCGCGACCCGCGGCGATAGATCCAGTTGATCGATCCCCGGTTCGAGCCGCCGCCTGATGAGACGGACCGCCTCTTCGACCAGGCTCAAGATCAACACCGGAATTCCGAGAATCAACCCGGTCAACGCCAACCAACCGACGGTGATCATCGCCAATTCGCCCGCGGCGGGGCCGGCGAGCCACGGACCGACGACCGCGGCCGAGCAGACGACCACCAGACCGAACGAGCGCCGGATCGGATCGACCGTGAACGGATCGGCCAGCGCGGTTGAATTGAGGGTGACCGAACAGCGATCGGGTTTGGGTTGGTGGGTAGCTCGCTGTCGCATGGATCTCGCGTTCCGGCGGTTCAGATCGGCAGGTAGTAGGCGTCGCAGACGACCGCGGCGCCGGCGGGGAGGGTGAGGTCCGAGGCGGCGATGCCAGGACCCTGGCCAACGATCCACCGCGTGGTGACCGGCACCCGAACCGATGGGTCGCCATTGATGGAACAGTAGACGAAGAGACTGCCGAAGTCGCCCGGGATGCCACCGACTACGGTGTAGGCACCCGGCGGAAGCGCGCCGAAGGTGACGTTGCCATCAGCCTCGGTAAAGCCGGTGCTTGCGGCGGTACCGCGCAGCGAGAAGAAATTCGCCCGAACCGGGCGGTCGTGACAGTCCCGATAGTAGTTGGAATCCTTATAGGCGCCCGGACACCGTCGACTGTGGATGACGAGCGCCGTCTCGTTGGCCGCCGGGGCCGGTACGGCGTCGCCGCGTTCCGCGAAAGGCACGATGTAGATGTCGCAGGTGGGATTGACCGGATGGTCGATCCAGAGGTGGACGGCCGGGCCTTCCCGATGCGCCGGCACCTCGCGGACCGCGAACTCGCCCGCGGCGGCCGCGCAAAACGCGGCTCCGCCGTAGCTGAGCCAGGCGGGATCGCGGACGACGAGCTGCGCCCACCCATTCTGCCAATCACTGACGTCGATTGTGGCGACGCCGTCGGCGTCCGCGGTTGTCGCGAATGCGCCGCCGTCCACAACGGACGCGGTCGCCGTCACCAACGCGCCGGCGACCGGGTGACCGCCGCAATCGAGTGCGAAATCGTCGCCGTCGTAGCCGAGCGGGCATTCGTATACGCGCAGCGAAAGCAAGTTTTCCACGGCAGGTGAAGTCGTGTCGATTCCTCTCGGAACCTGCCGAGATGGCCCGTACCGGACGAGATAGAGGACGCAGGAGACATTCACGGCGCCTGTCATGTCGAGGTCGAAGATCGGCGTGTCTCGTCCCGGCGGACCATCCAGAATGGCAACATCTCCGAGTTCGGCTGTGCACCGCACGGCACCATCGACGCTGATCGCGCTTGGATCGAGCACTACCACTCGTGCGCGCCCGTCTCCCCACTCCTGGATGTCCAATGTTGCCATGCCGTCAGCGCCCGTAACGGCCTCCCCGTAGCTCCCGCCAGCCGGCAAATAGAGAGCTCGGATAGTGAGACCATCTACCGGGTGACCGTCGCAATCGGCTTCAAAATTTGAGCCTTCATAGCCGAGCGGGCATTCGTATACGCGCAGGTTGAGGGTGTTGCCCACTGGCGGCACGGCGGCGGTGCTGGTTGGCTCGGGCCGGTCCGGCTCAGACGGGGCGATGATGCCGAGCGCTTCGACGTCACCGTCGAAGCCGGCGGCGAACACGGTGCAATCGATCGAAGATGATGCCGGGGCGTCGACATCGAAAATGGGCACCCCGGCGTACGTCTCGGGAATCGACACATTGGCCGCCACGCCGCCAGCGAGACACACGACGGATAGCACCGCGACAGCCTTCGCCGGATGCAGGATGACCCGGAGCGTGGCCGGAGTGAAGCCTCCGACGTCAACAACGACCGCGCTTCCCTCCGGCCGGACGGAGCGAGCAATGACGGTTGTCAGATCGCCGACGGATGCGTCGAACAGCGTCGCCAGACGATTCAGGCATGAGTTCATGTCAGCCGCATCGGCGTCCCGCGGGCAAACGACCAACCGGACGTTGAGTGGTTGCGACGATTGAGCGCTGCTATGCGAGCGGGGAGTCGCGAGCAGGAAACCGCTGACCAGCGCCAACACCGTGAAAAGTCTGAATCCGAGCTTCATTGCACGACCAGCCTTCACGCAACACGCCACGATGATCGTATCCGGTCCAGAACCGCCTTGGGCGCGCTCGAGTCTGCGTTCTCGCACCGCGATCGGATCACCGGACGAAGTGCGCCGCACCGGTGGGAGGTCCTCACTCCCACTCGATCGTCGCCGGAGGCTTCGAGGAGATGTCGTAGACCACCCGGTTGACCCCGCGCACTTCGTTCACGATCCGGTTGCTCATCCGCGCCAGCAGGTCGTACGGCAGCCGCGCCCAGTCCGCCGTCATCGCATCCTGGCTGGCGACCGCCCGGATCGCGCAGACGCGCGCGTAGGTGCGGTAATCCCCCATCACCCCGGTCGAGTGGACCGGCAGCAGCACGGCGAAATACTGCCAGACCTCGCCCGCCAACCCAGCTTGCTCGATCTCCTCGCGCACGATCGCATCGGCTCGCCGGAGCATCGCGAGATCATCCCGCGTGACCGGGCTGAGCATGCGCACTGCAAGACCCGGGCCGGGAAACGGTTGGCGCTCGACAATTTCGGCCGGCAGACCGAGCGCCCGGCCGGCAGCGCGCACCTCGTCCTTGAACAAGAACTTGAGCGGTTCGACCAGACCTTTGAACGCCATGTCGTCCGGCAACCCACCGACGTTGTGGTGCGTTTTGATCTTGACCGCCGCTTTGGTTTCGGCCGTCGTGCTCTCGATCACATCCGGGTATAGGGTGCCCTGAGCCAGAAATTCGAACGGACCCGCCCGCTCCGCTTCAGCCTCGAACACCCGCACAAAGGTCTCGCCGATGATCTTGCGTTTTTGCTCGGGATCGGCCACAGCCGCCAGCCGGTCGAGAAAGCGGTCGGTGGCGTCGGCGTAGACGAGATGCATCCCGAAGTTGCGGGCGAACACCTCCCGCACCAGTTCGGCCTCGCCCTCGCGGAGCAGCCCGTTGTTGACGAACACGGGAGTGAGCTGCTCGCCGATCGCGCGGTGAATCAGCGCCGCGGCGACCGACGAATCGACACCGCCGCTCAAGCCGAGCAGCACACGACCGGCGCCGACCTGGGCGCGGATGTCTCGGATTGCCGCGTCGACGAAATTTTCGGCGGTCCAGTTACGCTCGCAACCACAGACGCGGACGAGGAAATTGGCAAGAATCTCCTTGCCGAGCGGGGTGTGCGCCACCTCGGGGTGAAACTGGATGCCGATCCGCGAACCAGCCGCGATGGCCGCCAGCGGCGCGTTGGCCGAGCTTGCGATCGCGTGGAAACCGGCCGGCAACGCATCGACACGGTCGCCGTGACTCATCCACACCTGGAGTTCGCCCGGCAAACCGGCGAAGATCGGGCAGCTTTCGTCCGCGGAGACGGTGACGGTCGCCGGGCCGTATTCGCGCCGGTCAGCCGGC
>WBZO01003598.1_pt1 | contig 17841 bp, 10 predicted proteins | sample 5204261 | NCBI WGS metagenome assembly WBZO01 (sample SAMN12412400, study PRJNA552823) | activated sludge metagenome | isolation source: activated sludge from anammox sidestream of wastewater treatment plant... | place: USA: North Carolina | collected 2017-09
ACTGGCGAAGACCGACGTGCCGCCAGGCCGCACCGCGGTGGTGCTTCTCGGTTCCGGCGGCTGGGGCGTCCGCGACTGGTCGGAGAACCAGCTCGCCGTGGTCGACCGCATCGGCGCCGCCCGGTTGCTCGAGGCGGCCCGCGTCTTCCGTCTCGTCGGTGCCGACTACATCGTCAGCTCCGGTGGCGTGGGCGTGGTCTCGCAGCGGGCCCGCGCCAGTGGCAGGGTGATGGCCGACGTCCTGCTGAGGCTCGGGATCCCGGCCGACCGCATCGTCCTCGAGACCGAGTCGCACAACACGCACGACGAAGCGGTGATCATCCAGCGCATGCTGCAGAGCCGGCCGGTCGACCACCTGGTGCTCGTCACTTCACAGTTCCACATGCGTCGGTCGGTCGGCACCTTCCGCGCGGTGGGCCTCGAGGTGATTCCTGCCGTGGCGCGTGAGCCCGAGAGCATCGACACATGGTGGGGAAAGCTCATTCCGACCGATAAAGCGATGGACGACACCGCGCTGGCCGCGCACGAAGTGATGGGTATGCTCGTGTACGCCGCACGCGGATGGTATCGCCGACAATGATGCCTGCCTCACAGAGGATCGAGCCGTGACGGCCGACGCTGCCAAGTCCCCCACGCTGCTCGTGGTCGACGACGACCCGGCGATGCTGGTGCTGCTGGATCGCGTCGCCTCGGACCTCGGCTTCAGCGTCGTGCGCATGACCGATGGTCGCGAGGCACTCGCCGCCCTGCCGACCCTCAGGCCCGACGGCGCCGTCATCGACGTGGGCCTGGCCGATGTCGATGGGATGAGCGTGCTGCGCGAGATCAAGGCGGCCGATCCCCAGTCGCAGGTGATCCTGATGACCGGCTCCGGCAGCATCGGGTCCGCCGTGGAGGCCATCAAGGCCGGCGCGCTCGACTACATCTCGAAGCCGCTGGATCTCGATCGGCTCCGCGATCTGCTCGTCACGGTGCGCAAGAGCCTCGAGCGGCGCGAGACGCTGATGCGGATCGACGCCGATGTCGCGCGCCAGTTCGAGTTCTACAGCCTGATCGGGCGCAGCCCGTCGATGCAGGAACTGTTCGACTCGGTGCGTCGATTCGCCCCTTATGCCCGTACCGTGCTCGTGACCGGCGAGACCGGCACGGGCAAGGAACTGGTCGCGAAGGCGCTGCACCGGCTCGGGCCGCGGCGGGACCGACGACTGATCACGGTGAACTGTTCGGCGGTGGTCGAGACGCTGTTCGAGAGCGAACTCTTCGGGCACGTGCGCGGCGCCTTCACGGGCGCCACCGAGACCAAGGTCGGCCTGTTCGAGCACGCCGACTCTGGCACGATCTTCCTCGACGAGGTGGGCGAACTCCCGCTGCCACTGCAGGCGAAGATGCTGCGCGCCGTCGAGTACGGTGAAGTGCAGCGGGTGGGCTCGCTCGAAACGAGGAAGTCCGACGTGTTCGCGATCGCGGCCACCAACCGCGACCTGCGCGCGTGGTCCGCCCAGGGACGCTTCCGCAGCGACCTCTACTTCCGGCTCAGCACGATCGAGCTGCACATCCCGCCGCTGCGCGATCGGCGCGAGGACATTCCGTACCTCACGGCCTCGTTCATCCGCGAGTTCGCGACCCGGCTGAACCGGCCGATCAAGGGCATCACCGCCCAGGCCGAACGCCTGCTGCAGCAGGCCACCTGGCCCGGCAACGTCCGCGAGCTCCGGAACGTGATCGAGCGCGCCTGCATCCTCACCGACAGCCGCATCGTCACGGAGCGGGAAATGACGACGGCCATGAGCACTGTCCCGACCGGGTCGCCGCTCATCGACGCGGCCCCGGTGGCGGCCCCAGCAGAGGCCGATGGCCCCGGGTCGACGCTGATGAGCACCGCCCAGCGCGAGCAGATCCTGCGTGTGCTCCGCCAGGTCGACGGCAACAAGGCCGCCGCGGCCAAGCAGCTCGGGATGAGCCGCCGCTCGCTCTACCGCTGGATCGACAGGCTCGGGATTCCCCAGTAGCAGCAGGATCGGGAAGGCGGCGCAACGCCTCCCGAACCCAGCGCCCCGCGGCGGCTAGCGCCGGCCACCAGCCATCTGCCTGGCCTTCTCGGCTCCAGGGAAGGCCGGATCGAGCTGGAGGGCGCGCGCATACTCCGTGCGTGCCTGGGACAGGTTTCCCCCGCGCTCCAGCGCGCTGGCCAGATGGAAGCGGTACACGGCGCTCTCGGGCCGCGCGTCCACGGCCGCGCGCAGCGAGCCGAGCGCAAGGCCGGTGAGCCCCTTCAGCGAGTACACGCGACCGAGCAGCAGATCGACGTCCGGATCGCGTGGACGTCCGCGCTTTGCCGCCATGGCCAGCTCGAGCGCCTGGTTCAGCTTCTCCGGCGTGTCGAGGTACCTGAGCGCCAGCCGGTAGGAGATGTCCGCATCGTCCGGGTTGGCGACGACGATCTGCTCGAACTGCTGGACAGCTTCCTCGTCACGGCCGGCACGCTCGAGGAGCCGCGCGAGGGACGTCCACACCTCGAGGTAGCGCGCTGGACGACGGTCCACGATCCGGCGCATCACGGCGATCGCATCGTCGGTGCGGCCTGTGCGGGCGAGGAGGTCGGACAGGGCCAGGCCCGCGTCAACGCTCGACGGATCGCGCACCAGCGCCTGCCGCAGCATCGTCTCGGCCCGTGCGTCATCCCGGTCGGCCACGTGAAGACGCGCAGCCATGAGCAGGACGGCGGTGTTCCCGGGATTGCGGGCGACGGCGTCTTCTACTTTCTGCCGAGTTCCGGGGGTGGGACCGGAGCGGGCTTCGGCTGCGACCAGCCCGTCGAGTGCCTCGAGCGAGCCGGGATTCAACTCCAGCGCCTGGAGGAATGCGGCCCTCGCGCCCGCCTGATCGCCGCGTGCGGCCAGGAAGCGCCCCTGCAAGGCCGCAACCCGCGGGTCCTGCGGGGCACGTTCACGGAGCTGCCTGAGCGACGACTCGGCCGAACCCGGGTCGCCCACCGCGAGGAACGCGTCGACCAGCGCCAGCGCCGCATCGCGGCTGTCGGGCGCCAGGCGAAGGGCGTCCTTCGCGTGCAGCAGGGCTTCGTCTGCACGGAGGAGCGACAGTGACGTCCGGCTCAGTGCGAGGCGGGGCTTCACCGCCGACGGGCTGAGGCGTGCGGCCTCGCGGTACTCCTGATAGGCGCCGTCGATGTCACCGGTCGACGCGAGCACCTGGCCCAGGAGCAGGTGAGCGTCGCTCGAGGCGCGGTCGGCGGCGAGCACGTCCCGCACATAGCGACGGTCCGGGTTGCCGCGCTCGAAGAGCAGCTCCGCCTTGAGCAACCGCGCCGAGGTCTTGGCGGGGTACCTGGCCAGGACTGCGTCCACGCGACGGACCGCATCCGCCGGCTTGCCGAAGCGCGCATCGACCGCCGCATGCCGCAGCGTCAGCTCGCCTTCGGCGTCGTCACCCGGCTCCATGGTCGCGAGGAAGGCGCGGGCCTGATCGTTCAGGTCGTTCCCGAGATAGTAGTCGACGAGCGCGAACCGCGCGCCGCGGCCATTCTCGCCGGGTGCCGGCGCGGCATTCCGCAGGTACCTCAGGGCATCATCCACCTTCCCCTGGGCCAGGTAGATCATGCCGAGCGAGAAGTTGGCCATCGCATGTCCCGGATTGGCGTCCGCGAACGGCCGTAGCACCGGCTCCGACTCCGGGATTCGTCCGGTGGCCCAGTAGAAGTTCACCAGGGCCATGGTCGCCTCCGGCAGGTCTTTCGCCAGGCCCATCGCCTTGCGGATCAGCTTCTCGCCGTCGTTGTCGTTGGCCCAGGGTGCTCGCGGGCGGAGGTCGACACGGAGCCGTTCGAACGTATCAGGATCCGTCGTGAACGGCGCGAGCCGCTCCAGGGCCGAGTAGGACGACCAGAGGCGGAGCCGCGCATTGGCGTGGAGCAGGATCGCGTCGACGCTCTCGGGCCGTACCCGCTCGAGGCGTGCGGCCGTCACCTCCGCATCCTCGAAGCGGCCGGCCGCCAGGAACGCCTGGCCGGCGCGCAGCTGGGCCTCGAAGTCGTCGGGCAGCAGCTCCGCCGCCCGGATGGCCTGACCGGCCGCCTTGTACGCCTCACCCAGCTTGGTGCGGACCATCGGGTTCGAGCCGTCGCGCTCGAAGGCGACGAGATACGCGGCGGCGGCCGCCCCGTAGCGCTTCTGCGCCATGAGCGCATCTCCGGCGCGGACCCGCTCGGCCACCGCGCCGGCGCCCCCGCCGCAGGCGACAGCCATCAGCAGTGTGGCGCCGATCAGGCCGGTCGCAGCCGGGCGTCGATCACTGATGCGCACGTCGCCGTACCTCGAAGATGGGTCCCGCAGACACGAGCTCGTATTGTCCCTCAATCGCGGAGTAGTCGTAGTACTCGCGCGTCAGCGACGCCACGAAGATCGGGCGCGGCGTCTCGCCGTTCATCACCCACTCGATGCGTACGCGGTCGCCCTCGGCGCCGCGGTAACGCAGCGTCACGTCGGGCCGCAGCCGGTGCACGAGCTGGGCATACCGCAGGACGGAGAACGGCGTGTAGTCCGCGAAGATCACCGCGTCAGGCGGGACCACGGCAAGGGCCTCGTGCGCGAACATGCGTGCGCTGGTCTCGCCCCGCTTGTTCGGGTTGAGGAAGAAGCGGGCATTGTCGCGATACGGCAGGTAGCGCGCCCGGACGAGGTCGATGCCGGCGCGGCTGACCAACCCGGGCATGACCGCGTACAGCACCGGTGTCGACGCGATGGTGAGGGCGATCATCGCCACCACCAAGACCGGCGTGCGCCCCTCGTGGCCGTGCGACGCGAGCCACCGCAGCAGGGCCTCGACGCCGATGCCGCACAGCACCGCCCACACCGCGTAGTCCGAGATATAGAAGACGAACTTGGCACTGGCCTGGCTCGGCCAGGCGGTGTGGTGGATGAACGTGACCGCATTCACGCCGATGGCGAGGAGTAGCAGCCACGCCGCCGACCGGTCCGTCCGGATGAGGGCGACGGCTCCCGCCAGGGCCAGCGGCAGCGCAGCAGACGGGAACTGGTACCCGAGGTACAACACGTAGAAGCCCGCCTCGCGCGCCATGGTTGGCACGTCGACACTCAGGCGGAAGTACTCGGAGATTCCTGGCGGCCCCACCCACACCCGGTAGGCCGCCTCGCGAATCGGCGCGGGACCGACGACGAGCGCCGCGGCGGCGAGCACCAGCAACGCGGCCGTACTGATCACCACCGGCCGCGACAACACGACCTGCGGGCGTGTCGCCATCGCGAAGGCCAGCACGGCCGGGAGCACCGCGGCCAGCACCATGTGGTTCGTGAGGCCGACGAGGAAGATCACGGCCATCCCGGCAAGACGCCACGTCCCCCCGTCGCGGCGCCAGTCGAGCAGCACGGTGATGATGCCGAGCAGGAACGCGGCATTGACCGTGTACACCTCGGGGATCACGGCATGCTGCCAGAAGCTGTGCGAGACCGTGAGCGCCGCGGCCCCGAGCGCCGCCGCAGGTGGCCTGGCGCCCAGCTGTCGGCCGCAGCGGTAGGCGAGCGCCGCGCCGACCGCGCCGAACACGGCCGACTCGAGCGCGAGGTTGCGTGCGGGATCGCCGGGCAGCAGCAGGAAGAGGCGGCCGACGATGAGATAGAAGGGGTGATCGCCGGCTGTCCCGAAAGTGATGGGCCCGCGCAGTGCGTAGAGCGTGAGCCACGCACTGTCGCCCCAGACCAGTGTGGGTGCGAGGGTGGCGACGTAGAAGAGCAACGCCGCTCCGAACACCAGGCCGAGCGCCTTCAAGGGAGGTCAGCCCCGGTGCGCGGGTTCGTCGTCGCGATCCCCCACCAGTGTCTCGTCGCGCATCACCTGTTCGTACCGCGCCACGACCGAGTGCACGGGGCCGTCGGCGGCCACGCGACCACGGCGAAGCCAGAGTGCGCGCGTGCAGAACGTGCGGATGGTCTCCATCTCGTGCGACACGAGCACGAGGGTCTTGCCGTCGCGGCGGAAGCGCTCGACGCGGGCCAGGCACTTCTGCTGGAAGTGGGCATCGCCCACCGACAGGGCCTCGTCGATGAGCATGACCGACGGATCGGCATGGATGGCGACGGAGAACCCGAGGCGCAACTGCATGCCCTGGCTGAACGTCCGGAGCGGCTGGTCGATGAAGTCGCCGAGTTCGGCGAACTCGATGATCTCCTCCTCGAGGGCACGCACCTCACGGCGGCGCAGGCCGCCGATGACCCCGCTCACCATCAGGTTCTCGCGACCGGTCAGGTGGGGATGGAATCCGGCACCCAGTTCGATCAAGGCAGCCAGCCGTCCGCGCACGCGCACCTGGCCGGTCGTCGGGCGACCCAGGCCGCAGATCAGGCGCAGCAGTGTCGACTTCCCTGCCCCGTTCCCTCCGATGATGCCGATCGACTCGCCGGGACCGACCTCGAACGAGACGTCCTGCAGGGCCCAGAACGGCTGCGTACCGACGCGACGCACCATGGCCACCACTGTCTGCTGCAGCGTCGGTGGCAGCGGGCGTCGCAGCCAGTAGCGCTTGCCGACGTTGTGGACCGACACACCGCTGGCATCGGGATCGATCGATCGGCCCACGATGCGGGGCTGGAACATCTGCGGCGTTGCCATATCTGTCAGTTGTCGGCTGCCCGGAAAGACGATCTTAACCTGACAGGAACGCGCTCCAACGTACGTCCAAAGTAATAGGACGAACGCGGACGACACCCTGCGCTGGACGGCGCGGGGCTGCACGGGAGCGGTGGTCAGCCGATGATGCCGACGCTTCTGAGAAACCGCTCCAGCCCGGCCGCGGCGGCGGCGTGCGCGACGTCGTTCGGGCTGTCGTCGATCGGGTGCACGGCCAGCGCGCCGGGTGCCTGCCCCTGCACCACGCCCATGCCGAGGTCCGTGAACGGGGTGTCCCCCTCCTTCAGGCGCGACGATACGGCACGCTCCAGGGCTCCCCAGTGTTCGTCGAGTTCCTCGTGGCGGAACAGGAACGCAGCGAACCGCACCCCGCTTGCGCGGAGGGTTTCGCGCAGCCTGGCCACCGACTCGACCGTGGCGCTGTATTCGTACGGGCGCTGCCCCTCGTACCGCGCCCACTGCAGCAGGCGCGCGGAGAACAGGAATTCCTCGAGCCGGCTGCGCTGATGGATGAAGCCCAGGTCGCGCTCCTGCTGACGCGACAGGTTGTCGCGCGTGGAGAGCGACAGGAGCACCACGTCTGGCGCGTAGCGGTAGGCAATCTCCTCGTAGAAGGTCACCTGCTGCCGCGTGCCGCTGCCGTACACCGCACAGTTGATCACCTCGACCGGCCGACCGCCCACCGTCTTCACCGACTGTTCCAGGCGGCGCGCGAACGTGTCCGCCTCACGGACGCCGATTCCGAACGCGCCCGACCCGCCGAGAAGCAGGACCCGCAGCGTCGTACCGGGATTCGGGATGACCGCATCATCCCCGCGGCACCCGAGCGCGTTCAACTCGTAGCTCACCGTGAATCGGGGCCGGTCGCCCTGCGGGTCCGCGCGTTCGAAGTATCCGCGTGGATTCGAGGGATACACCGTCCGTGACACGGCATACGGGGGTGGGAACCCACTGACGGAGCGGTCGAGGTCGACACCTTCCCAGCGGACCGGATCGAGCCCGATCACCGCGGGCGGCACCAGGCGCGGCACCTGCGTCTCGGCGGCGACCGCACCGGCAGCCAGCACCCCGGCCACCGCCATGGCCGGCACGAACCGGACGAACGGCAGCAGGGACAGCAGAAGCGCGGTGCCTGCCGCACCATAGGCCGCGAACAGACCGATGTACCCCAGCCGTCCCGTGATCGGCACCGGCATCGTGGCCACGTGCACCGCCAGGTTGATGACGATGCACACCGCGAGGAGGCTCAGCTGCCGGAGCTGCGCCACGAGCCCCACCAGTGCGAGCCCGACCGCAATCCACCGCGCGCCACCGCTCGCGTACAGGAGCATGAAGCCGGCCTGAGCCAGCGCCAGCATCGAGAGCACGAGCACCTGTGGGCGGGTGTCGGTAGTCTGCGCGGTGGGCGTGCGGGAGTTGGCGGCGATCGCGCGTGAGGGCACGGCTCCGCCAATCTACCTCGAAAGCGGGTGCGACCGGGATACTGCGCTGCCCGCTTCGGCACACCGCGCGAGAGTGACGGCCGGACAGCCGCGAACCATCAGCTAAGATGGACCGATGTTCGAGCCGCGGTCGCGGGCGGCACACTCCCGCGCCTTCCGTGTCATCGCGCTCGTCTCCGCGTTCAACGAAGCCGACATCATCGGCGCCGTGATCGGACATCTTGCGGAGAACGGTGTCGAGGTCTACCTCCTCGATCACGGATCGACCGACGGGACTCCCGACATCGCACGCGAGTGGATCGGCCGCGGGGTGATCGAGGTCGAACCCTTCCCTCCCGCGGGCGATGCCCGCTACGGCAAGGCCGCAGGACAGTACGACTGGACGACCATCCTCCTGCGCAAGGAGGAACTGGCGCGCTCACTCGACGCCGACTGGTTCATCCATCACGACGCCGACGAGATCCGCGAGTCGCCCTGGGAGGGCCTCTCGCTGGCCCAGGCACTCGAGCGGGTCGACCAGCTGGCGTACAACGTGGTCGACTTCCGCATCTTCGAGTTCCCTCCCGTGAACGATGCCTTCCGCCAGGGGATGGATCCGCGGGTGCACTTCACGCATTACCGCGACGCCGGCACGTTCGATCAGGTGCAGCTGAAGGCCTGGAGGGCGCAGCCGGGACCGGTGTCGCTCGCCACGTTCGCCGGCCACGACGTGACGTTCGAGGGCAAGCGGGTCTTCCCGATCCCGTTCATCCTGCGTCACTATCCGATCCGGTCGCAGGCACACGGCCTCCGCAAGGTGTTCGCGGAGCGCAAGCCGCGCTTTTCGGCAGACGAGCGGGCGAAGCTCTGGCACATCCAGTACGACCACGTGGCCGATGAGCACCACTCCTTCCTCGTCGATCCCGCCACCCTGCGCCCGTTCGACCTGGCCGAAGCCAGGCTCGACGTGATGGTTCGCAACCGTGAGGTGGTGGCTCTCGAACGCGAACTCGGGGCGCGGCGGAGCGAGCTGGCCGATCTGGCGACGCGGGATGCACAGGGCACGAGCGAGTCCGCCGCCGTCGAGGCGGTACTGGCCGCCATCGATCAGTGGCAGCAGCGCGGCACCAGCGACGTCCTCGACGCCCTGTCGACACTTGGTGGTGCGCTGCGTGCGTCGGACGAGAGACAGGCCGCGCTCGGAGCGCAGCAGGCCTCGCTCGCGGCACAGCTCACGGCGCTGCACGACACCCTTGTCCGACACCTCCAGGATCTGGAGGCCGCCCGCTCCCGAGAGCAGGCTGAACAGGCGGCACATGCGGCGGAAGTGCGGGACCTGCGCGCCGAGATCGAGACGCTGACGGCCAGCCTCGCCGAGCGTGATCACACGATCCGGGAGCTGGACGACCGGGCACGCACCGCTGCCACCCGCCAGTCGGACCTCGAGCACCTGGTGAACGCCGCGCGGCTCACGGAGCAGGACCTTCGCGGCGCGGTCGCCTCCGCGGACAGGCAGCGCGCGGATATGGCCGCACGCGCCGATGCGCTTCGTGCGGACCAGGAGCGCGCCTCGCGCGAACTGCAGGCCGCCAGGGTGGCCCTGCGCCACCGCGACGCAGCGATCACGGAGTCACGGACGCGCATCGACCAGCTGGAGCGCCAGCTCGAGCTCGCGGTCGGCGAACTGCGCACCATCCACAGCTCGAGAACCTGGCGCGTGGGCGAGCCCATCGGACGGTTCGTCCAGTCACTGGGCATCATGCGGACCCGTCCCGATGGAACGGTCGCGCCGATGCGGGGCGATGTGCCCACGCACGAGCCGCAGGCTGCGCCGCCCGCCGTGCACGGGCCGGACCACGACGCGGCGATCGCCAGGGCTTCCGGCCTGTTCGACGAGATCTACTACCGCGCAACCTATCCCGACCTGGCGGACACGTCGATCGACCTCGCCCGTCACTACTGCGAGCACGGCTGGCGCGAGGGCCGCAATCCGTCCGCGGGCTTCGACACCGGGTTCTACCTGCAGCAGAACGCCGACATCCGCGACGGCGGCATGAATCCGCTCCTGCACTTCATCGCGGCCGGCCGGGCCGAGGGGCGCCAGCCGACCCCGCCCACGACCGCACCGGGTGCTCCCGCTGCGTCCGCAGCGCCGACCCCGACACTCACCGGTCCCATGTCGGAGGCCATCGCGCTCGAGGTGCAGGCCATCCGCGACTCCGGGCTCTTCGACGAGGCGTACTACCGCGCCATGCACGCCGACATCGGCACGAAGCCGGTCGACGTCATCCGCCACTACTGCGAGATTGGCTGGCGGGAAGGGCGCAATCCCTCGGACGACTTCGACACCCGGTTCTATCTCGACACGTACGGCGACATCCGGAACGGGAACATGAACCCGTTCTATCACTACGTGATTGCCGGGGCTTCCGAGCTGCGGCACGCGCTGCCCGACATGTCCACGCGCTTCGAACGGGACGCATCGTTCCGGACGATCGAGACCGACATCCGGCTGGTCGCCTTCCTGGCGAACCCGTCGTGGCCGACAGTCCGGAAGGGCACGCCGCGCTTCAAGGGACACCGGCAACCGCTGCTGCCACACGAGAGCCTCGGGTTCTACGCCCAGGCCTCGGTCGAGACACTCTCCGTGCAGGCTGCCCTCGCGCGGCGCCACGGCATCCAGGCATTCGCCATCGACCTGCTCGCCCCCGATGCGGACCGCCCGCACGCGGTGCTCGAGACGCTGCTGGAGACACCGGGGATCACGCTGGGGTTCGTCCCGGTCGTCGACCTTGCGCGCTTCTCCACGGTACATCACCGGGCACTCGTCGCGCGCGCAGCGGCCGATCCGAGAATCGTGACCGTCGCCGGCCGGCCCTCACTCATCGTCGACCCTGGTGCCGTGGCGGCACCGGATTCCATCACCATCGCCGCCCTGCGTGATGCCTGCCTGGCGGCCTCCGGCCGGTTGCCCTATGTAATCGTGCGAAGCGACCAGGCGACTGGAACCCAGGCCGTGAGCACGGGGCTCTGCGACGCGGTGCTCGATCGGCCGCACAGTCCGGTGCCGGGCGAGACCGGCGGCTTCGCTGCCGGCCGTTCGCCGGCCGAGGGCATCGACGTCTTCCGCTACACGGCCGTGGCCGCACGCGGCGCTGCGCGGGCGCGCGAGGCGTCGTGCGCCACGATGCCTGTTTTCCACACCGTGACCGTCGGTCGCGACAACACCGCCACGGCGGAGTCGGACCGCCTGGTGTACCAGCGCTTCACCGTGCGCGAGTACGGGAAGTGGCTGCTGGCCGCGATGACCAGCGTCCGCGACGCACATCCGGAGGACAGGCGCTTCGTCTTCCTCGACGCCTGGAACGACTGGAACCACGGATGCTTCCTCGAGCCCGATGCCGTCGGGGGCTACACCCGGCTCAACGAAACCAGCCGGGCACTCGTCGGGATTCCTCCAGCGACACCGTTGCCCCGTGTCTCGGTCATCGTCCCGAACTACAACCACGAGCGATTCCTGGCGCAGCGGCTCGACAGCATCTACGGGCAGACCTATCGCAACATCGAGGTTCTGCTCCTCGATGACTGCTCGACGGACGGGAGCCGCGTGGTCATGGATCGCTACGCCGAGGCGCACCCGGACGTCACGCGACGGATCTACAACGAGGAGCGGTCAGGCAGCCCGTTCCGCCAGTGGGCGCGCGGCCTCGAGGCCGCAACCGGCGACCTGGTCTGGATCGCCGAGAGCGACGACTACTGCGACCCGGACCTCCTCGAGCGCCTCGTCGCCTGCTTCGACGATGAGGCGGTACTGCTGGCAACGGCACGGTGCGTCTTCGTCCAGGAGGATGGGACGCCGTTCAACGAGACCTATCTCGGCAAGTACGTGGCCGACCTGCCGTGCGGAAACAAGTGGACGAGCCCGTACAGGGAGACCGCACACAACGAGGTGCGCACCGCCCTCGGCATCAAAAACACCATCCCCAACGCCAGCGGCGTCGTCTTCAGGCGGCCCGAGTCGATGCCCCTGCTCCAGGACGAGGGCTGGCGCTCGATGCGGGTGGCCGGCGACTGGGTGTTCTACCTGCACCTGCTCCGGGGCGGCAGGATCGCGCACGACAGCCGGACGAGCAACTACTTCCGCCGGTACGAGGGCAGTGCCGCCGAGGTGACATACCGACGGGATACCTTCTACCGTGAAGTCGGCGTCGCCTGCCGTACCGTGGCTGCCTTGTACGACGTGCCGCTGGGCGTCCTCGAGCGTTGCCGCGACAACTACCTCGCAACCTTCCGGATGCACGGAGGTACCGACGAGGGCCAGTTCCTCGCCTGGTTCGACTTCGATGCGGCGATCGCGGCACGGGTCGCACGCAGGCCCAACGTGATGATCTGCACGATGGGGTTCTATCCGGGCGGTGCGGAGATCCTGCCCATCAGGCTGGCCAACGAGTACAAGCGCCAGGGCCTGTCCGTGCTGTTGTTCAACGCCGCGCTGAACCCGCGCGAGGATGGCGTCCGCCGGATGGTCCGGAACGACGTGCCGGTCGTCGAGACCTCGGACGTGGAGCCGGTCCGCGACCTCATCAGGGACTTCGGGATCGAGGCGCTGCACACGCACCAGTGGCACATCCAGAAGTACCCGCTGCGCAGCCCTGAGGTGTTCGAAGACCTCACGACGCACGTCGCGTCACTGCACGGCATGATCGAGCACGGGGATGCATTCAAGGTCACGCGCGACCAGTTGCTCGCCGCCGATCGGGCGGTCACCACGTGGGTGTACACCGCAGAGAAGAACCTCGCCCCGTTCAGGGAGCTGGGCCTCTTCGATCCGGGTTCGCCGCGCTTCACGAAGATCCCGAACGGCATGGAGGTGCCCCGGATCGTCCCGGTGCCGCGTGCGGACATGCACATCCCGGACGAGGCCTTCGTCCTCTGCTGCGTGAGCCGCGCCATTCCCGACAAGGGATGGGCGGAGATGATCGAGGTCGTGGAGCGGGCGCGGACGTTGTCGGGCCGGGACATCCGGCTCATCCTGGTGGGCAATGGACCGGTGCACGACGAGTACTGCCGCACCGGGGTGCCGGCGTATGTGCACCTCGCCGGATTCCACGAGAACTCCGTCGGGCACTACGCGTCCTCCGACATGGGCATCATGCTGACGAAGTTCAAGTCGGAGAGCTTCCCGCTCACCGTGGTGGACTGCATGTTCGCCGGGCGTCCGTACATCGCGTCCGACGTCGGGGACATCCCGAACATGCTCACGACCGACGAAGGAGTGGCCGGAGCGATCGTCCCGCTGGACGCGTGGGAGGTCCCCATCGAGCGGGCGGCGGCGGAAGTGGCCGCCTTCGCGACCGACTCGGCCAGGTACGCGAAGGCGAAGGCCTGCGCCGCCCAGGCCGCACGGCGCTACCGCATCGATGCCGTCGCCGAACAGTACGTGCAGCTGCTCTCCGCGCCTCCCGTCGCGGCCGGCGCGACCCTGGACTGAGCCATGCGGTGCCTCGTGCTTGGCGGCGGCGGCTTCATCGGACTCAACCTCTGCGAGGCACTGCTCGCGGCGGGCCACGGGGTGCGCGTCTTCGAGCGGCCGCGCCTCACGCTCGACGGTGGCGGCACGCCTTCGGCCGTCTCGGCGCTGCCCGGTGCGGAGTGGGTGGAGGGGGATTTCGCGAACGTCGCGGACGTGCGTCCGGCACTCGACGGCATCGAGGTCGTGTACCACCTGATTTGCACGACGCTGCCGCGCCCGTCGAACGAGAACCCCGTGTACGACATCGAGACGAACCTGGTCTCGACGGTGGGCATGCTCGAGGCGGCGCGGACCTGTGGCGTGCGGAAGATCGTGTTCGTGTCGTCCGGCGGCACGATCTACGGAATCCCGCACACGCTCCCGATTCCCGAGGACCACCCGACTGCGCCGATCTGCTCCTACGGCATCACCAAGCTCGCCGTCGAGCGCTACCTGCACCTCTATCACCACCTGCACGGCCTCGACTACTGCGTACTGCGGGCCGCGAATCCCTACGGTGAGCATCAACGGCCTACGGCCCCCCAGGGCGTGATCAGCGTCTTCCTGCACCGGGCGCTCCACGACGAACCGATCGAGATCTGGGGTGACGGACGCGTGGTCCGCGACTATGTCTACATTGGCGACATGGTCCGTGCACTGCTCCAGGCGATGCACCCCACCGGCGATGCCCGAACCTTCAACATCGGCAGCGGCCACGGACTCACGCTGCACGAGGTGGTCGAGGCGATCGAGGCGGTGGTCGGGCACCCGGTACCGCGCACGATGAAGCCCGCGCGGCCGGTGGACGTGCCGGCCAACATCCTCGACATCTCCAGGGCGCGCGCGGTGCTCGGGTGGGAGCCGCATGTGGCACTTGCCGACGGCATCGCCCGCACGATGCGCTGGCTGGTCGCGGCCGAGTCGTCCGCGCCCGCGAGATAGGACGGCAGTGGCGGCCATCCTCATGTACCACCGCATCGCGGCACTGAACCCGGACCCGCACGGGCTCGCGGTGCCGCCTGCAGAGTTCCGCGAGCACGTGCTGCACCTCAGGGATCACTGCGAGGTGCTGCCCCTGGCCGATCTGGTCGAGGCCTGCCGGAACGGGGACGAGCCCCCCAGCCGCGCCGTGGCGCTCACGTTCGACGATGGTGCGCTGGACAACCTGACGGCGGCGTCACCGCTCCTGCTCGAGACCGGCCTCCCTGCCACGTTCTTCATCCTGGCCGACCGGCTCGACGAGCCGCACGAAGCGTGGTGGGATCAGCTCTGCCGCATCTTTCTCGGCCCCGAGCCGGTGCCCGCGGGTCTCGACCTCAGGCTCGGCGAGGTGCACCGGCAGTTCCAGACCGACAGCTCGCAGGGCCGTGCGGACGCCTACACCGACATCCACCGCTGGCTCCTCTGGGCGGGGCTCGAACAGCGCGAGGCCGTGCTGGAGATCGTCCGCGAATGGTGCGGCCTGAACCTGGCCCCTCGTCGCAGCCATCGACTGATGACCGCCGAGGAACTGCGCCTGCTCGCCGGCCATCCGGGACACGCGATCGGCGCACACAGCGTCCATCACCTGCTCCTGTCCGCGCAGCCACGCGAGGTCCAGCAGTCCGAGATGGCGACCAGCCGCTCGCGGCTGGAGGCGGTGCTGCAGCGCGAGGTGAGCCTGTTCTCCTACCCGTACGGGGCGCACGACGACGTGACGGTGGCCTGTGCGACCGACGCCGGATTCCGCGGCGCGGTGACCGTCACGCATGGCTGCGTGACGCAGGGGACACCTGCGCTCAGGCTGCCGCGGCTCGAGGTGAGGCCGGGCAGCCAGGCTGCATTCGTGCAGCTGGTCGAGAGCGCGCTCGCGGCGTCATCGGCCTGACGCGTCGCGTGCGTCCGTGTTCATGGCCATCGCGGCCAGCCGGTCCACGACGTCCCTGTCGTAGCGGGTCCTGCAGGGGTGGAACACCCGTCGGCCGCCAGGCTTCGCCGCCTCCTGCTCCACGCGCGACACCTCGATTTCCATCGACTCCGCATTGAAGACGGCCTCGACCTCCGGGTCAATCCACTTGGGATAGAAGCCGGTGTTGCAGACGGGCGCACCGAGGATCTGCGCCATCAGCGGCAGGCGGAGCTCGTCGTGGCCGAGGGCCGGATCGAGGTCGAGTTCCGTGTAGCGCTCGAGAAAGGTCCGCGGAAGTGAGTAGCCAGGTCCGATGCAGGCGTACGGTTCGTCGCGATAGGCAAACTGCTCCCGTACGTACTCCAGCAGACGCTGGGACGCACCCGCCAGGGGTTCGGCCGTGAGCCAGTTCCAGATGGGGGCCACCTCGCGAAGGGGTACGAGACCCGTGAGCGCCACCGCATCGTGCGGCAGCGGCGGATACACGCGATCGAGCGGTGCCAGGAGCAGGAGGTCGTACTGCAGTACGTGCACACGGTCGAAGTCGATGCGGTGCCCGAACTCCCGATACCAGTCTGTCACGCAGATGTCCGTATCCTTCCACCGGCTCCTGCCAGTGGCCGAGCGGAGGGCATAGTGCACATGCTCCAGGCCCCGGCCAGCCAGTGCGTTCGCCTCCGGCCAGCCGGGCTCGTCGCCGCCGTACATCCCGAAGATCCGCAGGTCCGGATTGAGCCGTCGCAACAGGTCGACGCGGGCCGTGCACACATCGAGGTGTGCATGGAAGTGAAACAGCGCCACCACGGACTGTGGCGTCGGACTTTCTGGGTAGAATGCCATTGCGCTCGAAGCAGACTGGATCACTTTCGCCGTTCTGACAAGACAGGCCGGTGCCCGGCGCCGTCCGGTCTTGAACCCGTGGCCGCGCCCCACTGCATGACGCAATCGCCAACGACGAGCGCCTACGACGCCTGGGCGGAGTACTACGACGTCTCCGACGCCGACCGGTCGCCGTTCGTCGACTTCTACGCGCACCTCGTCACGGATGCGACCTCGTCAATTCTCGAACTGGGGTGCGGCACGGGCACGATCGGCCTCGCACTTCGTCGTCTTCCTGGCGTGAACCGCGCGGGATCCCCGCCACTGACCATCGGTGTGGACCTCTCACTTCCGATGCTGCGCATCGCACACCGCAAGGAGGCCGGTGCGGGTTGGATTGCCGGAGACCTGACCCGGCTGCCCGTGCGCGGTGCGTTCCCGCTCGTCATCTGCTGCTTCAACACGCTGCAGCACCTGCTCACGGATGACGCCATGCGTCAGGCGCTGCACGAGATCGCGCGGGTCCTCCATCCCGACGGCCGCTTCGCCTTCGACATCTACCAGCCGAACCTCGGGTACCTGGCCTCGCCTTACCAGGACAGGCTGGCACGGGCGCTGGTGGATGCGGGGGGCCGTCACCTGGAGATACGCGAAGACGCCGCGTACGACGCGTCGACACGACTGCTTACCCTGGACTGGCGGCTGGTCACGGCGGCAGATCGGTCGGCGCCGCCGCTGGCGGAGACCCGCTACCACATGCGCCAGTTCTTCCCCGATGAGATCGGCCGCTTCCTTGCCGAGGCCGGCCTCCAGGTCGTCTCCCGCTATGGCGACTTCGACCGACAGCCGTTCGGGCCCGCGTCACGCAAGCAGATCCTCGTGTGTCGCCGAACATGAAGCCGATCCCGCTGCTCGTGCCCATGATGCCAGCCCTCGACGACCTGGAGCCCTACCTCCGTCGGATTGACGCGGCGCGCTGGTACACGAACTTCGGCCCCCTCGTGCAGGAGCTCGAGGCGAGGCTCTCGACGCACCTGCAGCTGGCGGCGGACTCTGCGGTCGTCACGACGGCGAATGCCACGCTCGCGCTCGAGCTGGCGCTCGCATCACTCGACCTGCCAGCCGGTGCACGGGTGCTCGTTCCCGCGCTCACGTTCGCGGCGAGTGCCACCGCCATCGTGCGCGCCGGCCTCACGCCGGTGTTCTGCGACGTCGATGAACACAGCTGGCAACTGACGCCGGACCTGGCCCTCCGCGCCCTCCCCGCGCATGCGCCGGCCGCGGTGATGCCGGTCGCCACCTACGGCCGGGCACAGGAACCGGCCGGGTGGGTGAACTTCACCGCTCGCACCGGACTCCCGGTGGTCATCGATGCGGCAGGCGCCTTCGGCAACCAGCAGACGGCCACGGGGCTGACGGTGGTCTTCAGCCTGCACGCCACCAAGGTCCTCTCCGCCGGTGAGGGCGGCGTGATTGTGGCCGATGCCCCGATGGCCGCACGAATGCGCCGGGCCACCAACTTCGGCATCGATGCCGTGGAC